>Ga0210408_10001000_pt1 | contig 31153 bp, 26 predicted proteins | sample IncBWH4MmetaG_FD_155471 | JGI IMG/M metagenome (GOLD analysis project Ga0210408, IMG submission 155471) | Forest soil microbial communities from Barre Woods Harvard Forest LTER site, Petersham, Massachusetts, United States - Inc-BW-H-4-M | ecosystem: Environmental > Terrestrial > Soil >... | reverse complement strand
GTCTGCCGCGAGGAAATCGTCGTCAAGGACGAGATGCCCATGCAGGCCTGCATGCTGTCGCAGCCCGCGATCGCAGACTGGAAGCGCCGCTCGATCTTCAGCGGCGACCAATGGAACGTTGCCCGCATCAAGTGCGTGCCAGGTGACTACGTCCTCAAGGGGGCGGCCTAATACCGGGGCCCGGTAAGGTCCAAAACACCCACCGTGCCACATGGATCCACACCATGCGCAAATTCCACTCCATCGCTACTCTGTGCGGCGACGGACTCCGGCCCGAACTGCAGGCATTATTCGATCGCCTTGCCATCGATCCACGTTCCGAACTCTTCGTAAGAGACGACGGCATGGTCCAAGCCGGTCCGGACCCTGCTTCCGAGACAGCGCTCAAAAACGTTGTGCCTCTTCGCGCAAATAGGCCCGCCAGCGTCACGCCTGCGGTCGCTGATGCGTTGGCGGCCGGATGGTGGGAAAGGGGTTGTGGGTGACAAGCGGTCGCGAGCCGCGATTGCTGCGGGCGCTCAGCCGGCGTTAGCCGATGTTGGACGGCATAGTGGAGCGCAACGGAGGCCGACCCGGCGTCGCGCGAATGGGCGCGATTCGGAGCCCGCGCTGATCAAGGAGGCGGACGGCCGGGCCATTTCCGATGAACGCTTGAAACTATTTCACACGACGAGAGTCATAATGCTGGGAGCGGCCTATTGTGCGGAGTTACGACGATGTTGCGAAAAACGGTGTTAGCTCTGTTAGCAGTTGTCTTCATTGGCCTGCTGCCGACCGGCGCCTCGGCGCGCGGCCTTGGCGGCTTTGGCGGCCACGGCTTTGGCGGCGGTGGTTGGCACGGAGGCGGCTGGGGCCATAGAGGTTTCGGAGGCTGGGGCTTGGGAGCGGGAGCGTTGGCTGGCGCCGTAATCGGTGGCGCGGTCGCGAGCAGCGCCTATGACTATTATGGTCCGTATTATGACGGCGGCGGCTATTATCCCGGCTACAGCTACTATCCGGCATACGTCGGCCAAAGCCCCTATTACGATTACGGTCCTTGGCAAACAATCCAGGAACCCGGGGCCACTCGCTTCTACAGACCTTACGGATACGGCTGGCGGCCTCGGGGCTATTGGTAAGCGGGAACGCGAGCGCCGCGACCGGGCTTACGAAGCGAGTCGAATTCTTCGCGGTAGGTCTCGCTGAGTCGATCAAAACAAAATGCGACCCTATTTTGGGGGGTGATCGTCACCCGTTGAGCCGGTACCGGTTGGACGATCGTCGGCTAGGCCGGAATTCCATCTGAATCGCCATCGGAGGATCGTATTTCCAACTTATCCAAAAGACGTTTGGCGGCCCTTAAATCTAGAGTGTCGAAACCTTCGGTGAATCGCTCATATACCGGTCGCAGGATGCGCAATGCCTCGTCACCCCGACCTTGGCGAGCCCGCAAATGAGCGAGGCTCGTTGCCGCTCGCAACTCCCATGCCAGGGCCGATTGCTCCCGCGCGAGATCTAGCGAGCGTGAGAACCAATACTCAGCCTCGGACGCATGAGGTCCGGACGCGAGCAGTTGTCCTTTAATGCGCATTATCTCGGGAAGATAAAAGTGGAGACCAGACGCCATCGCCTTGTCGATGGCAGCGTCAGCATCGTCAGGTCGCGCTGCACTTACCCGACCTATCGCCAAATCGCTAGTAAATACTGGTGTCATAGTTTGGTGTTGAACTGCCTCTAAAGCGCCTAGAGAGGCATTCAATAGCCGCAGGCCAGTTTCCGTATCTCCCTGCCGGAGGCCGAGCTCTCCCTTCAAGCCAAGGCAAATGGCATGATGACATCGTAAGGAGTACTTTTCTGCATACGCAATCAACTTATCGACGATGCTCTCCGCTTCGGACCATTCGCCTCTCCAGAGAAGCAACGTCACTTTGTAGATCCAGCAAAGGCAAAGCGAGACGGGATGGTCGAGCGCGGTTGCCTGATGTAGTGCCTGTGTTGCAACCGTTACAGCGCGGTTGGCATAGCCGCCCAGCCAAAGTGCGCGAGCTAAAGTCAGCAGGGCGCGAATATGCTGATCATATCCGGGGCGAATCAGGCTTGAATTCTGAATTGGCGCTGGCTTCAGCGCAGTTTCACAATGCTTTCGTGCGCTCGCCTGGTCGCCCAGAAGATGATGGGAAACCCCGAGCATCCAGTCGGCCATCATCATGGCCATTGGATCAGCTGTCCTCTTTGCAACGGCTTCATTTTGCTCGGCAACAGCTGCAGCTCCACGGAAATCTCCAATCCTCACCAGGAACGTATGATGCGCAGCCAATAGCCGCATCTGATGGTATGGCAATTCCAGAAACTGTGCGAGTGAGAGTGCCGTCGTAAGAGCTGCGAGGACATCATCGCTATTTCCTTTGATGAACATCAGCGATACAGCAAGCGCTTCTTGCAGTTCGATCTCACGGCGATCACCTTGACCACCGTGTTCGGCTATCGCTCGTTCCATCCAGACGCGGCACTCCGTCAAAAGCGACAATTCAAGAAAGACCGGAGCTGACGCTGCCGCAAGCGCGGTACCGAGCTCCTTGTCTCCCTGCTCCGAGAAACTCCATTCCAAAGCAGCACGCGCATTGCTGACATGCCTCCAGCGTTCGGCGGTGCCGTCGTTTCTGGAACAAGTAAGGGAGGTAATCTCGATACGCTCGAGGAATTCGCGATAGTAGATGGCGTGCCGTTGCGCGATTGCGTTTCTTTCGCCGCTGTCTGTCATTTTTGCCAAGACGTAAGCGCGGGTAGTATCGAGCAGCCGATAAAGCGTCCCTGTGTGGTCAGTCTCCACCGTGATAAGGGATTTCGTGACCAGACCTGCAACGGCCTCGACGACTTCCTCCCTCTCAAAGGTGTCCCCAGCGAGGACAAACTGTGCAGCCTCAAGCGAGAAAGCTCCGACGAACACGGAGAGCCCGCAGAGGGTCGCGCGTTCGGACCCGTCGAGCAGATTGCAGCTCCAGTCGAGCATGGCGCTGAGCGTCTGATGGCGGGGCAACGCCGTGCGTCGTCCCTGCCACAGCAGCCTGCACGGGCCATCGAGAAGCGAGGCAATCCCCTTGATTCCATAGATACCGACGCGGCCGGCGGCGAGTTCGAGCGCAAGCGCAATTCCGTCGAGTCTGCGGCAGACTTTGCCGACGATCGGCGCGTCGGCATCATTCAACTCGAAACCACAGCCGTTTGCAGCCGCGCGCTCAACAAACAGTTGCACAGCCGGAAAGGTGAGCGCGCAGGCAGCCGTCAACGGTTCATCGTCGGGGGGAAAGGTCAACGGCTCCAATCGGTGGACCTGCTCGCCTTGGACCTGCAATGGCTCCCGGCTCGTCGCCAGGATATGGACCTCCGGAGCCTCCCAGAAGATGCGCTCCGCCAATGGAGCGATCGACTCGATCAGATGCTCGCAGCTATCGAGTACCAGCAGTATGCGCCTGTCGCGCAGGAAAGCCGGAAGCGCAGCAAGCGGATCATCGAAATTGCCCGGCAGGCCCACGGTCGACGCGACGATGTTGGGGACAAGAGACGGAGTGCCCAACGGGCCAAAATCGACGTAATAGACTGCACCGTCGAAGGCGGCGAGCATGGCATGGCCGACCGCGGTGGCAATGGTGGTTTTGCCGATCCCTCCTGAGCCGACGATGTTCAAAAAGCGCCGCGCGACCAGCTCTTCCGAGATGAATTGGACTGTTTCTTCGCGTCCCACAATGCCGGTCGGCTTTAGGGGCAGCCCGACGGGCGAATGGGCGAGCCAATTGCTCAAGGGCGCAGGAGGACTTGCAGCGCGCGAAATCGGCGCGACAAAGCAGTAGCCGCGGCCCGACACATTGGTCACATAGCGCCCGCCCGATCGCCCTTCACCGAGGGCCTTGCGCAACGCAGAAACGTGATAGCGAAGGTTACCCTCATCGACCACAAGGTCCGGCCACACCTTGGCGAATAGCTGCTTCTTGGTAACTACCTCGGTCGGGCGCTCGACGAGAGCGATGAGAATGTCGAGAGCACGGCTGCCGAGCCGAACCCGGACGCCGTCTTTTTCCAAGACCCGCTCCGCGACGGAAAGACGGAAAGGGCCGAAGCAGATCAGGTCCGGCCTCTCAGAACGCGTATCCATGATATTCATCTGTTCTCGCCCAGATATGCCCCCGCTCCGATTTCATTTTCGCAAACCGACGGCGTGGACGTCCCCGACATGGATAAACCCAAATAGCGCAAGTAGTCCTTGCTGCCGTTCGACCAGCACCATGGTTCGAGAGCGCCGCACCAATCGCTGCCTCGATCAAGAGTATTTCAAGCAAGACGTCGACGCCGCGCGTCGACCGGCGACGACGTTGCGACGCGCGAGGCGAAAAGACAGGACCAATTTGAGTTGGTTATCGTCACGGCCGTTCTCCTCGAAAACAGCTTCAAACGCATCCTACGCGCGCTTGCGCATGCGCCCATCGCCCTTGGGTAAGAGCGGGCTCATATCAAGGTATGAGTTGCTGGAAACTTGCGGCGCATCTGGCCCGCTGCGAGCAAACAACAGAGGGGTCGATGAGGTTTGAGAGAGGCGCGGACGGTATAGCGGTTTAGCCTGCCGAGCAGTATTCGCCGGCAAGGCAAGACTGAACCGGGCTCCGCCCAGAGCCGACTTGTTGTCGGCTTGAATGTGGCCGTCATGCGCTTCAATGATGGATCGGCAGATCGACAGGCCCATGCCCATGCCGGTATCCTTTGTCGTAAAGAAACTATCAGTAGCGGACATACTTCGGACGATCTTGTTGATTCCTGATCCATTGAGACGGCAACTGCGCAGTTCCGTGCGCAACAACAGCAGCTGTTTATCTTTCAATTCCTCCCGGTGAGCGCCGGCCAATCCATAGGCCATGATGACGCGGCGTGCCTGCGCGGCATAGCATTCGAGCTGGTTTGACCATTGTCGATCCACCCAAACTGACAACAGCCTCCACCCGTTCCCTCACCGCATGGAGGACAACATGGAGATGCTTGACCGAACCATCCGGCATGATCAGACGGTGTTCAAGATCAAAATCCTGTTGGTCGTGTTCCGCGCGATCAATGACCTGTTGGACCAGAGCAGCATCGTCTGGATGAGTCCGCTCGAAAATCAGCGGAAGCGGCCAGCGCCGAGATGTCTTGGGGGATCAACTATATGGAGAGTGAAGAGCGGTGCCGTGAAGAAGTAGCTGAGGCAACCAACGGCGATAACAGAGAAAACGGCAGATGAAATGAAGCTGTCCGTCCGAGACAGCAGCACGATGGTAGTCAAAAATACGAGAGCGGTTGTGGCGAAGTTGAGACCGAGCTGGAAGCACGCCCAGGTCGCGAACGCCAAGGCAACGCTGCCCGCGATCCAAAATGCGACCAAGTGACGAAACCGACCGATGAGCTCGCGCTTCATTTGTGCGACCAGGGTGCTCGCCCGGGTGACCGAATCTGCCAGCAAGCCACCCCATTTGTCGACCCCAGCGGGCTAAGACAATAAGCAGCGGTCGCAATGCGCGCAACTCGCAGACTGGTAAGCGGCGCTGGGATCAAACTTCCAGGGCCCTTTCGAGACAGCCGATCAGGGCATCTGCTCCAAAAGGCTTTTTGAGCAGGCAGACTGCGCCACTGGCTGCCACCCTGGCTTCCAGCCCCGGATCTCCACGCGCGGTAATCATGATGACGGGCGTTCGCCAGTCACGAGCCATGAGCAGTCGCTGAAGATCAAGTCCGCTCATGCCGGGCATATGAATGTCGGTGATGACACAGTCACACGAGCTTTCCCCGCTCGCCGCGAGAAACTCTTCCGCGGATGCAAATTCGCATGCGCGATATCCTAGCGAACAGAGCGACTCGACAAGCGCTGTTCGGAACGGTTCGTCATCGTCGATGACGGCTATTAGAGACTCTCCTGACACACATCATCCCCGGGTATGCTGCAACCGGTTGCGAGGAGAGCAGTTGTCGCATCTGACCGGGGCGCTAGGACACTATACACGAGTGTTATATATTATACTCGATGTTCAAGGTGCCTTGGGCTTGACCACTTCGGCCATACGCACGAGGTCGGCCAGGGTCCGTGCGCCCATTTTGCGCATGGCCGCGCCCCGATGAATTTTCGCCGTGATCTCGCTAATTCCAAGATCGCCTGCGATCTGCTTGTTCATCTTCCCGCTCGTCACCAGCATCATCACCTGCTGTTGGCGGCCGGACAGTGTTCCGAAACGTTGCTGTATCCGCGAAGCATCGTCATCGGCAGTCCGCCGCTGTCGATCGCGTTCAATGGCCACCATCACGGCATCGAGCATGTCCTGATCACGGAACGGCTTCGGAAGAAAATCCACCGCGCCTCGCTTCATCGCGCGGACCGTCATCGGAATATCGCCATATCCGGTCATCATGATCACAGGCAGGCCAACTCCCCTCTGGGTTAGTTGGGCCTGGAACTCGAGCCCACTCATATCGGGCAACCGGATGTCGATAACGATACATCCGGGCTCATCCGGAAGGCTGGCGTTGAGAAAGTCGCGGGCCGCTCCGTAGCCTTGGGTCGCAAGTCCCACCGAGTCGAACAAGCTCTCCAACGCGCCGCGCAACGATGCATCGTCGTCGACCACGTGCACAACCGCCCTATGGTTCGTCTCGAACGGCATTTGCCAGGGCCATATACGGTAACGCCCTCCACCCATAGCATGACAGAACTCGTGGTGTGGATCAAACCAAGGTATGTGCCAACCGAGCCATTGGTCTGACGCAGGCGCGGACCTATCGCGCCCATAGGAAGGCACGTATCGCCACGTTCGACGGATGTCTTTCCTGGCCCATCGCATAATCCCCATCGAAGAGGGCCGGAGCGCTGGCCAGCGCATTTGCTCCGCCCCCTCCAAAATCTAATTTGAAGTTGCACGCGGAAGCTCCGGCATAGAGGGCCAAGGCTAACGAAATTCAACAACGTCTAACGTGCCGCGGCCCAGCTTCTCTGCAACATTGTAGCCACGACCCGGCGACGACAGCGCTGCACGTACGACCTCTCAACGGATCCGCGACGGCGAAGCAAACGTTTCGGCGAACCGGACCTCGATCGTTCGAGCGACTAGGTGCAGAGCTGAGAAATGCAGTGGCTTGATACGATTCAGTTCCTCGTTCTGTTGTTGCGTTCTGATCAGGAGATCCTCCGATGGCTGGTCTTGCCAAAATCATCGACGTTCATTCACATCCTATCCTGCCTTACGGGCAAGGTGCGCCGGTGGGACCTGGGCAAAAGCAGCCCGACTGGTCTGTCGAAAGCGCGATCTCGTATATGGACGAGCATGACATCTCGGCGTGCGTCCTCTCCGACCCTGACTCGGCCAACCACGCGACGGGGCAAGAGGCACGGGATATCGCCAGGCGCGTCAATGAAACGCTGGCCGACATCGTCTCCAGACGGCCCAGCCGGTTCGGAGCGGTCGCGACGTTGCCCGGTCAGGATGCAGACAGGGCGGTGACCGAGATCGCTTATGCGCTCGACACATTGAAGATGGACGGGGTGAGCACTTCGACGAGCATCAGAGATGTCTATCTCGGCGAGCCGCAATTCGATCCGTGGTTCGAGGAGTTGAACCGACGCGGAGCAACCCTGTTCGTCCATCCCACGTTCACAAAAGCATCGCAGAATTTGCTCATCGGGCTGAACCCGTCCGTGCTCGAGTTCATGTTCGATACCACTCGCATGATTGTCAACATGGTCGCCACCGGTGCCAAGAAACGCTTCTCAAACATCAAGATCATCTCAACCCACGGCGGCGGCACCATCCCCTATCTGGTCAACCGGATCCAAATGCTTGAGCACGCCTTCGGCGTCGGGACTGGACGGCTCGAGCTTTCCCCAGAGGAAGTCCGGGACGGTATCGCTTCGTTCTACTACGACCTGACGGCAGGCACCTCCGAGGCCCAGCTCGGAGCCATTCTCAAACTCGTGCCGGTATCGCAGTTGATGATGGGACTCGATTTTCCATTTATGCCGAAATCGACATTTGCGCCGGCCATCGCCGACATCGGACGTTACCCGGCATTCAACAAAGCCGATTTGCAAGGCCTGTCGTACGACAATGCGGGTCATTTGTACCCGGCGCTTAAGGCGCGCATCGAAAAGAGCACCGAGCCCAAAGGCTCTGGATCAACTTCGACGGCCGAAGGCACTCAGCGAGTGCGGCGTGGCTCGCCGTGATTTTTCAAGGAGGTCGAAAAGCATGACCAGCAACCTTCGCAGAGAGATGGACAGCCTTGGCAAGCGGCCCCTGTCGATAGTGATCATAATCCCGAGAATGGAACCTTGTGTTCGCTCGCCGGTCGAACCGCGCGAAACGGTGCTGCGCGTGGGATCTTTGGAGCTCGATCTCATCGATCGCACCGCAAGGCGTGGCAACCGGCCGATTGATCTGCGGCCGCGCGAATTCCAGTTGCTCAAGTACATGATGCAGCGGAGCGACCAAGTGCTGACTAGCGCGAACCTCATCAAAGATGTTTGGCACTATAAATTCGTCCCGGAGACTAACCGTATCAATGTGCAGATGGGTCGGCTGCGTTCAAAGATCGACGGACCGAATGAAGCCCCCATGATTCGCAATGTCCGCGGCCAAGGATTCGTTCTAAGCGCGACTCCAGCGCTCGCGAAGAACTTACCTGTATTGCGGGGGCCCAAGCAGAGAGAGCTGACCCAAACAAATTCTAACAACGTCTAACGTGCGCGGTCCCTGCTTCTCTGCAAATGTAAGCTCAAGGACGTGCGCAAGGCTCCTGCCCGACGACAGCAATGCTCGTGCTACTTCAAGAGATGTTCGTCGCAGATCGAGGCCAGGATCACTGGGCCAGCTTAGTTCAGCTCAGGTCAAACCGGAGAATTTGAATGGCAGAGTCAAAACAAAATTCAAGCCGCGACTTGATGAGAAACATTCGAAAAGAGATGGACAGCCTTGGCGAGGTTGACGTCGCGGCCGATATGCTCTGGGGCGCGCAGACGCAACGCTCACTTGAGCATTTCAGCATCGGCAAGGACCTGATGCCGCGCGAAATGATCACAGCCTACGCGATTCTGAAGAAGGCGGCGGCCAACGCAAATCATGCCGGCAAACGGCTCGATGATCAGGCGCACAAGCTGATCGTTCACGTTTGCGACGAAATTCTCAACGGCCAGCATCACGACATGTTCCCGCTGCACGTCTGGATGACCGGCAGCGGCACGCAGTTCAACATGAATGTGAACGAAGTGATCTCCAATAGATGTTGTCAGCTCGCGGGAACGCCGCTCGGCAGCAAGAAGCCGGTTCATCCCAATGATCACGTCAACATGTCGCAATCGTCGAACGACAGTTTTCCTTCCGCGATGTACATCGCTGCCGCTGTCAACGTGACGCAACGCCTCGTTCCAGCGGTGAAGGCCCTGCACGCCGCGATCGCCACCAAAGCAAAGGAATGGGACGACGTCGTCAAGATCGGACGAACGCATATGCAGGACGCGACCCCAATCACCTTGGGGCAGGAATGGTCGGGCTACGCTGGCATGCTGGCCGATGATCTTGAACGCACTGGGGATGCGCTCAAGGGAGTCTATCGCTTGGCCCTCGGCGGCACCGCGGTCGGAACCGGCATCAACGCCGCGCCCGGTTTTGCCGAGGCAGCTGCCGCCGAAATCGCCAAGCTCACGTGCTTGCCCTTCCTTAGCGCTCCGAACAAGTTCACCGTGCAGGGCGCGCATGACGCGCTCGTGCAACTCTCCGGCACGTTCCGCACGCTGGCAGTCTCGCTCTACAAAATCGGCAACGACATCCGCCTGATGTCCTGCGGCCCACGCGCCGGCTTCGCCGAATTGTTGATTCCCGAGAACGAGCCCGGCTCGTCGATTATGCCGGGCAAGGTCAATCCAACCCAGGCCGAAGCCCTGACGATGATCGCCGTCCAGGTGATGGCGAATGACGTCGCCGTCGGCTTCGGCGGCGCCAGCGGCTATCTCGAAATGAATGTCTACAAACCGCTGATGATCCACAACATCACGCATTCGATCACGATCATGACCGACGGCTGCACGAATTTCCGCAAGTTCCTGATCGAAGGAACCAGGCCGAACACGAAGAAGATCAAAGAGTTTGTCGAGCGCTCGTTAATGCTCGTTACCGCGCTGGCGCCGGTGATCGGCTACGACAAATCGTCCAAGATCGCGCATTACGCGATGGACAATGATCTCACCCTCAAGGCAGCGGCGCTGAAGCTCGGCTTCGTTACTGAAGAGGAGTTCGACCGCGTCGTCGACCCCGCAAAGATGGTCAGACCCTACGTCGCTAAAGAACTTGACCTCGCCAAGAGCAGCTTATCGGTCGGCTAAGGAAGCCTGAATCCATCGGCGGAGAAGATTAGTTATGGCCAAAACAGTTGCTGACCAATTTGCGGAAACTCTCGCCGCAGCCGGCGTGAAGCGGATCTATGGCATCGTCGGCGACAGCCTGAATGGGCTGACCGATGCGATCCGCCGCCAGGGCAAGATCGAATGGGTGCATGTGCGGCACGAGGAGGTCGCTGCTTTCGCAGCCGGTGCCGAAGCGCACCTGACGGGAGAGCTTGCGGTCTGCGCCGGAAGCTGCGGACCCGGCAATCTGCACCTCATCAATGGCCTGTTCGATTGTCAAAGGTCGCGCGTGCCAGTGCTTGCCATTGCGGCGCAGATCCCGTCGGCCGAACTTGGTGCGGGGTATTTTCAGGAAACCCATCCGGAAAATCTGTTCAAGGAGTGCAGTGACTATTGCGAGCTGATCTCGGGAGCCAACCAGATGCCCCGCACTCTGGAGATTGCAATCCGGCAGGCGGTGGGCAATCGCGGCGTCTCGGTCGTAGTAATTCCGGGCGACATCGCGCTTCAGCCCGCATTGGACGCGCCGCCACCGAAGGTAGGCGGCCTGCTGCCAAGCCAGGCCGTCGTGATGCCGACACCCGCGGATGTCGATCGACTCGCAGCTCTCCTCAACAGCGACGGCCGCGTCACCATGCTGTGTGGCTCTGGATGCCAGGGCGCGCATGATGAAGTCCTCGCGCTGGCAGATCGCCTGAAAGCGCCGATCGTGCATGCGTTCCGAGGCAAGGAACATGTCGAGTGGGACAACCCATTTGATGTCGGCATGACCGGATTGATCGGCTTTTCCTCGGGCTACTACGCCATGCTCGATTGCGATATTCTGTTGATGCTCGGCACCGATTTTCCGTATCGCCAGTTCTATCCGCGCGGCGCGGGGGTACGCATCGCGCAGGTGGATATGCGGCCCGAACAGCTCGGCCGCCGCGCGCCGGTCGATCTCGGCGTGGTCGGCGACGTTCGCGCGACCGTTGAAAGTGTGTTGCCTCTCATCAGTAAGGAGCGCGACCGCGCCCATCTCGCCCGCGCAACGGAACATTACCACAAGACACGCTGGGATCTCGATGGGCTCGCGGTCAGCAAGCCCGGTCGCAAACCAATCCACCCGCAGCAGGTTGCCAAGGCGATCAGCGATCAAGCCTCAACGGACGCCATCTTCACCTGCGACGTCGGTCTGCCCACGGTATGGGCCGCGCGGTATCTGGCGATGAACGGCAAGCGACGGCTGATCGGATCGTTCTGGCATGGCTCGATGGCCAATGCGATGCCACATGCGATTGGCGCGCAGACGGCGTTTCCGGACCGGCAGGTGATCTCGCTGTCAGGTGATGGCGGTTTCACCATGCTGATGGGCGACTTTCTCAGCCTTGCGCAGCTTGGGCTGCCGGTGAAGGTCGTGGTGTTCAACAACAGCGCGCTCGGCTTCATCGAGATCGAGCAGAAATCCACCGGCTTTCTCGACTTCGGCACGGAGTTCAAGAATCCGAACTTTGCCGCCATGGCCGAAGCCTGCGGCGTGCGCGGAATCCGGCTTGAGGATCCCGCCGACGTTGAGAAGGGCATCGCTGAAGCACTTGCCCATAACGGACCCGTTCTGGTCGACGCGGTGGTGAGCCGGACGGTGCTTCCTATCCCGCCCGCGATTACTGTCGAAATGGCCAAAGGCTTCACGCTCTACATGGTGAAAGCCGTATTCAACGGCCGCGGCGACGATCTCGTCGATCTCGCCCGATCAAACCTGTGGGCTTAAGGCCGGGGGAATTGCAATGGATATGACGGCGCTTCTCCTGTCGCGAATTCAATTCGCCTTTACCATCACCTTCCATATCATCTTTCCATCCTTCACGATCGGATTGGCCGCCTGGCTCACTGTCCTCGAGACATTGCGTCTTGCCACCGGTCGGCCGGTCTATCGCGTGATCTTCGATTTTTGGCTGAAGATATTTGGCGTGGCGTTCGGATTGGGCGTCGTATCAGGGATCGTGATGGCATTCCAGTTCGGCACCAACTGGAGTGAATTGTCCAAAATGTCCGGGCCGATCCAGGGCCCGCTCCTGATGTACGAGACTTTTACGGCCTTCATGCTCGAGGCCAGTTTCTTCGGCGTCCTCATCTTTGGCCGCAGCCACGTGCCACCGTGGTTCTATTTGTTTTCAACCGCGATGGTGGCGCTGGGGACCACGTTTTCGGCGTTCTGGATCATGGTCAATAATAGCTGGATGCAGGTGCCATCGGGCTATGTCGTGGAAAATGGCCTCTATGTTCCAAACGACTGGACCAAGATCATCTTCAACTCGGTGGTGTGGTCGCGATTTCCGCACATGCTGCTCGCCTCCTACCTGACTGGTGCCTTCTGCGTTGCCGCGACCGGGGCGTGGTACGTGTTGCGGAAGGAATATCACGCCGAGTCCCGCATCATGCTGCGCATGGGCCTTGGTCTTGCCGCTGTGCTCATACCGATCCAGCTCTTCTTCGGACACCTGTGTGGCGGCTACGTCAACACGTATCAACCTTCCAAGATGGCGGCGATCGAGGGGCGTTGGAACGACGAGAAACCGGCCGGCGAAGTGCTGTTCGCGTGGCCCGATGTGGAGAACCGGCGGAATCTTTTTGCGATTACGCTGCCGCCGCCGTTCGGCAGCCTGATCGATTCCGACAGTCTCTCTGCTGGAGAAACGGGGCTCAACAGCATCGCTCCGGAGAACTGGCCGCAGGTGGTCATCCCGTTCTTCGCCTTCCGGATCATGGTGGGATGCGGCATGGCGATGCTGGGGCTTGCCTGGCTCGGTACCTATCTGAGTTTCAAGCAGCGCCTGGAGCACAATCGACTCCTGCTCTGGCTGACATTCCTAAGCTTTCCACTGCCGTTCGTTGCAATTCTCACCGGCTGGTTCACGGCTGAAGTCGGCCGCCAGCCCTGGGTGATCTTTGGCGTGTTGCGAACCGCCGATGCCATGACGCCATTCTTGACGACGCGCGCGGCGACGATCTCGCTTCTGATCTTCTGCGCCATCTACGCCTTCATATTCACATTCGGCATGTTTTACATCTATCGGCTCATCCGCACGGGCCCGGTTGGCAGGCTGTTCGAGCCCCCGCGTCTTGCGGTGCCAAGCCGACCGATGTCGCGGGTTAGCGCAGATCACATTTTTCCCGAACGCAGCCACGCCGGCGCCGGAGAATAACCATGGTCATGTTCTGGACCTCGCTTCTGGCCATCAGCATCTTGCTTTATGTGCTGCTTGATGGCGCCGATCTCGGCATCGGCATGCTATTCGGCTTGACGCAAGGCGAGGCAAACCGCCGCGTCATGTTGAAAGCAGTTTCGCCGATCTGGGACGGCAACGAGACCTGGCTCGTGGTGACCGGCGTCATCTTGTGGGGAGCCTTTCCCCTCGTCTACGCGACGTTGTTGTCGGCCTTCTATCTTCCCCTGTTTTTCATATTAGCCGGCCTGATCCTTCGCGGCGTAGCTTTCGAATTTCGCGACAAGACACAGCAAATGCGGTGGATCTGGGATTTGAGTTTTGCCGGCGGCTCCCTGATCGCGAGCTTCATGCAGGGGACAACAGTCGGGGCCCTGGTCGAGGGGCTGCAGGTCACCAACGGTCAATATTCCGGCGGTGACTTCGGCTGGCTCACGCCATTTACGGTCCTCTGCGGCGTCGGCCTGTGCCTTGGGTACGCACTTCTCGGCGCGTGCTGGCTAGTGAAGAAATGCGACGCGGAGGTCCGCGACGTGGCGCACCACCAGATCCGCATTCTCGCGGTTGCGGTACTGGTGTTTCTCGTCGTCGTCTTCGTCTACGCGCTGGCTGAGCATCTCCCAATCCTGCATCGTTGGATCGACCGGCCGTATCTCTTCGTATTGCCGACGATTGGCGCGATCGCCGCGATCGTGCTGGCGCTGAGCATCATGAGCCGCAACGACCATTGGCCCTTCTACACGGTCGCGGTGGTCTTCGTGTCGGCATTTGGCACTCTCGCGCTGTCCTTTTGGCCCTACATGATTCCGTTCGTCATCACTATCGATGAAGCGGCCGCGCCGCGGTCCAGCCTTATGTTCATATTTTGGGGTGGTGTGATCGTCTTCCCACTGATGCTGCTCTACACGCTCATCAGCTACAGCGTCTTCAGAGGCAAGGTCGGAACGACCCCAGAGCACTACTAGTCGCGATGTCAAATGCAAGGAGTTACAAAATGCGGATCGGACTTTTCGTTCCCTGCTACATCGACGCTTTTTTCCCAAAGGTCGGCGTCGCGACGCTCGAGCTGCTGGAGCGGTTTGGCCACGAAGTCGACTACCCGCGCGACCAGACCTGCTGCGGCCAGCCGATGGCCAATAGTGGATTTAACGCCGAATGCGCCGATACCGAGGCGCTGTTCGTGCGCAACTTCTCCGGCTTCGACTACGTCGTCTCACCGTCCGGCAGTTGCGTCCACCACGTGCGGGACAATTTCGACGCGATCGAGCAGACCGACGACGTCAAGGAGGTCCGCTCGCGGACTTTCGAGCTGGTCGAATTCCTGCATGACATCCTAAAGGTCGACGCTTTTCCGTGGGCCAAATTCCCGCATCGGGTCGGACTGCACAACAGCTGCGGCACATTGCGTCGACTCAAGCATGCCCGTCCGTCCGAGCTCCACGAACCATTCTTCTCCAAACCCGTCGACCTGCTTTCCAAAGTTGATGGCATCGAGTTCGTTCGGCCGGCCCGCCCAGACGAGTGCTGCGGCTTCGGCGGCACCTTCTCGGTGTTCGAGGAGGTCGTTTCCACCAAGATGGGCTACGACAAGGTCCGCGACCACGCGCAGGCCGGCGCCGAATACATCGTGTCGGCCGATAGCTCCTGTTTGATGCATCAGCGGGGCTGCGCCGAGCGCATCGGCGTTCCGATGAAGTTCATTCACATCGCCGAAATCCTGAATGGAGCCAGCGCATGACCATGACACCCGAGCGAACAGACAGCGCCATGTTGCATTCCGAGTTGCGGGTCGAGTGCGATCCCGATGCCATCATTCGTGACGGCCACCGCCTGGATCACGCCGAGGGAACATCGAAGCCGTTGCGGCCGGCCCCCGAGCCGCAGCCGCGGGGTGCCAAGGTCCGCGGCAACCGACCGATCGATCAGCAGGAGGCTGCCGCGCGCTTCATCGCCGCCACCGAGCACGAGAAGATGCATGACGAGCGACTCTGGGATCTGCGACAGAAGCGTGACCGCGAGATGCACGGCATTCCCGAATGGGAGGAGCTTCGCTCCCTCGCCTCGGCGATCAAGGAGCACACGCTCACCCATCTCGACGAGTATCTCGACCAGTTCGAGGCCAATGCGAGATCGAACGGGATCCATGTGCATTGGGCACGCGACGCCGCCGAGCATAACAAGATTGTGCACGGCATCCTGCGCGACCACCGCGCCACATCGCTGATAAAAAGCAAGTCGATGCTGACCGAGGAGTGCGGCTTCCGGCACTACATGGCTTCCGTCGGGATTGAGGTGATCGAGACCGATCTCGGCGAACGCATCCAGCAGCTTGACAACGAGGATCCAAGCCATGTCGTGGTGCCCGCCGTGCACAAGCTGCGCACCGATGTGGCGGAAGTATTCTCACATACGATAGGCACCGACCCTGGCAACACCGATGTCCACTATCTGGCGGAAGCACAGCGGGAGGCGACCCGCCCGCTGATCCTCAATGCCGACGCGGGCATGACGGGGGCCAATTTCGTGGTCGCCGAGACCGGGACATTCGTCGTCTGCACCAACGAGGGCAACGCTGATTTGTCGGCCAACGTGCCGAAGCTGCACATCGCCTCGATCGGCATCGAGAAGATCGTTCCGCGCCTGGAGCATTTGGCGGTGTTCGTTCGCCTGTTGTCGCGCAGCGCCCTCGGCTCGCCGATGACCCAGTACACCTCCCATTTCCGCGGACCTCGGACTGGTGGCGAGATGCATGTGGTGCTCGTGGACAACGGTCGGTCCGAGCGCCTGGGCCTGGAGGAGTTCTGGACGTCCCTGAAATGCATCCGCTGCGGCGCATGCATGAACACCTGTCCAGTCTATCGACGTAGCGGCGGCCTGAGCTACGGCGCAACCTACTCAGGTCCGATCGGCCTCATCATCGATCCGACCTTCAACGCGCGAAAATACAGCAACCTGCCATTCGCTTCGTCGCTCAACGGGAGTTGCACCAATGTCTGCCCGGTGAAGATCAACATCCACGAACAGATCTATGCGTGGCGGCGCGTTCTGGTGAAGCAGCACGAGGTGCCGCTCGCCAAAAAGGCCGCCATGAAGGCCGCCGGTGTGTTGTTGTCCCGGCCCGCTGCCTATCGCGCTGCGATCGCCTCGGCCGATACGGCGCTCGCCCATCTGCCGCGCTTCGTCATCTACAACGGCCTCAACGCCTGGGGGAAGCACCGCGAGGTGCCGCATTCGCCCGAACAAACTTTTCACAGCTGGTATCACGCGAACCGGGGAGCGAAGCGATGAGCAGCCGCGACGACATCCTGGCCTCGATCCGAGCCAATCTGCCACGCGCGGACCGGCCGCTGCCTCACGTGCCGCTATTCGACGACGACCCACCTGCATCACTTATGTCGGCCTTCAAGGACAGTCTGCACCGCATGGGCGGCATGTTCCTCGATCCGCCAGCCTCCGGCGACATTCTGGCGCCGGTCCGGGCGAAGATCGCGGACGCTAAAATCGTCTGCTCTACCGTTCCGGAGATCGCAGGCAACCGTGATGTCGTTACCGTGGGCATGCCACGGGATCTAGCGGACGTCGATTTTGCCATTGTCCGCGCATCGTTCGCCGTCGCGGAGACCGGCTCCGTGCTCCTGAGCGATGCCGACCTCCACGTAAACGGAGTCGCCTACCTCGCGCAGCACCTGATCGTACTCCTCGATCCCGCCGACATTGTTGTCAATCTGCACCACGCCTATCGCCGGCCGGAGTTCCGCGACAGGCATTATGCCAGCTTCCACACCGGTCCATCCGCGACTGCGGATATCGAGGGTGTGCTTATCCATGGCGCACAGGGCGTGCGCTCGCTTTCCGTCCTGCCAATTGCTCGCGCAGTCGGCAATCCAACCCACTGAAGTCCAACCCACTGAAACAGAGGAGAAATCATATGATGCAGATCGCTAAGGCCCAATCTCACAATACTCTGCATGGTATCGCAATGCTGAATGACCCCGTTCTTAACAAAGGTACGGCGTTCAGTTTGGAAGAGCGCCGCCAATACGGGCTTGAAGGTTTTCTGCCGCCATCGGTGGAGAATATCGACCGGCAGGTCGAGCGCGTCATCGAACATCTCGAGGCGAAACCGAACGACCTTGAACGCTACGTTTATCTCACCGGGCTGTCGGACCGAAATGAAACGTTGTTCTATCGCGCAGTAATGTCCGATCCGGCGCGCTTCATACCAATCCTGTACGATCCGACGATCGCCGATGCCTGCCTCGCCTTCGGCCACATCTATCGCCGCGCGCGCGGCATGTATATCACGCGCGCAATGAAGGGACGGATTGCCGAAGTTCTGCGCAACTGGCCGAAACGGGATATACGCTTCATCTGCGTTTCGACAGGAGGCCGCATTCTTGGCCTCGGCGATATCGGCGCCAACGGTATGGGAATCCCGATCGGCAAACTGCAACTCTATACGGCGTGCGCGGCGGTGCCTCCAGACTGCCTGCTGCCGGTGCTGTTCGATATCGGTACGACCAACGAGGTGCTCCGCGCCGATCCGCTCTATCTTGGCTCGCGTGAGAAACCCCCGTCCGATGAGGAACTGGACGAACTCGTCGAAGAATTCGTCCAAGCGGTGCAGCAGGTTTTCCCCGATTGCTGCATCCACTTCGAGGACTGGAAAGGCACCGATGCGATCCGATTGCTGAACCGCTACGCCGACAAGATACTCTGTTACAACGACGACATCCAGGGTACCGCCAGCGTCACGCTGGCTGGACTAACGACCGCATTGCAGATCATCGACGCTCCGTTGACCGACCAGCGTATCCTGTTCCTGGGCGCCGGTTCGGCCGGGATAGGCATCGCTAATTTGATCGCTAAAGCCATGCAAGCCAAGGGACTGTCCCAGCATGAAGCGCGCAGCCGCATCTCGATGTTCGACATCGACGGGCTGCTGGAGCCATCTCGCGCCAACCTGTCGGAAGCGCAGAAGGTATACGCGCACAAGGCGGCGCCGTCGAAGGATCTCGTGAAAACGATCGAGACGCTGAAGCCGACAATCCTGATCGGCGTCAGCACCAAGGGTGGTACATTCAACCAGCGCGTTGTCGAGGCTATGAGCAGTCTCAATGAACGGCCGATCATCTTCGCACTCTCCAATCCCACTGACAAGGCGGAGTGCACGGCCGAGCAGGCATATACCTGGTCGAAGGGCAAAGCGCTGTTTGCGGCCGGCGTGCAATTCCCCGACGTGACGCTGAATGGCAGAACTTACCATCCCGGTCAGGCCAACAACTTTTATATCTTTCCTGCGGTCGGACTCGCAACATACGCAACGCGGCCGCGGCGGATCACCGACGAATGCTTCATCGTCGCCGCTCAGGCCTCCGCCGATCAGATCAGCCCGGATCTCCGCGCAAAGGGCATGCTATTTCCAGGCCAGGCCGACATTCTGGAAACGGAAGTCACAACCGCAACCCGCGTCGCCGAATTCATGTTCGACGAGGGCTTGGCTCAGGTGAAGCGGCCGCGGGACATCCGCGCCTGGATCGAGCATCAGCTCTACAAACCTCAATACTGATGCATGTGCCAGGGCGGCCGGCGGTGGCCGCCCTGCTTCTCGCGGAGAGCGAGCTCACAGTCTCGACTCCGCGGACACACGGGAAGCCGAAGACCGATCATTGCGGAGTGATCCAGTGCGAGACGAAATCCTACCGGAAGTGAAAAACCCAAAGGTGTCTTCGTGGGATGTCGCCTACGCCCTCAACATGGCGATAGCGTGCTTCATCACCTATTGGATAATGACGCATACCCTGTCTCGATTCGTCGACGAATCTTCCGACTTCTTGGGCGGGATGTGGGCGGTAGTCGCCGCCGTCTTCGTCTTCAGGGAAACCCGGCTCGGGAGCCTGTCTGCTGGCATCGCACGCCTTATAGCCACGTGCGTCAGCTTCGCGCTGTGTCTGCTCTACCTCTTGCTCTTCCCGTTCACTCCGGTGGGGATGGCAGCATTGATAGCCATCGGTACATTGGTAATGGCGCTGTTGGGTCGGCGTGAGGACATCGTCACTGCAGGAATAACGACGGCCGTTGTCATGGTCGTTGCAGCAATGAGCCCCGTGGACGCCTGGCAGCAGCCGTTGCTCCGTCTTGCCGACACTGTGGTGGGGATCGCAGTAGGTGTTGCGTGCAAATGGGTCGGTTCATTTCTGTTTTACCAGTTGTTCGGGGAACGGGCGCCGTGATCGTACCGACCGCCACACCTTGGTCTGGACCAGCGCGTCGCTCCGCAGATTAGGTCGTTCACATGTCGGAGAAAACTCCATGCCGGACGCCGGGGGTCCCGACACCGTCGATCGAGAACTCGCTCAGATCGAGATTGCTCCCGACCGCACTCAGCATTATCGCTGGAAGCGTAGACGCCATCGGCTTTCTCGGACTTGGCGGCCTGTTCACCGCCCACGTTACGGGCAATCTTGTCATCCTTGCCGCGCATCTGGTCAGCGGCAGCGGCGCGCCTGTCGCGCCCATGCTGTCGGTCCCGGTGTTCGTGGCGGCGCTCGGGTTGACGAGACTGCTGGCCGGTGCCTTGGAGAGGATCGGGTTTGCCTCGCTGCGACCCCTCCTTCTGCTGCAGCTGCTTCTGCTCACCGGCTTTTTTGTCCTGGGCGCTTCCGCCGGCCCACGCATCGATCCAAACGCAACCAAAGCGATCCTTGCGGGCATGCTCGGCGTCTCGGCGATGGCCGTGCAAAACGCACTTGTACAGATCTCGCTGAAAGGGGCGCCGTCAACGGCGGTCATGACGACCAACATCACGCGTTTCATGATGGATGTCGGCGACGTGATGCTGGCGCGTAAGCCGGCTGACGTCGCCAAGGCGCGCGACCGGGCGATGCGCACCTGGCCGGCGATCGTCGGCTTTGCCGTTGGTTGCGGCGTCGGGGCGACATGCGAGGCGACAATCGGCCTTAGGTCCCTTGCTTTGCCTACTGGGTTCGCTCTGCTCGCGGTTGCGATGTCTGCTAATCCTAGGGGAGACGATGGTCCATGAGCCAGGCTGGACTTTGGGCCACGGATCCGGCCCAGGCTTACCGAGCGGCTGAAGGGCGGATCGTGGTCGCGTTACGCTCCGCGGGGCCGGCGCTGCTCTTCGGATTGCGCCTTTGGGCAGCGGTGGTCCTCGCGCTCTACATCGCGTTCTGGCTTCAACTCGACAACGCGTATTGGGCTGGTACGTCTGCAGCAATCGTCTCTCAGCCCAGTCTCGGGGCCTCATTGCGGAAGGGCTGGTTCCGTATGGTCGGCACCATGGTCGGCGCGACGGCGATCGTCGTGCTGACGGCTTGCTTGGTCCAAGACCGCTTGGGTTTTCTCGTTGCTTTGGCGCTCTGGGGCGCTTCGTCCGGTCTCGTGGCAACCCTGCTGCGCAACTTCGCGGGCTACGCGGCGGCGCTGGCCGGTATCACGGCGGCGGTCATCGCGAGCGACGAGTTGGGTGCGATCGGAGGCGTTAATGCCGATGTCTTTATGTTCGCCATCACCCGAGCAAGCGAAATCTGCATCGGTATTATCTGCGCGGGCGTTGTACATGCAGCTACCGATCTTGGTGGCGCGCGGCACCGACTGGCCGTTCAATTCGCGACGATATCGGCCGAAATCACCGGAGGATTTATCGGCACATTCTTGCTGGCCGGACCGGAGCAATCGAAAGTTCGGCCGGTCCGGCGTGACCTCATTCGACGCGTCATTGCGCTCGATCCAGTAATCGACCAAGCCCTTGGAGAGTCCTCGGACCTTCGCCCTCAAGCGCCAGCATTGGAGGCTGCAACGGGCGGCCTGTTCGCGGCGCTGTCCGCCTGGCGGACGGTGGCTGTTCACCTGGAGTTGCTGAGTAGTGACCAGGGTCGGCGCGAAGCAGAAATTATACTTGAAAACATTCCACACGAATTGTGTTCGGTGACGACGCAAGCCGAGGCTACAGACTGGACCGTCGACCCCTCTCGCATGCGCCAAGCGTGCTGCATGGCAATACGAGCGCTGACAGCCTTGCCGAATCGCACGCCGTCGCTCCGACTGCTTGCCGACAGGACGGCCGAGGTGCTGATCGGCATTCGGCGCGCGCTTGACGGGCTGCTTCTGCTCACCGGTTCTGCTCGAACCATCCCTGGGTCGGGGGCCGGCTTGTTCCACGTGCCTGATCAGCTTCCCGCTCTCCTAAATGCGACGCGCGTCTTCATTGTGATCGGTGTTGCCTCGCTCTTCTGGATCGCCACCGCATGGCCAAGCGGGGCCTTAGCCGTGACTTGGTCCGCGATCTTCGTCATAACGTTCTCGCCGACCGCCGACCGAGCTTACGCCAACGCTAAGAGTCGCTTGATCGGCGTCAGTCTGGCGGCCGCTCTCGCGGCGATCGTCAAGTTCGCGGTGCTGCCGGGTAGCGAGACTTTCGCCGGCTTAGCCATCGCGATTGGTCTAGTGCTGATACCTGCAGGAGCGCTTTCCACTCTACCCAGGCAGGGGAGTTTGTTCGGAGCCATTGCGTCCTGGTTCCTTCCCCTCGTGACACCAGAGAACCAAATCAGCTACGACACTCAACAATTCTATAACTTGGCCCTAGCCATCGTCTCTGGCGCAGGCGCCGCGACGCTCGCCTTTCGCTTGTTGCCACCCCTATCGCCTGGACAGCAGGCCCGCCGACTCCTGGCACTCACGCTACGTGACCTGCGCCGCCTGATGACGGGCCATATCTTGCGACCGGTCATCAACTGGAAAAGTCGCATATGCAGCCGCCTGGCGGCGCTGCCGGAGGAGACCGAGCTACAGCGCGCGCAACTCCTGGCTGCTCTTTCGGTCGGGACCGAGATCATTCGGCTTCGTCGTATCGCTCGTCGGTTCGATCTTAAGGTCGAACTCGACGCGGCGCTTGATGCCTTGGCGCGAGGTGACAGCTCGGTTGCGATCGAGCGGTTGACCCAACTCAACCAGCAGCTGGCGGCGCTGCCCAGCAATCGGCCGGGAGCATGGGTCAGGCTGCGAGCCCGCGGCAGCATCCTGGCGATGTCGGAGGCGATTGCACAGCATGCCATTTATTTCGATTCAGGAGCGGCATAATGGGTTTCGCCGAAGTAAATGTTTTCGGAGTCTATGTCGCTCCCATCTCGTTGATGATGGCGGCGGCGTGGCTTGTTCTGATCGCGCTGCGGCGTGCGGCGGACCATTTCGGTCTGCTCCGGTATATCTGGCACCCGGCGCTGTTCGTGTTCGCCTCCTACATGATTGTGCTCTCCGCCATCGTGCTTATCGTCGCGCATTGAGGGGTGCTGATGTCGAGCGTTGAACTAAAATCGGAGCTCGCCAGGCAAGGCGATGGAAGCGACGTCCCGCGTCGGGTGGCGGGCGACCCCGACAATGTCAGGTCGCGCATCCGCATCGCTCCAATATTCATCACGCTAGGGACGGTCGCAGTTGCGGCCTTCCTCGCCTGGGCAACGTGGCAGACCTACATGGGTGCACCATGGACCCGCGACGGTACAGTGCGGGCCTACGTCGTCACGATGGCGCCCGAGGTGGCGGGACGTATAGTCAAGCTGTCGGTCGCGGACAACCAGTTCGTGCATAAGGGCGATGTCTTGTTCGAAATCGATCCGGCTGACTATCGGATCGCACTCGAGCAAGCGCAGGCTCAGGCGCAGCGCGATGGCGCTGCGCTCGATTATGCCCGCGCGAACCAGGACCGACAGGCCCGTCTCGCGAAAGAGGGCTGGGCCTCGACAGACATTTACCAGCAAACGACGAGTACGCTGCATCAATCGGAGGGGGTCGTCGCCTTGGACAAGGCCGCCATCGCCAAGGCGCAGCTCGATCTCAGCCGGACCGTTATTCGCTCACCGGTGAATGGATATGTAACCAATTTGCTGGCGCAGCTCGGCGACTACGCAACTGTCGGTCAAAAACTAATCTCCGTCGTCGACACTGATTCCTTCTGGGTCGATGGCTATTTCGAGGAGACCAGTCTCGGCAGGATCCATGAAGGCGACCTGGCGACGGTCAAGCTGATGGGCTACAGCCAGCTCGTTCGTGGCCATGTCGGGGGCATCGCTCGCGGCATCAACGTCCCGAACGCGCAGCCGGATCAGGCGGGGCTTGCCTCGGTAAATCCGATCTTCACCTGGGTCCGCCTTGCGCAGCGCGTGCCTGTACGCATCCACATCGATCAAGTGCCGGATGGCGTCCGCCTGGTGGCGGGTATGACTGCCACCGTACAGATCGATCCTGCCCCGCGCACACCCCTCGATAGCCTGGGACGTCAGGCCACTTAGGTAGGCGCGGCCAGCCGTTAGCTGGGCCGAAATCCCTGTGGTCAAGCGGTTGGCGCGTTACAGAGGGACAGTGTCGGCGTTTGCGTCAGCTGTTTTTGGATTGACCGGGGAGAGCAAACGTAACCTAATCAATCTACTTAAGTAGTCCTCCTGGCAGGAGGCCTTCGTGAACGAGCTCGTGAGCTACGTTTTCTCGCCACTGAGGGAGGGAGACATCTCTCTCTACCGGGGCTCCGGTAACGGCTTGGCGCCGATCCTGCTCGTTGCCGCGGAGGAGACCTCGCTAGGTTGCGTCGAGCGACTTGAACACGAATATGCGCTCAAGGCCGAACTTGACGCTGACTGGGCGGCGCGACCAGTGGCGCTGACGCACTTCGACGACCGCATGACGTTGGTGCTTGAGGACCCCGGCGGTGCACCGCTCGATCGACTGCTTGCTCGGCCACTGGACGTATTGGAGTTCCTGCGCATCGCGATCCCTCTCGCGGGCGCGCTCCGCCAAGTGCACGAGCGAGGCTTGATCCATAAGGACATCAAGCCGGCAAATATCCTGGTGGACACGACAAGCGGCGGCGTGCGGCTAACTGGGTTCGGCATTGCCTCGCGTCTACCACGTGAACATCAGGCGCCCGCGCCGCCGGAGGTGATCGCTGGGACGCTTGCCTACATGGCGCCGGAACAAACCGGCAGGATGAACCGCTCAGTGGACGCCCGCAGCGATCTCTATGCACTAGGCGTTACCTTCTACGAAATGTTGACAGGGCAGCTCCCCTTCACGGCTGCCGATCCGATGGAGTGGGTGCACTGCCACATCGCTCGCCAACCGCCGCCGCTCGACGATCAGGTCGCGGGCATCCAACGGCCGCTCGCTGCGATCGTCATGAAGCTTCTCGCAAAGACCGCCGAGGAGCGCTACCAGACAGCCGCGGGCGTCGAGGCCGATCTGCGGCGGAGCCTGACCGAATGGGAGTCGCATGTTCGTATCGACCCGTTTCCACTCGGCGCTCACGACATATCGGACCGGCTGCTAATCCCGGAGAAGCTTTACGGCCGGGTGCGCGAGATGGATACGCTGCTCGCGGCCTTTGACCGTGTCGTGACCGCGGGCACGCCCGAACTGGTGCTCGTCTCCGGATATTCCGGCATCGGCAAATCTTCGGTGGTGAACGAGCTGCACAAGGCGCTCGTGCCGCCGCGCGGCCTGTTCGCGTCCGGCAAGTTCGACCAGTACAAGCGCGACATCCCGTACGCCACCCTGGCACAAGCCTTCCGGAGCCTTGTGCGCCCGCTCCTGGGCCAATGCGAGACCGAGCTTTGCCACTGGCGGGACTCTCTAAGCGAGGCGCTGGGCCCAAATGGACAGCTCATCGTGAACCTCGTTCCCGAGTTGGAGTTCGTGATCGGGAACCAGCCGCCGATCCCGGAGCTCCCGCCGCAGGACGCGAAGAACCGCTTCCAGCTGGTGTTCCGGCGCTTCCTCGGCGTATTCGCCAGGCCAGAGCACCCGCTGGCGCTGTTCCTCGATGATCTGCAATGGCTTGATACGGCAACGCTCGACCTACTCGCGCATCTGGTCACGCACCCGGAGGTGCGGCACCTGCTGCTGGTCGGCGCCTACCGGGACAACGAGATCAGTCCCTCTCACCCCCTTCTGCGGACACTCGAGGCGATCCGCGCGGTCGATGCGAGGGTGCATGAGATCGTGCTGGCGCCCCTCGAGCTCGACGATATTGGCAGGCTCATCGCCGATGCGCTCCACTGCGAGCCCGAGCGCGCGCAGCCATTGGCGGAGCTAGTCCAGGAGAAGACCGGCGGCAATCCGTTCTTTACGATCCATTTCTTTAACGCGTTGGCCGATGAGGGGCTGCTCGCGTTCGACCCAACCGCGTCAGCTTGGCAATGGAACATCGATCGCATTCGCACCAAGAGTTACGCCGACAATGTCGCGGACCTCATGGCGGAAAAGCTGAAGCGATATCCCGCCGCCACTCAAGAAGCCCTGAAACAGCTCGCCTGCCTGGGCGACGTCACCGAAATCGCTACTTTAACCCTGGTTCACGGGGAAAAAACGGAAACGGTGCACGAGGCACTCTGGGAGGCCGTCCGCGCTGGTCTCGTCGTCCAGCAGGGTAGCGCCTACAAATTCCAGCATGACCGGATCCGGCAGGCGGCTTATTTGCTGGTCCCCGAAGATCGCCGTGCCGAAGTCCACCTGCGCATCGGCCGTATGCTGCTGGCGAGCACGGACGAGCTCGCCGAGCACCTGTTCGATGTCGCGAATCACTTCAATCGGGGGGCCGCGCTGCTGGTCGACCGGGACGAGAAAGCGCGGGTGGCGGCGATCGAGCTGCGCGCCGGGCGAAAAGCCAAAGCGTCCACGGCGTATGTGTCCGCGCTCGCGTATTTTTCGACCGCCATGGCGCTCCTGGACGAAAGGGACTGGGGCCGCCAGTACGAGTTGACGTTCAACCTGTGGCTCGAACGCGCGGAGTGTGAGCTTCTGAGCGGCAACTTCGATAAAGCGGAGCAACTGATTGCGGAGTTGCTGCAGCGCGGGGACTCGAAAGTCGACCAGGCGGCCGTCTACCGCCTGAAGGTTCAATCTCATGTCATGAAGTCGGAAAACCAGCAGGCCGTGGCGAGCGCGCTCACGTGCCTGCGCTTGTTCGGCATTGACCTGCCGGCACACCCGACCGAGGAGCAGGTCCAGGCCGAATACGAGACGGTTTGGCAAACCCTCGACGGGCGTCCGATCGAGAGCCTGATCGATCTGCCGCTGATGACCGATCCAGAACTGCAGGCTGCGATGCAAGTGTTATCCGTCCTTACTCCCGCCGCCTATTTTACTGACATCCGTTTGTATCGGTTGCTGGTGTGCCGCATGGTGAAGATCGGTATGCAGCACGGGACGACCGGCGCCTCCGCGCAGGCCTTTGGCTATTGGGGCTCCATGCTCGGGCCCGTCTTTCGCCGTTACAGCGATGCCTACCGTTTCTCCAAACTCGCCTGCGATCTTGTCGAGAAGCACGGCTTTATCGGCTACCGTGCAAAGGTTTACTACACGATGGGACGGATTGCCTTCTGGACCCAGCCGATGGCGACCGCAATTGATTTCATGCGAGAGACCTTTCGCGCCGCGATTGAGACGGGTGACCTGACCTTCGCGTGTTATGGCATGTTCCAATCTGTGATGGGCCTCCTCCTGCGGAACGATCCACTCGACGTGGTATGGCGCGAGTCGGAGTTGGCGCTGAACTTCGCTCGGGAAGCCAAATACGGCGATGCGGAGGACATCATTGGGAGCCAGCTGCACTTCATCGCAACTATGCAGGGCCGGACTAAGACCTTCTCCACATTCAGCGACGCGCAGTTCGACGAGGCGGCATTCGAGGCGCAGCTGACAGGGGGCCGGATGCCCTTGATGGTCTGCTGGTATTGGATCATCAAACTGAAGGCTCGGTTCCTGTCAGGCGACTACGCCGAGGCTCTCGCGGCAGCTGACAAGGCGAAGGCGCTCCTTTTGGCCGCAGCCGCTCAGATCCAGCTACTCGACTACTTCTACTACACCGCGCTGACGGTGGCAGCGCTTTATGAGTATGGTTCTGCCGACGAGCGGACCACGTGGCGCGACCTCCTGACGGATCACCAAGAACAACTGCGCGAGTGGACCGAGAACTATCCACCGACTTTCGCCGACAAGCACGCGCTGGTGTTAGCTGAGATCGCCCGCATCGAGGGGCGAGACGCCGATGCAATGCGTCTGTACGAGCAGGCCATTCGATTGGCCCGTGATAACGGTTTCGTCCAGAACGAAGGGGTCGCTTATGAGCTCGCTGCGGGATTTTACCTTGGCCGCGGGTCCACGACCGCCGCACGCGCCCATCTAGAGGATGCGCGCAGTTGCTTTGCGCGCTGGGGGGCGCTCGGCAAAGTGGGACAACTCGACCAGCGCCATCCGCGGCTGCGCGAGAGAACGGCGTCGTCTCCGCCGACGGCGACAATCGGCGCGCCCCTCGAGCAGCTAGACGTCGGGACGGTGGTCAAGGCCGCGCAGGCGGTTTCGGGCGAGATCGTTCTCGGCAGACTCATCGAGACACTCATGAGGATCACGCTGGAACATGCAGGGGCCGAACGGGGTCTGCTCATCCTGTTCCCGGACGACGAACCGCGGATCGAAGCGGAGGCGACGACCGGCCGCGGACGGGTCGAGGTCACGCTGCGCCAGATGGCCCCCTCACCGGCCAAGCTTCCCGAATCCATGCTCCACCACGTGATCCGGACGCGGGAAAGAATCATCCTTGATGACGCCTGGACGCAGAATCCGTTCTCGGCAGACGAGTACATCTACCTGAAGCACGCCCGGTCGGTGCTTTGCCTGCCCCTGGTGAAGCAGGCCAAGCTGATCGGGGTGCTCTATCTCGAGAACAACCTGGCATCGCATGTGTTCACGCCCGAGCGGATCTCGGTACTGGAACTGCTGGCGTCACAAGCCGCGATCTCGCTGGAGAACGCCTTACTGTACAACGATCTGAGGGAACGAGAGGCCAGGATCCGCCGCCTGGTCGATTCGAACATCGTCGGGATCGTGATCGGGGATGTTCAGGGCCGGATCATCGAGGCCAACAAGGCCTTTCTCGACATTGTCGGATATACCCGGGAAGATCTCGTCTCGGGTCGGCTACGATGGAACGAGCTGACGCCGGCCGAATGGCGCGACGCCGACGACCAGGCCATCGAAGAGCTGAACGTGACTGGAACCGTCCAACCCCGTGAGAAAGAGTACTTCCGCAAAGACGGCAGCCGCGTGCCGGTATTGATCGCCCGCGCGCTTTTCGAGTGGAAACCGGACGAAGGCGTTGCCTTCGTGCTCGACTTGACCGAGCGCAAACGGGCGGAATATCTGGCCCGGCAGGTGTTCGAAAGGTCACCCGATCGCATATCCATCGTCGGACGAGATTATCGGTATCAACGGGTGAACCCAGCCTTCGAGCGGAAATGGGGTATGCCGGCGGAGACGATCGTCGGGACGCACATAGCCGACCTCCTAGGAGTGGAGGTCTTTGAGGAGAAGGCCAAGGCGTATCTCGACCGGTGCTTCGCGGGTGAGGAAGTTAGTTACGCAGAGTGGTTCACCACTTCCCTTGGCCGGCACTACTGGGCGGTGACCCACTCGCCTCTCCGGCCAGACTCGGACCTGGTGGAGGCCGCGCTCGTGATCATCCGCGACCTCAGCGAACATGTGCTCGCCTCGGAAGCCCTGCACGAGGCGCAGGCAGAGCTCGCGCGCGTAACGCGCGTGACGACGCTGGGTGAACTGACAGCCTCCATCGCCCACGAAGTGAACCAGCCGCTCGCCACTGTCGTCACGTTTGGCGACGCATGCCTCCGATGGCTTGACCGCGAGGTGCCCCGAATTGATAAGGCATTTAGCGCGGTCGAACAGATGATCGGGAGCGCAAAACACGCGAGCGACGTGATTGAGCGCATTCGCGCGCTGTCCAAAAAGCGCGCGTTCGAAACCGTGCGGCTCGATATCAATCAAGTCATAAACGACGTCATCGCGCTGATCCGCGGGGAAATCAACGTTCATGGCATATCTCTGCAGCTCGAGCTCGGGGCGTCGCTTCCACCGGTCGATGGCGACCGCATCCAGTTGCAACAAGTTATAATGAATCTTATGATGAACGGCATCCAGGCCATCAGTGCGGTGACGGACCGCCATCGCGAACTGCGGATACGATCGCGCGAGCACGGATCCGATCGGATACTCGTTGCGGTGGAGGATTCCGGCATCGGAATCGAACCGGAACATGCCGCCCGGCTGTTCAACGCCTTTTTCACGACGAAGCCGGATGGCATGGGCATGGGACTATCGATCAGCCGTTCGATTATCGAAGCCCACGGTGGCCAACTGTGGGCCACGGCAAACGTACCCCACGGTGCCACGTTTCAGTTCACCCTGCCGCTGAACGCAGACACTGCGTCGTGAGGTTGCGCCCGTAAGATGGGAACGAGTCCAGACAGAGCCTAAACACCCTCGGTATTGTCCTTGCCATCAAACGCGGCCATTACATAACCGTTCATTGCGCGAACTTCCGAAGATGGCTTATGCGGCTCCGCGATACACTCGCGATCTTAGGACTATCCGATTTCTTCTCCGCACCATCCAATTCTACGATGGGCATACAATTGACCAATGTGAACTGATCCGCGCGCTGAATCTCGTTCGCATGAGGAGTGAGGAAACAAAGGACGAAGCGGATCGGCCGAAGCTCAGAACGGATCAAGCCGGCTCCCAACTGAAAGGAAAAAATCTGAAAACGATTTAAGAATCAAGAGGATATGGCGGAGAGAGTGTCAGTCAACTCCCATTGAAAGATAAGGCATTTTTGATTTTCTTAGGCCAAAACCCACCATTTGCTCTACGGGCGAAAACGGGCGTTTCGCTTGCAATCTTTCTTGGACTGGGTTTCCGAATCTGGTTGAATCGCCTTGCAAAATTATTTTTGGGGTGCAGGCGGCGAACGATACGACGCGCACCGCCAATCAAGGCTTTCCTGCCACCCGACGAGCAAATCACTTGTCGTGCCGGCGTCATTGGTGACGAAAATCTGTCGATCAAACCCATCCGCCGATTGGCGGCCGGAAAGCTCGGCATCAAGGGTGCTCGATGAGGGCATTGGCTCGTCAGCTTGACGCACCGTGATCTAGTGGCGAACTTTCGCCCATCCTCCACGCCTGCCGCGGCGGCGCGCCTCGTGCCAATTGACCTCGCAGCCTGAACAGATACCTTCATGTTACCCGGAGATTGCGCCACCGCGAATTCCAGCCGCTCTCCGGACCGCACTTTCCTGAGGCAAGTCCGCATTGACAGTGCCTGCGGCCGTGCGGGACAGATTCAAGCGGCTTTCAAAGCATGGCAGCACCATGGCGCGCACAAAGGTTCAGATTGCCGACCTCAGGCCGACGCAGCTCACCCTCGGATTTTCGGAGGTCGCGGAACGCGCAGCGAAGCTCGAGAAGCAATCGCCGGCGGACCGCAAGAGCTATCTCGAGAAAAAAGCCATTCCTCATGTCATAGGACCTGGAAAGCGCATCTATATGGTCGACCACCACCATCTCGTGCGCGCGCTTTGGTCGATCAACATTCGGGAAGCTGTACTCGGCGACACGCTCGCGGACTGGTCGGATCTTGAGGACCGACCGTTCTGGCGCAAGATGGAGAAGAATGGCTATTGCTGGCCGATCGACAC
>Ga0210408_10000999_pt1 | contig 31160 bp, 22 predicted proteins | sample IncBWH4MmetaG_FD_155471 | JGI IMG/M metagenome (GOLD analysis project Ga0210408, IMG submission 155471) | Forest soil microbial communities from Barre Woods Harvard Forest LTER site, Petersham, Massachusetts, United States - Inc-BW-H-4-M | ecosystem: Environmental > Terrestrial > Soil >... | reverse complement strand
TTGGGGAGCGCCTCATCGACCTTTCGCCGAACGAAACTCAACAGGTCGCTCTTCCGCTGGCGTTACGGTATCCGTCCAGTATCTCGTGGCAGGCGGGGCGATCTTCTTCCTTCGCAGGAGTCGCCACTTCGGGAACCAAAGCGCTTCCCGATTCTCCCACTCCCGGCCCGGGAAAGGTGAACAACTCTGCGTCCGCGGCCCTTCGGGAAGGTGTTACCGCGGACGAGATCAATCGAAAAACTCTTGAGCAACGAGCGGGACCCGACGCCGCCAAGTTGACACTGGAATCGATGCCCAGCGAAGCACTTACGTATCTGGATGGAATTTTCGTAGGCCGTACTCCCTTGCTTCTGGTCGTTCCACCGGGAAAATACAAGGTGGAAATGCGGGGAAAGCATGAGGAATTCGGAGAGCGTCTTGTCGGCCTATTGCCAAACGAGACGCAGCAGCTTGCACTCAACCTGGAATCGCGCTATCCCGCCAGAATTCCGGCGCCATAAGCAAGGGAAGTTTTGAATCGCGTTGATGGGGGGCACAATGTCAGAAGGTATGAACGTGTGGGCTCGATTTGTGGCGTTCATAGTCGGTTTGCTCGCCGTGGGGGCATTGCTCGGATACCTGTTTTATGCGCGTTTTGCTGAAGTTAACGCGAGTGTGGCCCACTCAGATAGCCAAACCCTCGCAAGGATCGAAGAACAACTTATCGGCGTTGAAAATCGGCTAACAACCTTGGAGAGTCATCGCAGGACGGAATTCGCAAAACCGCAGCCAGATGTGAAAACGCCCGAAACTGCGATTCCGACCCAGAGCAGTATCCAGCCTGTTCCTCGACCCAGATTCCATGTCTCACCGGAGTCGGCTATGCCGGCCCAGCCCCCGGCTGCTCCACCTCCGGTTTCGGATCCTGCTGCGGCCCAAAGGGTCGCGCGACTCCAGCAAGGCGTCGGAGCGCTGGAAGAGCAAACGACCCTTAATCGGCAAGCCTGGCAAGCGACCACGGACCGACTCGCGGAGGTCGCCGGGGAACTTGGTGCCCAGCACGGGCAAATTATCAAAAATCACGAGGAATTGAACCATTTCTTGGGGCAAACGGAGCATACTACTCTTACATTTGAGCTGCGCCGCGGCTCAGTTCCGGAACCCGTGGGGCCAGTCCGAATCTCGCTCAAGACTTCGAATCAAAAGAGCCAGAGGTATACGGTTTGCGTATATGTCAAGGACTCATGCCTCCAAATGAGGGATCGGGTCCTTTACGAAGTGGTGGAATTCGCTGTCTCTCATGATAGGGCGCCGTTCGAATTGATCGCCACAAAAGTTGACAAAGACGGAATTGCCGGCTATCTGGAAATTCCCCTTGAGAACGCCGGCCACTAGGTTTTCCCAGGAGTCGTACACGTAGGTCCTTTCATTTTCTACCATCTGGTCAGAAGCCCCATAAAGAACTGGGAAGAATACTGCGCTCGGCTCGAAAGAGGGAACTCTGAGGACGCACAATATGGCGAGAGCCGGGGCTTCCAAATTGCATCCTGTCGGCATGTTCCGGTTGCTCCGGTTGGAGAGAGCGAGTAACTGCAACCTACGTGAGTCTGTCAACGGTAAGAGCGGATCCGGCGCTCAATCCTTCAGCCGTGCTGTCTCGAATTGGGAGCGGCGGGCTTGTTCGCGGTTACTGTAAACAGGCAGGAATAGGTCAGGGTCTCGGGATTGCGCAGATATGCGAGGAAACGATCTGAAAACTCTTGCGCCGCTTTGTCGCTGCCTAGAGCCGCTTTGATCTGAGCATGGGCAATCTCGAGCTTGGTATTCCAGTTGGCCAGATCCTTCTCCTGGATACTACCCGCGTAGAGGTGATACGGATCGACCTGCACACGGACTTCCGTGAGCGCGGCGCCCAAACAGAGACTGAACAGTTTGCGGCCTACAAAGGGATCGAAACCGCTGCGTGCGAGCTGGCTTAAAACGTTTTCGATATCCGCTTGAAGTTCCGGGTCTTCGGGAGAGTGCCATATCAATTGCCCATCCAGATCCTGAAGCAGGATCATTCCACCCGGAGCGCACACGCGAGCCATTTCTCTTATGGCGCCCTGCTTATCAGGGACATATTCCATCAGGAACCGGCTGAACACGAGATCAATCGAATCGGAGTCAAAGGGAAGCGACATCGCATCGCCTGCGCACACTCGGGCATTCGACAGACCGCTCAGTCGCTCTGCCGCGTCGCGAACCCGTGCCGGACTGACGTCCACCCCCAACACGTTCATTTTGGGATACGAATTTGCCAACTCTCGGAGAAACACGCCAGGCCCGCAGCCGACTGACAGAAAGCTTCTAACTCCGCCCAGATGCGGTTCGAGAAATTTCGCGATCCAGGCTTCGGGATCCACTTTGTCGAGAAGGCGCTGAGCCTCTCGAGGATGTTCCATAATATAGGTGCTCTCGTTGTTCATGTGGTAGTCGAATCCCTATCGGACGATGTGTTCAACCAACAGGGCTCCCGCTTCATCAGCCGAGATAGGCCCAGAAAAGTAAAACCCTTGCGCATATTTGCAGTTGAGCTTTCTAAGTTCTTGAGCCTGCTCAGCCGTTTCGACGCCTTCCGCAATAACATCGAGCTGAAGATTGTTGGCTAACGGCATTACCGTACGTGCGATTTCGATCCCATTGAGCCCCTTAGCTTCACCACTGATGAAGGAGCGGTCTATTTTCAGCGTGTCGAGAGGGAAACGATGCAAATGGCTCAGAGAAGAGTAGCCCGTCCCGAAATCATCGATCGCGAGCCGGATGCCCATGTCTTTCATCCGCTGCAGCATTTCCACGGCTGCCGTCGGGTCTTCCATGACTGTACTCTCCGTAATTTCCAACTTCAGCGCATTCGGAGGAACGCCGAGATCGTGCAAAAGGATTCCTATATTTTCAATCAACTTTGGCTGCATGAATTGCTTGATCGAGAGGTTCACGCTTACAATCAAATCGCGGTCGGGGCCCACTTGGCTCCTCCACTCCTTCAGGCGCCGGCAGGCCTCGCCCAAACTCCACCATCCCAGGTCACGAATCAAGCCGGTTTCTTCCGCGACTGGAATAAATACGTTTGGGCCGATCAGACCACGCGTCGGGTGGTGCCAGCGCATTAGGGCCTCGAATCCGATGATTTGGCCCGTGTCCAGAGCGACAATGGGTTGATAAACGTTTTGAAATTCTCCACGCTCCAGGGCACGGCGCAGATCGGTTTCGAGCTCCAACCGCGCTGTCACCGTTGCCCGCATGTCCGCATCGAAAATCTCGTACCGAGTCTTACCGCGCGACTTCGCATGGTACATAGCCGTGTCTGCGTCGCTCATGATTTCTTCCGGCAGCTGATAGGAGGGACTACTCAAGGCGATTCCAATGCTTGCAGACGTGAATATTTCTTTTCCGTTTATGAGAAACGGAGTCGACAATTCCTTCAAGATCCGCTCGGCGGCATGACTTGCATCGCCCGGCGCCTTTAGCTCGTCCAGCAGAACTGTAAATTCGTCACCTCCCATACGCGCCAGCGTGAATCTCTCCTGCCCAAGCCGCGCGACTGTATCCGTATCCCGAAGACAGCACTCTAGGCGCTTGGCGACCCCAAGCAGGAGTTGATCTCCCACAACGTGGCCCAGAGAGTCATTGATCATTTTGAAGCCGTCCAAGTCCAGAAAGAGCACCGCGAACGCCCGTTCCGGATGTCTTTTCGAATGTCGCATCAAATGACTCAATCGATCCAAAAAAAGGAGCCGGTTCGGCAAGTTCGTCAACGGGTCCGAGACCTTTCCTTCAGTAATATCTGTTTGTGATCCTGCCATTCGAACCGGTTTTCCCGAGTGATCTCGCACAGCCAGCGCTCTGCAAAGCATCCACCGGTACGTGCCGTCCTTGTGCCGCACGCGGTGTTCGCTTTCAAAATGAGGAGTTAATCCATTTTGATGAGCGGCAATTTCTTCCTTAACGCGCTCGCGGTCCGCGCTATGGATTCGTTCAAACCATTCCTCCGGCTTATCAATGATTTCATCCTCCTGGCAGCCGATCATCCCCTTCCAGCGTGGAGAAAAATAGATAGCGTTCGTCGCCAGATTCCAATCCCAAAGGCCGTCGTTGGCGCCGAGAGCCGCGAGCGCATAGCGTTCTTCGCTCTCTTTCAATCCTTCCTGGGCGCGCTTGTGCGAAAGCTGCGTTCCAATTCGGGCCAATGCAACGGCGAAATCCACAGGCTTGGTCACGTAGTCGTTGGCGCCCATACTCAAGGCATTAACGATGTCATCACTCTGGTTTCTGGCCGTTACCATGATGACCGGCAGTTCATTCGCCGAGTGTAATTCGCGAATTTCCCTCAATGCCTCAAGGCCACTGATTTCAGGCATTTCAATATCGAGCAGAATTAGATCGAGCTCTTCCTCTTTGATGAGGTTAATTGCTTCGCGCGCGCCGGCCGCAACCATCACCTCGTATCCCTTGCGTTCCAAGCGGCGTGCGAGCATATCGCGGTTCAACGCGTTGTCATCCACGATCAGTACTTTATTCATCTGGAGATTCATGATGGCTTCTTTTCTAACATCAACTTATCGATTTTGAATTGCAGTCTAATGAAGTCAACAGGCTTCGTGTCGTATTCGTCGCAACCAGCCTCTAAAGCCTTTGCTCGATCCGTTGCGAGTGCGTGCGCGGTCAGAGCGATGATCGGAATCTGACTTGTCGCGACTTCTGATTTAAGCCGCCGCGTAAGCTCCCAGCCATTCATAATTGGCAGACTCATGTCCATTAAGATGATATCGGGCGATTGAGAACGCGCGAGATAATATCCTTCCGCTCCGTCCTTCGCGGCGATCACGCGATATCCCTTCCGTTCAAGCCGCCTCGAAAGCATGTCGCGGTTCATCTCGTTATCTTCAACCAGCAAAATCGTCGGCACGAACTTTAGCTCCTGCATAGAGATTCCAAGACGCGGCTGGGCGGCTCTCCGACGACCGTCACAAATTAACCGGAATTCCTTCACGACTTTTCGAAAGCTGTGTTTCACTGTACTGTCCGATCATCTTCACCAAGAGATCCCGATTCACGGGCTTGATGAGATAGTTTGAAGCGCCGCTTTCGACTCGCTTCAGCTCATTGTCAACAATCGTTACCACGATGACGGGGATATCGGCCAACTCGGAATCCGCTTTCAATCGACTCAGGACTTCCCATCCATCGATGCCAGGCAACAAAACATCCAACGTAATGACGAGCGGACGGATTTGCTTAGCGAGCCTTAGCCCTTCTTCGCCATCAGGGACTGCAACAACATGGAAACCGGCTTTGGTCAGGGAGCGGCACATCAATTCACGCTCCGCAGGGTCATCGTCGATCATGAGAATAGTATTCGGCTGGAGTTTCGGCTCCGGCTCCGCCGCCGCCGGCTCAATGAATGGCTTTGGCTTGGCGGTTCCGCCCGCTTCAGCAGTAAGGTGTGCGGGTAGCAGGACGGTAAAAACCGAGCCCTTACCCATTTCACTTTCGACACTGATCTGCCCACTCATCATCTGTGCGAAACGGTAGCTAATTGCCAGTCCGAGGCCGGTTCCGCCGTATTTGCGTGCGATTGAGACATCCGCTTGGGCAAACTCTTTGAACAGGTTTTCCTGTTGCTGCGGGCTGATGCCAATACCCGTGTCGCCGACCTGGAACCTTAACCACCGCTCCCGGTTGATGATCGTCGGGTCAACACTCAGCGAGATCGTGCCCTGCTCGGTAAATTTGCAGGCATTGCTCAAAAGATTGAACAAGATCTGCCGCACCTTGGTAACGTCTCCGTGCATTTGACCAAGACCTTCCGGGAGGTGGAGGACCAACCGATTATTGTTCTTTGCAATCGTCGGCTGCAGTGTAGTGGCAATGTCCTCGATCATCCCGGTCACCTCGAAGTTCTCGAGGTGAAGGCCCATCTTTCCCGCCTCGATCTTGGACAAATCCAAAACATCATTGATCAAGGCCAAAAGATGTTTCCCGGCTGACTGAATCTTCTGCACATCGTCCACTTTGTCGATTCTTCCGACGTCCTGTATTTCTTCTTCCAGCATCTCGCTATAGCCAATGATAGCGTTGAGAGGAGTGCGCAGCTCATGGCTCATATTGGCCAAGAAAGCGCTCTTGGCGCGACTTGCGTCTTCGGCGGCGCGTTTTGCCCCCAGCAACTCTTCCTGCGTCTGCTTGCGGCGCGCCACTTCATCTTCCAATTCGTTTGTTTGGCTCTTTAGTTCATAGTTGGCGCCCTGTAAGGCGGCATCCCGTTCCTGGATTTCGGCCAACATCGTATTGAATCCATCGATTAGTCTTCCAATTTCGTCGTCGTAAAATTTGAGCGCTCGGACTTCATAGTTCTTCCTGCTCGAAACCATGCGCATCGTGTCTTCCAAACGCAAAATCGGCTGAGAAATCAGATTTTGCAGCTTAGAAGAGACCAGGAGCGCGAGAAGATCGGATCCAAGCATGAAGACCACTAAGAGCATGGCATAGCGTTTGGCGCGTGAAGTCCATTGGCTCATGTCTGACTGTAAGAAGAGCCTGCCGGCCGGTTCTCCGTTTAGCGAAACGGCGTGAAATACTTCCAGGAAGCTGCCGTTAAAACGGAAGCCATCGGCTGGCGGCAGGAGGCCGGGCAGCGTCAGTTTGCGGACGTTTGCGCGATTGTAGCGGGCAAAGACCCTTCCGTCCGGGCTGTACAGCGCAGCGGCAGTGATATCTTCTTTGGCTTTTAGCGCAGCCAACGTTTCCGTCGCCGCCGCTTGGTCTTTAAACGCCATGGCGGCCGCGCTGTTATAGCCGATGATTTCCGCCTGGGTGGAGAGATCCTCGCTTAGGAAATGGCGAAAGGCGATAAGATCGTATACGAGGAAGCTCAAAGAGAACAACAGCAACGCCGCCGTGCTGGTCAGCATCGTGATCAGCATCATTTTCCGCTTGATGGAGAGCTTATGGAATTTCACTGAACCTTGCTCCCATCGGCCTGCGGCACGATCTTGGCCAAGGCCAGCAGCCTGGAACTGATGCTGATGTCCGCTTGCTTTGCGGCTTCGACGTTTACCTCGAAGCGAATTTTGTCATCGACCACAATAAAATTAATGATGCCTCCACGCTGGGCAAAACTGGGCGTCTCCCCGATTGTAAGAATCGGCAGGTTTCTGATGAGGTGGAGGATCTCATCCAGATGGGCAGTTTCCGAAGCGCTCACAAATACGATGTTGCAGCCCTTCAAATCCATGCCTCGTTTCAGATGTCTCACGGCGAAAGGCCGGCCGTTCACCTTCTTTCCGGCGAGTACTTCGTCGAGGATGCCCCCAGACGTGTCGGTTCCGAGAACGCCGATGACGATGGGAGAATCCGGGTTGGAGAAAGTGTTGACAGGCCATTGCATTAGGTTTGCAAAATTGAAAATAAAGCCGGCCTTGATCAAATATTCTGAAGAGTCGCCGGAATCCGCGGTCTGGGCCGGACACGGAAAGGCGAGGGCTGAACACACCAAGGACACCCAGAGGATGCGGATTCCTCGCGTCATTATCTTTTTCAATCTCGACTTGTCGTTCTGAAATTCCACCGAGGGTCCCCTTGCCACTGCAGCTTTACCGTTTGCCGGAAGTCCAGGTGATGCCCAAATTAAAGCTGCGGCCTACGACCGTCGGAAGAGTGTTCACAAAATCCGGTGCGAATTCCGTGTGACGGCTGTTGAGCCAATTTTCGCCATTGAACGAAATTTCCCAGCTCGGCGCCGGTGTCCACCGAATCCCCCCATCGAGAGAGGAATATCCTGGCACGTTAAGGCTGGGCAACCCCGTCACGTGACGAACGACAAGGTTCTGCTCAATGTGTTTCGGGAGCTCTAGGGAAGATCGAAAATAGAATTGTTGTTCCGGATTCGTCCCATTTGGCAAATCGGGCGTCGGGTCCAAACTGTCGCTGTTTTTGTGAATATTCATGTGCAGAAAAGTATAAGATCCAAACAGTTTCCATCTGGATAAGGCTTTCCAATCAACGAACGGCTCGATGCCATAGGTCCCGCCGCCCATCTTGTTTTTAGCCACGAATGGTACGACCACATCAGTCGGAACGGGGTTCCCTTCTATGAAGGGCGTACCGGGTTCCGCAGTTCGAAGATTCGTATAGTTGTTGTAGAAAGCCGCAATATCTGCGGAGAATGAGTTGGACGCTTGCACGCGGTAGCCGATTTCATAGGCGACAAGGTCCTCTGACTTGAACTGTTGGCTGCCGAAAACAGCTTCGATCACTGGCAGCGGACTATTGAAAGGCGGCGCTCCAGGTGGAATCACCACGTCATTTAGCCGCAAGCCCTCTTCGGTCAATGCAGGAGTTCTTACAGCTCGAGAAATGGCCACCCACGCCGATTGCGTCTTGCTGATATTGCCAAGGAGTCGGATATTGGGCTCGAACTCCCAGCCCGTAAAGTCATTGTGTTCGAATTTGGATCCAAACGTGACTCGGAAGCGCGAATCCAAGAAGTTGACTTCGTCTTGGACGAATGCGCTGAATTGGTTGTACTGAGCGTGGCTAGGCTGAACAGAAACGGTGAAGCTGGAGACGTTCTTGTCTTGGATCGATCGGTATCCAACGCCCCAGACGATCTCGTTCGCGTTGCCTAGATGAAAGTCATGCTGGAAGTCGATGTCAAAAACGGACTCATGATCCACGAATAAGGAGTTGTCGGAGTAATTGGTTCTGTCGAAATATCCCTGGAGAGAAAATGACGAGTCGCCGGAAGAACGCGTCCAGCGGCCCAACAGATTTCCGCCGCTATAATGTCCGACATTTTGAAAGGTATTGGAATACGGGGAGGAAAGAGTGGGAACCGTCAGGGTCTCACCCTCCCGGCTATTATAGATATCGCCCTGAAAGGTCAGTGAATCGGAAGGGGAAAGTGTCCAGTCTGATCGAAACCCTCCGCGCACCTGGTGCCATCCATCGGCCGCAGTCTGACCTGAGGCTGCGTTACCCGATGCCCAGTCGAAATATTTTACATAGGCACGGTAGTATCCCTTGTCTTCAACTTTGCCGCCGTAACGAACGGTGTCCGAGGTGAGCTGTTCGGTTCCACCTTGCACTTGGACGAGCCCTGATTGCGTCGCTTTGGCTGGTTTGGTGATAATGTTAATGACGCCGTCGACCGCGTTTGCGCCCCACAAGGTCGCGCCAGGGCCGCGAATCACCTCGATCCGGTCCACGTCCTCCAGCGGGACATCCTGAACGTCCCAATACACTCCAGAAAACAACGGTGTGTAGACACTTCGTCCATCGATGAGAACCAGCAACTTATCGGCAAACCGACCGTTGAATCCTCGCGAGCTGATGGCCCATTTGTTATGATCGAGACGAGCCACTTCAAGGCCTGGTACCATTCGCAATGTTTCGGGAATGTTCCTGGCTCCGGATCTCTTGATGTCTTCCTGAGTAATCACGAAAACTGCGGCAGCCGCATCGGCGACTTTTTGAGTCCGTTTCGAAACGGAGGTGACCTGCAGGTTCATCAAGTCCTCGACACTCATCGCCGTCACATCAGGGGCGCCCTGACCGGTATCGCCCCTCGCGCTGGTAGCAATGAACATCGTCGCGAAAACCGTTACCAGGATGCGCTTTAAGCATGCTGATCGGTTCGCCGTGACGCTGAAGGCGGCACGCCAGGTTCGGGTTTGCCGCCTGGAGGGTTCATTTAGCGCGCAGCTTCCACTCGCGCTCTTCCAAGAATGGTTCCCGCGTGTTGGCGCAACCGCGGTTTGCAGCGTTACCTCATATTTATTCATCTTGAGCTCTCAAGTAACAAGGATGGTTGCAGCCTTCTTTTGGCCCGGTCCAAGACTTTGGAATAGAAACTATCAACGTGTCGGTAAGAGCGCGGATACCCACCCTTCAGCCAAATACATTGGCAGTAATGCCGCACAAATTGCGCTCCTAGATTCAAAAGAACAGGTATGGCGAACTCTCCGGCAACTAAGGGGATGAAGTCCAATTCGAAAGTGTCATAAGCCGTGACGGCCGCGCCGAGCAGGCCGGCGGCGACACCTTGCATTTCTTTCTCGCTCAGATCGGGAGCGAGCAACAAATCACAACGGTTTTCCAAAAAGCTAAAGTTCAGACCGAGAGGACCCCGATAGGCTATCGCCGCTCCGACCATATGATTCTGGCGATACGCAAGCCAAGCTAGGCGAGTGCGGCGAAGCCCCACGCGGCGATAGAGCAGGTCCAAAGATTTGAGCGGAACGTCCGTCGCCAATTCCTCGGCGCTCACGTACACATGGCCTCTAGTCATTTCCGCCAGTGAACAGAGATCTTTGTTGTGAACCGCTTCGTAGGGAACAATGCGGGTTCCCGAATCCGACGGCAAAGACAACTTCCGGGGAAGTCCAAAATATGCATGATTCTGAGCAGAAGAGAGGGAACCGCCGATGGCCTGAATCATGGAGCCAAATACGCGGGCGGGAAAACGATTTTCCGGTCGGAACCAATTCTGCGCCGATTCATCGGATCCCTTTAGGATGCTCGCAGCTTCCGCCGCCAGCATCACAGCTCGCGACGCGAAAGGATTGTCTTCCGAAACGAGGTGTTGGAAGGTCCATCCTTGATAAGTTGTCCGAAAGACCGCCAGGGCTGCCCGGCCTTCCTTTTCGTCACCTGCGGTGAGAACGTAAAGAAGCGACTCGCCTGCATCGAACATCCGCCTCCAGTTTTCCTTCACCTGACCTAAGTGCGGTAGCAGGCGGGCGGCCTTTTCGGGATAGAGAAATCCCGTACGCTCATAAAGATCAAAAAGCTCGTCGACTGCGATGGTATTCACCTGCACGCCGTAGGCGTCGTGCAATTGGGAGAGCCTCGGGAGTCGATTCACAGTCTCTTTATCAAGTGCATCAAACGACATGTCGCCTCCCTAGCGATTTAGACAATCTGGTCTTGAGACACCCTTGTCGAATCGGGTCGAATAGTTAGCGGTGAAGACCCTGAAAGAGGGATGACCCAAGTCGCCTTGTCATAGTCACTTCTAACCGGGTTTGGCTTGGATAGGCCATTCGTACCGTTTTGGCATTGCTATATCGGGCGGGGTATTAGCGGATTCGCTACAAAGAGTGGATGGCTTTGACCTTAGGGTAGTGTCTCAGCTTGACGGAAGCGTGCCCTGTTCTTCCCGAACAGCACGGTTCACCGTGAACGCTCACAGTGAACGGGCCGGACACTCCTCTACGAAGACGTAACACACAGGCACCATTGGTTTCGTAGAGGCCGCCTGAATTTTGGGCGGGCAGTGTTCCGATGCGGTACAAATCAAAATGAGGCATTACAGACGTTAGTGCTTGGTTGACTAGCTCGAATGCCAGTTGAGGTCAGCTTCATGTTCACGAAGACGGAAGGGTAATCTTGATTCTCGGCTTGACAGCCCATGCGAAACTTTACGCCCACGGGGGGCGGCAAGAAAGAAACAAGATGAGAATCTCGCGGGGACGCCAGACGCACAATTCGGGAAGCGTATACGCCAATTTGCTAGTGGGTGCGTTCTAGCTTGGGCTCTGCAGGGATTGATTCGCGGCAAGCTCATGGAGCCATTCTTCAATTCTGGAACGCTGATCGGTTGCCATTTCTCCAAATACCACACCTAATCCGCAGATTCCAAGCCCAAGGCCGGGATGCAAGTAAATTACCTTGGCAGGCAGTTCGCATGTGCTTGGTCCATTGATGATGCGGAGGAGCAATTCCGAGCCCACGGAAACAGCATGGAACGCATCGATGTAACATCCGTGCGAGCTCAATTCGAGCACTTGCGCGGGGACCGAAGTTCCGTCGCGCAGAATTGCTTCCGCTTCCGCGGAAACCGAAAAACGTGGGTGGCAACGTCTCACAGCAAAAGCCGCTTCAGGCATGGGGCACTCCGAATGAATATACCTAACACTCTACTCGAGAATAAATTGTAGTAGGTTGGGGCCGAATGGTGGCACTCAGGTAAGATTCCGGTTGCCCAAAGTAATACCTCTGCTGTCGTTCAGACCCCCTGGCTTTCATCTCGCGCTACCGCGAGGCGCCTCCCACAAGCCACACGTATTATGATACCCGGTCGAGTCCAGATCTTATGCAACGGCAAGCGCTCTTGATATTCCAATTACTTGATTGGAACTTCTCAAAGTACGCCGCCGGGGAGCCGCCTACTCAGTTTCCGAAGCAGAGGACGATGGAATTTGCGTTCATCCCGGGGAAAGTGCTCCTCCCAGACAATTAAGGAGTCCTCTCAGCACAAAGTACCTGCCACAAGGTTCCTCCAGGCAAAGGTACTCTTGTACCGGATTGCCATTACTTGCGGACCATTTTCATCGTCCTTGCGTATCTCTACTCTATTAGTCTATCGATGACCCCCATGGCTGGCTTACCTATCCTCGAGAGGCACACGGACACCAAGACTCCGCGGCGCGCGCGTCAGAGAGTCGAAGCACTGATGTATGTTGAACTAGGTCTCGAAAACGGGGGCTTCCCAATCAACATCAGCGAAGATGGAATGACGTTTCAAGGGGTTCGGCTACTAGAGAAAGATCAAGAGATTTGTGTCACGTTCAAGTTGCACGGCACCGACGAATCGGTGACCGCTATGGCCAAAATCGTGTGGCTGACTGAGTCGCGAAAAGGCGGTGGCCTGCAGTTCATTGATTTGCCGGAATCCTCGCGGCGCCTGATTGAGGATTGGATGTCGCTTCAGACGAATGATGGCGGCCCGAAGCAGAGCCCTACCCCTGCCATGCGCCGTCTTGACGCGATGGATGTACGATGTGATCGAACGGTTGCATTGGTAGCTAGTCGTGGTAGCTCCCCGGCCCAAACCACTAGTATCGTAGCTACGCAACCGCTAAGTCCATCACTGCCCTCATTCAAAACGGGTCCAGCAATCACCCCGAAGATTACTCCTAAGGCCAAACTGGACGTCCAGAAGAGCTTGCCGAAACAGAATTCTCATGCTCCAATGACTTTGCAACGGCCTTCTCAGATATCGACTCCGCTCAAGAAGCGCGCAATGAAGTCTAAATGGACTAGGTCACACGGGTTCGTGTGGGGCCCCGCTATTTCCATCGCGGTAATGATCATTTGCGTCGCGATGCTATGGCCAATCCACGGAGTCCTGCTTGCTCATTTCGTTCGCGGCAATCCAGCGCAAACTGATATTCAGGCTGCTTCTGCATCATCGGCTGCGCTACCGCCGGAACAGACGGTTGCCGTGGAACCTTCCAGCGACCCAGTAATAATCGAATCGCTGCCGTTGACCCCAATTTCGGATGACCAAGAAAATCTTCTGACGATGCCTGCTCCACAGAACGTAGCGATGAGGGGGCCGAGCTATCCGGCGAAGAACCCAACACCATTAGCGCGGCAATCTAATCATGGGATAACTTCAAACGTTCCGGCCCCATCCACAATCGGTACCCATCCACCGGCCCCTGCAATCGTCTTTGCGCGGAGCGAGCAGCCCGTTACGTCAACACCCATCCCGATATCGAAAGACATAAATGAACTTCCAAGCTCGACCAACGCCGGGGAAAAGACCTCGTTGCCTCCAGCAAGGCTGCCAGAGAATTCCGAGAGTGCAACAGGATCAATCGAAATTATTTCCGACCCGTATCCCTCGATTCGTGTGCCAGCGGAATCGAAGGGTCGGTTATCGCGTCCAGGGTCCAGCCTTCAGATCGGCCGCCTGGTCAACAAGATCGAGCCGATATACCCCCAGGAAGCGCTTCGGCAACGGATCTCCGGGACGGCGAAGATGCATGTTGTTATTGGACGGAACGGGGTTGTTGACAAAGCCGAGGTATTGGATGGACCGGCGCTGCTTGCGGCAGGGGCTCTTCAGGCTGTTCAGCAATGGCTCTATCAACCCACTCTTCTAGGGGGCGAGCCAATTGAAGTGGAAGAGGACATCAATGTGGTGTTTCGGATCACGAGTCCCCCGGCTTCTGCAAGATAGGCTCGCAAATTAGATCAGATTGCCTGTAAATCTCTGCCCCCTGACGTTCAGGGTGAGACTGGGCTCACGGGCGGATGATTTTCTCCGAGCACAACCGCCGCGGCCGTGCCCGCCGCGATTCCTCCACCTGCCAAACCGAGATAAACCCAGAACCGGCGGCTTCTTCCAGCCGACGGAGCAGTTGCGGAAGTGGGTGTCTCCGATGCTGCCAATTCACCTTTTGCAGAAATCCGCGCAGACTGGCCGGCCTGGAGAAAAAGTCCGGATGCTTCCTGCAGCGGGACTACCTCTACGTTGCCCGCCGAACAAGTGACAAGAAACGAGCCGTCACTCATTCTTTCGATTATCGCGGTGGTTCGTTCATTTCGGTTGGCCGGCACTACTACAAAATTCCCAGCTCGCACAACCGCCCCACTCGTTCCTCCCAGGGATTTTACGGAGATCGTCCCCAATTTCAGTTCAGCGAAATAATGCGGATCTCCGGTGAACAGAACTTGACTCTGATGAGCTATCTGGAAGGAGTTCTCTCCACTTGTCGTCAGTATCGCCGTGCCGGTGTCCCCCGTGCGTAAAGCGTCGCCCGGAAAGAGGGTCAATTCCGAAGGGGCTCGCGATTCATTCACAAAAACTTCCCCGGCCGAATTCAAAGAACCAAGAGTTTGCCTCTGCTGATCAGTTGATACAGCTTGGCCATGCGCCATTGTGGCCAGCAATAGAAATTGCAGAGTGAGTCCGGCTATGAAATGAAAAGGCTTGATCAAATCTCCGGTTCCAGGTCGGGTTGGGGCCCCGAACAGGATCGCAGATAGCTTCAAAATTTGGAGCCCCGCATCGAAAATCGCGAATATGCCCGCGAGGGCAGGAATCATAATGAAAGACATAACGTGAGCGTACTATGATCTCGTTTTTTACCAACTGATCTCGCCCATATTGATACCAATCCGTCAACACAGGTCGGCCATCACACCATAGTGCCAATGGCGCTCTAGTCCGTCCATAGAATGGTCATATCGGAATTTGGCTCCATCAAGCCAAGGCGATATTTGGCGCTATTCAGTGGCCAGACTTCCACGCGGCCCGTCATGCCTGGACACCTCCACGCCGTTATTTGTTCCCTGTATTGCTCGTATGTTTTTTCTTTTCGGGCTCGGCCGGATTGATCGATCAGGTGGATTGGAGCAGGGCGCTCGGACTGATTTTCGGCCACACGGCGTACGCGATCGCCAAGGTCCTGGCGATATTCATGGCGGGCCTTACCTCGGGGAGTGCGTGGATCGGATGGAGGGGCGACGAGGCGTCACAAGGCGTTATCGGATTAACGAAAGAGAGTCTCTCGCGAAACCTGGTAGAAAGCCGGCTCTGCATTATTTGACGAGCATAGGTCATATGCCCAGTGTCCGCGATCCGTGCGGCTCTCAGCGATATCTAGCAATTGCTGATCCTATCCCATGTCATCGCGCGAAGGATTGGTGGGCCCGCCAGGATTTGAACCTGGGACCGACGGATTATGAGTCCGCTGCTCTAACCAGCTGAGCTACAGGCCCGACGTTTGTAAGCCTTTGATTTTATATCATTTGTGCGAAATCGGGGAAATATCCGCCTGCCCAAAAATAGTGCCTGTAGTAAATTCGTAGTACTTCTTGGTCTGTGCTATCCGTTGCTTGGCAATCCTTTCATTTGCCGCAACCGTGCTTCGCCCTTTCGAACAGATCGAACAGTCGGCCTGAGTTCGGGCCCGCGAGGGTCTCCAAACGGTGGGGCTGTCCCTTTTCGACGGTATATTGCGCGGTTATGCCTCTGGCGCGAAACTCCGATGCTTGCCTCTGCATCATGTCCTGCCACCCCATTGGGTCCAGTTCCCCGACAAACATGTTGATGCACATTTTGGAGATTGCCTGAATATGCGCTGGAGTTTCCTCCCACAGATATCCTGGAAACGCAGTGATCGACAGGAAGTACTCAGGATTCAGCGAGGCCACATGAAATGCGGCAATGCCACCATTCGATGGCCCGGCGATATGGAATTTATTGTCTCGAATTTTGTAGTCAGCCAGAATCTGTTTCAAAAACTCGGGGAAGATGCGCTCTCCCCCTTCGAAGAACAACTGGTCGTTCGGCGCTGCGGGGACCACGACAATGTAGCCACGCTTCTCCGCTTCATCGCGAAAATTCCTGGCTATGACGTTGTCCACTACGTTCATGGTCTGCGGCCCGCCGCCAAACGCAAGAACGCCGGGATAGGCTTTGCTGGCATCAAAGCCCTTTGGGAGAACAACCTTGTAATGAACAGTGGTTCCACCGATATTCTTGGTCTTGTCGAGAACCTCGGCCTTCACCGGAAGGAAAGCTAGGATCACAAGAGCGGCTATGAGTGACAGGATTGTCCATCGGAGTTGTTTCATATTCTTCCCCCTCGCTAGTGGCGCAGGCATTGGTGGCAGACCGTTGCGCTTGAATCTCAGTTAAATGTGTTAGGAAGGGTACTCTGGTACCGCTGCTACGCCAAGTCTTGATAAACGGCAATCTCGGAAACTGGGAATCGGGCAAAAGCCACATTCCTATAAGACGAATTCACAGGACTTGGCTCAGGCCGTCTATCCTGTAACCCACCGTGATGAACAGATTCTTTCCCTCAGTGAAAAGGTGTCTCATGTGGCACAGCGTGATTTTATTCAGATAGTTTTAAGGTAAGCTTTGCGATGATGTCTTCGTCAGCGTAGTCAACCGCACGGGCGCTACGTTGATGCGCCGTGTCGGCTAGTCGGAGAGCCGAAACCGCCACGGCGCGGTCTAAAAGCTGATAAATCTCTTTACTTACGTCGTGACCACTCCCGAATGCTATACAAAAGTTAGCGTCAGGTCAGACGCGTTTTGGAAACGCAGTCAGTGACTTTTGTGCGCGGCGTAGTCCCTCACTTAGACATGGCGGAAAGGTTCTTCGATGTTTTCGGCGGAAGCCTCTTTGCCGTCCCGCTCGAGTGATTTGGTAACCAGTTCCTTTGAATTGAGACCAACGGCAAGCACCAACGTAAGCACAATCCCGCCAAAGAGAATCCCGAAGGCCAGGTCCACAATGCCCGGAGCAATCTTGAGATGCTCCAGAGCCATGGCCACCGACAAGACGACGACAAGCCATTTCACTCCCATGCTTAACAAGCGCGCGTACTGCAAATTCAGGTTCACGGCGCCAATCAATACGCTTCTGGCAAGGAAGCTGGCAATGACACCGCCGATTGACAAAACCAGGGTGGCGCCAACGATGTTAGGGATGTAGGCGAAAACGCTTCGAACCAGGAGTGACGTCGATTCCGCATCGAAGGCTGCAATCCCGATCAAAAATCCTGCAAGGATAACTGCGCAGGCGACCGTTCGAGACACTAATCGCGTGGGGCTATTCATCGGCGACCACTCTGCGACAGAAGCGAAACCCCAGCGGTTTAGCCACTCGTCGAAATGCAGGCTAGTGAGCAATCGCCGCACCATGATCGCTAGGAACCAAGCCAATACAAATGAAATCAGGAGCGCCACGATGAGCGCCACGATTCCCGGCAGCAAGTGCGCCAGGCTGGTAAGGAATTTAGTCGTCGACTGGTTCAAAGCTTGCTTAACTTGATCCCACATGCTGTACCTCCGTTCCAAATCGCTACGGATTGAATCGGTCTGGCCACCGCCAGCGAGAGATTAAGTAAGGCTTGGCCGTTTCGTAAGCGAGCGCCAGACGCTCGATTCTTTGCTCCACGGTTGCCGCTCCGGCAGTCTCCAGGTCCCGCGCATAAGAGACAACCCACGCCAGATACAAGGGCGTCATCGACCGGAGCAGGTGATCGCGGTTGATCGTCCGCAGGCGGTGCGCAAGGGCGAAGTCGTAAACGATTCGTGCCCACAATTCGTCGGGCATATGGACCTTTTCTGGCGTCAAGCGAGACAGTTTCCTGAGCTCGAACAGTGTTGCTGGCGGAAGCACCAAACCCCAGATCTCCTGCAGGTCGCGAACTCCCAACTGAAACGTTTCCACCATTCGATTCACATCCAACGTTCCCGTCTCTTCTGACGGATACACATATTCGCCGCGCGCCGGCACGGAAACTGAGCCGCGCGTTCTTTGCCAGCATGCTGCGCTTCGTTCCAACTCAAGAAAGATGGATCCCAATACTTGGGCTACCAGAGAGCTCATGTTCATCCAATCCGTTGGCGGATAAACGCGCGCTCCGACGTGCACCTGGCAAATTTGCATGTTCTCGCATGCAGCAACCGGTGCGAGGGATGCCAGCGGATGCGTCTGACTCGAACCGCCATTGGCATTCCGATTGGTTCCAAGCAACTTCTGAGCGAGTCGCCGCGAAACGCCCATATCCGGCCCAAGTGGATTGTGAATTCTCTTCCCGTATAGGCATCGCGTGAGCGGATAGACAATGCTGCTGTTCAGCAAGCCTTGCAACTTGCGGGGCGCGTAATAGGGCACCACCAGGTCGCAATCAGATTCAAGTAGAGGCTGCAACAACCGGCAGACCCATTCTGGCGCTGCGCTTTCCATCTCAGAGGCAATCAGGCAGCACGCTCGAGCCGTCATTTTTTCAGTCGCCGCGAAAAGCGATTGACACGCGGCGGAAATACTCTGCAGAGGCGCCCCCGTAGGGTCCAGACCCAAGACAGACCAAGGTACCAAGGACACCGACGAATTCTCATTGGCTGCCTGCAAGTTTGGCGCAGCCGCGGCGCCCGAAGGATCACTTTGCAGCACCACGATTCGCGGCGACCCGGGCAGAGTTCGAAGCCCTTCGCACAGTGTAGTGATTCCGTTCCGGTCGAGCCCAGCGAAGACGCCGACCACGAAATCGGCGCTATCGATTTGGGCGGCCTTTGCCTGCGGTTGTTGCGGGCTGGAGTCCACTTCCACTGTTTCAGTCCTTTTTCAGTTGGGCTAGGTCCAAATTTTGGCGGACAATCTTTCTCCGCCTGCAACAATTCAAAGTGGGAGCGACAGAATGCCCAACATCGGGATGCGTACCCATCCTGGACGGCTGTTCAATTCATAGAGTATTTCATACAACGCCTTATCCAGCAGAAAGACATCGAGTAGTTTCCTGAAGTGGGCGTTGCTCGCAGGGAGGAATCCCGCGCCTTGCGCTTTATCCCGATAGGCGCGCAGGAATTCGGCCGCCACGTAGCGCTCCCAAAGCTGAGCCCAGGGTTCGAGGCGTGCCAGATCTTCGGGATGCCGCGCGGCGTAATTGATCAGGGTCCCGTAAGCGGCATAACTGAAGGACCGCAACATGCCTGCGACGTCCTTCAACGGGCATTGCTTGGAGCGCCGATACGCCAAGGAGCGAGCAGGTTCGCCTTCAAAATCCAGAATCACGAAATCGGTTTTTACCCGGAGCACCTGTCCAAGGTGGTAATCTCCGTGAATTCGGATCCTCTGCGAATCCAGGCCACCCAATTTCACATTCCCCAAATGGTCTAGAATCCGGCGGCGCCAGCTCAGCACCGAAGCTGCAATCTCAACGACTTCATCCGGCAAATAGGACACCCGGTCCTTTAGCACATCGAAGACACGTATTGCTTGCTGTCGAGCGTCTGCAAGCTGAGCCTGGAGATCGTCGGCGGTCATGGCTTCGGGCGCGAAAGCAGGATTATCTGTGGGTGAGGCCAACGCTAAATGTAACTCGGCCGTGCGGCGCCCGAGCTTTGCGGCGGAATCGAGATAAATGCCGACATGGTCTCGCGCGAGTTGAGAAGTCGGGCGCTCCGATAGGTCGAGCGGACCGCCAAGTTCGCTGCTTGCACTTTCCGGAAACGCGAGCGGAGCGCAAGTTTCATAGTAGCGATCGAGCTCTTCGACGGTCCACTTCCAACCGTCGCCTTCGTTTGCCACCAAGCCTTGCAGCATCGCAAGCACAGTCGGTTCCGGAGCCGCATTCGTTTCGTATTGGATTAAGCCGCCAAATGGAGGTATTCCATCGAAACTGGTTTTTTCGGTCAGGTATCGGCCTATTTCGCAGTCCGGATTCAGACCGGGCTCGAGGCGGCGGAACAGCTTGAGGATGAAACGGTCGCCAAAGAGAATCGACGTATTGCTTTGCTCTGCCGAGCCCCGCCGCACTTGCAGCGGAGCCTCAGCGGATCCTAAAATATCCCGAAAACACGTGCCGCGCACACCTTGGATACGTCCATGGCGCGCATCGAGTGCGCGGCCATTTTCGATCAGCGAGAACAACTCCGCACAGGCTTCATCGTTATAGACGCCATCGTGCAAGAGGCCGCCTACTCTCCTGGATGCGATGGCGGCAACGCCGGCATTGGGGGACGCTCGGCGTAATTCCTCTCCTACCTCTCCAAACGTCATGGCCAGCGGCAGTTGATACGTTTCCATTAATCCGCCATCGAACCGCACTTCAACGAACGCCAGCGTCGAATGCGAGGAGTTCAAACCTGCCGAATCCAGAATTTTCGTCGCTTCGATGTGCCGGGACTTCCCCGCAAACCAGCGCTGCTTCGGCAAGTACTCCGGAAGTTCTACGGATTCCAGGCGTTCACGGCTCACGCCTTCGAGTAGCCCTTCCCAGCCAGCGCTCACGTCGAAAGGAACGTGCTCCGCAAAATCCACAGCGGCTTCCGTTGTTTCTGCTTTTCGCTGAAGCTCCAGCCAAAGGAAACTATAGGGCGCCAAGGTAAACCGGTAAGGTTGACGATCGACGGTCGGGAATTCCACGTACCCGAGCATCTCGACCGGAATCATGCCCTCCAGTTTCGACAGGTCCAAGTCAACCGGCTGTGCGAATCGAGAAAGATTGGCAACGCACAGGACCTGCTCGCCTTCGTATTGGCGAAGATAAGCCAAAACTTTACGGTTGGCCGGATTGAGAAATTCGATAGTGCCGCGCCCAAACACGCGGAAGAGTTTGCGCAAAGCGATCATGTTTCGCATCCAGTGCAGAAGGGAAGAGGTATCGCTTAGCTGGGCTTCGACATTGATCGCTTCATATCCCCAGACTGGGTCCATGATGACTGGACTGTATAACCGTCCGGGCGTCGCCGTGGAAAAGCCGGCATTGCGGTCGGCATTCCACTGCATGGGAGTCCGAACGCTGTTGCGGTCCCCGAGATAAATGTTGTCTCCCATTCCGAGTTCGTCCCCGTAATACAAGACGGGAGTGCCAGGGAATGAAAGCAATAAGCTGTTGAGCAGCTCGATTCGCCGGCGATTGTTGTCGACGAGAGGCGCGAGCCGTCTGCGGATGCCCAGGTTGATGCGCATCCGCGGGTCCGCGCTATAAGCGAGGTACATATAGTCCCGCTCGTCGTTGGTGACCATCTCGAGCGTCAGCTCGTCATGATTCCTCAGGAATAGTCCCCATTGGCACGTATCGGGAATGGCCGGGGTTTGAGCGACGATATCGGTGATCGGGAGCCGGTCCTCCTGACGCAAGGCCATATAGATGCGCGGCATCAACGGAAAATGAAATGCCATGTGACATTCGTCGCCATCACCGAAATAGGGACGCACGTCGGTTGGCCATTGATTGGCTTCCGCTAAGATCATTCGATTGGAATAACCCGCATCGATTTCCTGACGAAGCTTTTTGATGATTGCATGTGTTTCTGGGAGGTTCTCGCAACTGGTGCCGTCGCGCTCCACTAGGTATGGGATTGCGTCCACACGCAACGCATCGACGCCCATGTCCAGCCAATATCGCATGACCTTGACGATTTCATCGACGACTTTGGGGTTGTCGAAGTTCAGGTCCGGCTGGTGGGAAAAAAAACGATGCCAGTAATATTGCTTCGCGACCGGGTCCCAGGTCCAATTGGATCTTTCGGTATCGGTGAATATAATCCGGGCATCTTTGTATCTCTGATCGGTGTCGCTCCACACGTAGAAGTCACGGTCTGGAGAGCCCGGAGGAGCCTGGCGGGCAGCTTGAAACCACGGGTGCTGATCGGAAGTGTGATTTACCACCAACTCGATCAATACCTGCAAGTCGCGGGCGTGCGCTGCATCCAAAAACGCCCGAAAATCGTCGACGGTCCCGTACATCGGATGGACGCCGAGATAATCGGAAATGTCGTAGCCATCATCTTTCAATGGCGATGGGAAGAAAGGCAACAACCACAGACAAGTGACGCCCAGGTCCTGCAGATAATCCAACTTCTGGATCAGGCCCGGAAAATCGCCGATCCCGTCCGCATTGCTGTCCTTGAATGCGCGAACATGCAATTCATAGATGATGGCATTCTGGTACCAGAGAGGATCGACTGCGCTGCCGGGCCGTTTTGCCATAATGCCTTTCTTCGCGCTTTACCTGGCGCCCAATGATTCCGGCTGGAACGCCACAACTCCTAGCGGAGGAATTCTCATGTTCAATGTGTAAGGCCGGCCATGGATCGGCAACGGGATGGTCGACAGCCCGCCATAGTTTCCCTGGCCGGTGCCGCCATATAAAGGGGCGTCACTGTTCAGAATTTCTCTCCAAGAACCCTCCAGGGGTACACCTACGCGGTAGTTCTCTCTAACAACTGGAGTAAAATTGCATACGAAAAGAATTTGATCGTCCGATCCGGGCCCGCGGCGCAAGAAGCTGATGACGCTTCGTTGTGAATCCTTGCAATCGACCCACTCGAATCCTGCGGAGTTAAAATCGAATTCGTGCAGCGAAGAGTGGCCCCGGTATAGTGTATTCAGATCCCGTACCCACCGTTGCAATCCCGCATGAAGCGGATTGTTCAGCAGTTCCCATTCAAGGGTCGCTTCATGATTCCATTCCGACCATTGTCCGAATTCATCGCCCATGAAAAGAAGTTTTTTCCCAGGATGGCCGAACATGAAACCATAAAGTAACCGCAGGTTTGCAAATTTCTGCCATTCATCGCCCGGCATCTTCCGAAGCATGGAGCCCTTGCCGTACACGACCTCATCATGCGAGAAAGGCAGAACAAAATTCTCACTGAACGCGTACATCAGGCTGAACGTGATCTGATTGTGATGGTAGCTGCGAAAGATCGGATCTTGCGACATGAAATCGAGGATGTCGTGCATCCAGCCCATATTCCATTTGAGCCCAAACCCGAGGCCGCCGAGATAAGTGGGTCTAGACACCTGCGGCCAGGCTGTCGATTCTTCCGCGATCATCATCACGTCAGGAAAAGCTTCGTATACGCGTTCGTTCACCGCCCTCAAAAAGTGAACGGCCTCCAGATTTTCCCTGCCTCCAAAACGATTGGGAATCCATTGGCCATCCCGTTTGCCATAATCGAGATACAACATCGAAGCCACTGCATCAACGCGAAGCCCGTCCACATGGTATTTGTCGAACCAGAACAAAGCATTGCTAATCAGAAAGTTTTGGACCTCATTGCGCCCATAATTGAAAACGAAAGTGTTCCAGTCCGGTTGTTCCGCCTGCTTCGGATCCGCGTGCTCATAAAGATGAGTTCCGTCGAAATAGCCGAGGCCGGCTTCATCCTTCGGGAAATGCGCAGGCACCCAGTCCAGGATCACGCCAATCCCTCGCTGATGGAGATAATCGATAAGGTACATGAAATCGGATGGCGTGCCGAACCTGCTCGTCGGAGCGAAGTAACCAATGATTTGGTATCCCCAGGAGCCGTCGAACGGATGCTCCATGATCGGCATGAATTCGACATGCGTAAAACCTGCGTCGTGAACGTAATCGGCCAAAAGAGGAGCCATCTCGCGGTAGCTTAACCATCTATTGGCTTCCTCGGAAACGCGCTTCCAGTAGCCAAGATGCATTTCGTAAATGGAAATGGGGGAGCTCAGGGAATTGTTGTTCGTCCGTTTCGCCATCCAGGAACGGTCAAGCCATGAATAATCCTGCAAATCCCACACGCGCGAGGCGGTACGCGGCCGAATCTCGGCGGCGAAACCATACGGGTCGGCTTTGTCCACAGAATAACGTCGGTTGGGCGATTCCACGTGATACTTATAGAGAGCTCCCGATCCAATCCCCGGAACGAAACCTTCCCAAACACCCGCCGAACTGGGGCGCATCATATCTGTCGATGGATTCCAATGATTGAAGTCTCCAATGACGGAAACGCGCTCCGCATCCGGCGCCCAGACGGCAAACTGCACGCCTCGACGGCCATTTCTTTCGCTGAGGTGGGCTCCCAACTTCTCGTACGCGCGGTTGTGGGTCCCTTCCGCGAGCAGATACAGATCGAAATCACTCAAGGTTGATTGCGACATGGCGCCTCCTTCCCACTTGCACACCCATGATCGAGCTCGATTGATTCACCTAAAGATAATAGTCAAAATCCGTTTCTTTGCGAACCCAACGACGCACGTGCAGGATGTGGGCTGGAAGACTCTCCGGCAATAGCTCTACATAGTTCCTCGCTCCTTGCCACAGATACCGGCCTTCGCCAAGCAAATCATGGACCTCATAGGCGTGGTCAGGATCCAGGCCGAGCGAATTGAGATCGAGATCGATCCAACCCGATTGGGCGTGAAACGAATCGATATTCACGATGACTACGATAATGTTGGAAAGATCTTCAGTCGCTTTGCTGTAACAAATCAACGAAGCATTGTCGGTATTGTGAAAGCGGAGATTGCGATTGCTCTGCAACGCTGGATTCTGCTTACGGATCCGATTGATCCGTGCAATGAGATCCTTCAGGCTCCAGGAAGCGTCCAGATCGCGATGCTTGAGTTCGTACTTCTCCGAATTCAAATACTCCTCGCTTCCCGGTTGGTAGGGAGTGTTTTCGCACAGCTCGAAGGCCGGTCCATAGATCCCGCAGCTGGCCCCCAGCGTCGCCGCCAGAATAAATCGGATCATAAATGCGGGACGCCCGCCGACCTGCAGAAATTCCGGTAAAATGTCAGGCGTATTCGGCCATAGGTTCGGCCGAAAATATTCCCGCACTTCAGTGTGGGTCAGTTCGTTGAAATAGTCAGTCAACTCCTGTTTGGTGTTACGCCAAGAGAAATACGTGTAGGACTGTGAAAAACCAAGCTTAGCAAGCCGGTACATCACATGAGGCCGTGTAAATGCCTCCGCAAGGAAAAGCACCTCCGGATCTTTGTCCTTGATCTCCCGAATCAACCATTCCCAAAACGAAAAAGGTTTCGTATGGGGATTATCGACGCGAAAGATGCGCACTCCTTGGTTTACCCAATAGAGAACAACGTCCCTTAGCTCGACCCAAAGCGCATGCCAATCAGAGCTTTCGAAATCGAGCGGGAAAATATCTTGATAAAGTTTCGGCGGATTTTCGGCATATTGGATCGTCCCGTCCGGACGCGTCCGAAACCACTGCCGATGTTCCTTGACGTAAGGGTGGTCCGGTGTGCACTGGAATGCGATATCAAGTGCGACCTCGAGCCCATGCCCTTTGGCCGCACTGATGAAATGCTTGAAATCTTCCACTGTTCCCAGCTTTGGATGAATGGAAGTATGGCCGCCTTCCTCGGACCCAATCGCCCAGGGACTGCCAACATCATCCGGCTGCGCCGAAACTGAATTGTTTTTTCCTTTCCGAAAAGTTCGCCCGATCGGATGAATGGGCGGGAGATAGACTACATCGAACCCCATGGATGAAATGTACGGGAGCCTGCCCTCGCAATCTCGAAAGGTTCCATGCCGCCCAGGTTCGGTCGAGCACGATCGGGGAAATACTTCATACCAGGTCGAGAATCGCGCTCTCTCGCGATCGACCACCACCGTCAATTGCTTCTCAAACTGAGTGACCAAGTTGCGCTCCGGATAGCGTTGCACGACATTGAGTAATTCCACGTCAAGAGCGGTATTTTTTCTCGACTCTTTATCTTTTTTGTCACGCAATCGTTTAGTTGCCCGGCGAAGCAGTTCAGCGTCCTCGCCCGTGGCGCGGGCGGTCACATCTTCGATGATCTGAGCTCCAATAAGCAGTTCGATGTGAACGTCCTGCCCCGCAGCGATCCGTTTGATCAAGTCGTTCCGCCATGTTGTGAAGCGATCGATCCATCCTTCTACCGTATATTCGTATCGTCCCACATTTAGAACGGGAAACTCACCACGCCATCGATCGTTACCGACAGATACCATCGGCGAAGATTGCACCGCTGTTTCATTCTCCCGCCGATGCAAAAGTTGACAGGCAACTTGGTCATGGCCGTCGGCGAACACGTCCGCTTCGACGACCACGGTCTCTCCCGCGACGCGCTTAATCGAGAATCGTCCGCCATCGACTTGCGGCCGAACACTCTCGATTACGACTCGACGCCGCCCGTCAACTTGCTCTTCCGGCACGCGCAAGGGCCTCCTCTTCGTAGGATGCAATTCGTCTTCAGATACCTCTACACTTATCCTTACGGGCTGTTCACCTTCATATTAGGACATTATGGACGCCGCGAGGCCTCAATCTTTTGATTTATTTGCCCGTATTAATTGGTGTATTTCTGTGAATTTGGCATTTACTTAAAGTCATACTTTGCCGGGACGGGCGCCTTCGACGAGGTGCAGCTACTTCCCGGCCGATGAGGATTCGTTGGGAACGAGCAGCGCAACCGGAAAATCATTAAATAACTCGTCGATTGGGATGAACGGATTGCCCCACGTAGTCCTGGTATCACTCGTCTTCGCGGTGAAGACATTGCGCCAGGAGTTCGGAGCCGCCCGCGGGAGTTTTAGATTGGTTCCTCTCCAAGATCTTTCCGACGGTTCTGCATCCTCATTGTTCGAAAGATTCGCCACCCATCTAGGAATCACTAGGACTGCATGTTCTTGCCCTTGCCGTCTTAAGAAGGAAACGATGCGCGGGGATCCTTGCCCACCTACTTCAAGTGGAATAAATTCGCCGTCTCTGAACAACATCGGATGCTGGCGCCTGCAACCCAGCGCTTTCCAGATTGTGTACAGCTTAAGGCGGCCGTCAGGCCAATGTTTCAGCAGGTCCTTGGCAATGCTTGCAGTCTCGAAATGCGCGCTGTCCTCAAAAGATTGGAGAGCCTCGCTCCGAGTTTGAAAGTCGACGGCGCGGCGGTTATCAGGGTCCACGAGGTCGCGGATCCAAAATTCTGAACCCTGATAAAAATCCGGGACGCCGGGGCATGCAATTTTCAGTAGTGCCTGGCCAAGACCATGAATCATGCCGGCATAAGCCACCTTTTCCAGAAAAGGGGCGGCGGATAAGAACTCCGAATTGTGCTGGGGAGAAAGGATTCGTTGGATGAAACCGCACACGGCCTGCTCGTGAGCCGTGTGCGGTTTCGTCCAGCGTGTGTGAACCATCGCTTCCCGAATTGCCTTTATGGCGTAAGCCTGGAGGCGCTCCGAGATCGAACTCAATTTACACCGTTCGGCAGGCCAGACGCCGACTATGGATTGATAGATTAAGTATTCTTCATTGGCGTCGGGCACTTTGCGTCCTTCGACGGTCCGTTTGTGGGGCTCATTTTCCTCTGACCATTTGGCAATTTCCTTGGCCCACTCGTCAGGGATCTCAGAAAGGGCATTCAGCCGCGCGCGGACGTCCTCACTCAGCTTCGTATCATGGGTGGAAGTGGCGTTCAGAGAATCAGGCCATCGCCGCTGCCGCTCCTTTACGAAATCGAAGAAGTCTTCGCGTGGGCAAACCTCTGACGGTTCCGGATTTCCCCCGACTTCGTTCAGGGAAAGGAGCGGGTAGTAAACAAATAGTGCCGTATCTTCAATGCCCTTGGCTTGGATGGGGCCGGTGAACTGCTGCCAGCGCATCACAAAGGCGAGTCGCTCCTCCCGCTGATCCGGGAGAATGTGGGGAGGGTTCGAAAGGGTGAGGACATCGCGCAGGAAATCGAAACACTCCCGGCTAATCCGCGGCTGCCGCGCGATTGCTTTATCGATGGCGCGCTCGATGAATTGCTTTGCGGAATCGGGCGCTTCGAGATTTCGGATATAGGTCCGGTAAACAGGAAAACATGCCGTTACCTCAACGAGGGCATCCGTCAATTCTGAACGCAATAGGTCCCTGGCGTAGCGATCGTGGGCGGCAAGCTCGGCCAGTTGGCGCCCGAGGGATCGCATTTCGACCCGCAGGAGCGAGTTCATCACCAGTTTTTTCTTCTCGTAGATGACTTCCGCAAAACTCATTTCTTTGGAGATAAATTCAAAATAAATCTTCTCCAGCTTGCGCGCGCCGGATTGACATACAAACAATCCATTCGCCGCATTCAAATACTCATAACCGGTTGTTCCGGAAACAGGCCAGTCCTCGGGCAGGGATTCGTTGTGCGAGAGGATCTTCTCGACCAGTACGTAGGGGGGCCCGGATTCGGGCGGTTGTGACGTGGTGAATCGCTCTCGGAGCCGGTTCATATAGCCAAGCGGGTCTCGCAAACCGTCGATATGGTCGATCCGCAAGCCTCGAATCGCTCCTTTCGCGCAGAGGTGAAAAATCTGATCGTGGGTCGCATCAAAAACGAGCGGATCCTCGACGCGAATTCCGACAAGATCAGAAATGGCAAAAAAACGGCGATAATTGATTCCTTCATTCGGATCCTGCCAGTACGCGAGCCGGAAATGTTGTTCGCCCAACAAATGTTCGAGCGCGGATAGACTGGCCGCATCGCCCGGCGTGCCATTGAAATCGGCGATGTTTTCATCGATAAAGACGGCGACTCCAGAGTTTTCAGCCACCAATCGTTGCAGCCGCTCCCGAACTGCATCCAGCCGGACCCGCTTTTCGGCCACCCCGTTCGTTCTCGACGATTCGGTTAGCGACGACAAGGCGGCGATGATGCCCGAATACTCTTGAAAGGCGGGCGAATCCTCAGGCAGGATGCTTCTTAATTCGTCGATCCGGTGTTTAAGCAGTCTTCGATAAGAACGAGGCATGAGCGGGAATATCAAATCGAAATACTGAACGAAGAATTTTCCGTTTTGAAAAAAGAGTCGCAGCTCGCCGCGGTCCAGGGTCTCGCCGAAGGTGCGGCCGAGCACCGGCAACAGCACTTTTCCCTCCAGATTTCGCGAGGGAGGGTGCCAGTCAATATCGAAATAGGAGGCGAAAACGGATTCGCTGCCGTTTTCCAGAACGTCCATCCACCAGCGATTCTCACTCCTGGCGGCCATGTGGTTCGGAACGATATCCAGAATCAGTCGCATTCCGTGTTCGATGAGTTTGTTTTGCAGTTGCTCGAATTCGTTGGCGGTTCCGATGTCGGGATCGATCTGCGTGGGATCTGTTACGTCATACCCGTGCGTGCTCCCTTTGCGGCTCGTCAGAATGGGCGAAGCGTAAATATCCGTGATCCCCAGTTTCGCGAGATAATCAACGAGCGCGCTAGCGTCCGAGAATCGGAACTCGCTGCTGAATTGAAGCCTATAAGTTGCTTCCGGAATCGGCGAAACAGACATAGTTCAGCTCAGGGCCTGAGTATCTTAAGCTGTTCGCTCAACTGAGACAGTTCGTCTTTCAATGCTCTGCAGACCAGATCCCCAATGTCCGCAACTCCAAGGTGATTGTGGAGAGGCTGTTTTGCACGATTATTCCGGTCGGGATATGAATCGGTCGAGTCCTGCAACTCGATTGCTTCGAGAGAAGCGTTCTGTATTGAAGGTTGGTGGAAATGGCCCGGAATGGATACGCATCTCATTCTCTAATCGTAACGGCTTACGTACTGGCTTCGCTGTACAGGATTTGCTGTAAATCTGCACCGGCGGAATGGGATAAAGCTTGGCGTGGCGAACTGCATTGTCGTATGTCGAAAAGAGTAGGAAGTCGCCGCTAATTGTCTTCACGGCGGAGGACAACAAACGACTGGCCCTGAAGTGTAATGGTGTCGGTTGGCCCTACAGTTAGAGGGAAATTTCTACTGGCTCCGAGCCAACGCGAGTCGGCCGAATGTACTTCCGTAGTCCAGCGTCCCTCGCGAACTACAAAAGGGAATGCAACATCGCCGGCGCCGAAGTTGAAAATCATCAACACACGCCGGCCAGCCGCTTCCCGCAAAATGGTCAGAAAAGGAGGCGTCTCGCTTTCCGTAATTTCCAAATCTGCAGCCGTACCCAAACGATTTTTCCGGCGAAATCGAATTAGCTCTTGGTAGAACAGCTCCAGCGTACGATGCGGATCGGTGTCTCGTAAATTATGCCGCAGTCTCGAATTCTCGAAAGTTGTCTCGGCCTGAGGATCGGGCACTTCGCTTTTCCAGCCGAACTCGGAAAATTCCCTGCGGCGCCCGCGCCGAACTGCCTCCACTAAATCCTTGTCGCCGTGGCTTGTAAAATACAGGAACGGGGACGGCTCCCCGTATTCCTCGCCCATGAAAAGGAGAGGGACGAAGGGCGAGAGTAAGGTCAATCCCGCGGCCAGCTTTTGCGCTTCGAAGTTCACGAGTGTGCTCAGGCGTTCGCCACATGCGCGATTGCCTACCTGATCGTGATTCTGGCTGAACACAACAAAATGCGAACGGGGAATTTCTGTGGGAGAATTTCCGTGCCGCCGGCGGCGAAATTTGGAGTATTGTCCCTGGTAAAACCATCCATCGCGGAGAACACTCGCGAGATGGTCCACTTTTCCGAAATCGCCATAGTAGCCTTGTGTTTCGTGAGTGAGCGCCGTGTGCAAGGAGTGATGAAAATCGTCGCTCCATTGCGCGGGAATTCCGTATCCTCCTTTTTCGCTAGGCAGCAGGATTCTCGCGTCGTTCAGATCGCTCTCCGCGATTAGGCAAAGGTTGCGTCCCAGCCGTTTGCTGGCAAGATCAACTTGGTTTTCGAGTTCCGCCAAAATGTGGAAGGCGCCAAAGTCGAAAATGCCGTGAATCGCATCAAGCCTCAGCACATCAATGTGATACTGCTCGAACCAGTAAAGGGTGTTTTCGATAAAAAACTGACGAACAGGGTCGCTCTGAGGTCCATCGAAATTGATGGCTTCGCCCCACGGGGTTCTATATCGATCGCTAAAGTAAGGCCCGAATTGGCTTAGGTAGTTTCCTTCCGGCCCGAGATGGTTGTAGACGACATCAAGGGCGACAGCGAGCCCTTGCGCATGCGCGGCATTCACGAGACGTTGAAGCGCGTATGGGCCTCCGTAACTATTCTGCACGGCAAAAGGGTAGACGCCGTCGTAGCCCCAATTGCGCGATCCAGGAAACTGCGCGACGGGCATCAGTTCGATGGCGGTTACTCCGAGGTTGGCCAACTCCGCCAAATGGGAGCACACTTCATCAAGCGACCCT
>Ga0210408_10000998_pt1 | contig 31173 bp, 21 predicted proteins | sample IncBWH4MmetaG_FD_155471 | JGI IMG/M metagenome (GOLD analysis project Ga0210408, IMG submission 155471) | Forest soil microbial communities from Barre Woods Harvard Forest LTER site, Petersham, Massachusetts, United States - Inc-BW-H-4-M | ecosystem: Environmental > Terrestrial > Soil >... | reverse complement strand
CTCACCTCTCCAGCCTCTCGCCAGTGCGGGTATTCAGCTTCGACGACGTACCGGTCGGTCGGCACCGAGAGCGTTGTGCTCGCGCTGTTGGTGAGCGTCGCCTCGAATTCCGGTCCACGAATAGTGATCCTTGCCGCAGGCGGTTCGGATCGTATCGTCAGTGTGCCTTTGGCACGCTTCAAACTGATGTCGCCCAGGTTCTGTTCGCCATACCAGATGAACAGATTCGTCGAGAACGGTTCCACTTTAGAGTGAGCAATAGAGAACTTGTGCGAACCGAGTGACAGCCGCCAACCGCTACTGATCGGAAGACCGTCCAGAGTTGGGATTAACTCAAATGAAAGCGGCTGGCCTTCTAGGCTGACAGAAAACCGCAGTCGCGTCCGCTCCATCAACTGCTGATGCTTATGAATCGCAAACAGCACAAGGACAAGGGCCGCCCACCAAAGTAGTGGACGTAGGGATCGCAGCCAAGGGCGATCGCGTTTCCGAACAGTTGGCTTTGCTTCATCCATGGCTTAGCCTCACGGAAGCAAAAAACGACACCCCCGGAATGAAATCTTGCCGCGCCTGTTTTGGCGTTGACCTCTAAGTACCCTGGACGCCATACTCAACCCGGATATTGGGTATGGCGACATCTGGAATCAAGCCCAAAGAAAAAGGCGTCTTCCTGCGCAACTGCATCGATTTCGTCTTCGGGTTCGAGAATAAGAGGGGAGAAATCCTGGACTCCTGGATCCTCTTTGCCGACAGCTTCACTTTCCCCCCACAAGAGTTCTACGCATCCCTTGAGAAGGAGATGGCTTCGCGCAAAATCCCGAGCATGGAGATTATAAAGGAGGAGTTCAGCGAAGGCGGGTTGTTGTCCGACAAACGGACTTATCTGCGCCTGTTCCGCGAACGTCTGGCGCTTTACACCTGCGCGGCACCGTTTGGAACCGGCTACTTCTTTTCATTCCGTGCCGTATATGTTCCAGCCCTGGTTCGCCTTTGGCACATCCTGGCCTTACTCTTTTTTCTCAATGTGATCGGCGGTCTCCTACTCATGTTCTTGGGGTTTACGTTTGCTATAGTGGCTTTGGCCGCCCTGCCTTTCGCCGTTGCCGCGGTCTTCCGGAACGCCACAGCAGCTGGCGTCCGCGACCTCGACACCATGCTCTTGAAAATCCCCGTCGTTTCCACAATTTACGAAAACTGGTTTCGGGAAGACACTTACTATCGCATTGACACCAGATCCATGTATTTGCAGACTCTGCCCGAGATCGTGAGAAAACTTGCCGAGGAGATCACGGCGGCCAAGGGTGCCAAGTTGCTTCCGCAGAATGAACACCCACCGATGATTGGCGAACTTCACAATGGGCTGGCGGCCATTCAGACGCGGCAATGATTTCGCATGCCCTCGGTTCATGAGCAATTGACCGAGCAGTTCCGGCAGTGGGAAATACGCGGGCGTGGCTGGCAGGTGTTCCCGGATCCGGTGCATCCCGAACCTCCCTTTCGACCGTTTCCCGGCCACTACCTTCCCCCGCAACCCGAAGTGGATGACGGTCGCAGGCCAACGTTTCTGAGTTCCTTCGTCCGCAAGCTGAGCGACAGAATCAGCACCGAACGGCCCCTCCCGCCTATTATTGCCGAACCGGAAGAGGAACTCGAACCGCTGCCCTTGAGTCGCGACCCGCTCACGGAGCTTCAGACTTCCCTGCCGGCTAAGTTGGACGTCAGTCCCGAGGCCTTCGCCCAGTTCCTTCGCAATCTCGCCCTTTGCCGTGAGCCGATTGCGTTTGAACTACTCGGCCTTCCAAACCACGTCATCACCCAGTTTGCCGCCCACGCTGCCGATGCGCCAGTTGTGCGCCGCCAGTTGGAGGCGTATTTCCCGGAAGCGCTCTTTCAAGAGCGCCAGGGCACGTTGGAAAACACCTGGCTCGACTGTAAAGGAACGGAAGCCTGGGTAGTCGAATTCGGCTTAGAGCGCGAATTCATGTTCGCGCTCTCCGTAGGCAAAATTGATCCCTTCATCGGCATCATCGGGGCGCTCTCGGAATTGCAACCTGGCGAGCTTGGTTTGTTCCAGGTCCTTTTCCAACCTGTATCTCATCCTTGGGCCGAGAGCGTTACGGATTCGGTGACCGGCGCGGATGGCCGACCGATATTCGTGAACGTGCCGGAGCTGGCAAATGCAGCGGAGGCAAAGATTTCCCGCTCGCTTTACGCCGCTGTGGTGCGAGTTGCCGTCCAAACTGAATCCTGGGAACGGACGGTTCAGTTGACACAAGACCTAGCCGGTTCGCTACGCGTGTTCGCGCATCCCCAGGGCAATGCTCTCATTCCGCTCACCAACGAAGACTACCCGTTCGACGATCACGTGGAAGATGTCCTCAAACGGCAGTCCCGGCGCTCCGGCATGCTCCTCAACCGCGACGAGTTGATCGGCTTTGTACATCTGCCTTCGAGCGCGGTGCGCTCCCCAGTGCTAGAGCGTGAGACCGGCAAGACCAAGGCCGCGCCGGCCATAGTGCGCCAAGCTTCCGGCGTATTGCTTGGTGATAACGTGCACGCTGGGAAGTCGATTGCGGTAAGACTTACGACGGAGCAGCGCGTCCGGCATACCCACATCATCGGCGCCTCGGGCACAGGCAAATCCACTCTGCTCTTCAATCTCATCCGCCAGGACATCGAGAACGGCGAGGGTCTTGCCGTTCTCGACCCCCACGGCGATCTGGTAGATCGAGTTTTGGGAATCATTCCGCCAAATCGCATCGGGGACGTGGTTCTCGTTGATCCGTCCGACGAACAGTATTCCGTCGGGTTCAATATCCTGTCGGCTCATTCCGATCTCGAAAAGAATCTGCTGGCGTCTGACCTCGTTTCCGTCTTCCAGCGCCTCTCCACCAGTTGGGGCGACCAAATGGGTTCCGTTCTGAACAACGCCGTCCTGGCCTTTTTGGAAAGCACTCGACGCGGCACGCTCGCGGACCTGCGCAGGTTCCTCATCGAGCCGGCTTTTCGCGCCGACTTCCTCAAAAGCGTTCAAGATCCCGCTCTACTGTATTACTGGCAAAAGGGCTTCCCCCAATTGTCGGGCAACAAATCCATCGGCCCGGCCCTCACCCGGCTTGACACATTCCTCAGCCCGAAGCCGATCCGGCACATGGTCTCCCAGCCCGAAAACCGTTTGGACTTCGCCCACATCACCGATACGGGCAAAATCTTCCTGGCCAAACTCTCCCAGGGCCTCTTGGGCCGGGAGAACTCATATCTCCTGGGAACGTTGCTCGTATCGAAGTTCCAGCAACTGGCGATGGCGCGGCAGGCCCAGCGGATCACCGCGCGCCGGAGCTTCTGGCTCTACATCGACGAGTTCCACAATTTCATTACTCCCAGCATGGCGGAGATCCTCTCCGGGGCGCGCAAGTATCGCGTCGGGTTGATTCTCGCCCACCAGGAGTTGCGCCAGTTGCAACGTGATTCCGAAGTATCGAGCGCGGTAATGTCCAATCCGTTCACCCGAGTTGTTTTTCGGGTTGGCGACGACGATGCCCGGAAACTGGCGGACGGGTTTGCATTCTTTGAACCCAGGGATTTGCAGAACCTTGAGACCGGACATGCCGTAGCCCGGATCGAGCGCAGCGATTTTGATTTCAACCTCACCGTTCCGCTGCCCGCCGAATCGGATGAAACCGAGGCGGCGCAGCGACGGCAGGAAGTCATCACGGCTTCCAGAGAAAAGTATGCGGTGCCAAGAGCGCAGGTCGAAGCGCTCCTGCTCAAGGCTTGGGAAGCCGAAAAGCCCGAGGAGAAGCCCGCCCCTAAAGCAGCAGTCGTTCCGGCCAAGCGCCCGGTTTCAGAACCAGTCCCGGCTAAGGCTCCCCCTTCCCCACCACTCCCGGAAGTGCCTCCCTCCGAAAAGAAAGCACCCACGCTTTCGGAAGGAAGAGTCCCTGCAATACCGGCTGACCTTGGCCGGGGCGGAGCACAGCATCAGGCGATTCAGCAGCGTATCAAGCAGTCTGCGGAAAAACTCGGTTTCCGAAGCGTAATCGAGAAACAGATTCTGGACGGGCAGGGGAGCGTTGATTTGCTCTTGGAGCGGAGCGATGAAACCATTGCGTGCGAAATTTCCATCAGCACCACAATCGATCACGAGGTTGGCAACGTCGTCAAGTGCCTGAAAGCGGGCTTTCCTAAAGTGGCGGTTATTTGCCTCGAAAAGGTCAGGCTACGAAAGATTGGCGCGGCGGTCGCCGGCAGTCTCGGTTCGGAAATGGCAGCACGTGTCATGTATTCGCAGCCTGACCCGTTCATCGCGCATTTGCAGACACTTGCTCCGCCCATTCCGAAAGCCCCGGCAGCGCCGGAGACCAGAAGGGGGTACACAATCAAGCGTTCGGTTACGAAACTCCCACTAGAAGAGCAGAAGCAGCGTGAGGAAGCCGCGATCCGGTCGATTGCGGAATCGATGAAGAGGAAGTCTTAGCCAGTGGCTTTAGTCCAGGTCCAAACTTCGGAAAAATCACCGCTTCCTTTCCAGGAAGAAAACCGGGCCTTTCACGCGGTACGGGGAGTATGTTTCGATGAGACGGCAGCGCAACTTTGTGAAGGATTTTTGAGGCTGGTCCTCTGCGTAAATGATCGCTTGACGGGCCACGGCCAAATCGCGCGCAGCTTCGGCTCGGTTTTTACCTGCCTTGATTCGATACTCCCGAGCCAGATTCGCCAGTTCAGCTTCGCTCACCAACTTTTTCGCGCTCATGGTGGGAGGTTAGAAAAATCTACCGTTCACTGCTACTTTTTCTTGTAATAGGTAATTAAAATGATTACGCTACAGCCACTATGAAAACGCCGCTTGCGACCGTTGCGGAAACAAGGAATGTCGGTATCTGGATTCGTGTTTCAACCGAAGACCAAGCCAAAGGCGAAAGCCCCGAACATCACCTGGCCCGCGCTCGGGCATACGCCGTCGCCAAAGGGTGGACGGTCAAGGAGGTCTATGATCTTGCTGGGGTCTCCGGCAAATCCGTGATGGAGCAGCCGGAAGCCAAGCGGATGCTCTCTGACATCCGCGAGCGCCGCATTACCGGCCTCATCTTCTCGAAACTGGCTCGGCTGGCCAGGAACACGAGGGAGCTCTTGGATTTCGCTGACATCTTTCGCGATTGTGGCGCCGACATGGTGTCACTCCAGGAGACCATCGACACCAGCACCCCGGCCGGCCGCCTGTTCTTCACCATGATTGCCGCAATGGCGCAGTGGGAGCGCGAAGAAATCGCCGACCGGGTGAAAGCCTCGATTGGCATCCGGGCGAAACTTGGCAAGCCGTTGAACGGCAAAGTGGCATTCGGCTACCACTGGAAGGACAGCAAGCTCGTTCCTCACCCTGGTGAGGCCCCAGTCCGAAAACTCATTTACGAGCTGTTTGCCGAACACCAGCGAAAGAAGACGGTCGCCCGGATTTTGAATGAGCGCGGATACCGCACCAGAGACGGTTCAAAGTTCTCCGATACCACCGTTGGCCGGCTCATCCAAGACCCGACCGCCAAAGGCATCCATCGCGCCAACTTCACGCGCCGGGTAGCGAGTGATAAGCCATATGCGCTTAAACCCGAGCACGAATGGGTCTACAACCCCGTCGAGCCGATTGTCGCCGAGGACCTCTGGCAACGCTGCAACGACCTTCTGGAGGCGCGGAAAACTAAACAAGAGCGTCCCGGGAAACGGCCCGTCCAACTTTTTGCCGGCCTGGTTCTGTGCTCGTGCGGCAAGAAAATGTATGTGCCGAGCAACACGCCCAAATACGTCTGCACCGCTTGTCGCAACAAAATCCCAATCGTGGACCTGGAGGGGGTTTTCATCGATGAACTCAAAGGCTATCTCGTGTCGTCAGAAAGAGTTGCGGAATACCTCTCCAAGGCGAATGAGACCGTTTCGGAAAAGGCTCGTCTCGTCGAAACGCTCCAGAAGGAATTGCAAAAGGTCAAGGAAGAGGCAGATAAGACCTACCGCCTTTACCTGGACGGCGCTTTAACCGTGCCGCAGTTCAAAGAGATTTTCCAACCGCTCGACACCCGCAAACACCAAATCGAAGAGGAAATCCCTCGTGCCGAGGCTGAAATGGATGTCCTTAATGTCGACCGCCTTTCGAGCGAACAAATCATGGCCGAAGCTCGAGACCTTCACGCCCGATGGCCAAATATGACCGCCGAAGACCGACGCAAAATCGTCGAATTGCTCGTGAAAGACATCAGGATTGGCAAGGGCGAAATCTCGCTAAACCTCTACTACGCACCTGGTTTTGAAGAAATGTCAAATAAGCAACGCATGTTGTTATGTGCATCGCGTTCACCAGACACAGGCCCTCTCGGACTCCGCTCTTCTGCACTAGGTCTTCGACCGTCTGCGTGATGTTCAGGAAACCGCGCCGGTTTGGCACTTCGAACCAGAGGTGTTCGGTGAGACTCTTCACAGGCCAAGTTATGCCAGACGATCCAGGCGTCCGCAACGGCGGATAATTGTCTGATCCTTGTTGCGTCATTCATGCGGCCGGTTTCGCTGGTTGTGAGGTTACCAATGGCCAAATCCTGCATCCCGCAAAGCCATTACTCCAATCCAATCTTTTTGCGTTTCCGGTAGAGCGTGGCTTGGTCAATCCCCAGGACCTGAGCCGCTTCGGCCAAGTTGGAGGTGCGTTCCAGGACTTTGCGCAGGTGGGCTTCCTCCAATTGCTCCATGGAAACCAGAGAACCTACCTGCAACGAGGCGTCGCTGCCATTGACTTCGGCAACGGTCCGGCCGCGCAATTCCGCGGGGAGGTCTTCCAGTCCAATCTTTGCACCCTTAGCCATGATGACCGCGCGTTCGATGGCGTTGCGCAACTCACGGAGGTTGCCCGGCCAGGAGTAGGCGCGGATAGCGGCAGAGGCCTCTTCGGAAAACCCGTCGAGACGTCGCCCGCAGAGGGCGGCAAAATGTTTGAAGTAATGGTCGGCAAAGTGAATGAGGTCGTCTGGGCGGTGCCGTAGCGGGGGCATTTCTGCCGTGATAACGTTGAGCCGAAAATAAAGGTCTTCGCGAAAGGCGCTCTCGGCGACCCGCTTTTTAAGATCGCGGCTGGTGGCGGCGATGACGCGCACCTCGGCCTGGCGGGTGATATTTTCGCCCACCCGCTCGTATTCACGTTCCTGGAGCAGGCGCAGCAATTTGGGCTGAATTTCCATCGGCAGGTCACCGATCTCGTCGAGGAAGAGGGTCCCGCCGGCGGCGGCTTTGACTTTGCCCCAATGGTCGCGCAGGGCGCCGGTGAAGGCGCCTTTGACGTGGCCGAACAGATCGCTTTCGAGCAATTCCCTGGACAGGCTCGGACAACTTACGGTGACGAACGGTTTATCCGCCAGATGGCTCTGCTGGTGAAGCGCGCGGGCCACCACGCTCTTGCCCGTGCCGCTTTCGCCCAGGATCAGAATCGAAGCCGGTGTTTTCGCCGCCCGCAGCAGGGTGTCCATCGCCTCTTTTACGAGAGGAGTGCTTGATTCCAGGAGAATCTCAGGACTTTGAGCGTTGCTGTCCTTCACTTCGCGCTCGAGCCGCTCGATGTTCTGGTTGAGTTGGTGGAAGCGCTGCACGCGGACGAGCACCAGGTGAAACTGTTCGCGGGTGAACGGCTTTTCCAGGAAGTCCACCGCTCCGCGCCGCATGGCCTCCACGGCGTTTTTCACGCTGCCTTGCGCAGTAAAGATGATCACCGGCAGATTGGGCTGGCGCTTGAGAATCTGGTCAAGAATGTCGAGGCCTTGTTCCGGGCCAAGATTCAGATCCAGGAGAACGGCATCGAATTTCCCTTCCTTTAACTCCGTGAGGCCCAACTCTCCGGACGAAGCGGCTTCCGCGTAATGGCCCTCGCCGTCGATGAGCAGGCAGGTCGCATCCCGGAAGGTTTTGTCGTCATCGATGACCAAAAAGTCCATAAATCAGTGAGGAACCCCGGCTCGAGGCAAACGGAAGGCGAAGGTAGCGCCGCTGCCCGGGGTGCTTTGGCAGGCCAACTCGCCATGCATCGCCAGGACGAGCTTCTTGACGATGCTCAGTCCCAGGCCGGTGGAAGGCTCGCCTCCGGTTGGACGCGCCGAAAGGCGGCCATAGCGGCGGAACATGCGAGTCTTATCGTTTTCGCTGAACCCGGGCCCTTCATCCTGAACCTGGCATTCGACGTACCGGGCGCCCGGCAAGCAGGTGACGCGAATCTGCTTGCCGGGCGGAGAAAACTTGATGGCGTTGGACAGGAGATTATCGAGCACCTGGTTGAGGGCGGCGGGGTCCGCCTGGACGAGAGCCCCGTCCCCCTCGAGAGCGGTGTGAAAGACGAGTTGCTTGCGCTTAGCCGCTTCCCGATGTTGCTGGACGACCCGGGAGGCTGCTTCCTTGAGACTAATCGACTGGGGCTTGATACTCAGGCCGTGGTCGGCCGAAGCATTGGCCAAGAACTCCTTCACGAAAGCGAGCATCTGGCTGCTCGAATGCGAGATGTTCTCGGCCATCAGGCGCAGCTTCGGGTCCGCCATCGCCTCGGTACGGTCACGGAGCAACTGGGCGCTCATGTCCATGCCGCCCAGATGGTTCTTGAGGTCATGAGTGAGGATGCCGAGCAATTCATCGCGGTCCTCGGCGAGTTGCTTCAAGGCGTCGCGGGCCGCTTTGAGCGCCAGGTGGGTGCGGACGCGCGTCACCAATTCGGCGTGGTTGAACGGCTTGGTGATGTAGTCCACGCCGCCGCTTTCCAGCGCGCGAACGATCAGGCCCTTATCGTCGGCCGAAGAAAGAAAGATGATGGGAATCTCAGCCCATTCCGGGTTCTCGCGAATTCGACGGCAAACCTCGAATCCGTCCATCTCCGGCATAAGCAGGTCGAGCAGGATGAGGTCGGGGCGGCGAATCGCCAGGCGTTGGAAAGCCTGGAGCCCGCCGGTCGCGGGCAATATCTCGAAGCCGAGTTTACCCAGGGCAGCGCCGACGACCTGGATGTTGGACTCCTGGTCATCGACGACGAGCAGGCAGCCAGTGCTCGTTTCTATCATAGGAGCATTCATTTGCAACTCTGGGTTAGGTACATGCGGCATCGATTCATACCGGTTGCAGTTGGGCCTGGGTTAAAGAGGTTTCGATGGACTCAACCAGTTTGGGGAAAGCAGCGAGCTGACGTTCCATCTCGCCGATGGCATAGGCGTCGGCGAACGTAGTGAGGGAGGCGGCATAAGTCGCCAGCGAGTCACATCGTGCGGCCTGGCCGAGGGTGAAAAGATTGTGGGCAAAGGTGCGGGTCGCGTTCACCGCCAGGCTGTCACGCAGGGTGGGCCATTCAGATGCTTCCTGGCGGCGCAGTTCGAGAGTGAGTTCCTGCCATTGTGCGGCTTGCTCGGAGGAAGGAAGAGGCAGGCACCTGGCCGTGTCTGCCAAGTGCCGGGCAGTCTCGCGCGTTGCCGGCTGGAGAAACTGAGCCAGTGCCAGAAAGAGCGTGTGCCGCGAGAAGGGTTTGCGAATGTAGCCGCTGAACTGGGTTTGCAGCTCCTGCTCTTCGCCAGCCTTGCTGGAAGCGGTGACAGCGATGACCGGCAGCGAGGCCAGACTCGGCTGCTTGCGGATCGCCGCCAGAGTCGTCCGACCGTCCATCACCGGCATTCGGAGATCGAGCAATACGACATCCGGCTTTTCCTTGCCCAGGCACTCCAACGCTTCCTGACCATTGGTGGCAAAATGGACCTGGTGATGGGTTTTCTCGAATATGCCGGCCATCAGGGCGCGGTTGGCCTGATTGTCATCCACGACGAGCAGCGTGGCGGGCGCGAAGTCATTAAAGTCCACCGCGCCGCTCGGTTCGGCGTGATCTCCCACCGGCAAGCGGCCCGAAACGGGAACGCTCGTGAAGCGCAAGTGAAAGACCGTGCCCTGGCCGACTTTGCTTTCGACGGACAGGCTGCCCCCCATGAGTTCGGTGAGGCGCTTGACGATAGTTAGCCCGATCCCGGTGCCGTCATTTTCGGGTCTTTGCCGGGAGTCCGCCTGGACGAACGGCTTGAAGACTTCATCGAGTTTGTCAGCCGGGATTCCGATCCCGGTGTCCTCCACATCGATTAAGAGCGTGCCGCTGGTGCCGGTTTCCAGCCTTTCCCAGGAGACGCGGGTTTTAACGCAACCCCGGTCGGTGAACTTAATGGCATTGCTGAGCAAGTTTACCAGTACCTGGCGCAGCCGCAGGCGATCCAGCAACAAAGCACGAGGCAGGTTGGGTGAGAGCTCGAACTGAAGTTGGAGCGATTTCATTACGGCCTGCTGTCCGAAAACGGTGCGGAGGAACTCGCACGAATCCCGCAAATCGGTGGGATCGGGGTGGAGTTCCAGCTTTCCTGCTTCGAGCTTGGACAGGTCGAGAATGTCGTTGATCAGTTGCAGCAACGAGGCACCGCTGTCGCGAATGGCCCGCACATATTGCGATTGCTTGGGCGTCAGCCCTTCCGGTTCCAACAGTTCGCTGAACCCGAGAATCGCGTTCATGGGGCTGCGAATCTCGTGGCTCATGTTAGCCAGGAAGGCGCTCTTCTCCCGCACCGCTTGTTCAGCGTGCAACTTTTCTTCCAGCAACTCCCGCCGCGACCGCTCCTGGTAATAATCAATCCGATAAAAATACAGCGAGAACAACCCGGCCCCGATCCCGAGCAAGCCGGCGACCCAGGTCATTTGATGGACCAATTTCATTTCGCGGCGAGTGGATTCGCCGGTGGCGGACAGAAGATCCAGGCGGGTGTCGTGCCGCCGTTTGCTGAGCTCACGGATGCGGTCCATCGTTGTCCTGGCTTGATCGGGACCGGCAGCGGCCCGTGACGCGGCGGGAATTTCCGCGCCGCGCCGCACGGTGGCCTCACGCAGTTCTGCCAACTCGAGTTCAATCAGCGGACGCAACTCGTACAAATCTTCTCGCGCGGCTGGGTCGTGCTTGGCGGACGCAACGAGCCGCGCGAAAGTCTCGGGAAAGGTACGAGCTGCGTTGGTGAAGGCTTCAAGATAGGACGCGTTCCCCGTTAGCAGGTAACCGCGCTGGCTGGCCTCGGCGTCCTGCAAAACCGAGAAGAGTTGATCAATCGACTCGCGGAACTGCTCGGCTTCGGCCGACGCGTCGATGCTGCGGGAAAAGCGGTTCCAGGCCACGGCCCCCATCACCACGCTGGCCACGGTGACAGTCAGCCAAAAGATGGCTAAGGGCCCGATAATCCCATGTCGAATTCGGTAGAGCATGCGCTTCCCCGCGTTGAGTCGAGCGCACTCGCGGCCGGCCAATGAACGAGGGGTCAACATATCATGCAAATTGCACGGGCGTATAGTAAGGGGTATCCCCCGGGGTCAATCCGAGCGCGACGGTTTTCGCCTCGGAAGCGGAGCGGTGGCGTCCAGCAGGGTGCGGACCTTCTGGAGGAGTTCAGCGAACCCGAACGGCTTGGGCAATAATTCGACGTGGTCCAGATCGTCGCTTCGATCGCGCAACAACGGCAATGAGCCTGAAACCATCAGCACCGGGGTCTTTGGATGCACCGCACGGAATTGGCGAGTGAGCTCTAATCCATCCCCTTCGGGCATCCAGAAATCAGTGACTAAGAGGTGAATCGTCGCAGTGGAGGCAGCCACGCGCAGGGCTTCCGCAGCACTCTCGGCTTCCAGCACCGTGTAACCTTCCAAGCGGAGAACCTGTGACTCCATGTCGCGAACCATCGGGTCGTCATCAACGACCAGCAACGTCCTGGCTGGGTCGGATATGCCCGCGGAGGACGGAAATGCGGAGGTCGGTTCCGAATGACTCGAATCACTCTGCATTGGATTTGGATGATAAGTATTCATTGGCATTTTGCTCTTTTTAGCTAGGGCAGGGCCAACCCCATCCCGGTTTCTGCAACCTGTTGGTTCAAGGTTTGTTACAGCTTTCTCGTCGGGTTCGTGCGGGAATTGAGGGACGCAAAAACCATGCAACTTGCATTACGAGCAACCACCGGAAGTGCATTTTGCACGCTCGACGAAGCCCGGATCGAACTTGGGAATCTGACGTCCGGTCGCAACTTCTCACCCCCGGCTTAGTCGAAGTGATCCACGATGTCGTTGGTGACAAGCCGGTTGCGAGTTTTGCGGCAATGACTCTTTCGAGGTGGTTTTGCGGATTTTTCCGGTGGGCGGGGAAATGGTACAATCCAGGCTAAAGCGTACGGCTCAGCTATGGGCACGCCAAAGCAAAGCCGATCATGACTTGAGTTATGAACAACTCAGTGGACATCGGCAACCCACCCCCGGCAAAAACCTTCCCCTATGAAAAGTACATTCGAAAAGCAAATGGAGACCTGCGCCAGGAATCGCCTTTCCGCGCCGCCTCCATCAGTCGTGAAGGTTAATTCCGCGCCGCTCATTGCGCCGGCAATCCACGACAAGTCCGCTCCCGAGCGGATGCTGGTGCACGAAACACAAGCGGCTTTTCTGAAAGCGCTCGTGGCTTACGAAGACGGAGAGGCAAGCCGCCAACTGCGGGACAGCCTGGCCAAAGCCGACCGCGAAAGCAAATTCATCCGGCACGCGATTTTCCTGATGGTCATGCTCTTCCTTCTATCCCTGGCCGGGCTGGGCTATTGTGCCCTGCTGCTGCCGCGGATTTTTTTCAATCCCTCGCACACCGTCATTAAGAGCTTGTGCATCCTGGGGTTGGCGTCGCTCATTGCCCAGCTTGAGTTCTTTGGTTACCTGCTTTGGCACCGCTTTGCGGTGGACCGCCTCCACAAAGAATGCCGCCGCCGGGTCCTGCTTCTGGTCGAATCTCAACTCAGGGCTTCTGTGCGTTGAAGGCTTACTGTGCAAGTTGCAATGTCGAGGCCGCTTCGTCTTGCATTTTGCAGCCGCAACCGAGGCCGGGCGGAGTCGAGGCTTTTGGCCCGGCCCCGCATTTTCACTTCCTGGCTCAAGCGAGGCAGGTGGTTGCCGGCGAGGCGTTTGTGGGGTTTTCGAAGGCGACTTCACCGAACTCGATTCATCGATTCCCCTCGCTACGCTGCCCTGGCACATCACAAGCTAAAGGAGACGGACACAGGTGTGAACCCGCACACAAAAAGAAGAACAGTACAAACGAACAGGTAAAAATATGTCATTAGTTACAATTGTCATCACTCTCATCGTGGTCGGAGTCTTGCTCTGGCTCGTCAACACATACATCCCCATGGACGGAAAGATCAAAAAAGTGCTCAATATCGTGGTGATGGTGGTAGTAGTCCTTTGGCTGCTTAATGTCTTCGGCGTGTGGGGCCGCGTGCGCGACGTTCGGGTCTCCAACCCATCGCCGTCCACCGGTAGTCTGGTTTCGCAGTCAGGCCTGGTCGTTAGCCCGGCGGTCCCGACCACGGCTTAAGTGTGCCGTCTGGTGTGGCCTGGCAGACAGACAGATCTCTTGTCAAATTCTGTCCCGGCCACTCTCCACCATCGAGAGGTGCCGGGAGGCCGCTTTTTCGCCTGGCCTTTGCGGACGAGGAAGTGGGCGAGATAATCGGGCATACGCGCATGAAAAAATTTCTGGCTCACGGGAGAGCCGATTTCCTGACTGGTTTGGCAGTCGTCCTGCCGGTCGCCGTTTCCGTCGCGGTGGTGATTTGGTTATTTGGGACGGTTTCACATTTCACCGATGTGCTTCTGCTTTTGGTGCCGAAGGAGTGGATAGAGAATGGCGAAGGACCGCTGCACCGTTATTGGAGCGTGGCTGCCTTGTTGGTGGCGATTCTGTTGATTGGGTTGGTGGGCCGACTGGGCCGCTACTATTTCGGCCAGAAGCTGATTCAAGGGGTGGACCTGGTCCTTATGCGCGTGCCTCTCGTCAATAAGATGTACCTGGCCCTGAAGCAGATCCGCGAAGCCGCCACCTCCAGCAAGGCCGCCTCCTTCAAACGGGTGGTGCTGGTGGAATTCCCACGGCCCGGCCTCTACTCAATCGGCTTCATCACCGGCGCCCAAAACGCCGAGGTGCAGGCGAAGACGCAAAAGCGGTTGCTGGGTGTGTTTGTGCCCACTCCGCCTTTGACCAGCGGGGCCATCGTCCTCGTGCCGGAAATCGACGTGATCAAGCTCGAGATGTCGGTAGCCGACGGGATTAAATTCATTATGAGCCTGGGTTCGATCTCTCCGGGCTACCTTTCTCAAGAAGCGGTCTTAACTGCAGAAGCGGTGGGGGATTCAAAAGGGTCCGGTCTCCGGCGTAACCGCGAGGCGGAATGGAACCTGTATCTCTCTTGCCCGCAGCCTGAGCCCAAGGAGGCGCAGGCGATCTGACGAAAACTCTCCCTTCCCTTTTCGGTGCACTACTCGCACTGGCGGCGACACCAAACCGTTTATCGGCCAGTTCTTTAACTCGTCACTGAGACGAGCGCCGCCGATCTCCGAACCTTGACCACCGGCAGCAACGGACGGCCTCCATCGGCTCCACCGTGGCGTACACCCTCCGCCTTTATGAAACCCCGCAAGCCGGGGCAGTCAACTGACCGAGTCATTTGATTGGCCTAAATCAACGCATCAGCATGCAGTGGGCGAGCGGCGCCAGTCCGCCAGCGACGTACGTGGCCAAAAACAATTATTGACAACGTGGCGTGAATCTGCGGGACTCCGTCGTTATTTAATGCAATCGGTGATAACCTCTCGAATGAAACAATCATGCCCTGCACAGAGATCATTACTGTGGAAGGAGGATTGGAACTAAGGGACTTCATCGACCTCCCCTGGAGGATCTATGCTGACTATCCCAGATGGGTTCCCCCGCTTAAGAAGGAGGTTCGCCGGCTACTGGACCCCCGGAAGCACCCTTTCTGGGAGTTTTCCGAGCGTATCCTGTTTCTTGCCCGACGCGGTGCGGAGACGGTGGGAAGGATCGCGGGCATCATCGACGGCCGTCACAACCAAGTCCACGGCGAAAAGATGGGGATTTGGGGGTTTTTCGAGTGCGCTGACGATCCCGAGGCTGCGGCGGCCCTCTTCTCTGCCGTGGAGGCGTGGGTTCGTCAGAAGGGGATGAACTTCATGCGAGGCCCATTCAGCCCGTCGATGAACAACGAGACGGGATTGCTCATCGAGGGATTCGATTATCCGCCAGCCTTGATGATGCCGTACACCCCGCCGTACTACCCAGGGCTCGTCGAATCGTGCGGTTTCACCAAAGAGAAGGATTTACTGGCCTTCCTGATCGATGGCGATTACCGGCTTCCCGAGTGGATGGAGCGTCTCGCTGAGCGGATCGTCAAAAAAGGAGGGATCCACATCAGGCGCTTTCGTCCGAAGGAAATTGATTCTGAGTTTGATCTGATCAAGGAGATATTCAACGACTCCTGGTCTGGTAACTGGGGTTTTGTCCCCCTGACTGATAATGAAATGCGGGAAATTCAAAAGAGCGTGATGAGCTTCGCAGATCCGGACTTGGTTTTCTTCATCTACTATGACAGTGAACCCGCAGCGGCCTGCGTGATCTTTCCTGACATTAACCCTATGCTCAAGCGTCTCAACGGGCGGATCGGTCTGATGGGTTTGCTGAAGTTCCTGCTGTTTCGGCGGGAGATCAAGGGATTGCGGCTGGTGCTCTTCGGGATCAAGGAGAAGTACCGGCAACTGGGACTTCCCATGTTGGCCTTCCACCACATCTATGACATCGTGAGGAAGAAAAAGACCTTTCAGTATCTGGAGATGGGGTGGACCCTGGAGGACAACGAGGCGATCAACTCATTGGCCGAGGAAGCGGGCGCAAAACCATACAAGAAATATCGCATATTTGGAAAGTCTTTATGATTTACAGGGGTAACCGTATGGCGTTGAAGCGGAGGCCTGGACATGTTGGCTGAACCTCCGCCCCGTGGGCCGCTGCACATAGAAACTCCATCTCCTGGGGTGGGCCATGGACGCAAGAGAGTCGCTCCCCACACGAACGGTCAAGAAAGGGTTGCCATCACGGGGATGAGCATTCTCAATGCCCTGGGGAAGAGCCCGGAGGAGGTCTGGGCAGCAAGCCTGGCCTTGAAGAGCGGGATTGCCTCCGTTCCGCCATCCCGGTGGGATCACGGTTACTATTATGATCCCCGGCCGCGTGTTCCGGACAAGACCTACTGCAAGGTAGGCGCCTTCCTGGACTTTCCGATCTCCCGCAGTGAACTCGGGATACCCCCCCAGGATTTCCGGACCATGACCGAGGCCACCAGGATTACCATGTGGCTGGCGGACAAGGCCATCCGGGCTTCCGGCATCCTGGAGTCAGCCATCCCACGCGAGCGAATCGGAGTCCTCATCTCCCAGAACTCGGGAGAGGCGGCGGGAACTCTCACCAATATCATCATCAGGGCATACGTTCACGACATCCTCGCCGCCGTCAACAGGGCCGTTCACCTCACGCCGGAGCAGGCGAGCGCAATCGAACAAGAGGTGAAGGCCGGGCGCATGGCCCCGGATGACACCACGCTCCTGGGCAGACTCAACTGCGCAGCGTCCGGCTTCATCTGCAACCGGTATGGGTTCATGGGGCCCAGCCATTCGGTCTCTGCGGCCTGCGCGACCTCGCTGGTCGCACTTCACAGCGCCGTGCAGATGATCCGAAACGGCATCATCGACGCCGCCATCGTCGGAGGGGGTGAGGATAATCTCACACACCTGCATTATTTGGAATTCTCCGCCCTGGGCGCACTCTTCGGGCTGTCGGGACGGGAGAGACCCGCTCACGAGACCTCCCGCCCCTTCGATGCTGAAAGGGACGGGATGGTCCTCGGCGAAGGCGGGGGGATGATCGTCATTGAGCGGGAGAGGCTGGCGCGGGCAAGAGGGGCGTCGGTCCACGCCATCATCACGGGCATGGGCGCGAGCAACAACCATTTGGGTATGGTCGAGTCCTCCAGCGTCACCCAGGAGATCGCCATCCGCGCCTCATTTCGCGGGCTGCCCTATGGGCCCGAGGCCGTGGACCTGGTGGAATGCCATGCCACGAGTACCCGGCAAGGGGACGTGGAGGAGGTTCGGGCACTGAAGACGTTCTTCAATTCCTCGAAGCGCACCGTGTTGACGTCATTCAAGTCCCAGATCGGACACACACTGGGGGCCTCGGGCATCAACAACCTCGTTCGAGGAGTGATGGCCATGAAGGCGGGGGTCTTCCCTGCTACCCTCAATTATAAGCATCCAGACCCGGAAATGGGCTTGGAAGGATCGGGTTTCCTCATCGCCTCTGAGCCGCTTGATTGGAAGCGCGGGAACGGCCAGCCCAGAAGGCTTCAGGTCAATGCCTTCGGGTTTGGAGGGTCGAACTACGTTGTACACCTGGAGCAGGCTCGGGACGGCGCGGATACCATCATGGTTGGCCCGGACAGAGCGTCTCGCGTCGCTGGAAAGAAGGACGGCGGCCCGCCTCCCATCGAGGGCATTTCTTTTTTCCGAACGGAGATGGCCGGTCGTTACTGCCGCATGGCGGTTGTGGCGCAATCCGAAGAAGAGGCGCTCGCGATCATCGAGAGGTCCGCCACCCTTGCCGAGGCTGGGATTGCCTCCTCCAAGACGGCGCGGGCCCTGGCGCAACAGGGAATCTTCATAAGCCCGGAGGATTTGCCAGTGCCGCCGCTCGCTTTTGTATTTCCCGGACAGGGGGCACACTATGGAGGGATGGGGCGGAATCTCTATGAGTCTTTTCCCGTCATCAAGGAGTGGATGGATCGGGCCGCGGCGGCAGCGGACTTCGACCTCCTGCACTTGTTGTTCCATGATCGAGAGGAGAACCTTCAGAAGACCCGCTGGCAGCAGCCTGCCCTGTTCGCCCTGGAACACGCCATGGCTCGATACCTCATCAGCCTTGGCATCCGCCCGATGGCTATGGCCGGCCACAGTTTGGGCGAGCTGACCGCCTTGTGCCTGGCCGGCGTCTATTCGCTGGAGGACGGGTTTCGAATCGTGAACACGAGGGCCCGCTGCATGGACAAGGCCGCCGCCGAGAACATGGACCCCGGCGCCATGGCGGCCGTGGACGCCCCGTTGGATCTGGTCATGGAGATGATCCATGGACGGGCGGATGTTCACATTAGCAATATAAATGCACCGAACCAGGTCGTCCTGGGCGGCAACACTGAGGCGGTCAAGAATCTTGGCTCCCGGCTGAAGGAGATGGGATACCGGTTCACCCTCTTGCGGGTCAGTATGGCCTTCCACTCTCCCATCATGCGAGTCATCCACGATGAACTCGAGGCGTTTGTTGCCTCTATCCCGTTTCATCCCCCGCAGGTCCCGGTTCTATCAAACACGACCATGGCTGCGTATCCATCCGATCCCGATGAGATAAAGCGAATCCTCATGGCGCACCTGGAATCTACCGTCCATTGGATGAATAATGTCCAGACCCTCTGGAATGGCCACGGCGTCCGCCTTTTCGTAGAGGTGGGCCCCGGCGATATATTGAGCAATCTCATCGCCGACACGCTCCCCGAATCGGCATGCATCCAGACCTGCATTGCTCCCGCAGAGACTATCATTTACACGACCGCCCTTGCCCAGCTCTTCGTTCAAGGTCATCTGAAGGTTCAAAAAGAACCGGGATGGGTGTCCCTCCCTGCATTCGGGAAGCCCCCCGAAGCTCGCCCCGCCGCTCCGGCATCCAGCTTACGCCCATCGGAACCAAGACGGTCCGGAGTTCCTGAAGGCCAGAAGCAAGTCTCTCCCGGGAAACCGGCAGCCGCGCATCTCGATCCTGCCGCTGCAATCATGGGCAAGGCCTCACCGGCCATCAATGAGACGCCCGACCCCCAGAACGTTATGGAGAGGCTCATTCGAATCATCATGGATGCAACCGGATTCGAGCGGGACGAGATCAAGCCGGAGATGGATCTCCGGAAGGACCTTTCCATCCGCTCCAGCCGCCTTCCCATCATCATGGATGCCGCGGAAAGCCAATTCGGGATTACGATCGAATTGGAGGAGTTTATTGATGCCCGTACGGTCAACGACATCGCGCAGAGGATATCCCAGGTAATCGCCGGGCAGCCAGTCGGGAGCCTGCCGCCGGCCACCCGAGCTTTTGACCCCGGGCCAGCGCAGGATGAAATGTCGAAGCCTCTCGATGGTGAGGGGTGTGTAAAGCGACTCATATTCAGCCGTGTCCCCTTGGAACTGCCGGCCTCCATTCCCATGGAATTGGGCCCAGGCGAAGCGGTCCTCCTTCTCTCACCTGACAGGGATGACACGATTGCCGGAAGGGCCGCAGACATCCTCCGGCAGGATTACGGGGTTGACACGATTCCCATGCGATTCATGCAAACGGCCTTGGGTCCGGGCGAGGAGGGCCACGACCTTCTGACTGATGAAGGGTCGGGCAGGGCAGCGGAGAGAATCCGGGGCCTGGCGTCACTCGCCGGGATGGTCATCAGCTTGCCTGGGGTGGGGTCGGGAAGGCTAAGGGGCGTGGCGGATGTGCCGCAGCTTCTCAGGGGGCTCTTGCTCCCACTGAAGGCCTTTCTGCAATCATCGAAGAAGAAATTTGTCGTGCTGATCCATTCCCGGGGGGATACCGAGACTTTCGGCCGGCTGTCGGCGGAGGGGGTGCTTGGGCTGTTTCTGAGCGCAGCGCAGGAGTATTCCTCGGTCCAATTCCGCACGCTGGAAATCGGGCAGGATACCGACCTTCGCGTTGCCTTACGCGGGGCTTTGGACAAAGGTTACACCGCGGTGGAGATGATGCATCGTGATGGAAGTGTTTTCACCTCGGAGGGGCACGTAGCCCCTGCGGTCTTCGGGGATATTTCCGGCATGATTCTGAGCCCTGGAGACGTCGTGGTCATGTCTGGGGGCGCAACTGGGATCAGCGCCCACCTGGCGCGCAGTCTTGTGCCCTTCATGCCCCGTCTCGTCTTCCTGGGGAGAACGACTCTGGATCCAAGCATCGATTCCGATTCAACGATTCAACGATTCAACGATTCTGACGCGGTCGCTGCCGATCGCAGGGCATCAGAGATCGCCCAGGGCGACGGCGTATTTCCCCCCGCATTCCTGGGAGCGGTGTCTGCCGACCGCAGGGCATCGGAGATCGCTCGGACTTTGGCCGAGCTGCGCGCCTCAGGGATCGAAGCAACCTACCATACCTGCGATGTAACGGACCCGGACGCGGTCCATGCTGTCATGGGCGAGGTGGTAAGCCGTTATGGCAGGATCGACGGGATCATTCACGGTGCCGGCGTCCTCAGGGATGGCCTCCTCAGCCAGATGACCCCGGACGATCTTTCCAAGGTGGCGGACGTCAAGTTCCTGGGCGCTTGGAACCTATTCTCGGCGGCGGAGCGGGCAGGCTTGAGGTTCTTCGTCGGCCTCTCCTCGGTGGCCGCGATCCAGGGAAATCCCGGCCAGACCAACTACGCTGCAGCCAACCGGATGATGTCCGCGTTACTCAGATACCTTCGCCGGAAAAACTGCGCCATCCGGTTCAAGGCTTTGATGCTTCCCCCGGTCGAGGGGGCAGGCATGGCGGAGGATCCGGAGGTCCGGGATTTGATGAGGCGTAAGGGCGCAGCGTACCTCCATGTAAATGAGATTGCAGAGCTTTTTTGCCGGGAACTCTCCGTAGCCCCGGCCGACGACGATTGGGTGATGTTCATGAGAAGACTGCCGTCCGTGAGGACGGCACGGTTAAATGATACCCTCCCACCTGGGCTCGATGGAGAATTGAATGGAGGCGCCGTGGCCTTCAGGGCCAAAGACTTCCCCATGATTGAGGGGCTTTCTCGCCTGGACATCCGCCGGGGACACCTGGACGCCTCCAGAGCGTTTTCCCAGGAGAAGGATCTGTGGATGGCGGATCACAGGCCCTTCACGTTCATCAAGTATCCTCTGGTCTCAGCCACCATGGTAGTGGAGACATTCATGGAAGCCGCCCGGCTCCTGTATCCCCAACTGCACGTGCGAGGAGTTCGCCAAGTACGGCTCATGGACATGATCCAATGTCCTCCCGCGCTTCCGCGTCCTTCGATGATCTCCTGCCGCCGAGCCGACAATGGTCTTCGGGAGGTATGGTGCGAAGTTTCTCTGTCAACACAAGACATCTCTCCCGCGGGAAGACTAACGGGTGGCTTCATCCCACACTGCAAGGGCCAAGTGATCCTCGATGGCGGAAAAGGAAATCTCGGGGATGGATTCCAGGATTTTCCCGTCCGTCGTGAGGAACTGCGAACGGGGCCCATGGATCATAAGCAGGTGCTTAAATGGTACAAAAACCACAGTGGCCTCGAAGACAGATATCGCGTGATTGATCTCCTTGACGGTGCAGGTCCGGGAGTGGTGCGGGGCCAAACGATCTACCGGGAGACAAGTGATTTCGCGAATCTGGAGAACGCACGGTACCAATACTCACCCTATCTTTTCGAGGCTCTTTTACAGTTGGTTATCTTTTACAGCGCTGCAATGGACCCATCGGAGCGACGATCCATGATTCCCACGGAAATCGACGAGATGCGGTTCCTACGGCCATGCCGAGCGGGGGAACGGGTGAACCTGGAGGCCCGCTTGCGGGTGCAGGATGAGAAAGGCTTCACCTGGGACGCCAGAGGACTTGACGATCAAGGACGCGCCATTATGCAGGTCCATAATATGCGTATGCACTTGGTTTCGAACTGAGCTGCGGGCACGCACAGATGGGAGTGAATGTGGCACAGGATCGCGAAGAAGTAAGAGTCCATACGATGAATCCCGTTCATCGACGGGGGCCGGTCTTCTATGCATCCCTGCCACGTGGCACTGAAACCCCGAAGGGACAGGGGATGAACGGAGAAGCAATCAAGCACCAACTGGTCTCCGTCCTGTGGGATCACGTTGTGGCGATGGACAATCCTCTCTGGAGATTCCGCCTTTCCTCCACCAGCGCGGTGTTCCCAATTCAGGTGGTCCACGATCCGCTTGGCAAGCCGCATCTCCGGTTGGGTGCCCATCGGGGGCCGGCCATCTCCTTCAGCGAAGGTGGAGGGACAGTCTGGGCCGCCCTCTGTGGGGATGAGTCCGAGGTGGGCCTCGATGTAGCAGGGGCGGTCGAATTCCAGGGAGAATACCCCTTTCACCGAGTCTTTAATGCACAAGAGCTTCAACATGCCTTGAATTTGGCGGGTGGAGATTTGGAAAAGGCATCCGCCTTGCTCTGGACTGTGAAGGAAGCCGTTGTCAAGGCCCTCGGATGCGCATTCCACTTTGTGGATCCATTGCAAATCCACGTCGATCCATCTATAGCGGAGGACGACGGGTACACCTTTCCCGTACGCTTATCCGGAAAGGCTCTGGCGCGTTTTCCACCAGGTGCAGGCCCGTCCCTATGGGTGCGTTCGTTTCCACAGGTGAAGCTGTGGCTTTCCATCGCCGTTTTGAACCGCCAGATCGATACGGCGGTGGGCGAAAGCATGCCTGGCGCGTGCCCCTGCTTAGCAGCCACACGAAGAATGCCTCACTCGCAGTCCCTCCTTAATCAGGCAGATTTACCGTCCAGCCAACGGGGAGATCTGGAATGAGTAACCTTACCTGCAAGTGCGTACCGCGGTTAGACGGAGTGTCGGCAGCAGACCTTGGACGGCTTTTCCCGGAGCCTTCTAACGCCGCCCCTATTCTTGCTCTGTTGCAGGAATCGGGTATTGACGGTTTTAACCTGCGGAGCCTCGTGGTGTTGAAAGAGGATGTTCCTATTCTCTTGTTGCCGTTGTTTGAAACCCGTTTTGATTTGTCCACCTATGTTGAGGGCTGGCTCAAAAAATTACTGAAAATCGCAGGCCGTCTCATCCCGTCGGTTTTTCAACCCCGTATTTTGGCCGTGGGGTTGGTGACAGGGGAATGGAGTGAAATCGGGGTTGATCCTCGAATCGACGCGGGCACACTCGAATCGGCATTCAAAATGGCATTTGGGGCTCTGCAAGCGCTCGCGGCCGAACTCAAAAGCGACATCGTGGCGCTTTACAACTTTAGTGATTACGGCCGAGTTCCCCAGGAATTACTCAATAAGTTCAACCGGGTGAAATGTCAATCTTCCGCCCGAATGCCGATCGATTTTAGCAGCCTGGAGGAATTCTTTGCCCGCCTTTCAAGAGCCGCGCGAAAAGACCTGCGCCGCAAAATGCGGGTTGCCCCCGAAGTCCGGGTGGTTCGAAGTCGCGACATTTCGCCTGTTCTGGACAGGATCTACCATCTTTATCTTGAAACAGTAGAGCGCAGCCCCATGGCGTTTGGCGCGCACAACCGTTTATTCTTTGAGAAAATCTGTGAGCGAGTCCCGGGCGCCGAATACACGCTCTATTTTGTGGGGGAAGAACTCGCGGCTTTCAACCTGCTCGTCGTAAAACCGGAAGTGATGGTGGATAAGAACTTCTGCATGGATTACGAGCTCGGCCGCAAATACAATCTTTATGTTTTGTCCTGGCTGGAGAATATCCGCACCTGCGTGGAACGAGGAATTCCGATCTATCACACGGGCCAGGGCCATGAGAAAACCAAAGCGCATCTGGGGGCGACGTTGATCCAAATCTATCTTCTCTTCAAACACCGCCAGCCCGTGATTAACCGCATTCTTGTCGCGTCGCCGGCGGTGAGCGAAGGGGTTCTCAGCCGCCTCGGGTTCTGGCCCGCCGCCCCGGGTGCGCCGGGCCAGGGCTGACAGGAGCGCATGACGAACGAAGCTGAACCCGTAATCGAAGTCGAGCATCTGACGAAACGCTACGGCGAGTTGCTGGCGGTTGACGGCATATCATTCACTGTCAGGAAAGGTGAAGTGTTCGCATTCCTTGGCCCAAACGGCGCGGGCAAGACCACAACCGTCGAAATTATCGAGACCATCCGCTCGTCCACATCGGGAAGCGTGCGCCTGCTCGGGATGGATGTTACCAAGAGGAAACGCGACATCGTCCCCCGCATCGGCGTCCTTCCACAGGGGTTCAGTTCGTTCGACAGGATCACGGTCCGGGAAACCCTCCAGTACTATTCGAGGCTCTTTTGCCGCAGGGAAACCGATATCGACGGGCTGATCGAACTGGTGAACCTCAAGGACAAGTCTCGAGAGCAGTACAAGAACCTCTCCGGGGGCTTGAAGCAGCGTCTCGGAATCGCGATTGCGCTCGTCAACGATCCCGAGGTCGTGTTCCTCGACGAGCCGACGACCGGGCTCGATCCCGCCGCAAGGCGCGAGGTGTGGAATGTCCTGCTGGGCCTGAAGGAAAAGGGGAAGACGATATTTCTCACCACGCACTACATGGAGGAAGCGGAGCTTCTCGCAGACGCTGTCGCCATAATCTCCAAGGGGAAAATCATCGCGATGGACTCTCCCCGGGAGCTCATCGAAGGCAACGCGAGATACTTGCTGCTCACGCTACAGGCCATCGATGAAAAAGTCTTTGAAATTGTCCGGAACATGGGCTTCGAGCCGATCCATGACAACCACAAAAACATCAAAGTCCGGGTGGCGCAAACGGACGACGTCTTGAAGATACTGAATGGCCTCAAGGACGAAGGGGCTTCATTCCTTAACCTGGACGTTCGCAAGCCCAACCTCGAAGAAGTCTTCCTTCAACTCACCGGCGAAGCACTCCAAGAGAATCTCGCTGAAAGGGAGGCGAAATGAGCCCGCGCATCATCAGTGCAAACCTCGTCGTGAAGCTCAGGAGCTTCTACCGTGAGAGAACCACCATGTTCTTCACGCTCGCGTTTCCGATAATTCTGATTCTCGTCTTCGGCACGATATTCATGAGCCAGGACAACGTGGGTTATCACCTTTGCGTGCAGGACCTCGACCAGACGACTTCGTCCGCACAGTCCATCAAGACCCTGGAGGTCAACGGGGAATTCAAGATAACCAGAGTCGATCCTGCCGTCAACGCCACGCAATACGTCAGGGACAACAAGGTGAACCTTGTCCTGGTTATTCCCCAAGGCTATGAAAGGTCCCTCCTGCGGCGGATGAAGCACAACGACCTCAAAGCATCCGTCACCATCACCTATATCTACGACCCCAGCTCTTCGTCGGTGACCACCAAGATGCAAATCCTGGACGCAGTGTTAGCCGGGATCAACCAGGGGATGTCCGGGAAGCCGCCGTTCCTCAAGTCGGTTGGGAGCTCGATCCTCACCAAGAAATACCGGTTCATCGAGTTCTTCGTCCCTGGTATCATCGCGATGTCGGTGATGACGTTGAGTCTGTTCAGCACGGTGGATTCGGACACGGAGCTCCGGCAGAAGGGTGTCATCAGGAAGCTATCCACGACGCCCATCACCCGCACCGACTGGATCCTGGCGAGCATCCTGTACCAATTCATACTCGCGGTCATATCCACGATTGTGATGCTGTTGGTGAGCTACGCCGTGTTTGACGTCAACCTGCATATAGACGCCTGGCTCCCTGCGTTCATTCTGCTTGACGTGTTCGCGTTTGTCGGAATCGGGATGATACTGACCCGCTTCGTGAGGGAGGCGCAGAGCGCCGCCGCCGCGGGAAACAGCATCAGTTTCCCGATGATGTTCCTCTCGGGGAGCTTCTTCCCGATCGAGCTGATGCCGGGGTTTCTGCAAAAGTTCGCTAGAATACTGCCTCTCTACTACGTGAATGAGGGGCTCCGGGCGGCCATGGTATTTACCGACAACCTGGCTGCGCTGAAAGACTCCGCGGTCATAGGGGTTTTCGCGGCTGTGGTTTTCATTCTGGGTATCATAGCCACCAAATGGGAAGAGAGCGCGTGATGGCAAAGTGTCCCGAAACTCCCAGGAGCCAGGAGGGCGATGAATGCCAAAGCCAGGAACGGCGATATGGAAATGCGGCGGACTAGAGGACCTGCTGTCAGGAGATATGCCTGGCTCTGGCAGCTTGTTCTGGCGGCGGGGACATTCGGGCTTGGGGGGTGCTGCCAGCCGCGAGCAAACAGCGTCCTTCCGCCGGCCCCGAGAGCTGCGGTTGCGGGCGCGGAGCCAGCGCTGCCTGCGGCTTCGCAGGAGGACGTCGAAACCATCCTCAAACGGATGGAAGCCGCCTACGATAAGGTCGAGGATTACCAAGCTGAAGTTGAAGTCATCTGGTTCGAAGACGACGGGTCCATCAAATCGGAAAAGTCCTTATACACCCACAAGAAGCCAAAGTGGATCCGCATCGACCTTCTATCACCCCGAGCGGGTATGATCCTGGTGTATCCTGACCGGAACGGGAAGGTTCTCATGAAACCGCAGGGATTGTTGTCCCGGTTGACGTTGCATCTAAGGGTGGACGATCCGGTGCTGCAAAGCCCGTCAGGGCAGCGAATGAACCAGACGGATCTGGGGCTGCTCATCAAGAACATCCGGCACAGCGTGACCGATCAGCGTCGGGGGCCGGTATCCCTTTTGGAGGACAAAGATACCCTTCAGATTCAGGTCCTGGCGGATGACCATTTTCGGAAAGGGGTGGAAACAGGATACCAGTTCCTGATCAGCAAGGAACTCCGGCTTCCTGTAGAAGTGGGCATGTCCACGACGAATGGCGTGCAGGAGGGGAGGATAATTTTCCGCAACCTCCGGACGAATATCAACGTTCCCGATGACCTGTTCCAGTAAGGCAGGTGAGTCAACATGAACAAAAGCATTTGGGGGGGACATGAAAATAAAACCGATCTTTAGCCATATTAGGGTGAGCAGGGGCCGCGGGTCTTGCAGAAGATATGTAAACCTGATAATACATCGGAACCCTTTTCGCGCGGAGCATGTATAAATGACAACGACCGAGCGTATTCTGATCAGCGGGAATGAGGCCGTGGCGATGGCGGCGTTTGAAAGCGGCGTGGCGTTCGCCAGCGGCTATCCCGGCACCCCTTCGACGGAAATCCTGGAGCACCTTTCGGCGCTGGGCGGCCCGGCACGCTGGGCGCCCAACGAGAAGGTGGCGTTGGAGGTGGCGCTGGGGGCGGCGTTCGGCGGAGGGCGCGCGCTCGCGGCGATGAAACACGTCGGGCTCAACGTGGCGGCCGATCCGTTGTTCTCGGCCGCTTACACCTCCGTCAACGGGGCGCTGGTCGTCGTCTCGGCCGACGATCCCGGCATGGCCTCGAGCCAGAATGAGCAGGATAACCGTCGTTACGCGGTGGCGGCCGGGCTGCCGATGCTCGAGCCGTCGGACTCGCAGGAGGCTTACGATTTCACGGTCGCGGCGATCGAGCTGTCCGAGCGTTGGCGGCTCCCCGTCCTGCTGCGGATGACGACGCGGGTGTGCCACTCCAAAACCGTGGTGCGTGCCCGGCGGCCCGCCGCGCCGCCCGCGCCCGCCCGTTTCGAGCGCGACGTGCGCGGACGGGTGATGCTCCCGGCGTATGGGCGCCCGGCGCACCGGCGGCTGCGCGAAAAGCTGGCACGCATCGCCGAGTGGAACGAAACCGGGCCGCTGACCCGGCGCATCAGCGGCGACCGGGAGCTAGGCATCATCGCCTCGGGCGTGGCCTTCATGCATGCGCGCGAGGTGGCCCCGTCCGCGAGCATGCTCAAGCTGGGATTGACCTATCCCTTGCCGATGGGAGCGATCGCCAATTTTGCGGCGACGGCGGAGCGTTGTGTCGTGATCGAGGAAGGCGACCCTTTTTTGGCGGAGGCGATCCGGGCCGCCGGCATCACCGTCGAGGCCAAGCCCGAGCCGTTTCGCTTCGGGGAATTGAACGTGGGGAGGGTGCGGCGCATCCTTGCCGGCGACGACTCGCCCGAACCCGAGCCGCCGCGCGGCAAGCCCCCCGCGCTGTGCGCCGCCTGCCAGTACCTGCCGGTCTTCGAGATATTCCGGAAGCTGAATTGCATCGTCTCGGGTGATATCGGCTGCTCGACGCTGGGCGCGCTGCCGCCGTACGAGGCGGTGGATTCGTGCGTTTGCATGGGCGCGTCGATCGGCATCGGGCTGGGGTTGCGCCACGTGCTGCCCGCGGCTGAAGCCCGGCGGGTGGTCAGCGTCATCGGCGATTCGACCTTCCTGCATAGTGGCATGACCGGGCTGGTCGAAATGATCTACAACCCGCCGCCGACCGGCCACCTCCTGATCATCCTCGACAACTCGACGACGGCGATGACCGGTTTTCAGGAACACGCCGGCAGCGGCCGCGCGCTCGACCATCAGCCGACAGGCAAAGTCGTCCTGGAAGACCTGGCGCGGGCGTTCGGCATTGAGGATGTGCACGTGATCGATCCGGTTGCCGAGTCCGGCGAACTGGCGCGCACCATCTCTGAGTGCCTGGGCAACGGAAGGATCAATGTGATTGTCGCGCGGCACACCTGCGTCCTGGGGGCGAGGCAGATCGAGGGTTGGGCGCGCGCTGCCACGCCGGCGGAGACCGCGCCATGAACGACCCAACGCCGGTGACCAACATCATCATCGCCGGCCTGGGCGGGCAGGGCGTGGTTACTGCCGCCGCCATTCTGGCCGAGGCGGCCTTCCGCGCCGGACACAACATCAAGCAGAGTGAAATTCGCGGCATGAGCCAGCGTGGCGGGTCGGTCTCGACCGACGTGCGGTTCGGCCCGGCGGTTTACAGCCCGATGACGCCGCCCGGCGAGGCCGATTACCTGGTGGTGTTAGCTCCAGACCAAATCGAGATCCACCGGCCCAGCCTGCGGCCGGGTGGGCGGCTGATCGCGCCCGATTGCCTGGATAGCGCAGCACTGGAGAACAGAAAAAGTCTCAACGTGGGACTGTTGGGCGCGCTGAGCACCTGTTTGGACATCCCCGAGGCGGTCTGGCATGAAGCCATTCGCTCCGTCCTGCCCGAAAAGCTCCACGCGGCGAACCTGCAGGCATTCGCCATGGGCCGGGCGTGTGGGCTCACCGGGGCGTCCGGTCGCGGTCGGATTCCCGTTGTTTCGCTTCCGTAATAGAAAGGCGCCACAAAGCAATGGAAGCTCTCATCAAACTTCTCACTCTGATGCCAGTTCTCCTGCTCGTCGGTTGTGCCCACCACCGTGGCGCCATCTACGCTCCCATGCGGCCTGATGGTTGGAGCGCCCAGCCAATCTCAATCAAGTGCCGTTTTGCCCCGGATGCCGACCTTGATCCAGCCACCGGAACGCCCGTGGGGGACGAGGGGTATTACCTCTATATTCTAACCGAAGCGGCCAATTGGGACTACAGTTACACAAAGTCGCTTCTGCTCTCAATTTGGCACCGCCCGTGGGGACATAGCTGGATCATCCTGGAGAGTCCAGAGAACCGTCTGGAATGCGGCCACACCGGCGACTTGGGGATAGCGACACCGCGTTACCATGATGGCGTGTTTCAGAGGATTCGGGCGGGTGATCCCAATCCTATCGCCTATTTGCAGCAAACCAGATCCGATGGCCAATTCCAGATCGGGAGGCCCCGTCGCCCCCCCTCGTTCGTCTGGCGGATGGGGATTACCCGGCGACGGTATCAGTTGATCTATGAATATGTGATGCACCGGAAGTACGACCAATTCGGCATAACGTCCCACGACTGCACGGATATGGTGACAGAAACAGCGGCGCTGGCGGGCATCAACCTGATCCACCGCATTCGCCTCACCTTGCCGCCGGAGAAGAGGTTTTGGGGGCGGACGGTGCGTGCTTGGACAGATCCCCAATACCGCATACTGGAGTACAGCATTCCCGACGTGCTGGAGGTGGATCTGCGCCACCTTGCCCAGTTGGGAATTGGAACCGACGCCACGAAATGGTATTTCTCACTCCCTGTCCCAAAAACGTCAACGTTCCCTCCGTCCTCAGTAAGACCAAAATTGCGGGTAAAGTAATCAGAACGCTATCGGCAGCGGTGCGGGTGTAAAACTCAAAATGAGAACCATTGTGCGGCTTCTATGCTCTCTGGAATGGTATCAAGGACCTGTAAGCCCGTAGGGGCATAACAAGCAGCGCCGCGAGGCGGTCGCACGCCACCACTCCATCTTCCCCATCACGCGATGAATTTGGCGATGAGATAAGCCGCGCCCGCGGCCAGGCTGCCGACCAGGGATGTCTGCAAGGCGCCCTTCAGCTTGGGAACGCCGGTGAAGTGGCCTTTAACAAAGCCAAACACCGCCAGGGCCACCAATGTGATGGTGGCTGACACGCCCAATGCCCGGCCGGAATCATGCATCAGCATGTAAGGAGCGAGCGGCACCAGACCTCCGACGATGTAAGAACCCCCAATGGTCAATGCGCTGCGAACGGCGCGTTTAGGGTTCGGCTCTTCCAAACCCAACTCGAAGCGCATCATGAAATCGCGCCAGGCTTCCGGCTTTCGTTCCAGCGCGGTGACAATGGGCGCGCATTCCTCTGCCGTCACCCCATACTGCTGGAAGAGGTCCACGATTTCCTGCTTTTCGACATCCGCTTTCTCCACGATCTCTTGTTCTTCGCGCCGTCGCTCGTTGAAGAAGTGCTCGGCATCACTCCTGGCCGCCAGGTAACCGCCCAAGCCCATCGCGATGCAGCCGGCAGCAATCTCCGCCAACCCCGCTGTGACGACGATGTGCGAGGAGGTCAAAGCGCCCGAAATGCCCGCAGCAAGCGCGAACGGCACCGTCAACCCATCCGCCATGCCAATCACCACGTCGCGGACGGTGTCGCTCCCCGAGAAATGTTGTTCGATGTGTTGCATAGATCATAATCAACTTTGTTTGGTTTGTGGCGGTGAGTTAAATCACAGCCTTGCTTTGAGCAACCGCAAGCCCTTGCGACACTCACGCCGCGCGTCAATGGCTGATGACGTCCAGGATACCGCTGCGCAGCGCGTACCACACAAATTGCTGAAACTCGTCGCCCGGTTTTCGCGCGTAGTCTGCTTTACCCTCCTTCATCGAGCCTGGTGCTTCCGGCGCGTTGGATTTCCTGATTTTCAACAGGTTCTCCAAGAACGAGGCGACGCGATTGTCCAATCCCTTTTCGGTGTCGGTTTGTTTGTCGAGAACGGCGAGCTCCAAATCCCTGTAGATCGCCCGCACATGGCCGTGAGCCTGGCCGGCGGTCACATCGATTTCAAACGCGGCCTCTTCAGCGCGGCCGGACTTTATCCGGGTGCGTTCCGCAATATCAAGGAACGCATTAAGGCGGGTCAGGTCCATCGCACTGAGTGAACCGGAAAAGTGGAGGGAGAAATCCGGCGGCGTGATCGGGATCGACATCACCAGCTTGAGTGTTCCGGCGTCCATG
>Ga0210408_10000997_pt1 | contig 31174 bp, 23 predicted proteins | sample IncBWH4MmetaG_FD_155471 | JGI IMG/M metagenome (GOLD analysis project Ga0210408, IMG submission 155471) | Forest soil microbial communities from Barre Woods Harvard Forest LTER site, Petersham, Massachusetts, United States - Inc-BW-H-4-M | ecosystem: Environmental > Terrestrial > Soil >... | reverse complement strand
AAACCTGACGTCGCTAGCGACCTGGGCCTCCGACAATCTCGCCGTCGCGACGATCAGCAACGCTGCCGGGTCCTCGGGTCTCGCGTCCACGCCGGGTACGGGCAGCGCGACCATTTCGGCGACCTTCAACGTGGTGACGGGTTCGACGACCTTGACCGTGGCGCCTGCCCAGCTGGTTTCCCTCGCCGTCACGCCCGCGAGCCCCAGTATCCCGAAAGGGCTGACGCAACAGTTCGTGGCGACGGGCACTTACACGGATCAGTCGACCCAGAATTTGACCGCATCGGCGTCGATACTGTGGTCCTCCGACACGACCAGCGTCGCAACCATCAGCAACGCCGCGGGTTCTCAAGGACTCGCGAGTACGCCGGCCACCGGGACGGCCACAATCTCGGCAACTTTCGGTACGAGCGGCATCTCGGGTTCGACCCTGCTGACCGTGACGGCGGCGGTGATCCAGTCCATCTCCGTCACGCCGCCGACGCCAAGCGTTGCCAGCGGGCTGACGCAGCAGTTCACCGCGACAGGTATTTACACCGACAGCACCACGCAGGACTTGACGGTGGCGGCTACCTGGACGTCTACCGACACGACCATCGCCACGATCAGCAATGTAGCGCTCTCGAATGGCCTGGCGAGTTCGTCAACGGTCAAAACCGGCCAGACGACCATTCGGGCGGCCTATACTCCTCCGGGTGGCAGTTTGCTGACGGGTTCTACGACGCTCACGGTGACGGCGGCAGCGCTGAAGTCGATCGCGGTTACACCGGCCAATCCGAGCGTTGCTGCCGGACGCACCCAGCAATTTACGGCGACAGGTACCTACACGGATAACTCGACCCAAAACTTGACGTCGCAAGTTACCTGGGCATCTGACAATCTCGCCGCCGCGACGATCAGCAACGCGTCCGGCTCATATGGGCTGGCAACCAGTCTGACCGTCGGCACACCGACGATTTCCGCCACGCAAGGCAGCATCTCGGGCTCGACGACTCTGACGGTCACCGCGCCGGTACTCACGTCGATCGCCGTGACGCAATCGTCCGTTACAAATCCCAATATCGCGCTCGGATCGACCGCGCAGTATGCGGCGATCGGTACCTACAGCGATCACTCGTCGGCAACGCTGACAAGTGTATCGTGGACGTCGTCAAACACCGGCGCTGCGACGATCGACTTGAATACCGGTCTCGCCACGTCCGTCGCGTATGGCGCGACGACGATCACCGCTACGGATACCGGCGGCAGCGGCGTGTTTGGCGGCACCAACACCAAAGTCATCGCCTCGTTCCAGTACGGATCCAGCGTCTTTGGTATTTTGTCGGCGAATTGCGCTTCCTCGAGTTGTCACTCCGCCACGGGAAGTATCGGCCCACCGAACACGGTCGTCCCTTCGGGAGACTACTGGACACTCTACGACACGAATACGAGCGTCACGCCGGCAGCCGCGACGCAGGCGTCGATACTGTCGGGCACGTTCAATTCGGGTATCTCCGGCGCCAGTCCCAATCTGGTGGTCCCGGGGAACCCATCGGGCAGCACGTTCTATATCGCGACTTGCCTGCCAATCCCGGGTGGGTCTTTCATAATCAGGATGCCGGTCGGGACCAGTGGGTTGAATGCCGCGCAATGCGCGATCATCAATGAATGGATCAATGAGGGAGCCAGTCTCGACTGACCAGTCAGCGCCGGGATATCGTACACTGGGCTGCCCATGATCAAATTCTTCTCGCGCCTGCCCATGCGGGCGCTCTATGCATTCGGCACTTTTCTGTACTTGCTGGCGTTCTACGTGGTGCGGCATCGGCACCGGGTGATTCGCGAACAGATCGAAAAAGTCTATCCGGATTCGAGCAGCACCGAGCGCGAGGCCATCCACAAGCAGTTTCTGAAAAATTTCTGCGATGTCGTGGTCGAGGTGCTGAAGTCGGTCTCGATGACGGAAGCCGATATGCGCGCCCAGGTGCAGATGGTGAATGTGGATTTGGTCCGGCAGTACTTGGATGCCGGCCAATCTCTGATGTTCGTCACCTCGCACCTCTGCAACTGGGAGTGGCTGCTGCACGGGGTCACGCTGCATCTGGGCTACCCCGTGGACGCAGCCTACAAGCCCTTGCATGATCAATGGGCGGAGCGGCTGATGCTCAAGGTGCGCTCCCGCTTCGGCGCCCGGCTGGTCCCCGCCAAGGAGTTGCTGGCGGATTTTCTGAAGCGGCGCGGGATCGTGCGCGCCGTGGCCATGAACGCCGACCAGGCGCCGGTGTCGACGGACAAGCGCTACTGGACCCAGTTCCTGGGGCAAGACACTGCGTTCTACATCGGCGCCGAGCAAATTGCGCGCGCGACCCGGTTGCCCATCATGTACGCGGCGATGCGCCGTATTCGCCGCGGCCATTATGAAGTCGAGTTCAAGCCGTTGTGGGATGGGCGAGAAGCGACCGCACCCAATACGATGACCGAGCGCTATGCGCGCGCCTGTGAGATCGATGTGCTCAAGAGCCCCGCCGACTGGCTGTGGTCCTATCGCCGATGGCGGTTGAAAAAGCCGCTGTATGGCGCCGACTGACACCCGCGTCCCGCAATAACTAGGGCGGCGGGGGGCTCGCTTTGAGCTTGCCTTCAAGGTGCTTCGCGAGTTCGGCGATGGTCGGATAATCGAACAGCTCGGTCAGATCGATGAGTCCGGGGAAATCGCGGTCGACGTGTTCGTGAATCTCGATCAGCTTGAGCGAACTTGCGCCAAGGTCGAAGAGATTGTCGTGAACGTCAATTCTCTTTCCCGGCAACGCCGCCTGGCAAATCGATTGCAGACGGGCTTCCAGTTCGGTGCCGGACACCTGGGCCGCTCCTCCCTGCGCCTGCCGCAGCGATTCCAGTTCCTTGAGTTCCGCGTCGAACTCGCCGTCGATGTAGGCCTGTTCGAGCAAATGCCGCTGCACCTTGCCGCTGGTGGTCTTGGGAATGCGCTTGGTCGGGATGACCTGTGCGACCTCGAGACCGGTGTGTTCATTGACCAGGCGGCTGACCGACGCTGCCACGGCCAAAAAGTCCTGCATGCTGCCGCGATGGAGCACGAATACCACCAACTCTTCGCCCCGGGTGTCGCCTTTGGCGACGCCTGCCGCCACGACTTTATTGAGATCCAGCCCCGGCGCACGCTGCGCGATGTTCTCCAGGTCGTACGGATAGTAATTCTGGCCGTTGACGAAAATGATCTCCTTGCTGCGCCCCGCGATATACAGCTCACCCTCGAGCAGCGCGCCGAGATCGCCGGTGTCGACCCAGCCGTCGGCATCGATGGCGAGCGCGGTCGCTTGCTGATCGCCGAAGTAGCCGCGGGTGACGCTGGGGCCGCGTATCAGAATGTGCCCCACCTGATTTTGCGGCAGCTGCGCCCGCGAGTCGTCCACGATGCGCAATTCCGTGTTGGGCACGACTCTTCCGACGCACATCAGTTCCAGTGCATCGCGGACATCGGCCGGGTTGAGTTCGATCGCCGCGCCCACGCCGAGCTTGTGCCGATTGACCAGGATCCACCGGTAGTCGGCGTTTGGCTGCGGAAACGTGACTGCGAGACAGGCTTCCGCCAGTCCGTACACCGGAAACATGGCACTGCGCTTGAGCCCCGTATACTCAAGCGCACGCATGAACTCGTTGCAGAGCTCCACCGAGATGGGCTCGGCGCCGTTGTAAATCGATCGGATACTCGACAGATCGATCTTCTCCAGCCGCCGGTCGCCCAGGACTTTGAGAAAGTGCCGGTAGCCGAAATTCGGGGAGCAGGTGATGGTGACGCGCTTCTCCGACGCGAGCTGCAGCCAGAGCAACGGCCGGCGCACGAACAGGTCCGTGGGCATCAAATTGATGTGCGCCCGATTGGCGAACTGGATCAGATAAAAGCCGATCAATCCCATGTCGTGGGTCAGCGGCATCCAGCTCAAAGTGACGTCGTTATCGCCGAACTTGCCGATGGCGGTCGCGCCCGCGGTGTTGGCGATCAGATTGCCGTGCGTCAGCATCACGCCCTTCGGTTCGCTGGTCGACCCGGAGGAGTACTGGATGAAGGCCAGATCGTCCGGCGCCGGCCGATGGAGCTTGCCGGGCCGCGAGATATCGGTGATGGATTCGACCAAGAAGCTGCGCGCCTTGAGCTCGGCGAACAGGGCGGATTCGCCCACCTCATCGGCGAGGGCCTGCAGCCGCTCCAGGTTTTTCGCGTTCGTGTACAGCAGCGGTTTGCCCAGCTTGCGCGCCACGCGCAGCAGCTTGTGCCGATGTTCGTCGCTGATGCCGACGGCCAGCGGCACGGGGGTGATGCCGCCGCACACCGCCGCCCAGAAACCGTCGAGGAATTGCTCATTGTTGCTCAGGAAGATGATCATCTTGTCGCCGCGCTGCGCGCCCATGGCCTGCAGGTGGTACAGGATGCCGAGACCCCGCGTGTAGACATCGCCGTAAGGCACACGCCGCTCGGCATTCTCGCCGTCGACATAGGTGACGGCGCGATCGACGCCGCGGTTGCTCTCGAGAATGTCGACCAGCGTGGTGTAATTCAACAGCTGAACTTCGGTTTTCATCTCTCTTGCACCATCATCATGAGGCTGGATCGAGGGCGCAAATTGATCTGCGCCTCGAGTTCAATGGGCTCGTCGCCGGCGCGGGTCAGCCGAAAGCGCCGCGACATCGCGTGAACATGAACCAGCATCTCGAACATCGCGATATTCTCGCCGATGCAGTGCCGCGGGCCCACCGCGAAGGGAATATAGGAAAAGCGATGCCGCTCCTCGGCATCGACGCCGGCGAAGCGATCGGGCCTGAATTCCTCCGGTTCGCTCCAGAAGGCCGGGTGCCGATGCAGCATATAGGGACTGATGAACACATCGGTGCGCGCAGGTATCGCAAAGCCGCCGAGTTCGTCCGCCTCGAGCGTGCGGCGCGTGATGAGCCAGCCCGGCGGATACAGCCGCAGCGCCTCCTGCAGCACCTGGTGCGTGAACTGCAACGATTCGGCGGCGTCCAATCCAAGCGTTTGATCGGGGCTCGTGCGATCGGCTTCCGTCTGCAGCCGTTCCGTCGCGTCCGGGTGCTGACCGATGAGATACCAGGTCCAGGTGAGCGCCGCCGCGGTGGTCTCGTTCCCCGCGACGATCAGAGTCAACACCTCGTCGATCAGCTCCTTGTCACTCATCGGGGCGTCACTGTCGCGATCGCGGCTGGCCATCAGCATCTCCAGGAAATCGAAATGTTCCTCCGGCTCGCTGCGGCGGCGGTTGATCAGCTCGGCGACCAGCTTGGTCAGCGAACGGAATCGAAAGGCGAATTTCAGGTCACGGTTCTGCTCCTTGGCCACGACTTCGAACGGGTTGGCGCCGAATTGCTTTTCCAAGCGCGCAAGGTCGCTGCCGAAGATCGAACGCAGCACGATTTCCAGGGTCAATTCGCTGGTGTCGTCGCTCACATTGATCGCCTCGCGGCGCGCCGCTTTTTCCGCCCAGCGGGCGGCGAATTTGTCGTTGACCTCGCGGATCAGGGTGCCGAATCGATCGATCACGCGGCGGTGGAAGGAGGGCTGCATCATGCGCCGCTGGCGGCGCCAAAAATCGCCCTCGCTGGTCATGATGCCGTTGCCGAGCAGGATCTTGACGCGATCCATCCCCTCACCCTTGGTGTAATTGCGGTGATTCGACAGCAACACCCGCTTGATGTCGTCGGGATGGTTGATGACGTAGTTATAGGCGCCGCGGCCGGGCGCGAAGACGCGATAGCAGTCGCCGAACTCTGCAAAATAGCGCCTCAAGCGGGCCAACGACTCATCGCTGCCGCCGAGATCGAAGCCTTCGGCGGGTCCGGGAGGCAGTGCCAGGGATTGCATCGCCATATTGTAACGTAGGCCCCCGCCGCTCCGCGTCGGCTATTGCGCAGCGCGGCGGCGTTCTAAGACAATGCCGGTCGTGGATGAAAAACCCGGCGGCGGTCTTCGCAATACGATTTACCAACAGCAGACCCGCTCCGGCAGGCGGCTGACGCGCAGTCGTTTGTTGATGTACTCGATTCTCGTGCCGGTGGGCTTGTCCCTGCTGCGGCTGGTGTGGCGCTGGTCGCGGGTCATCCAAGTGATCGGCGCCGACCACATTGCCACCGCGCTCGCGAGTGCGCCCTCGTTCATACCGGTGTACTGGCATCAACATCAGGTTTTCTGCGTCAAACACCTGCTCGAGCAGCGCCGCGCCGGACTGAAATTGGGTTTCTTGATCTCACCATCGGTGGACGGCGAGATCGGCGCGATGATCGTGCGCAATCTGGGCGGCGAGGTCATCCGCGGCTCCTCCACGCACACCGGGGCCCGGGCGCTGCGCGATTACTATCAAGCGCTGGCGCACGAGGGAGTGTCTCCCGCGATCACGCCGGATGGTCCGCGGGGTCCGCCCTGGAAGTTCAAACCCGGGGCCCTGCTGCTCGCGCAACTGTCGGGGCGTCCCATCATTCCCTTGAGCTACGCCGCGTCGAGTGCCTGGAAGATCAAGTGGGATCGCTTCGTGATCCCATGCCCCGGGTCGAGAATTGTGATCGCCATCGGCGAGCCGCTGTATGTCGCGAAGGGTTTGGACGCCGCGACCTTGAACCGCCTGCAGTTGGACATGGAGCGCCGGCTGCGGGCAGTATTCGAGGAGGCGCACAGGTCTTTAGGGGTAAGGGACAAGTCTCTGGGGCAAGGAAGTTGAGCAAGCCTTACCAATACAATCGCTTAGCTTGTATTCCTGACAACTTGTGCGAGAATCCGGATGTATGTGCCGAATGTGAAATCCCAAAGAACTGTGTGACGCATTCGGTTTTTTGCTTGATTCCAGTGGCAAACTATTGATCTATAACCTCATCAATTGTTCTGGGACCTCCTAAGGCGCATGGCAATAGCACCCCACGATCCGCGCCACCCAGACTTGACCGCCTCGGACATATTGTCGCCGCAGGCCTGGCCAAAGCCCGGAATTCGTCCCGCCACGGGACTCGACGTCATCTGCACCAAGATTGCGGTTGATTTCCAATCGATGACGGCGGCCACGGCGCCCGATGTCATCGGCGCCAATCTGGAACTGCTGCGCGAGGCCACGCACACCGACGCTGCCTTTCATATCCACCTGGACACGGATTCCAGCCTATTCAATGAGATCCTGGTGGCGCGCAGCCTGCTCGCCACGGGCAACCCGGAGCAGTTGCGCGGTCAGTCCTTGGACGCATTCCCGTGGCTGCAATCGCGCCTGGCGCCGCTGCGGGTGTCGGAGATGCGCGATACGGCCAAGCCTCGCCCCGATCAGAGCGACGACGCCGCCGTGTGGGGCCATCTTGGCATCGGATCGGTGCTGATCATCGGTTATTTCATCGAGGGCCGGGCGGCGGGCCTTCTGGGGATTGCCGGCGCGCGCCCGCGCGAGAACTGGGAAGTGCAGCTGCATCTGCTCATGAAACTGGTCGGCAGCAGCCTGGCCACCGGGCTCGAACGCATCGAGATTCAGCGCCACCTGCGCGATTTGGAAGAGCGCAACGAGCTGGCCCTGTACAGCGCCAACGACGGGCTTTGGGATTTCGACACCATCAACAATCGCGTCTATCTGTCGCCGCGCTGGAAGGCGATGCTGGGGTACGACGAAGCCGACGTGGGCCAGGCGCCGGATTGGCGGACTCTGGTGCACTCCGACGATATGTCGCGCGTGCAAGCCGCCATTCGCGATCACGTGGCCGGCAAGACACCGATTTTCGAGAGCATGCACCGCATGCGTCATGCGACGGGCGAATGGCGCTGGGTGATCAGCCGCGCCAAGGCCAAGGTCGACGACAAGGGCCGTCTGCTGCGCCTGGTCGGCGTCGAGCTCGACGTCACCGAGCGCAAACTGTACGAGGAAGCGCTGTTTCGCGAGAAGGAGAGCGCGCAAATCACCCTGCAAAGCATCGGTGACGGCGTCATCACCACCGACGCCAAAGGGGTGATCGACTACTTGAATCCGGTCGCCGAGGCGCTCACGGGATGGCGTCTCGAGGACAGCCAGGGCCGCGCCATCGAAGAGATTTTTCGCGCGTTCCACGAGGAAACCTGCGAGCCGCTGGAGAATCCGCTCAGCGTAGCGATTCGCCGCACGCGATCGATCAAATCGGTCAGGCCGATGCTGCTGATTCGCCGCGACGGCAACGAAATCTACGTCGAGAGCACGGCTTCGCCCATCCGCGATGGCAGCGGCGCGGTCTCCGGCGGCGTGCTGGTGTTCCACGATGTGAGCGAGGCGCGCGAGCTCAACCGGCGCTTGAGCTACCACGCCAGCCACGATGTCCTCACCGGGTTGGTCAATCGCCGCGAATTCGAGAATCGCATGGAACGCGCCTTGAAGAGCGCCAAGGCGCGCGAGACTTCCTACGCCCTGTGCTGCCTCGATCTGGACCAGTTCAAGATCGTCAACGACACCTGCGGGCACAGCGCCGGCGACGCCCTGCTCGGCCAGGTGGGGGCGCTGCTCAAATCCAAGGTCCGCTGGCGCGACACGCTCGCGCGATTGGGCGGCGATGAGTTCGGCGTTCTGCTGGAAAGCTGCTCGCTGGACGAGGCCATGCGCACCGCGGAAGCGCTGCGCGAGGCGGTCAAGAATTTCAAGTTCACCTGGGAGGAGCGCACCTTCCGCCTGGGGGCGAGCATCGGCGTGGTGCCGATTTCCGCGGATAACGCCGACGTGGCTTCGGTGCTCTCCGCCGCGGACAGCGCCTGCCAGGCCGCCAAGGAAGCGGGCCGCAACCGCGTGCACAGCTTCGAGGAAAACGACATCGATCTGATGCGCCGGCGGCGCGAGATGCAGTGGGCGGCGCGCATCAACAACGCCCTGGAAGAGGGCCGCTTCGAGTTGTTCCGGCAGACCATCATGCCGCTGCAGAAAACCGAACCGGGCGCGCACTACGAACTGTTGCTGCGCATGCGCGATGAGGCCGGCAAGATCGTCGCGCCCGATCAGTTCATGACCGCGGCCGAGCGCTACGGCATCACGCCGAGCATCGATCGCTGGGTCATCGAGAACGCGTTCCGGTGGCTGGTCTCCGAAGCGGACGAGCGCGAGAAATTGACCATGTGCTCGATCAATCTGTCGGGCCAAAGCCTGGGCGACGATAAATTCCTGCCGTACGTCATCGATCAGTTCCACCACAGCGGCTTGGATGCGACCAAGATCTGCTTCGAAATCACCGAGACGGCGGCGATCGCCAGCTTCTCGCAGGCGAACCGCTTCATTCAGGCGCTGAAGGAATTGGGCTGTAAATTCGCGCTCGATGACTTCGGCACCGGCCTGTCCTCGTTCGGCTATCTCAAGCACTTCCCGGTCGATTACCTGAAGATCGACGGCAGCTTCGTCAAGGAGATCCTGCACGACCCCATCGACCGCGAGATGGTGCGCTCGATCAACGAAATCGGGCATTTGACCGGCAAGCAGACCATCGCGGAGTTCGCCGAGAATCAGGAGATCATCAACATGCTGCAGAGTCTGGGAGTCGACTACGCGCAGGGCTATGGCGTGTCCCAGCCGCAGCGGGTGCTCAAGGCCGCCAACAGCGCCTGATGATGTTGGCCGCTATTCGGCGGCGCAGACGACCAACACCGTCGATTTCTGGCCCACTGCGGCGATCTCGTCGGTCTCCAGCTTTCGTTGACTTCCGCTGGTGTCGAATTTGACGCCGTGAGCCGTCAAGAAAATCTGCGCAAACTCTCCGCGGATGGCGAAGTTGACGTTTTGCGGTACCGATCCGGTCACCGCAGCCAGCGCCGCGGACGCTTGGGAGACAACCACGCCGATCACGGAACCGGCCCCGTCAAGCACGGGGCCGCCGCTGTTTCCGGGCTGAATCGGCGCCGATATCTGCAGCAATGTGTAGTCATTGTTGAGGCCGGCAACCGAGTTGATCTGTCCAAAGGTGGCCTTCGGCTCCGCCGACAAAATTCCCGTGAGTGGATAGCCGATCACCCCAATGCTTTCGCCCAATTTCGGGGGCCGCGATTGGCGGCGGAACACGGCCGGCGTCCCGAGATCCAAAGCCGCGCCGACCTTCAATACAGCCAAATCATTCTTTGGATCAACGGCATCCACTCTTGCGGATAGCGGCGCCGCGTCTCTTCCTTTGATCAATACAGCCTTGCAGTCCTTGACCACATGAAAATTGGTCAGCACGTCTCCCGCCTTATTGACGAGGATTCCGGAGCCGGTGGAGAACTTGGGCTTCGGCTGTGCCGGAGGTGAGCCCGGGGCGGCGGAGCTTGGCGGGGTTGAACAGACCAACACGGCGATGCGATTCGTCAGTGGATCGTTCTTCAGAGGAACGAGCTTGTTGCGCCAATCAACCGTCTCCGCGCTCGAGCCGACTTGTTTGTTGTTGAGATATCCCAGGGTTTGAATGCCAATAAAGGTTCGATTGGTGCAGTCAAACGCGGTTTTCTGCACGTGCTTGTCCATCAAGATGTTGTGCGTATTGGTGCGTGGGACCGTATAGACGGTCATGATCAATGAAAGCCGCAGATTTCCATCGCTCTGAATGGAGTCGGTATCGACCATGATCTTGTCGGTCGAAATCCCCGGATTCCCGACTTCTTGCCATCGCGCGGCCATGCAAGGCGGCGCCAAGAGAATGACGGGAATCAGAGCCCAATGGTACATGTTCACTGGAAACATCGCGCTAGTTCACGGGAGACATCGCGCTAGGCCTTCCAGTCGAACCGCATGGAGAGGTCGACGGCGCGGACATGCTTGGTGATGCTGCCGACGGAGATGAAGTCGACCCCGGTTTCGGCAATTTCACGGATGCCGGCGGCGGTGATGCCGCCGGAAGCCTCGAGCTTCAGCGGCCTGGCGGCCTGCGCGTTCTGCGCCACCGCGTCGCGCATGGCCGGCAGAGAGAACTCGTCGAGCATGGCGATATCGGCGCCGGCATCGATCGCTTGGCGCAGCTCGGATAAATTTTCCACCTCGACTTCCACCGGGAGTCCGCCCCCGGCGCTGCGCGCGGCGGCGACCGCGGCGGCGATGGAGCCCGCGGCCATGATGTGGTTTTCCTTGATGAGGATGCCGTCGAACAAGCCCATGCGGTGATTGTGGCCGCCGCCCACCCGAACCGCGTACTTCTGCGCCGACCGCAGCCCGGGAATCGTCTTGCGGGTGTCGAGCAGGCGGCAATTCGTGCCCTCGAGGAGCGCCGCATAGGCATGCGCGGCCGTGGCGGTGCCCGAGAGCAGTTGCAGGAAATTGAGCGCCGTGCGTTCCGCGGTCAGCAGCGCGCGCGCCGGCCCCTCGAGCGTGACTAGGAGCTGATCGGCAGTGACCGAATCGCCCTCGGCCACGCGCCACTCGAGCCGGACTCTAGGCTCGATCGCCTCGAAGCTGGCTTGCGCGTAGGGGATGCCGCAGATGATGGCCGGCTCCCGCGTGATCACGACGGCCCGGCCGGGCCGGTCCGCGGGGATCAGCGCGGCCGTCACATCACCGGTGCCGACATCCTCGGCCAGGGCACGCGCGACCTGCTGCGGCAGATCGGCGGGAAGCGGCACCGACGGTGACACGGTGCCGCTTCCCCTGTGCTCAGAACGGCAGTCCGTGCGAGGGCCCGATCATGCACATGAGCATGGGAATGGACAGCAGGAAGTTGATCCGCGAGGCGTACAGGGCGACTTTGCGCGCCGCGGCCTTCTGCTCGTCGCTGGCCGGCGCCAATCCCAAGATCTTTTTCTGGTTGGGCCAGATCAGGACCCACACATTGAACAGCATGATGGTGCCGAGCCAGACCCCGATCCCCATGATGATGTTGGGACGGGCAACCGGCTGCTCGAGCAATCCGAAGGTGAAGCTGTTGAGGAAGCGGCCGTGGCTCTGCGAGAGTAGCCACGCGCCCAGAATCCAGGTGGCCACCGCCGCCCATCGAAACCATAGCAGGGCCCGCGGAGCGATATACTTGTTGACGCCGGCGCCGCCGGGTCCGCCCTTGTCGGCCGCGGCCGCCGCCATACCCGGAGTCTGGACGGCGTTGAAGTAATACAACAGGCCGATCCAGAAGATTCCCGCGATGATGTGCAGCCAGCGGGCCAGGGCAGCGACCGTGATCGCATTGTGGGTCAGACCGCCGCCGATCAAGGCCGCGATCAGCACGGAGGCGGCGAAACCGATGATTAAAGGCCACTTCACCGTTGTTAACGGGTTCATGCAATTCCCCTTACTTGTCCTGCGTCGGAACCGGCTCGCCCAGGCGCCCGGGGCCTGGCCCGTCAGGGGCCTGAGCGCCACGGTGCGAATATTGCGCTGCGGCGGCCTGGAAGAATAAGGGACCAACCCCAATAATTCAACGAGGTACCGCCTGGGCTGTTATCGTAGACTTTAAGGGACCCATTGGAGAATATCGAGTATGAACGCTATTGAACGGATCAAGAACCAGCTGTCGGCCGCGCCGGTGGTGCTCTATATGAAGGGCACGCCCGACTTTCCGCAATGCGGATTTTCGGCGCAGACGGTGGGGGCGCTGCGCGCCTGCAAGGCGCAGTTTGCGCACGTCAACATTTTCGAGGATCCGGAAGTGCGCGAAGCGCTGAAGACCTATTCGAATTGGCCGACTTTCCCGCAGCTCTATGTCAACGGGGAGCTCGTCGGGGGGTGCGACATCACCATCGAGATGTACAAGAGCGGCGAACTGAAGCAACTGCTCGCGGACGCCGGCGCCGTACCGGCCTGAGGGGCGGCAGCGGCTCCCCGGCCGCGGCCGATCGCAGCTCAGGGATCGTCGGGCAGCGGGGCCTCGTCGGGGACCGAAGGCTCGATTTCCAGCGGCCCCATCGCGGCCAGGCGCCGGCGGCTGGTGTCGAACACACTTTGAAACTGGTTGCATACGGTGCAAAAAAGGTCGGCCGTGCGCTCGGCATCATAGGCCGCGGAGTGCGCCGACGCGGTGTCCCACTCGAGGCCGGCTGCGAGAGTCGCCCGCATCAATACGGTCTGGCCGAAGGCGACGCCGCCCAGGGTGGCGGTATCGAAGCTCGAGAAGGGATGAAAGGGATTGCGCTTGATCTGCGTGCGCGCCACCGCGGCGTTCAAGAAATTCAAGTCGAAAAACGCGTTGTGTCCCACCAGCACCGCGCGGGTGCAATCCGCGGCGCGAATCGCATTGCGGACTTCTCGGAAGATGCGCTGCAGCGCATCTTCTTCGGGAATCGCGGGCCGCAGCGGATGATGGGGATCGATTCCGTTCACCGCGAGCGACGCGGCCTCCATATTGGCGCCGGGAAACGGCACCACGTGATAGCGCGTCGTTTCGCCGCGCGCCAGTGTTCCGTCGCTGCGCATCTCGAGGAATACCGCGGCGATTTCCAGCAGCGCATCGGTCTGCGAGTTGAAGCCGCCCGTTTCCACGTCGATCACCACCGGCAGGAAGCCGCGAAAGCGGGTGGCGAAGGTGATGGGAGCGACCTGCGTCATGCGCGACCCGTGCCGGCGAGACGCCATGCAATCGGCTCGCCGCCGCGATAGGGCACCAGTGCGCCGTTGCCAAAATCGTAGACTCGAGGGGGCACCCAGGACTCCTTGACCAAGGTGATGGTCTCATCGTGGCGCGGCAGGCCGTAGAAATCCGCGCCGAAGTGGCTGGCGAAGGGCTCCAGGCGGTCGAGGCGGCCGGCCGACTCGAAGACTTCCGCGTACAGCTCGAGGGCGGCATGCGCGGTGAACATTCCGGCGCAGCCGCAGGCGTTCTCCTTTGTGGCACGCTCATGCGGCGCGCTGTCGGTACCCAGAAAGAAACGCGGATTGCCGCCGGTGGCGGCGCCGAGCAGAGCCTCCCGATCGCGCTCGCGCTTCAAAATCGGCAGACAATAGTAGTGCGGTCTGATGCCGCCGGAAAATATCGCGTTCCGGTTATGCAACAAATGCTGCGGCGTGATGGTCGCGGCAACCCCGGCCCGGGCCTCGGCGACGAATTCAACCGCGCGCGCCGTTGTGATGTGTTCGAATACCACGCGCAAAGCGGGGTAGCGTTTGATCAGGGGCTGCAGCACCGAATCGATGAAATGCGTTTCGCGATCGAACACGTCCACGTCGGGGTGCGGCGTCTCGCCGTGCACGAGCAACGGCATGCCGATCTCCTGCATGCGCTCGAGTACTCCGTGCACCTGCGCGATATCCGTCACGCCGGCCTCCGAGTGTGTGGTGGCGCCGGCAGGGTAGAGTTTCACCCCATGGATGAATCCCGCGGCGCGCGCGCGGTCGATCTCATCCGGCGTCGTGGTATTCGTCAAGTACAGAGTGAGCAGCGGCTCGAAGCGCGCGTTCGCCGGCAAGGCCGCCAAGATTCTTTCGCGATACGCGCGCGCCAATGCCGCCGTGGTGACCGCCGGCTTCAGATTGGGCATCACGATGGCGCGACCGAATCGCTCCGCGGTAAATTTCACGACCGCGGCGAGCGCGGCGCCGTCGCGCAGATGCACGTGCCAATCATCGGGGCGTCGCAGCGTCAGCGTGTTCATTTGCGGACGTGCGTAGCGGCGGACGCAGTTACGCGCGTAGCGGCGGACGCGGCCGGCGGCGGCCAGCCACGGCGCAGCAGATCGAGTGTGTAGCGCACGCCGAAGCCGGTGATCTCCGTGGCGATGTGCGCCAGACCGCCGTGGCGCGATCCGGCCGCCAGATCAAGGTGCAGCCACGCGATTTCCTTGGGCACGAATCGGTTCAAGAAGCGCGCCGCCAGGATGTGATCGCCCTTGCCGTCGGCGGCACACTGCAGTACGTCGGCAACGGTGCTCTCGAGGTCCGTATCGTAGTCGGCGTCCATGGGAAAGCACCAGACACGCTCGCCGCTGCTGCTGCCGGCCGATTCGATCAGCGCGCGCGCCTCGGGCCGGTTGGTGAACGCACCGCTGTAGCGTTCGGTGAGCGCATACACGCATGCGCCGGTGAGCGTCGCATAGTCGATGATGGCGCGCGGCTTCCGGGCGGCCGCAAGACTGAGCGCGTCCGCCAGAACCATGCGGCCCTCGGCGTCGGTGTGAATCACTTGAATGGTCGTGCCGTTGTGGGCGCGCACCACGTCTTGGGGTTTGTAGGCGAGCGGGCCAATGCGGTTTTCCGTGATCGCCAACCAGCAATCGACGGCCAGGGGCGAGCGCAAGGCATGCAGCGCGTACAGGCTCCCGACCGCGACGGCGCTGCCTTCCATGTCGATGTGCATGTCCAGCATGCTTTTATGGGGTTTGAGGTTCGTGCCGCCGGTGTCGAAACAGATCCCCTTGCCCACCAGGCTGACCGCGGGCGCCGCGGTCCCGCGCGACGCGGCGGAGCCCGGACGGTACGTCAGCCGCACAATGCCGGCATCCCGAGTGGCGTTACCGCGCGCGACCGCGAGAAACGCTCCCGCACCCAGGCGCTTGAGCTCCCTCTCGCCGAAGAATTTGAAGCCGATCTTCAGGTGCCTTGATAACTCGTGCAACATGCGCCGATAGCCGCGCGCGTCGAGGGTATTGGGCGGCAACGCCGTCAGCCAACGGGCAAGATTGTTCCCGGCGGAGGTCGCGAGGGTGAGATCGAGGTCGGGCAGTTTTCCGCCCGACGCAATGTCGATGCGCGCCAGCCGTTCACGAGGTTTCGGCTTGCTCTTGAATGACGCGAAACGAAACGCGGCCGCCTGCAGCGCCGCGATCGCGGCGCTCAAGCTCGCATTCGCAGGCCCGGCGGGGCAGCCCTGCTGCCACAACAGCAGCGACTGCGGCTCGCCGTCCAAGGCACTGCGCGCGAGTTTGCCTGCCGCTTGCAGCCGCTCAAAGGTACCGGCCTCGTCGGCCAAACATGCCACGATGAGCAGAGTCTGCGCTTGTGCCCCGACCCTCAGGTGAAAGCAATCGCCGGCCTTGTGCACCTTGCGCGCGTACAGGCCGCGCAGCACGGCGCCGTGCGGCAATGCCCGAAAGTCCGCTTCGGTCGGGGTGAGCGGCAGGAACACCAGGGCGCTTGAATGGCGGGCAAGCAGAGACGCGGTTATCCGGGCGCCAATTTGGCGCACGGGCACGAGCAGCTGGTCGAAAGGCAAGCGAGTGGGCATATCGTGAAACCGCAAGCCAATCCCTTGCTTGACCGTGAAAAACCAAACCCCGAAGATAGCCCCTGTCGATAACGCAGTGGCAGTTGGCGCAATGGCGCTGTAACGTGCCTGCCATCTTAACAGGACACGTGGGCGTGTGCATTTATGACTCAACAATCGCCGTTCGAAGACATTGATCCCATCGAAACGCAGGAGTGGCTGGAGTCGATCGATTCCGTCATGCGTGCGCAAGGACCGGAGCGCGCGCACTTTCTGCTCGAGAAATTGGTGGACTTCACACGGCGCTCCGGAGCGTACCTGCCCTTCAAGCCGAACACCGCCTACCTCAATACCATCTCCAAGGCGCAGGAGCCGGATTATCCCGGCGATCGATCCTTGGAGCGGCGCAACGAGGCCTACATACGCTGGAACGCGCTCGCCATGGTGGTGCAGGCGAATCGCTTGAATTCGGAGTACGGCGGCCACATCGCCTCGTATGCGTCGGCGGCCACGCTCTACGAAGTCGGCTTCAATCATTTTTGGCGCGCCAAGAGCGCCGCGCATCCCGGGGACATGATCTTCGTGCAGGGCCATTCGAGTCCTGGAATATACGCGCGTGCTTATTTGGAAGGTCGCCTCGACGAGAGTCAGCTGCTGCGCTTTCGACAGGAAGTCAAGGGCGGCGGGTTGTCGTCCTATCCGCATCCTTGGCTGATGCCGGATTTCTGGCAGTTTCCCACGGTATCGATGGGATTGGGTCCGATGACGGCGATTTTTCAAGCGCGCTTCGTGCGCTATCTGGAGCATCGCGGCATCGTCCCGGCCTCCGACCGCAAGGTCTGGGCATTTCTGGGCGACGGTGAAATGGACGAGCCCGAGTCGATGGGCGCGCTGACCATGCCGGTGCGCGAAAAGCTCGACAACCTCATCTTCGTGATCAATTGCAATTTACAGCGGCTCGACGGACCGGTGCGCGGCAACGGCAAGATCATTCAAGAGCTCGAAGCGGCGTTCTTGGGCGCGGGCTGGAACGTCATCAAAGTCTTGTGGGGTTCGCGCTGGGATCCGTTGCTTGCGGAAGATCAGAAGGGTCTGCTCAAGCGCTTGATGGAAGAGTGTGTGGACGGCGAATACCAAAACTTCAAATCCAAGGGCGGCGCCTATACTCGCGAGCATTTCTTCGGCAAATATCCCGAGCTCAAGGAAATGGTCGCCAACATGTCCGACGAGGACATCTGGCATTTGAATCGCGGCGGCCATGATCCGCAAAAGGTGTATGCGGCCTATGCCTCCGCGGTGGCCAACAAGGGTGCGCCCACCGTGATATTGGCGAAAACCGTCAAAGGGTTCGGCATGGGCAAGGCGGGCGAGGGCTTGAACGTCGCGCACCAGCAGAAAAAGCTCGGCGATGACGCGCTCCGGGAAGTGCGGGATCGCTTCAATATTCAAATCACCGACGAAGAGATCGCCGGCTTGACGTTCCGCAAGCCGGCCAAGGACAGCGAGGAGCTCAAGTACCTGCAGGAACGGCGCGCCGCTCTCGGCGGCTACCTGCCCGCGCGCAATTCGGACTCGCCGCCCCTGGTGGTGCCGCCGCTCGAGGCGTTCAACGCGCTTCTGGAAGGCACGGCGGAGCGCGAAATCTCCACCACCATGGCGCTGGTGCGCATCTTGACCACCTTGGTCAAGGACAAGAACATCGGCAAACACATCGTACCGATCGTGCCCGACGAAGCGCGAACCTTCGGGATGGAAGGCATGTTTCGGCAGATCGGTATTTATTCCTCGGTCGGACAGCTCTACACGCCGCAGGATGCCGACCAGCTCATGTTCTATCGTGAGGACAAACAGGGGCAGATTCTCGAGGAAGGCATCAATGAAGCGGGCAGCTTCTGCTCCTGGCTGGCTGCCGCGACGGCGTACTCGAACCATGGCGTGAGCATGATTCCCTTCTACATCTACTATTCGATGTTCGGGTTTCAACGCGTCGGCGACTTCATGTGGGCGGCGGGCGACAGCCAGGCACGAGGCTTTCTGGTGGGCGGGACGGCCGGGCGCACCACGCTCGCCGGCGAAGGACTGCAGCATCAGGACGGTCACACCCAGTTGGTCATGACCACGATTCCGAACTGTGTGGCGTACGATCCCACCTACGCTTTTGAACTCGCGGTGATCGTGCAGGATGGCCTGCGCCGGATGTACCAGGAACAGGAGAATGTCTTTTTCTACATCACCTGCATGAACGAGAATTACGCGCACCCGGCTATGCCGGCGGGCGTGGCGCCGGGCATCTTGAGCGGCATGTATCTGCTGCAAATTGGCGGCCGCGGCAAGGTCCGGGTGACTCTATTCGGTTCCGGGACCATTCTGCGCGAGGTGCTGGCGGCGGCGGAGCTCTTGGAGAAGAACTACGGGGTGCCCGCCGACGTCTATTCGGTCACCAGTTTCAGCGAGCTGCGCAAAAACGCGCTGGCGATCGAGCGCCGCAATCTGTTGCACCCGAACGAGCCGCCGCAGCGCAATTACATTCAGCAGGCCCTGGCGGATCGGGAGGGGCCCTTCATTGCCGCCACGGACTACATGAAAACCGTCGCCGATCAGATTCGCCAGTGGATACCCGGACGATACGCGGTCCTGGGCACGGATGGCTTCGGCCGCAGCGACTCGCGCGCCGAGCTGCGGCGCTTTTTCGAAGTGGACCGCCACTATGTGGCCATCGCCGCGCTCAAGGCGCTTGCCGACGACGACAAGATCGACAAGCGGACGGTGACCGACGCCATGCAGAGCTTCGGTATCGATCCGGAAAAACCCAACCCTCTGTCGGTCTAAGCAAGTGGCCAATCCCATCGAAGTTCTGGTGCCCGACATCGGCGGATTCAAAGACGTCAACGTCATCGACGTGCTGGTCAAGGACGGTCAGCAGGTCGACAAAGAAACGCCCCTGATCACGCTCGAATCGGAAAAGGCGGCAATGGACGTGCCGTCGCCGCTGGCGGGCCGCATCGCACAGGTCAAGATCAAACAGGGCGACAAGGTATCCGAAGGGTCGCTCATTCTGTTGATCGAGCCGGCTGCGGCGGTCGAGTCGGGCGCGCCGCAAGCGGCCTCGGCCCCGGCTTCGCCGGCCGCGGCCGCGCCGGCCCAGAGCGCGGCTGCTCGGGGAGCACCGCCCGCCGCCGCTTCTGCCGCGCCGGCGGCCCCTGTCGCGGCGGCCCCTGTCGCGGCGTCGACTGCGTCGGCGACCTCCGCGCCGGCGGCTCCCTCGGCAGCGGTTCCGGCGGCGGCACGCGCCAATGCCGCGATCGACGAACAGGCATTCTCGAAAGCCTATGCCAGTCCGTCGGTGCGAAAATTCGCGCGCGAACTAGGCGCCGATTTGGGCCGGGTCAAGGGAACCGGCTTCAAGAATCGCATCACGCACGATGATGTGAAGGCCTACGTAAAAGGCATCATGACGGCGCCGCCGGCGGCCGCGGCCGCATCGGCACTACCCAAGGTGCCGGTGGTGGACTTCGCGCAATTCGGCGCCATCGAAATCAAGCCGTTGTCGCGCATTCAGAAGATATCCGGGGCGAGGCTGCAGGCGAGCTGGCTCAATCTGCCGCATGTGACGCAGCATGAGGACGCGGACATCACCGAACTCGAAGCCGTGCGCGGCGCACTGAAGGGCAAGGCATCCGAGGAGGGCGTAAAGCTCACGCCGCTGGTATTCATCATCAAGGCGTGCATTTTGGCGCTGCAGGAATTTCCGCGCTTCAATGCCTCATTGGACGCGAGCGGTGAAAATCTCATTTTGAAGAAGTACTTCAATATCGGCTTCGCGGCCGACACGCCCAACGGATTGGTGGTGCCGGTCATCGCGAACGCCGACAAGCTCAACGCTTATGAAACCGCACGAGTTTTGGCGACGATGTCGGAAAAGGCGCGGGCCGGTAAATTGAAGAACACGGAGATGCAGGGGGGGTCGTTCACGATCTCGAGTCTGGGCGGCATCGGCGGCACGGCCTTCACGCCCATCATCAACGCACCGGAAGTCGCCATCCTGGGGGTGTCGAAATCCACCCTGAAACCGGTGTACGACAAGGGCGCTTTCTTGCCGCGTCTGATGTTGCCGCTGTCCCTGTCCTACGACCATCGCGTGATCGACGGGGCTCAGGCCGCGCGCTTCGTGGTGTTTCTCGCGAAGACGCTGGGTGATGTGAAGGCACTGCTATGAGCCTCGTCGAGGTACGGGTTCCCGAGTTCGGCGATGCCAAGGGTGTCACGGTCGTCGATATCCTGGTCAAGAAGGGCAGCGAGATTCGCATCGAGGATCCCCTCATCACGCTCGAGACCGAGAAGGCCACGATGGACGTGCCTTCGCCGGTGGCCGGCATAGTCGATTCCGTCGAAATCAAGAAAGGCGACGAAGTATCGGCGGGTACGTTGATCGCGAAGGTGCAGGTGACCGAGGCTGCCGCAAGCCCTGCGGCCGCTCCGGCACCCGCAGCCGCACCGACGCCCGCGGCAGGCACGCCCGCGGCAGGCACGCCCGCGGCAGCACCCGCGCCCGTGGCCACGCCCGCGCCCGCAGCGACGCACACGCCCTCGGCCTCAGCGGCACCGCCGGCTGCGGCGGTGCCCAAAGCCGCGCCGGCGACTGCGGCTGTAGTTGCGCCGGCGCCGGAAGGGGCCGTCGATCTGGTGGTGATCGGTGCCGGTGTGGGTGGCTATACCGCCGCATTCCGGGCCGCCGATCTGGGGCTCAAAGTGACGCTGATCGAACGCTGGCCAGTGTTGGGAGGAGTGTGTCTGAACGTCGGCTGCATTCCGTCGAAGGCGCTTCTACACGCGGCCAAGGTAATCGAAGACGCGGCGGACATGGCGGCCTCCGGAATCGTGTTCGGGCCGCCGCAAATCGACCGCGACCGGCTGCGTGGTTGGAAAAATAAGGTCGTGGCGAGATTGACCAACGGGCTCACGCTGCTGGCCAAGCAGCGTAAGGTGACCGTGAATCAAGGCGAGGCCAAGTTCACCGGACCTTTTTCATTGCAAGTTCAGGGAGCTAACGGTCCGCATCGAGTCGATTTCAAGCAGTGCATCATCGCCGTGGGCTCCGAGTCGGCGCGCCTGCCCGGCTTGCCGGATGATCCTCGCGTCATCGACTCGGCGGGCGCGCTGGAATTGCCTCTCAGTTGCAAGCGGTTGCTGGTGATCGGCGGCGGCATCATCGGTCTGGAAATGGCCTGCGTTTACGATGCCCTCGGGGTGCGCGTCACGGTCGTGGAATTGAGCGACGGTTTGATGCCCGGCACGGATCGGGACCTGGTGCGGCCGCTGCAGAAGCGCATCGAAAAACGCTACGAACGCATTTTGCTCGGCACCAAGGTTTCGAACCTCGAGGCTCTGCCCGAAGGCCTGCGCGCCACGTTCGAAGGACCCGATGCACCGCAGCCTCAGGTGTTCGACCAGGTGCTGCTCGCCGTCGGACGGACCGCCAACGGCAGCACCATCAACGCCGTCGCGGCCGGCGTCGAGGTGAGTCCTCGCGGCCTCATTGCGGTGGACAAGCAAATGCGCACCAATGTGCCGCATATCTTCGCGATCGGCGATGTGGTCGGCGCGCCGATGCTGGCGCACAAGGCAAGTCATGAGGGAAAGGTTGCCGCGGAAGTTGCCGCCGGACACAAGTCGGCCTTCGACGCACGCTGCATTCCCTCCGTCGCGTACACCGACCCGGAAATCGCCTGGGTGGGAATCAACGAAACCGACGCCAAGGCTCAGAAAATCGAGTTTGGCAAGGGTCAATTCCCGTGGGCCGCCAGCGGCCGCTCGCTGGCGCTCAATCGCGACGAGGGCTTCACCAAGATACTGTTCGACAAACAGACTCACCGGATCATCGGCGCGGGTATCGTGGGGACGAATGCCGGCGATTTGATTTCTGAAGTGGGACTCGCCATTGAAATGGGCGCTGACGCGTCGGATGTCGGTTTGACCATCCATCCCCATCCGACACTTTCGGAGACCGTTGCCTTCGCCGCCGAAGCCTTTGAGGGCACGTTGACCGACCTGTACATTCCCAAGCGCTAGGAGCATTCATGCGACCGACCCGCAATCACGCGCTCACGGTGCTGCTCGTTCAAGTCCTTTGGGGCGCTGCCCTGCCGGCGTTCGCCGACGATGCCTGCTTGGACTTCAAGTGGGATGTGCGCAAGGAACGGGCGCTGTTCGCCGAGGCACCCGCTGCGTTGGCGGCGGGCCGGGCCGAAGCGTCCGCGCCGGTGGTGGTTCCGAATCGCCTGTACGCGCTGCGCCTCGTGGCCCAGGACCAGGTGGCATTCTCGGCACCCCCGGCCGGGAAAATGCGCACCACACTCGCCTACGCCGGCCTAGCGACGTTGAATATTGCGGTACCGGGCAGCTACCGCATTGCGGTCGATCTGCCGTTTTGGATCGACGTGGTGTCGCACGGGGCCCTGGTGAAGGCTTCGGACTACCAAGGTCAGCACAGTTGCGCCGCGCCGCATAAGATCGTGCAGTTCGATCTGACGGGGATGCAGCCCTTCCTCCTGCAGTTCAGTGGCGGAGCGACGGACACCGTTTTGCTGACCATCACTGCCACGCCCGAACGGAAGCTTTAAGCAAAGGGTCGTTGCCGTCACGGCGCCGTCATGCAGTCCTTCAGGAACGATGTTTTGTCGGCACCCACCAGCTTCCTGGCCTTGGCTTGCCGGAGACAGGCGGTGCGTTTGGCATGCTTTGCGGCGGCATCGGCGGAGGGCGCCGCGGCGGGCGCAGCCGGTGTGGGCTTTGCGGCGGCCGGGGCAGGCGTCGCCGCGGCCGGAGCAGGCGTCGCTGTGGCCGGAGCAGGGGTCGCTGTGGCCGGAGCAGGGGTCGCTGCGGCGGGCGTCGCGGGGGTTTCGGCGATCTGCGCCGGTGGCGCGGCGGCAAATCCGCCGGCGACCGTATACAGCCACAGGCACACGGCGGCGGCCACGGTTGAAAAACGCATCCAGTTCCCTCGACGACTCAAAGCCACCGGCAGGTGCTCATAGCAGCCAGAATAGCGTTGACGATCAGCCGGACCGATGAAGCGCGGATGAAGCTTGCTTAACGTTCGCCTCTCCTACCCGCCGGAGGTCTCGAGGTGCCGGCGCACCAGGCCCAGATAGGCGGCCTCGTCGGGCGCCCGGCCGGCGCGTTGCGCCTGCCACAGCGTCTCGCCGAGCGCTTCCATGAGCGCATGTTCCGCGCGGTGCGCGTCGCCGTATCGAACTTGCAATTGGCGGTGCAACTCACGCACTCCGGGCGGCCGGTCGATGGACAGCTGGTCGCGTACCGCCAAATGCAGCCCCATATGTAAAAACGGATTTTCGACACCCCTGGAGGCGCCGGAGTCAAATGCGACCGCAGCTTCCCTATCGGCCACGATGGCTTGGTATTCGGGGTGCGCGCCGATGACATCGCTGATCATGGCCTCGAGCGGTGTGAGCGGGGATTGCGCCAGGTGCTTGCGCCACGCCTCCGCGTAGGTTTGGCGCAGTTGCTCACGCGTGTGGGTATCAAATGCGGTCATGGGTCTTATGACGATATTCGCACAGGTCCGCTAGGTTACAGACGGGGCACGCCGGCGTGCGCGCCTTGCAGACATAGCGTCCGTGCAGAATCAACCAGTGATGCGCATCGCGCAGAAACTCGGGCGGCACGACTTTGAGCAGCTTTTCCTCCACCGCCCGCACGGTCTTGCCGGGTGCCAGTCCGGTGCGGTTGGCGACGCGAAAGATATGGGTATCCACCGCGATGGTCGCCTGGCCGAACGCCGTGTTCAGAATGACGTTGGCGGTTTTTCGGCCGACACCGGGCAAGCGCTCCAGAGCCTCGCGCGAGCAAGGCACTTCACCGGCGTGCCGCTCGAGCAGCTGTTCACAGGTCGCGATGATGTTCTTGGCCTTGCTGTTGAACAGCCCGATCGACTTGATGTACGGCAACAGTCCCGCTATCCCTAAGTCGAGCATGGCCGCAGGCGTGCGTGCCGCGGGAAATAATGCCGCCGTGGCCTTGTTGACGCTCTTGTCGGTCGCCTGGGCGGAGAGAATCACCGCCACCAAGAGTTCGAACGGCGACTCGTAATTCAATTCGGTGCGTGGGCGGGGGTTGGCCGCGCGCAGCCGCGCGAATATCGCACGCCGCCTGGCGTCATTCATGGTTCGGCCGCGCGCTGCGCTGCGGCCGCCTTCATGGCGTCGAGTTGCCTCTGCCGGTCGACGGCGCGCATCTGGAATCGCACGGTGTGCGCATCGAATCGCGCGCGGTTGAGCGTCGCCTGGTTCGCCGCGGGCTGCGGTCCCGGCTTGAGCTCGATGCAATCGACGGGGCAGGGAGGCAGGCATAGCTCGCAACCCGTGCAGCGCTCGGCGAGAACGGTGTGCATGTATTTTGCGGCACCGACGATGGCGTCCACGGGGCAGGGCGAGAGGCAGCGTGCACAGCCGATGCAGCGCGATTCATCGATCCAGGCGACGCGCGGCGCGGTTTCCACGCCATGCACCGGATTCAAGGGTTGCACGGGCCGGCCGAGCAGAGCGGCCAAGGCAACGATGGTGGCGCTGCCGCCCGGCGGGCATTGATTGATCTGCGCCTCGCCGCTTGCCATCGCCGCGGCGTAGGGTCTGCATCCGTCATAGCCGCAGCGCGTGCACTGAGTCTGCGGCAGCAATGCATCGATGCGCGCCACGATGTCCGGCGCGGGTTCGCTGTTCATTTTCACTTGATCCGCATGCCCGGCGCGGCGCCGGAATCGGGGGACAGCACGAAGATCTCCTTGCCGCCGGGACCCGCCGCCAACATCATTCCTTCGGAAACGCCAAAGCGCATTTTACGCGGCTCCAAATTGGCGACCACCACGATCAGCCGGCCTGCCAGCGATGCAGGCTCGTAGGCCGCGCGGATGCCGGCGAAAACGCTGCGAGTCCCGAGCTCGCCCACGTCGAGCGAGAGCTTCAGGAGCTTATCGGCGCCCGCGACCAGTTCGGCTTTCAGGACCTTCGCCACGCGCAGGTCGACGCGCAGGAAATCATCGATGGAAATCAAGTTGCCCTCCACGGCCGCCGCATTCGCAAGGATCGCCGGATCCGATGCGCCCGCCGGCGGTGAAACGATGCGCGAGGTTACGGCCGCCGCCGCCGGAGCCGCGGCGGGCGCGGGTGCACCGTCCGTCTCGAACAGCGCATCGAGCTGTTTCGGATCGACGCGGGTCATCAGGTGCCGGTAGGTGTTGATGCGCGCGGGCAGCACGTCGGCGTCGCTCCACGCGAACGGCCGATCGAGCCCGAACAGCTCGCGCGCGACGCGCTCCGCGAGACCGGGCAGCACCGGCGCGATGAGGACGCTCAGGAGCCTGAACCCCTGCAGCGCCCGCGAGCAGACGTTCTGGAGCTCGGCACGCTTCGCCGCATCCTTGGCGAGAACCCACGGCTGGCGGGCATCGAATTCGTGGTTGATTCGATCCGCATGGGCCATGATCTCGCGCATCGCCTTGCCGAAATCGCGTGTTTCGTAGAATTCGGCGACGCGAAGCGCGATGTCCCGCGCTTCGCCCGCAAGCAGCGCGTCGCCGCCGCCGTACTCGAGTGCGCCGTCAAAATTCTTTGCGATGAAGCTCGCGGCCCGGCTCGCTATGTTGATGTACTTGCCGATCAGATCGCTGTTCACCCGCGCGACAAAATCCTCCGGATTGAAATCCAGATCCTCGACGTTCGCATTCAACTTGGCGCTGATGTAGTAGCGCAGCCACTCCGGATTCATCCCGATCGCAAGATAACGCAACGGGTCGATGCCGGTGCCGCGCGACTTGGACATCTTCTCGCCGGATACCGTGATGAAGCCGTGCGCGTAGACGTGATCGGGCACTTTGTAGGGAGGTCCGGCGAACTTCAGCATGGCGGGCCAGAACAGCGTGTGGAAGTAGATGATGTCCTTGCCGATGAAATGCAGCTGCTCGGTGTCGGGAGCCGCGAGAAATTGCGCGAAGGTTCGATGTTCGCCGCGCTCTCGCGCCTTGCCGGTATCGAAGTAGTTCTGCAGCGATGCCAGATAGCCGACCGGAGCGTCCAGCCAGACGTAAAAATATTTGCCCGGTGCATCGGGGATCGGAATGCCGAAGTAGGGAGCGTCGCGGGAAATGTCCCAGTCGTCGAGCGCTTCATTGCCATCGCCTGCGAGCCACTCGCGTGCCTTGTTGATCACCTGAGGCTGCAGCCGCTCCGGCGTGTCGAGCCATCCCTTGAGAAATTCGACGCATTTGGGGTCCGACAGCCTGAAGAAATAGTGGTCGGACGTTTTCATGAGCGGCTTCGCGCCCGACAGCGTCGAGTAGGGATCGATCAGATCGCCGGGTGAATTGACGATGCTGCAGACTTCACAGGCGTCGGCGTACTGATCTTTCGCGTGGCAGTTGGGGCATTCGCCCTTGATGTAGCGATCCGCCAGGAACATGGCCTTTACCGGATCGTAGAACTGCTCGACCGCCTTGACGTAGACGAGCCCCGCGGCCTTCAGCCGGCGGTAGATGTCCTGGGACAGCGCCACGTTCTCCGGCGAGTCCGTCGAATACCAATGATCGAAGCCGATGTGAAAGCCCTGCAGGTATCGGGGCCGATCCGCGGTGATGCGCGCAACCAGCTCCTGAGGGGAGATACCCTCGGCCTCGGCCTTGAGCATGATGGGCGCGCCGTGCGCGTCGTCCGCGCAGACGAAATGCACGACATTCCCCAGCATCCGCTGGAAGCGGACCCAGATGTCGGCCTGAATGTATTCCATGATATGCCCGATGTGGAACGGGCCATTGGCGTAAGGCAGCGCGGTGGTGACGAAGAGTTTGCGGGTCATCCCCACAGTTTACAGGGCCGGCGGCGGGTTTTGCGCGCCGGCCTGACCCCGATGCCGGCCGCGACGGCGCCTACAATGACGGCCGCGACGGCGGCTACGATGCCTCGCGGAACTGTTCGAACCGGGATTTGTTGATGGCTTTTTTGAAGGCCTCTTTGCCGGTAATTTGCCGCTCCTCCAGCAGCGCTTGAATGGCCATGTCCATGAGCCGCATGCCGGTCGCGGAGCCGCTTTGCATCGCATTTTCCAGCTGGTCCATCTTGCCCTGGCGAATCAAGTTGGCGACGGCCGGCGTGTTGATCAGGATCTCCAAGGCCGCGACCCGGCCCTGCTTGTCGGCCTTGGGGATGAGTTGCTGGGAAACGACGCCCCGCAGACTGGTCGAGAGCATGGTGCGGACATGGGGCTGTTTGTCCGACGGAAAAGCGTTCACCAGGCGATCGACCGTGGCCGCGGCCCCGTTGGTATGCAGCGTGCCCATCACCAAAATGCCCATCTCGGCCGCGGTCACCGCGATGCTCATGGTCTCCAGGTCGCGAAGCTCGCCAACCAGAATGACGTCGGGATCTTCGCGCAAGGCCGACAGCAGCGCGGAGGAGAACGAGGTTGCGTGCACCCCGATCTCGCGCTGACTGATCAAGCAGTTCTTGCGCGCATGCACGAACTCGATCGGATCCTCGATGGTGAGGATGTGGCCCTTTTCGCGCGAATTGATGTCGTCGATCATCGCCGCGAGCGTGGTGGACTTGCCCGAGCCGGTTTTGCCCGTGACCAGAATCAGGCCGCTGTTGATCTTGCACAGTTTCATCACCGCCTCGGGAAGCTTGAGCTCCGCCGCGGTCTTGGCCTTGGAGGGGATCGCCCGAAATACCGCGCCCATGCCGTTCAGCTGGCGCATCACATTGACCCGGAAGCGGGCGACACCGGGGATGCTGTAGGCGAAATCCGTTCCGTCCTTCGCTTCGAAGCGTTCCACCGACAGCTTGGGCATGATTTCGTACAGGGTCGTCTTGACCATGTCGGCGTTCAAAGGCGTGGGTTCCAGCGCCATCAACTCTCCGTATTGACGGACGCGTGGCGGATCGCCGGCCAAAAAGTGCAGATCCGACCCGTTGCGTTCCAGCACCTGATTCAAATAGCGGTCGATGGCGGGCAACGGGATTTCCTAGGGGCTCGGCGCGGGTTCGGGCGCGGGTATGTTCGACATATCGGTCACAAAGCGCTGGAACTGGCGCTTGTCCGAGGCATACGTGTACGCATGTTCGGGATCGACTTCCTTGGCTGTGATGGCCGCAAGCAGCGCTTGATCCAACAATTGCATGCCGTATTCCTTGCCCATTTGCAGCTGGCTCGGAATCTGGTGCGACTGATCGGTCATGATGAGCTTGCCGATGGCCTTGGTGAGCACCATGACCTCGCAAACGGCGCGGCGCGCGCGTTGGTCGGGGCTCTTGATCAATACCTGCGTGATCACCGCGATCAGGCTTTGCGAGAGGAAGCTCTTGGTCTGCTCGCGCTCTTCGGTGGGCAGCGCATCGATGATGCGGTCGATGGTCTTGGTGGCGCTGGTGGTATGCAGCGTCCCGAGCACGAGGTGTCCGGTTTCGGCCGCGGTCATCGCCATGGAAATGGTTTCGGCATCGCGCAACTCGCCGACCAGGATGACGTCCGGGTCCTCGCGCATGGCCGCGCGCACGCCCTCCGCGAAGGAAGGCAGGTGCGTGCCCAGCTCGCGCTGAATGACCTGACTGGATTTGCTGCGATGGACGAATTCGATCGGGTCTTCCAGGCTGATGATATTGAGCGAGCGGGTCGAGTTCAGATAATCGATCATGGCGGCCAGAGTGGTGGACTTGCCGGTGCCGGTGGAGCCGGTGACGAGGATCATCCCTTGGTGGTAGTCGCACAGCTTTTTGACGATGGGCGGCAACCCCAGCTGCTCCATGGTCGGCATCTGCGTGGGAATGGACCGAAAGGCGGCGCCCATGCCGGTCTCCTTTCGATAGACATTGACGCGGAAGCGGCCGCCTTCCGCCGACACATACGAGAAATCGATGTCATTGCCCTCGCGCAGGTGCTTCAGCTGGTTCTGGGTCAGCACCTCGGTGATATAGCCCTCGAGTTCCGCCTCGCCCAACTCGCGAAACTTGATCGGCATCAGGTCGCCGTGCATCCGCAGCATCGGCGGCACGCCGACGGCCAAATGCAGGTCCGAGCAGCCCTGGGCCACGCCTAACTTGAGGAATGCGTCGATTCTTGCCATAACGTGCAAGGCTACCCGTAAGCAATTGGATTTTCGAGCGAATGGGCCCGGAATGGGCCATAAACGTGAGGTCCGTCAACCCCTCATAGGAACTTTTCGAGCGACAGGCGCAGTTCGTCCATGCTCTGCGCGCGCTTGGCCTTGTCCAGCGACATGCATTTCATGACTAAGTCGTTCAATTCCATGGGCAAATCCTTGTTGATGTCGATGGGCGGACGCGCCTTGCCCTGCACGTGCTGGTACATGACCGACATGTGATCGCCGCGGGAGTAGGGCGGCACGCCGGCGAACATCTCGTACAAAATGACGCCCAAACTATAGATATCGGCGCGTTCGTCCACCTTCTTGCCCAGAATCTGCTCCGGCGCCATGTACTTGGGAGAGCCGATCACATAGCCGGTCTTGGTCAGCTGGGTATCGCCCTGGGTTTGCGCCGCCGCGACCCCGAAGTCCACGATCTTGAGCAGACCGTCATTGTCGATCAGGATATTCGCCGGCTTCAAATCCCGATGCACGATGCCGGCCTGGTGCGCGACCGCCATGCCGGTCGCAATGTCGACGCCGAACTTGACCGCGCGCTTGAGCACCACGGGCTTCTCATTGACGATCTCGCCGCCCAGCGTATGGGACGGAAAATACTCCATGGAGATGGCGTAATTTCCCTTGATGTACAAGAAATCGTAGATTCGAATGACGTTCTTGTGCGTGATCTTGCGGCTGTAGCGCAACTCGTGCACGAAGCGCTTCATCATCTCCTCGTCCGCGGACACGTTGGGGTTCAGGAATTTCAGAATCAGCCGCTCTTCGACCACCGTGTCTTCCATCAGCAATACCGTGCCGAACGCGCCCTTGCCGATCTTCTCGATGAACTTGTAGCGGCCTTCGATGACATCGCCGGGCTTCAAGGTTGCGATATCCAGTTTGCCCGCCTGAACCTCGTGCTCCTGCACGATCTTCGCAATATCCTGATTGTCGATGAGCAGCGTCTTGGCGGGCTCCTGCATTTTCTCCGCGCGTTTGTTTGCGGCAATCTGCTGTGTGGAGAACTTGTTGTCCAGTTCCAGCAGGGCGCGGGAGACTGCCTGGCTGATAGTCTGGTCGGTGGTGTTCGAAAACGCCTGCAGCCGTACCCGAATGGTGTCGGCGCGCCGCTCGTCGGCGAGTTTGGTGAGCGCCGCGATGGCCTCCACCTTGATCTCGTTTTCCGCCCGCTGCAGCAGGGGCAGCAGGTGCTCGATGCTTTTTTGATCGCCGATCTTGCCGACGGCGCGAATCACGGTCGGCAGGGACTTGGGCTCCCCCGCCACCAACATTTCGATGAAGCGCGGCAAGGCCTTGCTGCTGCCGATCTCGGCGAGCGCATCCACGGCGCGTTCACTCACCCACCAATCGGTGTCCTTGGTGGCTTCGATCAATTGCACCACCGCGCGTTCATCCTTGGTCTGATTGAGGATCTCGATGGCGGCCCGGCGGATGTCCTGGTTTTCATCCTTGATGAGCGCGAGCACGGCATCGACGACGCGCGGACCGCCGATCTTGCCGAGCGCGTCGGCCGCCCGTGTGCGTACCCACCAGTCGCTGTCGGCGATCACTTCCAGCAGGTATTTGACCGATTTCGACGTGCCGACCACGTTCAACACCTCGACGGCCGCGCGCCGGGCGTATTCGTTCTCGTCCTTGAGAACGTCGACCAGGTACTTGATCGTCTCGGGATGATTGGCGTGGACGACGACGTCGACCGCCTTGTTTTGCACCTCGATTTCCGGATCACGCAGCATGCCGCACAGCAACGGCATGTCGAACGGTCCGTCCATCCGGGACAGCGCCGTGAGAGCGGCCGAGCGTATGAATTTGCTGGGGTCCTTGAGCTGTTTCTGCACGGCTTGCTGCACTTTGGGCACATTGAAGCGCGCCAGCACATTGATGATATGCAGCCGGGCGATCGGGTCTTTGCCCTCGATCCTGGCGATCAAATCGTCG
>Ga0210408_10000996_pt1 | contig 31186 bp, 23 predicted proteins | sample IncBWH4MmetaG_FD_155471 | JGI IMG/M metagenome (GOLD analysis project Ga0210408, IMG submission 155471) | Forest soil microbial communities from Barre Woods Harvard Forest LTER site, Petersham, Massachusetts, United States - Inc-BW-H-4-M | ecosystem: Environmental > Terrestrial > Soil >... | reverse complement strand
CGCTCCGCCGCACTACAAATCCGGCGTCAGCATGATCTATGCGGATTGCGGCGTGCCGTGCCTGCCGGTCGCGCTCAATTCGGGCCTGTTCTGGCCGCGCCGGACTTTCATGCGCTATCCGGGAACCCTGGTGGTCGAGTTCCTCGATCCGTTGCCGCCGGGACTGCCGCGCGGCGAATTCATGGCGCGCATCGAGACCGTGATCGAGGAGGCCACGGGCCGCCTCGTCGCGGCCGGACAGGCGGAGCAGGAAGAGCTGTTTGGCCGCGTGCCGGCGGCGGCGAAGGCCTGAGCCTAAATTTCTGGAGGCGTTTTGGATCGGGCGCCTCGAGGTCCGCAATGCGCCGGCAATGGTTTGGGCGGGCCAGAACCGGATACATGCGGGCTAGCTCGAGCGCAGGCGGACAGTCTTTGTCGTCTCCGAGAGGAAATCGAGCAGCGCGCGCACCGCGGGAACCATTCCCCGCCGCGATGGGAAAACGGCGTGAATGATCCCGGCTTGAGCCTGCAGCGACGGTAGCAATCGGACGAGCGTGCCGCCCGCCATATCGTCGGCGACGAGGAGGAGCGGGACGAGGACTGCACCGATCCCTTGCAGCGCCGCACGCCGCAGCGTGAAGAGATCGTCGGTCGCAAGGCACGGCGCGTGCGTCAGTTCGGTGGGCGCGCCATTCGCATCGAGGAAACGCCAGGTCGAGCGCTCGTCGGCGCTCGCCATCGAAAGTGTCGGCATTTTCGCAACATCGTCGAGCGTTCGCGGTTCGCCATGGGCGGCGATCAGCTTGGGACTGGCGACCAGGATCACCTCGTCGGGACCGAACGTGCGCATGGCGAGATCGGAATCCTCCAACGGTGGCCTGCGGACCCGGATCGCGATGTCGAGGCCTTCATCGACGACGTCGACGCGGCGATTGGTGGCGTCGAGTGCGATCCGCACTTGCGGATGTTTTGCGAGGAAGCGCGCGAGGATGTTGGCGATGCCGCCTTGCAGCAGGCCGGTGGGGCAGGAGATGCGCACGAGCCCCTGTGGCGAGCCGAGAATCTGGCTCATCGCGTCTCTCGCCGCCTGCGCTTCGTCGAGCAGCGCCAGGCAATGGCGATGGAAGGTCTTACCCGCCTCGGTGAGCGACAGCCGTCGCGTCGTGCGGTTGATGAGGCGCACGCCGAGCTCCGTCTCCAGCGCGGCGATGCGGCGGCTGAGCTTCGAGGTCTGCAAGCCCAGCGCCGTCGCGGCCGCCGTGTAGGAGCCGAAATCGACCACCTTGGCGAAGAAATAGAGGTTGTTGAGGTCTTGAACCGGGGTCACGCAGGAACCCTCATTATTCTATCAATGACAAATATCTGTTCTATTTCCCGGCCTGTCCAGATCATTATTGCATGGATAAGTTTCCCACCTCACCTCGCTCCCAAGGAGACTTTCCGATGACCGCGACCCGTTACCTTCCTTTTGCTGGCCGGCTGATGATCGGTCTTCCCTTCGCCATGAGTGGCCTTGGCAAGCTCGCCGCCTATGGCGCCACGACTGCGATGATCGGGGCTGCGGGATTGCCGTTCCCGCCGCTGGCCTACGCCGTCGCTGTCGCCGTCGAGCTTGGCGGCGGCGTGCTTCTCGTTGCCGGCTATCAGGCTCGCGTCGTCGCCATTGCCCTTGCGGTCTTCTCGCTCGCGGCCGCGGTTTCGTTCCACAACAACTTCGCCGACCAGAACCAGATGATCCACTTCCTCAAGAACGTGATGATGGCAGGCGGGCTCTTGCAGATCGCGGCATTCGGGGCTGGCGCACTCAGCGTCGACAATCGGCGCAAGAACGGCGAGCTGAGTTCAAGCGCCGCGCTGGCCGCCTGAGCGGCGAGCCATTTCCTCCGGGCATATACCTTGCTGACCCGCAATCCTCACGACGTCTCCGTCGCGCGCACACAGGAGTCATCTAATGAACCAGCATGCCAATAAGAAGAGCGCCCCGCCGTCCGTGGGCGCAGACGCAAGTCGCATCGCGACGCTGCTGAGCCGCAACCTTCCGGAGGTTTTCGGCGAAGGCGATCCGGCGCGCAGAAGGGCCGCAATCCTGGAGCTTTACACCGAAGACTGCGTGCTCTACGTGCCGCCCGGCATTGTCGTTGGCCACGCCGCACTGGACAAGTTCGCCGGCGACCTCCGGGCGACGCATCCCCATTATGTGTACACGCCTCATGGCGCGCCGCAGGTCCTGCACAATTCGGGACGCCTGGCATGGGGCTCGGGGCCGAAAGGCGAAACGCCGGAGTATACCGGCGTGGATTTCATCATCGCACGCGACGGCAAGATCGCGGCTCTTTATGTCTATCTTGACCAGTCGCCCACGTGATTTGCGAAGCGGATCGACTTGACCAACGGGCATCCCGCCCTCGTCCATCGGGCGGGTCATGCTCCGTTGCGAGCAAGCGCGGTGATGGAGCCAGGCGTGTTCGCTCATGCGGGCGACTTGCTTCTAGTCTTCGTCTGGAGGCAGCAACTGAGCCGCTTGCTCCAGCAGAGTCGCGTCATGTGCTAGTCCCGCCGCGTCGCTGTATCGTTTGACATCTGCGACGATCGCACGCGCCAGCCCTCTGTAGGTTTCCAGAGAGCGCTGGACATAGGGCAACAGCATTCGCAGGGCATCGGCCGCCGCCCGTGCCGCTTCCTCATGCCGGTCGAGAGTGGCCAACACATCCGAATGAGCACTGATGCTTTTCGCGAGCTCGGGCAGGAAGGCATCGGGGCGGCCTTGCGCGAGGCGCCGATAGATGTCGATCGCCTCTTGGCTTGCCGCCAGCGCCTCCTCGTGCCGCCCGAAGTTGGAGAGTCGGTTGCCGAGGTTGTTCAGGCTGCTCGCGAGATTGGGCAGGAAGGAGTCGGGTCGGCTTTGCGCGAGGCGCCTTCGGATGTCGACCGACTCCTGGCTCGCCGCCAGCGCCTCCTCGCGCCGCCCGAGGTTGGAAAGGCGGAGACTGAGATTGTTCAGGCTCAGCGCGAGGTCCGGCAGGAAGGCGTCGGGGTGGCTTTGCGCAAGGCGCCTTCGGATCTCGATCGATTCCTGGCCCGCCGCCAGCGCCTCTTCACGCTTCCCGAGGCTGGAGAGATCGCAGGCGAGATTGTTCAGGCTCATCGCGAGTGCGGGCAGGAAGGTGTCGGGGTGGGTTTGGGCGAGGCCCCTTCGGATCTCGACCGCCTCCCGGCTCGCCGCCAGCGCCGCCTCGCGCCGTCCGAGGTTGGAGAGGTCGACACCGACGTTACTAAGGCTGAGCGCGAGGTCGGGCAGGAAAGTATCAGGGCCGCTGAGCGCGAGGTGCCTTCGGATATCGACCGACTCCTGGCTCGCCGCAAGCGCCTCCTCGTGTCGCCTGAGGTTGGAGAGCACGATCCCAGCGTTGCTCAGGCTCATCGCGAGGCCGGACAGGAAGGCGTCGGGGCGGCTGTGCGCGAGGCGCCGATAGATGTCGACCGCCTCCCGGCTTGCCGCAAGCGCCTCCTCGTGCCGCCCAAGATAGGAGAGCAAGCCCCCGAGGTTGTTCAGGCTTCTCGCGAGGTCGGACAGGAACTCGTCAGGGCGGCTGTGCGCGAGGCGCCTGATGATATCGACCGCCTCCTGGCCCGCCGCAAGCGCCTCCTCGCGTCGACCGAGGTCGGAGAGGCGGGTGCCGAGACGCAACAAGGACTTGGCGAGTATCCCTTCCCTGCGCCCATCTGCATCAGCTCCGGTCAACTCCGCAAACCGGCCTCTCAACTGATTGACGACTTGCAGCGCGAGATCAGCGGCTAGCTCGCGCAGCGCCACCGTCTGGAGGGGCAGTTCATCCGTGATTTCTATCAGTGCGTCGAGGTCCATGTCTGTGGCCCGCCAGAGGCTCTTGAGCCATCTGACCGGCTCGTCGCGGCCGGCCGCGGCGAAGTCCTGCGCGATGCGCACGAGGGTCTGGCTGACGCGAGACCGCGCCGTGTCAGCGACGCGCCGAACGCAAGTCAGCGGTTCGATCCCCAGTTCCGATAGCGCGCCACGTTCGCCGAGCCAGATCAGGATCGCAGCCTCGCCGATAATGTCCGGCAGGATCGGCGCAACCGCAGCGCTTCCGCCCCGCGGAAGCGCGTTGCGCAGCGCATCGATGACATTGTTGAGGCCGGCGGTCGATCCGAGCAGATCCAGCTCCCGCTGCGCGAGCTGGCGTAAATCGGCGAGCGCGAGGCCTTGCGCGAGCGTGGCGAGCACGGCCATGTGCCGCGTCGCGAAGCCGGGATGTTCCTGGTCGGTAGCGTCGACGCCGCGGCTGGCCGCGATCCGGCCGATGCGGTCGAGCTCGCGCTGCGCGATCATGGTCGTCAGATCGGTGCGGTTGAGCGCGAGCGCGTTGTGGGCGCCGGTCTCGGCCGCGACCAGCCCGGCCATCATCAGGAACAGCGGGTCGCCTGCCCATTTCTCGTCGCGCAGCCGCCGGTCGAATTCAGGATCGTCGCCTGAGAACGGGATCGGCGAATCCTTGCTGCGCGCGACGAGGCGCGCAAAAATCGCTCGGCGCATCACCAGATCGTCGATCGCGGGCAACTCGATCGGCTCGATTGGGTCGAGCAGCGCGCGCGCCGCGCGCGAGCGGTCGTCCGCGCCTGATCCGAGCACGGTCGAAAGCCAGCCGATCTCCGGGTTCGCCTGACGTTCAAGCAGCAGCAGGCGAAGCGGCTTGTCGCTCATCCTGTCGACCAGCTCCCCGATCCAGTCGTGAAGCTGGTTCGCACGGCCGGCCGCATAGTCGATCACCACCAATGTCGGCGTTTTCCAGGTCCACTCGGCGACTCGGCTCTGCTTGCGAAAGCGGTCCAGCGCGTCGTCCGTCGCAAAGCCGGCAAGCCAGCCGTGCTCGCCAAGCTCGCGTGCAAGCTCCAGCGCCAGCCGCGTCTTGCCGCGGCCGGCGCCGCCGGTCAGGACCCGGATCGAGATGTCCCGCTTGCTCGCAGTCCATCGCTTCAGGTCGTCCAGTATGGCGTCGCGCCCGAGTAGGGGTACGACGTCGGTGCGGTAGGCGCTGAGCAGGCTCGCATCCGAATTGTTCTCGGCCGCGCGCGCGGTGCGCGCCTCGAAGCGCGTGAGGTGCAGGATCGGATGCACCGCATCCCGGACCAACCGGCCCGTCTCGTTTGCGTCGAGGCCCACATGGATGGTGCTATTGACGACGTCGCGGCCGGCACCGACGCCGCGCTGCACCTGGACATTGACGGCTCCGCTCGGCGAGTCTGGCTGCTTCGGAGACATGGTCACCTTTGCGGCTTTGATCCCGTCGTGATCGTGCTGCCGATGATGCTGCCGCCGGCAGCGACGCTGCCATGGGTCGCCGTGACCGTGATGTCGCCTCGCACGGACATGGCGCCGGCATGGATCAGGAGCGAGCGCAGCTCGCTCACCGAGCCTTTATCGTCGCGCAGCAGTTTTGACAGTGCCACCTCGACCGCTTGGCGATTGGTCGCGTCCGCCCAGTCGGTCTCGAGGTCGCGCACCGCCTCCTTGCCCGCCTCGGAGGACAGCTTGCCCTTGACCCACTCCCAGACCGATTTCCCCGCCGCGCCGGCCGCACCCTTGGCGCCCTCTTTCGCCAGCGCCGCCAAATACGGGAGTGCAGCCGCGATAGCCGCGGTCACGAGCGTCGCGGGATCCATGGTCGCCTCCATTGGATGTCTGCGGGGCTGGATGAGAGTGTTCAACGATGCTACCACAATTAACAGGTGTGGAGGCCGCCATCTTGCATCCGCATCGTGCCGATTGCGGAACTGATTGGAGGCCGCGGTGCCCGACAACCGCGCCGACGGTCATGCGGCGTCAGGCCATTCCGCTGTGCGGCGCGATCGATTCGCCCGTCGGGCAAACTGGTTGCAACTCGCTTGGTCCAGCCGGCTTTCGGTCCCGCGAAACCGCCTGCTGCGAAAATCCGAAATCGCAAAGCCATTCAACGTTGATTCTACCGTCAATCCTTCTGCCGAAGAATATTTTGATTCCGTTTTTCGGAAATATATGATTGTGTTCGCGACATCCCGCCTCGGCAAAAGGGGCGTTGTGGCCAATCGTCCTGCGCCCTCTTCCTTCGAAAGAGGGTGGTCCTCGCATCAACTCAGGCGATCGCTCGCTTGAGAACGCGGACGCATGACCACTCCCGCGTCGTTTGTCTGAAACCGTTCATCCGTATCAGGTCTCGCTCAACGTCTCGGGCGGCGGATGCAGCGAGTGCGCATCGTCATGCAGCATCCGCGCGAGTTGACGCAGTCGCGCATCGCGAAAACCCTCGGCCTCGATCGCCTTGACGGTCGCCGTGACATAGTCGCGATTGGCGCCGGACTGGCCGTGTCCCTGCCTGACCAAGCGCAGTTGCTCGTTGAGGGACAACCGCCCGGCATATTGCACATGGCCGCGATCGACCACATAGGCGAGCGCGCTGACACGCTCGCGCGCCGCATTCTCCAGCCAGACAGAGCGCATCACTTCGCGATAAACCGACGTCGCCTGCTCGCGCGCACGCAGGTAAGCGACGGTCTCGGCGCGTTGCTTCTCGGCGACCCGGAACGCCACCCCGCGGCAGGCGCCGCCCCGGTCGAGCCCGAGCACGAGCCCGGGTTTTTCCGGGGTTCCACGGTGCACGAACGAATAGACGCACAGCGCGCGATGCTCGCCGACCAGCCGCGCCGGAACCTGTTCGAGGAATTCGAAGCCCGGCCGCCACATCAGCGAGCCATAGCCGAACACCCAGAGGTCGCCTGTGGAGAAGTCCTGTTCGGAGAGGTTTAGTGCCGCCATTTGGGCGAGAGCTAGCAGAATTTCGCGGCGGATGAAAATGCGGTAACTTGATTGCCAGGCCCGCCATCGCTATTGGACGGGGTTTGGGGACCAGGGAGCGCCGATGCCCGCTACCGTTCTTGCGCCGCGCCGGCACGCCCGATGGCGCATCTTTATCGCGCCCGCGCTGCTGCTCGTCGTGGCGATCGCCTGGAGCGCGTTCTGGTTCTATGCCGCATCCCAGGTCGACGTCGTCGCTGACGCCTGGCGCGCGCAGGAGGCCAAAGCGGGCAGGGTCTATGATTGCGGCAAGCGTTCGGTGGGGGGATTCCCGTTCCGGCTCGAAGTGCGCTGCGACGACGCCAGTGTGTCGCTGATCTCGCAGACCGCGGGCCAGACGGCGACCGCTGTGCCGATCACGGCCAGGCTCGGCCAGATCCTCGTCGTCGCGCAGGTCTATGATCCAAAACTGGTGATCGCGGAATTTACGGCGCCGGCAGCGATCTCGGATCGCGGCAGCACGGCGTCCTATATGGCGAACTGGAGCAAGGGCCGCAGCAGCGTGGTCGGACTGCCGGGCGTGCCGCAACGTGCTTCCATCGTCTTCGATGATCCGACGCTGGATCGCGTCGACGGAGCGACGCGCGCAACCTTGGCCAGCGCCAAGCATGTCGAGCTGCACGGCCGCCTGGCCGAAGGCGCGCCGCCCGATCGGCCCGTGATCGAGGCCGTGCTCGAGATCGCGTCGGGGCAGATCCTCGAGCAGCATCCGCTGCTGGCGGTGCCGTTCGAGGCCGACATCCATACGATGGTGAGCGGTCTGAAGGACCTTTCGCCAAGACCCTGGCCGGAGCGGTTCCGCATGATCCAGGCCGCGGGCGGGCACCTCGATATCGTGCAGTCGCGGGTCCAGCAGGGCGAGGTGATCGCGGTCGCGACCGGCACGCTGGGCTTGAGCCCGAGCGGATGCCTCGATGGCGAGCTGCAGATGACGGTGGCCGGCCTCGAGAAGGTGGTGCCCGCGCTCGGCATCGACAAGGTGCTGGAGCAGGGCGTGCCGCAGTCGACGCTGGATCGTGTCGCGCCGGGCGTGAAATCGCAGGACATCAACAAGCTGATGGGCGCGCTCGATCGCGCGATTCCAGGCCTCGGCAACGTCGTCAGGCAGAACGCTACCATCGGTGTCGCGGCGGGCCTCAATGCGCTCGGCAAGGAGGCCACGCTGGAAGGCAGGAAGGCGCGGGCATTCCCGCTGCGCTTTGCCGACGGCGCTGTCTATTTCGGGCCGTTCAAAGTGGCGCAGATTCCGCCGCTGTTCTGAGGTAGGCGATTCACTGCGTCGAACGCGCGCCTGATCCGCACGCGCGCGGGTCGGACGTCGCGGGGAGAAATTCCCGCACAACGTTGCGAGCAAAACGTGATCTGATCGAGTCTCGCGATCGCGAATATCGGCGTCCCATCCCCAGTCTCTCGCTTCACCGGGAAGCCCGCACACGCCTGATGTCGGGTGACGTGCGCGAGGGCGAACACGCTTCCCTGGGTGGGAGGTTGTTGTGAAATTACTCAGATGCGTTGTTGTCGGCGGCGTCATTGCCTCCGCGGGCCAGGCCTTTGCGCAGGACGATACGACCGCGCAGATCGAGCAGCTCAAAGCCAAGCTCAAGCTGCTCGAGCAGCGCGTGGATGACGAGGCGCGGACGCAGAAGCGGATCGACGCACAGGCCAGGGAGACTGCGAAAGCGGCAGGGGCGGCGTCGATGGCCTACAAGGCCATGCCGTCGGATCTCTGCCCGGCCGGCAAGGTCTGCTACAAGGGCGTCACCCTGACGTTCGGCGGCTGGGTCGATCTCACCAACATCTATCGCTCGCGCAATCTCGCTTCCGATACCGGCTCTGTCTACAATTTCATCCCGTTCCGGCAGAGCAGGAACTTCTTCGTGCCGGAATCACGCTTCTCGGCGCGGCAGACCCGATTCAACCTGCTCGCCGAAGGCGATGTCAACGCGGGGACCCACCTCGCAGGCTTCGGCGAGATCGATTTCGAAGGCGCCGCGCAGACTGCAAATTCGGTTGCGACCAACTCGTTCAATCCGCGCATGCGCCAGCTCAGTCTGGAAATCGATCGCACCGATCTCGGCTTCCATGTCCTCGCCGGCCAGTCCTGGTCGCTCAACGCGCCGAGCAAAATCGGCATCGATCCGCGCGGCGTCGATGCGCCGGGCGTGATCGATTTCGAATCGGTGCCCGGATTTCTCGCCGCCCGGCAGCCCGGCATCCGCGTCTGGCAGGACATCGGACCGGAGTTCAAGATTGCGGCGTCGGCGGAAAATCCGCAGACCTCGTTCTTCGGCGGCAACACGCCGGCCGTGGGCACGCCGGCGGTCGGGCCGCAAGGCGTGCTGAACCCCAATCTCCTGGTCAACCTGACCGGCCCCGGCGGCAGCTTCTTCAACAACGCCAACAATCTCAGTTTGCACCAGGTGCCCGACATCACCGTGAAGGCGGCCTATGATCCGAGCCTCGGGCCCTACCGGCTGCATCTCGAAGTGTGGGGGCTCTATCGCCAGTTCTTCGATCGCTTCAATTTCGCCAACCACAGCTTCGATACCGGCAGTTTTGGCGGCCATATCGACGCCGAGCTCGTGCCGAAGACGCTGGAGCTGCAGGTCTATGGTGCGCAAGGCGCGCTCGGCCGCTTCACCGCGGCGCCATTCCCGGATGCGACGCTGGCGCAGGACGGCACGATCATGCCGCTGACGATCACGGCCGCGGCCGTCGGGCTGATCTGGCACGCGATGCCGACACTCGATGTCTACAGCTATGCCGGCCTGGAAAAGTCCAAGGCCGCCTTCATGGATGTCGGCACCGTGCCGTTCGGCTATGGCAACCCGCTCTACAACAATCTCGGCTGCAACACCGAAAATTCACCGGCGGCGACCTGCAACGGCAACACCTCGGAGATCCGGCAATACACTGCCGGCATCTACGATACGGTCTATCAGGGCAATTACGGCACGGTGAAAGCCGGCGTGCAGTATTCCTACAATCAGCGCTTTGCCTTCCAGGGCGTGGGCGGCGCGCCGAAAACCGACGACAGCATCGTGATGACGCAGCTTCGTTATTATCCGTTCAACTGAAGCATGATGAGTTGAGGTTCAGCGGTCGCAGCATCGGAGGTGCGCCCCCTCTCCCCGCTTGCGGGGAGAGGGTTGGGGTGAGGGGGAGGCTCGAGGGACTGACCCTGTGGAGAGCCGCCCTCACCCGGATCGCATCTGCAGATGCGACATAGCCGAAGCTTCGCTTCGGCGTTCTTAGGAACGGCCGCCAAAGGCGGCCTATGCTCTCCTCGCAAGCGGGGAGAGGTGAATCGCGTGCGGGGAGAGATCGCTCCCAAACCTGATCTTGCGTCAGTCCGGCTTCTTCGCGAGCTGCGCGTGCGGGCGACCGAAATCGGCCGCGGCGGAGTCCTGGCCGATCTCGACGATGCCGCGGCGGATGGCGCGGGTGCGGGCGAAATGCTCGAACAACGCCTCGCCATCGCCGCGGCGGATCGCCCGCGTCAGCTTCGAGAGATCCTCGTTGAAGGTGCCGAGCATCTCCAGCACCGCCTCCTTGTTGGCAAGAAAGACGTCGCGCCACATGGTCGGATCGGAAGCGGCGATGCGGGTGAAATCGCGAAAGCCGCCGGCGGAGAACTTGATGACCTCGGACTCGGTCACCTGGGCCAGTTCCTCCGCGGTGCCGACGATGGTGTAGGCGATCAGGTGCGGCAGATGGCTCGTGATCGCGAGCACCAGATCATGATGCTCCGGCGTCATGGTCTCGACCCGTGCGCCGAGGCCGGCCCAGAATGCGCGCAGCCGCTGCACCGCGTCCGGATCGGTTCCCTCCGGTGGGGTCAGGATGCACCAGCGGTTGATGAACAGTTCGGCAAATCCGGAATCGGGTCCCGAGTGCTCGGTGCCGGCGACGGGGTGCGCGGGGACGAAATGCGCCGACTTCGGCAGATGCGGCGCCATGTCGCGCACCACGGCCGCCTTCACCGAACCGACATCGGAGACGACCGCGCCTGGCTTGAGATGGGCGGCGATCTCCTGCGCCACCGGACCGCAGGCGCCAACCGGAATGCAGAGGATGACGAGGTCGGCGTCGGCGACCGCCTCGACATTGGTCTCTACAACGCGATCGACGATGCCGAGCTCTCTAACCCGCGCGCGGGTCGTCTCTGAGCGCGCCGTGATGACGATCTCGGAAGCGAGCCCCTGCAGCTTCGCGGCGCGCGCGATCGAGCCGCCGATCAGGCCGAAGCCGATCAGCGCGACGCGTTCGAAGAGTGGCGCTGGGTTCACTTTGAGCCGGCCATGAATTCGCGCAACGCGTCGACCACGAGGTGGTTGGCTTCCTCGGTGCCGATGGTCATGCGCAGCGCATGCGGCAGGCGATAGTTCTTCAGGCCTCTCAGCACCAGTCCACGCCTGGTCAGGAACGCGTCGGCCTCATCCGCGGTCCTGCCCTTCTCGGTCGGGAAATGGATCAGCACGAAATTCGCCACGCTCGGCGTCACCTCGAGGCCGAGCTTGCCGATCTCCTCCGTCAGCCAGTTGCGCCATTTTTCCGTGAATGTCTTCGACATCTGCTGATGGGTGGTGTCCTCGATCGCGGCGACGGCCGCGAGCATCGCCGCCGTCGAGACGTTGAACGGGCCTCTGATCCGGTTCACCGCATCGACGATGTGGGCGGGCGCGAACATCCAGCCGACCCGAAGCGCCGCAAGCCCGTGGATCTTCGAGAAGGTGTGGGTCATCACCGTGTTCTCGGTGGTCGCCACCAGCTCGAGGCCCATCTCATAGTCGTTGCGCGAGACGTAGTCGGCATAGGCGGCGTCCAGCACCAAGAGCACTTGCGACGGGAGGCCGGCGCGCAGCCGCTTGACCTCGTCGAACGGCAGATAGGTCCCGGTCGGATTGTTCGGATTGGCGAGCCACACGAGCTTGGTGCGCGGCGTCACCGCTTGCAGGATCGCGTCGACGTTGGCGGTGAAATTGCGCTCCGCCGCGACCACGTTGGTCGCGCCATTCGCCATGGTCGCAATCGGGTAGACCAGGAAGCCGTGGGTGCTCGAGATCGCCTCATCGCCGTGGGCAAGATAAGTGTGTGCGAGCAAATTGAGGATTTCGTCCGAGCCGGCGCCGCAGATGATGCGGTCGGGATCGAGCCCGAAGGCGCGGCCGATCGCCTCGCGCAGCACACGCGAGGTGCCTTCCGGATAGTCCTCCAGATGATCGGCCGCGTGCTTGTAGGCCTCGATCGCCTTGGGCGAGGGCCCGAACGGCGTCTCGTTGGCCGAAAGCTTGTACACCTTGCGGCCCGGCTCCGGCACCGGGCTCTTGCCGGGCGTGTAGGGCGCAATGTCGAGGATGCCGGGATTCGGCACGGGGCGGTTCATCATCGTCTCCGGGAGGTACGGGGCGGCTTTTACGGGTTAGCAACCCCGTTGGAAAGCGTATAGCGATTTGCGTGGCTGCCGACGAGGGCCGTCGAGCGCACCGAGGCGCCCGCATCGATCAGGGCCGCCCTGATCCCGTCGAGGCTCGCAGGTTTCGCGATGGACACCAGCAGCGCGGCGCCGTCAAAGGCGGTATCCGGCACCGCCAGGATCTCGGCCAGCGGCGACAGCGCGCGCGCCACCTGTGCGTTCCAGCCGGACACGCGGATGCTCCAGGTCTCGACTTCGGTGACCATCGCGCTGTCGGCGACCCGCGACACCACGAACACCGGCAATGCAGCCGGATGATCGGCGCGTTCGACGAAAGGCATCCGCGCGATGATCTTCGGCGCGCCGTCCTTTTCCAGCGTGATCCACCACGGCGTGCGGCTCGACGTCGCCGAGACCATCGCGAGATCGCCCTTCGACGTGGCGACCGCGTCGACCGCCGCAGTGGCGGAAAAATGCGCGACATAGGGCTCGATGAAGCCGAAGTGAAACCGCGCGGAGTCCCGCATCGCGGTCTCGCTGATCGAGACATCCGCATGCACCGAGAACGGCGCCTGCACGAAGGTGAAGCTCGAGATGATGACGCGCCAGATGCTCTCGACGGTGTCGAGCGGCAGGATGCCGCGATGGCGTTCAACCAGCCGCCGCATCATGTCGGCCTCGCGCGCCGGGCGAAAGGCCGAGCCTATCTCCTGCGTCTGCTTGACCTGGATCAGGCGGTCGATGATGTCGCCGCGCTGCATCAGCAGGCGATGCATCTGTTCGTCGATCGCATCGATCTCCTTGCGCAGTTCGGCGAGCGAGGGCGGGGCGGGCGGGGTTTGCGACATGCGGACGGTCTTTCTGCTCGGCGCTATTCTGGTCCCTCGTTTGGTCCCTTGGGGCGAGCACGCGTCAGGATTGCGACTTGTTCTCTCTCAAGGCTTGGAACGGCGCAAGAGCGCGCCGCAGCAAGGGGGTATTCCGAAAGCCGCGTTAACTCCCCACTTATCTTGACGAGGGGGGCGCCAGCGACTAGTTTCCTGCTGTTCCGTGGTCATTTGAGCCGGCCGGCTTGCAGCCACGTTAAACAATTCGCTAAACAGGCCGGGGATGTTTTTCAGTCCCGGCCGAACCCTCTGAGTTCAGGCCGGGTTTTTCATGGCCTGATGTGAGTTACGGGAGCCCCCTCGGCGAGAGGGGGAAGGTAACACGATGGCCGTCATCACATCCATGCCAAGCCCCGCGGTATCAAGCGACGAGCGATCGCACGAGGTGGACCATCCAAGTTCGCCGATCGCCTATTTCGGCGCCGACCAGCCGTTGCCGCTGGACTGCGGCATCAATCTTTCGCCGTTCCAGATCGCCTATCAGACCTATGGCGAGCTCAACGCCGACAAGTCCAACGCGATCCTGATCTGCCACGCGCTCACCCTCGATCAGCATGTCGCCAACATCCATCCGGTGACCGGCAAGCCCGGCTGGTGGGAGACCATGGTCGGGCCGGGCCGTCCGCTCGATACCACGCGCTACTTCATCATCTGCCCCAACGTGATCGGCGGCTGCATGGGCTCGACCGGACCGGCCTCGACCAATCCCGCGACCGGTAAGCCCTGGGGACTGGATTTTCCGGTCGTCACCATTCCCGACATGGTGCGGGCGCAAGCCATGCTGCTCGACCGGCTCGGCATCGCGACGCTGTTCTGCGTGGTCGGCGGCTCGATGGGCGGCATGCAGGTGCTGCAATGGACCGCGGCCTATCCGGACCGCGTGTTCTCCGCATTGCCGATCGCGTGCTCGACGCGCCATTCCGCGCAAAACATCGCGTTCCACGAGCTCGGCCGGCAGGCCGTGATGGCCGATCCGGACTGGCACCATGGCGGCTACGCCGAGCACGGCACCCTGCCGCATCGCGGGCTCGCGGTGGCGCGGATGGCCGCGCACATCACCTACCTCTCCGACGCCGCTCTGCATCGCAAGTTCGGCCGGCGGATGCAGGATCGCGAGCTGCCGACGTTCTCGTTCGACGCGGACTTCCAGGTCGAGAGTTATCTGCGCCACCAGGGCTCGTCCTTCGTCGAGCGTTTCGACGCCAACGCCTATCTGTATCTCACGCGCGCGATGGATTATTTCGACATCGCCGGCGACCATGACGGCGTGCTCGCATCCGCCTTCCGCGGCATCAAGACCCGCTTCTGCGTGGTCTCCTTCACCAGCGACTGGCTGTTCCCGACCTCGGAATCGCGCGCCCTGGTGCATGCGTTGAACGCCTCGAGCGCGCGGGTGTCGTTCGCCGAGATCGAGACCGACCGCGGCCACGACGCCTTCCTGCTCGACGTGCCGGAGTTTTACGACATCCTGCGCGCGTTCCTGCAATCGGCGGGCAAGGCGCGCGGACTGAACAGGGTGGACGGTTGACATGGCTGCGGAGCAACGGGTTCTGCCGTTGAATGGCTTGGCTCCGGAACCGGTGCGGCGCCATCGCGCCGACCATCTGCTGGTGGCCGAAATGGTCGAGCGCGGCTCAAAGGTGCTGGACGTCGGCTGCGGCGACGGCGATCTGCTGCAGCTGCTCGAAGGCCGCGGCATCGATGGCCGTGGTGTCGAGCTGTCGCGCGAGGGCGTCAACCACTGCGTCGCCAAGGGCCTCGCCGTCGTGCAGGGCGACGCCGACACCGACCTCGTCGACTATCCCGACGATGCCTTCGACTACGTGATCCTGTCGCAGACCCTGCAGGCGACGCGGCAGCCGAAAATGGTGCTGGAAAATCTGCTGCGGATCGGACGGCGTGCCATCGTCTCGTTTCCGAATTTCGGCTTCTGGCGGCTGCGGCTGCAGCTTTTGATCGGCGGCCACATGCCGCGCACGGAAAACCTGCCCTCGACCTGGTACGACACGCCCAACATCCATTTCTGCACCATCAAGGATTTCGTGCAGCTTTGCGACGAGATCAGCGTCAAGATGGAGCGCGCGGTCGCGCTCGACAATTACGGCCGGCCGCTGCGGCTCAACCTGCCCTGGTGGTTCTGGAACATGTTCGGCGAGCAGGGCGTGTTCCTGCTCAGCCGCGCCGGGAAGGGGAGATGAACCCCTTGCTGCAATGACGAGGCCGTGCTCCGCGGCATTGCCGCTCGCGATCGTTGCCGCAGCGCCGTCCGGATAATTTGGCAGATAGCCGTCCTGGAGCGAGAGAGTTTTCGGTAGCCTTCACAGCACAAAACCCGAAGTCGTCATCCAAATGGGGATCGAGCCGCCGCTCTCGGATCAGTCACCTCTATGCTTACCGCCAGCAGGTCGATGCGAGGCCGTGTCTCAATCTGAATGGTGGATAGCCATGGCGCGAAGCGGCTCAACCCAGTGATGCCGTTTCGCTCCCCAGCCAGAATACGCGGGTGCCGGGAAGGCGGGATCGGCAAATGACCCTACGGCTACGGCGATGTGACCGGGAAATGCCTCGGCTTCCCAATACACGGTCGATCCGCATTTGGAGCAGAACCGAAATGACACTGAACGACCGGCGTCAGATTGGCGGGTGAAATGGGTTGAGTTGTCGGAGATGGTCGTCTGTTGCTGGGTAAACCACGCCTGACTGCCGAAGACAGCTGCGGTCCGACGCTGACATTCGAGGCAGTGGCACATTGAAATCCGTACCGGCTCACCCTCACACACGATCTCCAGTTTTCCGCAGTTGCACGCTGCGCGACGAGTTGTCATGGGCACGCTCCCTTTCATTCGGCGGGTGCGGGCAGCCGCACTCGCGCCGTCGGAATTGGTCGAAATTGTGGAGGGGATGGGGGGTGCTGCAGGTCTCGAGCGGGGCGATGTAAGCCCCATCGGCCTCGCAGCATGGATCGGAAGACCCATTATCAATGCCCCGATCCCGAGATGCAGGTGGTGATCGCGGCCCTGCCGATGGCCGCTTTCGGCAGCCTTGCGGGCCGGTGACAACGATCTCACCACGGACGAACCGGGCAATCGCAACGTGGCTGCGGTCACCGCGATCTATGCCTGCCCCGCGCGCGCCTGGGTCCAGATCGCGATCGCCTGCTCGAGACCGCGGAGCGTCTGCGGGGCTTGCGCCATGAGTGGCTGAAACGCCGCATCGGCACCGGCGAGCTCGGCCTTGGCGCGCTTGACGAGATCGTCGCTCGCCACCAGCGCGCAGTCGAGGGCGCGGGTCATGGCTTCGAGCCGGCTTGCCGCGTTCACCGTCGAACCGATCACTGCAAATTCAAGACATGTCAGCCCGATGTCGCCGAGCACGACCGGCCCATAATGCAAACCAAGACTGACGCGGATCGGAACCTCGCCGGCCGCCTTGCGCTCGCCGTTCCACCGATCCGAAGCGGCCATCATGGCCTGCGCGCAGCGTAGCGCGTTGCTGGCGTCGGCCTCGCCGACGAAGGGCGTGCCGAAGGTCGCCATCAGCCCGTCGCCGAGATATTTGTCGAGCGTGCCAAAGTGACGGAACACCTCCCGCTCCATCAGCGCGTGGAATTCGCGCAAAGTGCGCACGACGTCTTCCGGCGTACGCGCGTCGGCAAAGCTAGTAAAGCCGACGATGTCAACGAACAGCACGGCGACGTTTTGCGTGCGGACCTGCTTCAGCGGTTCGTCGTTCCTGGATAGTTCCTCCACCACGTTGGGCGAGAAGTAGCGCGCGAGATTGCCGCGTTCGCGTTCCACGGCGGCATGGCGGATCAGCAGATCGTTGCCGCGGCGCACCGCAACGGCGAGTGTCACGGCAACGATCATGAACACGACGATCTCCTGGATGCGCGCGCCGAACACGATCGAGTTTGGCGAGATCAGGTCGAGCAGCCTGTGATCGCCGCCCGTTGCCGCCGCGACCTGGGCGGTCAGCCCGGGATTGCGATCGGGCTGCCACCACACCCAGACCATGCCGACGATCCAGAGAACGGAGGTCCACGTTCCCATGGCGATGACGGTGCGCCAGGAATAGGCCAGCGTCGCGCTCGACAGCAGTACGAAGAAATAGATGAAGTTGCCGAAATGGTACTGCATCGCCACCGGCCAGTGCACGGAGCTGAAGGGGTTCGGCACAACGGCGATGAACGTGAGCAGCGCGAGGTCGCAGAACAACAGCGCAAGCTCCGGCCGCGACACGCCGACCCGCCCAACTCTGACCTGAGCCCAGCCGATCAGCGCGAACAGGCCGAGCAGTGCGATATAGTAGAGCTGCTCCTTCCACGACGGATTGATGATCGGCAACAGACAGGCGATGACGGCGAGCGCGACATAGCGCGCCCGCACCGCCAGCTTCAGGCCTTCCTGCTTGGCTAGGGCGAGCGTGGCCTGCGCGAACTGAACGGTCTCGGTTTCGGTGTCTCGCCGACTGCGCGCGCGTGGCAACGCGGCGGGCAAATCGAGGCGCTCGACCAGCATGGTCACGGGGCGGTCTCCTCAGGTGGGCGGTTGCAGCACATTTGCCGACATCCTAAAATTAGGAAAGCGGCTTGCCTGAGTACCACGAATCTGGTCGCAAGCTCGCGCGAGCGATAGCGCTTCCCGGATACGCTCGTTTCACTCGCGGCCCGGAATGCCGTGCCTCGCTTGACGGGGTCATTGCGCCAGTGCAATTGACCGCTCGGCGGCGGATCGACATACTTCCCGGTGACAACACCCCATGAGGCGTGCCACCTCCGGGAGAAGAAAATGAACAAGATCCTGGCCGTCCTCACGGGGACGTTGCTGTCCGCCGTATGGCTCACCCCGGTCGCCCAGGCCCAGACGCCCTGCGTCACCCAGAACATGGCGGTCCCCGCGGGCGCTAACACCAGCGACAAGGCTGCGCCCTTCTTCATCGACACCACCGGTTTGGATTTCAAGACGGCGCCGCCGACGCGCGATCCGTCGAACCCGAACTATCCGCGCGCCACCGAGCTTGCCGATGGCACGCTGCCGCCGTCCGGCGCCGAGGGCAATTTCATCATCGGCCCGACCCATGCGCCTGCGCCCGAGACGGTGCCCAAGGACGGCGTGCCGCGCGGCACGACCACGTCTTTCACCCTCTCATCGCAGGACAGCGTGATCTACAGCCCCGGCCGGTTTCGCGATGATCCGGCCGGCTGCAACAACGGCTCGATCATGATCGCCGCGACCGCGCCGGGCGACAAATCGGACATGGTCGTGACCACAAGCCATCCCGGCAACTGGACGCGTACGATCGGCGTCTATGTCCCGGCGCAATATGTGCGCGGCACCGAGGCGCCGCTCATCGTGATCGGCGACGGCGGCTCGACTGCCTACAAGGACCTCGCCGTCATCCTCGACAATCTGATCGCCGCGCGCCGTGTGCCGCCGATGATCGCCATTCAGATCGGCAATGGCGGCCAGGACGCCCAGGGCAGCCAGCGCGGCCGCGAATACGACACCGTGTCGGGCACCTACACGGAGTTCGTCGAGCGCGAGGTGCTGCCGCTCGTCGAGCAGCGCGCCGACGTCAGGCTCACCAGGAATCCCGACGGCCGCGCCACCATGGGCCTCAGCTCGAGCGGCTCCGCGGCGTTCAACATGGCGTGGTTCCATCCCGATCTTTATCGCCGGGTGCTGGCGTTTTCGCCGACCATGGTGAACCAGCAGTGGCCGCATGATCCGTCGCTGCGCGGCGGCGCCTGGGAATATCACAGCCCATGGGCGGGGCCGGCCGGTTCGGACACGCTCGGCGTGCCGCTGATCGCAGCTGCATCGACCAAGCCGATCCGCTTCTGGTTCATGGTCGGCGACCAGGACCTGTTCTATCCGAATCCGGTCATGGCCGACGGCATGCACGACTGGACGCTCTCGAATGAACTCATGGCGAAGGTGCTGGCTGCGAAGGGCTATCACTACCAGTTCGTGTTCGTGCGCAACGCCAAGCATGTCGACCGCCCGACCATCGCGCAAGTCCTGCCGGCGGCGCTGGAATGGTTGTGGAAGGGTTTTCCGATGCCGTGAAGCGCGCTCGCATCGAGCCGAATCTCCGTCGCGCCTCGAACTGCGCGGAAAGTCAGCGCGGCCTGCGGTTGCAGCTTTTGATTGAGCAAGTATGAGTTGAGCTTGGTCTTCAACAATTGCTTAACGGTCGGGGAACTAGTGTTGGCGGAACCCTGCGTTGCAAAGAAACGAGATCATGCGGAATTTGACTGTCTATAATCGTTTCGCGATGATCATCGCGGTTTTGACCCTCGTTTTTGTCGCAGTGCTTGCCTCTCAAGTGATCGTTCTCCGGAACACGGTCATCGAGGAACGTCGGACCAAGGTGTTCGATCTGGTCGAGGCGGCAAAGAAGATCCTGGCGGCCTACGATGAAAAAGCCAAAGCCGGCAAGATCACCGCGGAGCAGGCGCGGCAGCTTGCCTTCGATGCAATCGGCGCGATGCGCTGGGGCGCATCATCAGACTATCTGGGGGTCTACGGGGCCGGCAGCGACAATGCCGGCGTGACCTACGTGCACGCCAATCCAAAGTACATCGATGTCAATCGCTGGGACTACAAGGACAATCAGGGCCAGCTGCTGATCCGGAATATCGTCGGCAAAGCCCGCACCGGGGGCGGCTTTCTCGAATACCAGGTCCCGAAGGCGGCGGGCGGCCCCGAGCTGCCGAAGCTCACCTATGCCGGCGGCTATGGTGAAGGCGACAAATTGCTCGCGATCCAGGCGGGTGTCTATACCGACGATATCGACGCCGTCGTATTCGAGCGCGCTGTCTGGATCGCCGCGGGCGGCCTCGCGGGACTGCTCGTCGCGGCACTGGCTGCGTTCGCGCTCGGTCGCGGGCCGATTGGTCCGCTCGGTGCGATGTGTGGCGTGATGGATAGCCTGGCCGAGGGTGACCTGAGCGTCGAGGTTCCGTTCGTCGCGCATCGCAACGAGATCGGTCGCATCGCACGCAGCCTGGCCGTTTTCAAGGAAAGGCTGATCGAGACGGAGCGTCTGCGCGCCGAGCGTGATGAGGCGGCGGCTCGCGCGGGAGCGGACCGGAAATCGGCCATGGGCCGGATCGCGAGCGAGTTCGAGCAAAGTGTCGGCGGGATCGTCGCCGCGGCGGCTTCGGCGGCGGCCGAAATGCAGCAGTCGGCGCAATCGCTGTTTGCCATCGCGAAAGAGACGTCACGCCAGAGCACGACGGTCGCGGCGGCCGCGCAACAGACCACCGGGAACGTGCAGACCGTGGCTGAAGCGGCCGAGGAGCTTTCGACGTCGGGGCAGGAGATCTCTGGACACATTGCCCGCTCGGGATCGATTGCGCGAAGCGCCGTTGCCCAGGCTGGCCGCACCAATACCATGGTGGAAGGCTTGCTGGAGGCGACCCAGAAGATCGGCGAGGTGATGGGTCTCATCCAGAATATTGCCGGACAGACCAACCTATTGGCGCTGAACGCAACGATCGAAGCCGCACGCGCCGGCGAAGCAGGCAGGGGCTTTGCCGTGGTGGCAAGCGAGGTGAAGGCGTTGTCGACGCAGACTGCGAAAGCGACCGAGGAGATCGCCGATCAGATCCAGGCGATTCGCGACGCCACCGGGGGCACGGCCGAGGCCATTCGCGAGATCGGCGCCACCATCGGCGAGATCGACCAGATCGCAACCGCCATTGCCGCCGCGGTGGAGCAACAGGGCGCATCGACGCAGGACATTGCCCGCAACGTGCAGCAGGCGGCACAGGGCACCCGTGGGGTGATGCAGAACATCGCCGACGTGACGCAGGCGTCGGGCCAGGTGGGAACCGCCGCCGAACTGGTGCTGGGTTCGGCCGGCGAACTCGCAAAACAGTCCGAGCGCCTGAAGCGGGAAGTCGAGAGCTTCCTCGGGACTGTCCGGGCCGCGTAGGTTCGCGCCGGATTATCCGAGACTCGCGCAGCAGGCCCTGTCAGATGATGAGCAGCGGAACGACTGACGAGAGATCATGCGCTAACGCGTCAAGTCGATACCCATGAGTTTCTCGAGGCGATCAAACTCCGACCGCTGCGCTTCCCAAAGCTGAATTCCTTGTTTCGAAGCCGCTTCAGCCAGCCATTCGAGCGCGATGGCGTATTCCCGGCTCTCGATGAACTCGGTCACGATCTCACGACTCGAGGGATCGAGCTGCGATGCAATCGACGAAAGCAGCGACGACAGCGAGGTCTCCAGATGCTTCCAACGCTCGATGCAATCATGACTCATGCTAGCCAACGACCATCGACCTTGGGTCGCGCGCGCCCCAGCGGCCGGCTTCGACCAGCGCGATGAAACGTCCGACCATCTCATTGAACAGCGCCGGCTCCTCCAGATTGAGCACATGGCCCGATTTGGGGAAGAACGTCAGTCCCGCGGCCGGGAGGTGCTTCTTCAGGAACAGGCTCGGCTCGATGCAATTGTCGTCCTCGTCGCCGCAGATGATGAGCGCCGGCGTCGTCACCTGCCGGATCGCCTCCGTCATGGTGTAGATCGAGGGCCGCCCGCCCTGGAAGCTGCGCATGGTGTTGGCCGAGCCTTGGGCCGCGTGGCGGGCCAGTGCTGCGTAGAAATCCGCATGGCCCCGCGGATCCTTGACCAGGAACGGAATCCGGCTGGGCGCCTCGCGCGTCACCTTGGCAACCTCGACCGCGCCGAGCGTCTCGAACTGCTCGGCATTGGCGCGGCATTGCGCGCGGAATGCTTCGAGGTTCTCCAGGCTCGAACCCGAGCCGACACCGGCAAGCGTCATCGACGTGATCCGTTCCGGCGCATGCAGCGCCACCTGCAGCGACGAGTAGGAGCCCATCGAGAGACCGACGAAATGCGCGCGCGCGATCTGCAGGTGATCGAGCACGGCGAGCGCGTCGGTGTAAAAATGCTCGTAGGTGTAGACGTCAGCGGCAGCCGGCACGTCGGAGGGTGCATAGCCGCGCGCGGAATAGGCAATGCAACGATGCCCGCGCGAAAAATAGCGCAGCTGCGGCTCCCAGTTGGTGTGGTCGGCCGCAAATTCGTGCAGGAAGAGGATCGGCGTGCCGCTGCCTGTCTCCTCGAAATAGAGCCGGACATTGTCGCGCGTGACGGCGTGGGGCATTTGAACTCCTTCTCTTATCGCCGGAATCTCAAGATCGCAGTTCATCCTCGCGGCGGCAATGCGGCGTGCCCGTTTCTTTTCTGCCACGAAATTTCCAAGGAATTTCCTCGAAGTTGTTTTTGCACTGCCGCATGAAATCATGCTCTCGCCACATCGCGACATGCATAGGGGCCGCGGATGTCGGGCCTTGGTGCTTCCTCGGGCCGATGGGGAACAGGGGGTGTAACGAGGATAGTGAATGATCAATCGAACTGCGTTCTTCCGCCCACGGCTTCACGTCGTCGCTCTGGCCATGTGCTCCCTGGCATTCGCAGGCTCAGCCACGCCAGCCGCGGCACGGTCCCACCACGGAGCCGGGCGCCACGCAAACACCCGTCACAGCAGCCACTATGCTGCACGGCAGTTTCGTCATCTTCGACATCTGGCGCACCGCGCGGGCGGGGAGCGTCGCATCGCCGAGGCGCACGGCCGCGGCCTTGACGACAATCAAGCGCGGGCCATCTCCGACACGGCGTCGCGTGAGACCGACAATATTTTTGGCGCTACCGTCTCCCGCTTCAGCTCTGCTGTCTCCAGCGTGGTTGCCGAAGCACGCCGCTATCTCGACGGCGGAAATCCGACCGGCCGCAATACGCTGTGGTGCGCCCGCTTCATGAACATGGTTCTGGAGCATACCGGCCACCGCGGCACCGGATCCGACATGGCCGTGTCCTTCGCGAGTTACGGCCACCGTGTTTCCGGCCCGCAGGTCGGCGCCATCGCCGTGATGGCGAGGCGTGGCGGCGGACATGTCGGCGTCGTCTCCGGCATCGACGCCCAAGGCAACCCGATCGTGATCTCGGGCAATTACGGCAACCGCGTCAGGGAAGCCAAAATCTCGCGCGGTCGGATCTATGCGTACGTCGTGCCGAACTGATCAATCGACGTCATTCCGGGGCGATGCGAGGCATCGAACCCGGAATCTCGAGATTCCGGGTCTGGTCCTTCGGACCATCCCGGAATGACGGCTTGGATTGCTTCGGAGCCTCGCCCGCAATGACGGAACGGATTGCTACAGCAGCGCCGGCTGCTCAACCGCGATCGCGTCGCCGACATGGATCGTGCCGGGCGCGATCACCTCGGCATAGATGCCGCACTCATTGTGCCCGAGGCGGTGCATCAGCGTGGCAGGGATGTCGAGATCGCGCGCGGCGGTTATCGGATCGACATTGGTGGCGGCGCAGCGGGTGATGGTTTTGACGACCTTCAACCGCGCAGCCCCGATGGCGAGCCGCTGGTGCAGGAGCCCGGCCTCGTGCCAGGCCGGCCAGCCTCGGACATAGAGGTTGGCGCGGAAGCGGAGCGGGTTCACAGCCGCTCCCACCATGGTTTCGATCGCGGCGACGCTGTCGAGATTGATGATCGAAACCACTTTTCGCGCGACATCTGAGAAGCTATGCCCGCCGCCGGTCAGCACTTTCGGCGGGCCCTTGAGCTCGTCGGCGAAGTGGGCGGCGAAAAACCGCTCGATCGCGGCACGCCCTTCCGCCGTTTCGAGGTCGCCTTGGGCGATGACCTCGCCGTCCTTGCGAACGGTCAGGCGGCAGGTCGCGTCCTCGAACCGGGTCTGAAAGCCCGCCAGCCGTTCATGGCGCATCAGCATCAGGTAGCAGGTCTTGGGCCGCCAGTCAGGCGCGGCCGGGTCAAAACCGCTTGGGCTGTTCTCGACGGCGTAGCGGCGGTCGGCCGGCAGGGTCTGGCCAACCGCGAGCGGCACGGTCTGCAGGGATTCCGGAGACAGGCCCTTCACCGGATAGCGGTAGAGGCCAGTGATTTCGGCGTGGGACATGGAGGACATGCGGCTTCTTAGGAGATTTCTAAACGTCGCGCCACCGCGCACGAATTCGTGAAATCCACCCTTCCGTTCCGCCAAGGCTCTTCCCACATCTGCCTCAAGCCGGGCGGATACGCCGGTGATGCGACCGCAGGGCTCGTTGACGCGCGTCAATACGGCCGCGCGGAGACCCATTGAAGATGTCGTGGCAGTTGCCGCTAGGGGCTGGACGGCAGGCTGAGGGAAACAGCTATGAATATCGAGAAATACACCGAGCGGGCGCGGGGCTTCATCCAGTCGGCGCAATCGCTTGCGATGCGCGACGGCCACCAGCAGTTCTCGCCGCTGCATCTTTTGAAAGTGCTGCTGGACGACGGCGAGGGGCTGGCTGGCGGACTGATCGACCGTGCCGGCGGTAATTCCCGTGCGATCCTGAACGCGACCGAGGATGCGCTGAACAAGCTGCCAAAGGTGTCGGGCAGCGGGGCCGGCCAGGTCTACATGTCGCCCGAACTGGCGCGTGCCTTCGACGCCGCGGAAAAGGCCGCCGACAAGGCCGGCGACAGTTTCGTCACGGTCGAGCGGCTGCTGCTCGGGCTGACGCTCGAGAAGAACGGCGAGGCGGCGAGCATCCTCGCCAAGGGCGGCGTCACGCCGCAGAATTTGAACGCGGCGATCGAGACCCTGCGCAAGGGCCGCACCGCGGATTCGGCGACCGCCGAGAACGCCTATGACGCGCTGAAGAAATATGCCCGCGACCTGACCCAGGCGGCCCGCGACGGCAAGCTCGATCCGGTGATCGGCCGCGACGAGGAGATCCGCCGCACCATCCAGGTGCTGTCCCGCCGCACCAAGAACAACCCGGTGCTGATCGGCGAGCCCGGCGTCGGCAAGACCGCGATCGTCGAGGGCCTGGCGCTGCGCATCATCAACGGCGACGTGCCGGAAAGCCTGAAGGACAAGCGGCTGCTGTCGCTCGACCTCGGCGCGCTGATCGCGGGCGCAAAGTACCGTGGTGAGTTCGAGGAGCGGCTGAAATCCGTGCTGCAGGAAGTCACCGCGGCCGAAGGCAGGATCATCCTGTTCATCGACGAGATGCACACGCTGATCGGCGCCGGCAAGGCCGACGGCGCGATGGACGCCTCCAACCTCTTGAAGCCGGCGCTGGCGCGCGGCGAGCTGCACTGCATCGGCGCCACCACGCTGGACGAGTACCAGAAGCATGTCGAGAAGGACGCAGCTCTGGCGCGGCGCTTCCAGCCGATCTATGTCAACGAGCCCAGTGTTGAGGACTCGATCTCGATCCTGCGCGGTTTGAAGGACAAATACGAGCAGCACCACGGCGTGCGCATCACCGATTCGGCGCTGGTCGCCGCCGCCACGCTGTCGAACCGCTACATCACCGACCGCTTCCTGCCCGACAAGGCCATCGACCTGATGGACGAGGCCGCGGCGCGGCTGAAGATGCAGGTCGATTCCAAGCCGGAAGAGCTCGATTCGCTCGACCGCGAGATCATCCGCCTGAAGATCGAGCAGGAGGCCCTGAAGAAGGAAAGCGACCGCGGTTCAAAAAGCCGGCTGCAGGCGCTGGAGAAGGAGCTCGCCGAGCTCGAGGAGAAGTCGTCAGCCCTGACCCAGCGCTGGAGCGCGGAGAAGGACAAGCTGTCGAACGCGCAGAAGCTCAAGAGCGAGCTTGACGGCCTCCGCATCGAACTCGCCAACGCGCAGCGCCGCGGCGAATACCAGAAGGCCGGCGAGCTTGCCTATGGCCGGATCCCCGAGCTCGAAAAAAGGCTCGAGGCAATCGAAGCCAAGGAAAACTCCGGCGAGATGATGGAGGAGGCGGTCACCGCCAACCACATCGCCCAGGTGGTGTCGCGCTGGACCGGCGTGCCGGTCGACAAGATGCTGGAGGGCGAGAAGGACAAGCTTTTGAAGATGGAGCAGGCGCTCGGCAAGCGGGTCGTCGGCCAGGCCGAGGCGGTGCATGCGGTGGCGACCGCGGTGCGCCGCTCGCGCGCAGGACTGCAGGATCCGAACCGGCCGATGGGCTCGTTCATGTTCTTAGGTCCCACCGGCGTCGGCAAGACCGAGCTGACCAAGGCGCTCGCCGAATTCCTGTTCAACGACGAGACCGCGATGGTCCGCCTCGACATGTCCGAGTACATGGAGAAGCACTCGGTGTCGCGGCTGATTGGCGCGCCTCCGGGCTATGTCGGCTATGACGAGGGCGGCGCGCTGACCGAGGCGGTGCGGCGACGGCCCTATCAGGTCGTGCTGTTCGACGAGATCGAGAAGGCGCATCCGGATGTCTTCAACGTGCTCTTGCAGGTGCTCGACGACGGCCGGCTGACCGACGGGCAAGGCCGCACCGTCGATTTCCGCAACACGCTGATCATCATGACCTCGAATCTCGGCTCGGAATTTCTGGTCAACCAGCCCGAGGGCGAGGACACCTCGGCGGTGCGCGAACAGGTGATGGGCATGGTGCGGGCGCATTTCCGTCCCGAATTTCTCAACCGCGTCGACGAGATCATCCTGTTCCATCGGCTGCAGCGGAGCGAGATGGGCCGCATCGTCGAGATCCAGTTCGCACGGCTCTCGAAGCTTCTGGAGGAGCGCAAGATCGTGCTCACGCTCGATGCGCCGGCGCGCGACTGGCTCGCCGCCAAGGGCTGGGACCCGGCCTATGGCGCGCGTCCGCTGAAGCGGGTGATGCAGCGCTATCTGCAGGATCCACTCGCTGAGATGATTTTGGCCGGCGAGGTGAAGGACGGCGACAAGGTCGCCATCTCGGCCGAAGGCAATGTGCTGACCTTCAACAGCAAGGCGCCGAAGACCGCTGACATCGCGCAGTTCGAGACCCCGATGCCGCGGCGCAAGCTGAACTGAGGCGGCTCTCGAACTCTTCGGCGCCCTTCCGCACATCAAAACCCCTCCGCGATCCGCGGAGGGGTTTGGATTTACCGCTGACCACCATCGGCGACTCGGTCGCCGCGACCCACAATCTGGGGCTGTATTGCTGCGATGCGCTCAGGGAGAGTGTTGTATAAAGGGAACACGCTCCGCGATTGAGATGCGTGGAATGTAGAATCATATTGAACAACCGGACGTGCCGCCGCCACAATTCCTAACGGGGAGTTAAGGGGGTGGGTGCGATGCGTCGAGCGGGTGTGGTCACAGCTAGTCTAGCTGTGGTGCTGTTAGTCTCTGGTTGCAGCGAGTTTCAGGACCGATTTCTCGGAAGGTACGGGCCAAATCCAGTCCCGACAGCCGACGTGTTGAAATCGCGGCGCAACGCCAGTCCGACATTGTGATCGCAATGGGACGCGGGGCCGGGTTTACCGCTGCTCCCGCCTTCGGCGATCGAGAGAATTGGTATCGCGTGATCCTGACGGGATTCAATGTCGTCGATGATGCGTGCTCCAGATATGTCGATGATCTATGGATTCTGGAGCGGCAGAAGGCACGCAACGGAGCCCTGATTGCGGCTACCGGTGCCGCGACTGCCGGTATTGTTGCGGCGAACAGTCATCCCAGCGCAATTACCCTCGCTATCCTGGCTCAGGCATTTGGCTTGGTGGCCGCTTACAACACGGCCATTTCGGATACTTACTTGTACACGCAAAACGCCGCGACGATTAAGAAGCTCATACAGAAGACGACCGAAGCCTACCGCACCGATCTTGCAAACCGGGTGGCGAATACAACGGACACCGAAGTGTCTTACCCGGTCGCATCACCAGGCGCCGCCTATCATCACATGCGCGAATATTTGGCGCTTTGCCTTCCGCCGACGATACAGGCGCAAATCGAAAATCTGGTTGCCAATGCCAAAGCGGCACCTGACAACTCCAAGACCGACACGGCGTTGGCAGTGGCCAAGGCTCAGGCTGCCGCGACAGGTCCGGCTGTAACGACCCCCGCAATCCGGAGTGCGACGACGTCGATCGTGGTGCGGTGAGGAGTAGCGCGCACCAAGCCGCCCGGCGTTGCCGGCAGGCCGGTCGGCGACCTCAAGCGGTGTGACGAATTTCCAGCAGGATCAGACGGAAAAATCAGCGATTGCTGGCCTGCTGCACCGGCAACGGACCGCCGGTCGCATCCGACATGTGGGCGCCGGCGCCGCCGCGTCCGGCCATCATGGTGTCGAGCCGATCGCGTTCCTTCTCGAAGCCCGCCATGACGGGCCCGTCGAGGGAACGTCCGCGCGGCAGCTTGACGCGCATCGGGTCGACGAAACGGCCGTTGACCAGGATTTCATAATGGACGTGTGGGCCGGTCGATTGGCCGGTCGAGCCGATGAAGCCGATGACCTGGCCCTGCCGCACGCGCTTGCCGATTTCCATGCCCTTGGCGAAGGCCGACATGTGACCGTAGGCGGTCTCGTAGCCGTTGTTGTGCTTGATGCGGATATATTTGCCGTAGCCGCCTTCGAGGCCCGCCTTCTCGATCATGCCGTTTCCGGAGGCGAAGATCGGCGTGCCATAGGGCGCGGCCCAGTCGACGCCGGTGTGCATCTTGACGAAGCCGAGGATCGGATGGCGCCGTCCGCCGAAGCCCGAGCGCATGATCGCGTTGTTGACGGGCTTGCGCACCAGGAATTTCTTCGCGCTCTTGCCGGTCTCGTCATAGTAGTCGACCATGCCGTCGTCGGGGGTCTGGAAGCGGTAGTATTTCTTGGTTTCACCGCCGACCGTGAGCGAGGCGAACAGCACCTCGCTCTTGTCGGACGCGGCCGTGCCTTCATCCTCGCCAGCATAGAACACTTCGAAGGAGTCGCCGGGCTGCACCTTGCGCTGGAAGTCGACGTCGTAGGAATAGATCCGCACCATGTCCTCGATCACGGGGGCGGGCACCTTGTTGCGCAGCGCGGTCTCATAGATGCTCTGATAGAGCCGGACGCCAGTGCCGTCGTCGTCCTCGTCATCCGCAGTGTTTTCGGCGGTCTCGGTCACGGTGTTCATGGTCTGCACGTCGACCGCGACATATTGGCCGAGATCGGACAATGCGGCGACCGCTTCGACCGTGGTGTCGTTGGCGACGATCACGCGGTATGGCTGCAGTCGCGCGCCGGCGCCCGTACCCGAGGGCGCCATCAGGATGCGCAGCTTCTCGCCTTCCTTCAAGCCGCCGTCGCGGCCGCGGGGGCCAAGCGTCGCGGCAATGGCCTTCGCTTCATCGGCGGTGGCGCCGAGATCGCGCAGGACCGCGGTGACCGTGTCGCCCTTCTTGACGGGATGGATGCGCTCGCCGACCGGATTGCCGCCGGTGACCTGGTCCTTGGTCTTCGGCAGCAGGGTTACATTCTCCGGAACAATGCGCGTCTCGAAACCCGCATAGGGATCGGCAGGCGCCCCCTCGGAGGCATAGGCCAGCTTCATGTCGGACTGCGCGCCAGTCACGTCGGCGGCGGCATTGGCGAGCGCCGCGTAGCGCACCCCGCCATTGCCGCGCCAATTGGCGGCGTCGCGTACCCGCATCAAGACTTCGTCGAGCGCCACCACGGCCGCGATCTTCGCCTTGGGCAGCACGGTGCCGAGATCCTTGGTGACGAAGGACACTTCGGCATCGGGCTCGGCCGCATCGGCGTTGGTGTTCGGATCGTCTGACGTGGCAGACTGGCTGGAGCCGACGTCGGTCAGCATGCGCTGCGCATTGAAGGGCGGGACCTTGGCGGAGAGATCGCTCGTGGTCATCGACAGGTTGCCGGTGATCCGGACGAACGGGCGCACCCGGACCACGTCGCGACTGCCGACGCGGGTGACGGTCGAGATCCGCACGACATTGCGCGCGGCGGTCTGTTCGCCTGGCGGCGGCAGCCGGTCGCTCTTGCGCAGCGTGTTGGTGCGATCGTTGGCGCCAAAGGCGCCGCGCAGCGCACTTTCGACGCGCTCCGGCATCCTGGCAAAGGTCATTTCGCCGTCGAGTGAAGCGAAAACGGCGCCGCCGATCAGAGCTGCGCCGCACAGTCCGGTCAGGATGGTGCCGCTGAACCATTGTACCGAGACGCGGCGGCGATCGATCACCGCGGCCTCGGAGCCGTCAACCGAAAGCGGGGGCTCGTGGCCGAGATCAATGATCCCGGTCTCGCGTCCGTAAAATGCCCCGCGTGCCGTCCGTTGGCTCAACCGTCCCCCCAATTCCAATCACTCACACCCGAAACGTTCGTCTCTCGTTTAGACCCGGGTTGTGCCCTTACGCGGGGCGTTTGCCCTGTAAAGGAGCCGGGTACGCAGCTTCCAGGCATTGCAGATCGGATACTGGGGCCCAAACGATGGCCGGAATCGCGAACGACAACGCTGCGAAGGTCCCTCTTTGTACTCGGCCATCGTGAAACGGCGGCGTTTTACCTCACTGCCGCCGATCCTCGACTGCACTATCCCACGAAAGCCGGCGACCCCCAAGAACAACCGCCGATTCAATGGTTAAAAGTTTATATGACAGAACGTCGTAGGATTGTGGCCCAAGTACGGCGTCAAGTACCGCGTTGAGTACGGGGCTCAGCTACGCCGCCGTTTCCCCGGGGAACCCGGCCCCGCAGGGCTACGGGAAAAAAATCGCCCGATGCGACGATTTCTTGACAACAAGACGTTGACAGGTCCGATCGGGTGGGCCTATAACCCGGCCACTGAGCGCGGCGCTGCATTGGCCCTCGGCCAAGGCGAGCTTTCGTGTCTCGTAAAGCTCCTCATTATGATGAGTGAACGAACAACCGGCAACCGTCGGTTGCCATTCGTCGTCGAATGAGAGTTTTACGAAAAGCCCCTGCGGGGGCGGGGACCCCAGGGGTTCCGGGCTGTTTGACAAGTGAAGATGAAGAAAGAGAAACGTGGACGGCGGAGTCCTTGCGGATCTCGAAGAGTTGGAAACTTCGGTTTTCATCTCTGGAGATCGGACGAAAGACTTCGGCGGTACACGTTTCGCATAAGGTAACACCATGGCCTCTTCATTGAGGTCGGTCGAACGCGATGTGAATCGCGTCCGATATGGTGGGACCTCGTCAAACGTTGTGATCAGCCGGTTCAAAGTTTCAAGTCCAACTTGAGAGTTTGATCCTGGCTCAGAGCGAACGCTGGCGGCAGGCTTAACACATGCAAGT
>Ga0210408_10000995_pt1 | contig 31192 bp, 24 predicted proteins | sample IncBWH4MmetaG_FD_155471 | JGI IMG/M metagenome (GOLD analysis project Ga0210408, IMG submission 155471) | Forest soil microbial communities from Barre Woods Harvard Forest LTER site, Petersham, Massachusetts, United States - Inc-BW-H-4-M | ecosystem: Environmental > Terrestrial > Soil >... | reverse complement strand
CTGTGTTCCCTGCTCGGCGGCAAACCTGGAGTTCTCCGCCGAAACATGGGTTGGGAATCCACCGCCATATTCAGGATTGTGACATCCGACGGAGCGCTTACAGATCTCAATCCGCCTTGTCGCTTCCGGTCGCAACTGAATCTAAGTCTCGTTGGGCCCAGTGGCATCTGCCTTCCCCCTCGATTTACAGACGGACCTCCGCAGCGATTTCACCCTCTTTTGATATAGTCTCTTCCACAGGCGCTCTCCTGGCGGTCCGAACCTTCAGTTCAGCCAGCAAAATGCGCCCGTCCTCCAGAAAGGAGAGGCGGCGCGCCACACTCCCCAGATCATGGAGATCATTCAGAATCCCGCGTCTCAGCAGACTTTTCAAAACGGCACGGGAAACCGGCAGCGGAGCGCGCCCATGCTTCATGGCCAGAAGCAGGACTTGATGGCGAAGCAAATCCACCAGCGTCCTTCGCCATGCGGAGGGGTCCGCATGCACATCAAGCATCGAATGCTCGCTCTCCCGTCTTGCCGGCTGCATTGCATCTCCCACTGATTCCTCCAATGCCGTGAGTTCGGCCCGCCTCCGTGTCAGTGCAGTTCGGTATTTGGGGTGATCGAGGTGGGAGCCCTGTACACGGAGGCGGCCCGCTCTCTTCTGAGCAAGATAGCTCGTTGCCAAATGGATACAATCCGGTGAATCACCCATTTCGACAGCGTGAAATGACCGAGAGCGGTCTACTGGCAAACCCTTTGCGGCCCTGTCACGCCTGGATCAAACCGCTGCGAATGGCGTAGCGCACCAGACTTGCTGTTTCGTGGATATCGAGTTTCTTCATGAGTCTGGCCCTGTGCGATTCAGCAGTTTTTACACTGATGCCCAAGTGCACAGCGACGTCTTTCGTGGACTTTCCTTCACTCACTAATTGCAGAACCTGGCGCTCGCGCCCGGAAAGGGGATTCGCCGAGACATACGTTTTGGACAGATAAGCGTCGACCACTGCGCGCGAAATGTTTGGGCTAAGATAAATGGACCCACGGCAGACTTCCCGTATCGCATGTATCAGGTCGTCGCCAGCTTGGCTCTTCAGTACATATCCCCTGACCCCCGCGCGCAAAGACTCGGTGACATACTGATCTTCGTCGTGCTGCGTGAGGAGTATAACCTTGGTCTTGGGAGCGGATTTCTTCAGCTCGCGGGCAGCGTCCACGCCATTCAGGATGGGCATGCTGATGTCGACGATGGCCACGTCCGGTTGCAACTTCTCCACGGATCGCAGCGTCGCTTGTCCGTCCGAGGCTTCGCCGACAACTTGAAATCCCTGTCTCTCCAGTAGAGCTTTGAGTCCCTGGCGGATTAGGGCATGATCGTCGGCTAACAAAATGCGCGTCGGCATGGTCTCCCGGGCAGAATAGGGAATGGCGGCACTCACAGGCAATCCGGTGGTTGCCTATATTCTTCTGAGGTAAAGACCTCATGCGGCGGGAAGCTGGCGCGCACCAGGATGCGGGAGTAACTCCTTATCTTATTGGAAAAAAATAGCTTATTTGAGGCCAAGGAGAGAGCCGCCGGCAGCCTCGCCCAACGTCCAGGGCCCGCTGCAGAGATGCCCCTGCAGAAGGGATGTAGAATCGCGTTGGTGAAGCAACTGAGCCGGTCGCTTATCGCCTGGATTGGCCGAGCAGGGATGATCGCCTCGCCACAGGGCCGACGGCCGGCGAAGGTCAGCACCGAGGAGCCTTCGAGCGCCAATGCAACCTGAACGTCGATGTGCCACAAGAGGGCGGCCGGAAGAACTCTCCTATATCCAATTTGAACCGGGAGGAGGCGGAATCGTCCTGAATGCCTCCGAGCAAGGACTTGCTTTCCATCTCGCGGCTCCCCTGCGACAGCGGGGGCCAACTCCGGTTCGCGTTTCTCCCAATCCCATGCAGCAGATCAAACTCACCGCCGAGATCGCTTGGATGGATTCGACGAATAAGTCCGGCGGCCTGCGGTTCACGGAATTTACGGCAGACGCCGAGAATCAAATTCGTCAATGGCTGACCAAAACCAGGCAGTCTGAGGCTCCGGATGGAAAGTTCGTGATTCCTTCCTGCGCGCCAAAGGAAGAAACCGACCCTTGCTCCTATGCGCCGAGCGGTGCACCGGGCCCGCTACCAGCAAGTCCGGTTTTGGACAATGCCACGCCGCCTGACGCAGATGCCGCGATATTAGCCGTAGCTCGATTCCGCAGTATTCCCGCAAAAGCACTCCTGCCGGCGCCGCGTTCACAAAAAAAGCACATACCAATTGCCCGGCCACGACTGCTGCTTAGTTTCGCGGTCGGGTTTTCATTATCCGTTCTCGTGTTCACCACGATCTTAATCTTACAAAACTCTCGCCTCGAAATCGGCAATTCACTTATCCGCCTGGGGGAGAAGCTCAAGGGCAGAGGTAACACCCAAGCAGTTGCCCCTTTACCCACACCTGTTCATACCCTAGAACCTAGCCCGGCGAGCACTCCCTCTGTCCCCAGCTCAATCCCAGAGACTCCCGCAAACGAAACCATAGCTGCACCCGACTCCGCCGCATCCCCTCAAACAACTCAGGATACTGCAAGTTCCACCGATTCTCGCGCTGCGGATCTCCAGAACTCCCAGCAACATCTTGGGGAAGTACATTTGAAGAAAGGCCGCCGCGATCCCGCGCGACAACTGTGGTCCGCGTTAGCGGCAGGTGACAGTTCGGCAGAGCTCGCGCTTGCGCAGCTTTACCTGACGGGCGACGGCGTGCCCAGGAATTGCGAACAGGCGCGCGTGCTGCTCAGGGCAGCAGCAAAAAACGGCAACACCCAAGCTATGCTGGAATTGCGAAAACTCAACTCCAGCTCCTGCCGATAGCACTGGGATCTCTCGCCACGATTCCAGGACAAAATAATCCGAAGGGTATGGCGATTTCTCCGATGGGGCGCTACGCCTACGTCTCGAATCGAATAACCGTCGTGCCCACGGAAACGCGCCCCGCGCTAGTACCAACGGCACCACGCCCAGGATGAACGCCAGGGAAGTCCTTAGTCCGCGGTTGCGTGTCCCGGGACGGCTGCGCCCGCAGGCCGTGAATGTCGCGCACGGAAGAAGGCAAAGCGATCCAGGACCTTCTCCTGGAACTCTTCGAGGTAGAGATAGATCGCCGGAGTAATGAAAAGGGTGATGAACTGCGACACAATCAGGCCGCCGACCACAACGAGTCCGAGCGGCCGGCGCGAGGCGCCATCCGCCCCGTAGCCGAGGGCGATGGGCAGGGCGCCCATGAGCGCGGCCATGGTGGTCATCATGATGGGACGGAAGCGCTCCATGCTGGCTTCGTGAATCGCTTGATCGTCTGGTGCGCCGTGCTCGACCCGCTGTTGCGCGAAGTCCACGATCATGATTCCGTTTTTCTTCACGATGCCCATGAGCATGAACATGCCGATGAACGCGTATAAAGAAGCCTCGGCGCCAAACAGCCATAAGGTCAGGAGGCCACCGACGAGCGCAACCGGCAACGAGGAGAGCACGGTGATCGGATGCAAGTAGCTCTCGTACAAAATAGCCAAAATCACGTACATGACAAAGACCGCGAGAACCATGAGGATGGTGAGGCTTGATACCGTGTCGCGGAACGTAAGCGCTTCGCCCCGGAACTCGCCCCGAATTCCTGGTGGCAAGACTTGCTTCGCCGCCTTCTCCACGAAATCAGTTGCTTGCCCGATGGAATAGCCTGGCTTCAAGTTGAAGAACAGCGTGGCGCTCGTGAATTGGTTGATGTGATTGACGGATTGCGGGCCCAACATCGTATGCCAAGTCGCCAGGGCGTTGAGCGGAACCATGCGCGAGCCGTCGTCGCTCTTGATGTACAGCAGATGAAGATCCTGAGGCTCGGAACGCTGGTCGTCGGCAACTTCCAGGATCACCTGGTATTGGTCGGTGGGCTTCTTGATGAGATAGACGTAATTCTGCGAGTACGCTTGGTGCAGAAGATTGAGAATCCTCGTCTCGGAGACGCCATAGGTCTTGGATTGCTCGCGGAGAATGTCGACCTGCAGATTCGGGGTATGGTTGAACAGGTCGGAGTTGACAAAGAGGAACCCCGGGAACTCGGACATTTTGCGCATCAGGGTTGCCGAGCTTGCATAGACCTCGTTCGGATCGATCCCGGAAATCGAATAAGCAAACTGGCCCTGCAGCTGCGCCGTGGCTCCGGTGCTGATCTGCAGCACCGGCTGAGGTTTGAGAAAGGTGAGCAGACCGGGGACCTTGGAGTTCAACTGTCCCATCAACTGCCCAGTTACGACTTGAATGGGAGGACGCTTATCGGGAGCCTTCAGAAACGCGAGCACCAGGCCCTGGTTGGCGGGGAAAAATGAATTGTTGCCGCTCATGGTGAAGGTCATGTCCACGGCGGGGTTGGTATGGAGGACGTCCTCGACCTCTATTTGGTGGGTATGCATTTCGTAGTGCGACGTACCCTCCTGAGCGATGAACACGCCGAGGGCGAAGGAACTGTCGCCGACGGGGAGGAAGGCCTTGGGAACGATATAGAAAAAGTAGACAGTTCCCAGCAGGCAAACCACCCAAATCGCCAGCGAAATCCAGCGATGCCGAAGGAAAAACCACAACCAACGCCCGTAGACGGCCAGCACCCTTTTTTCTGTGCCGCCGATGACGCGCTCGATCCAGTTCTTCTTCGCCCGCTCTCCGCCCACCTGAAGCAGGCCGGAACACATCAAGGGCGTGAGCGTCAGCGAAACGATGCCACTGGCGAAAATCGAAACGATGATGGTGATGGAGAACTCGCGAAAAATGCGCCCCACCAGGCCGCTCATAAAGACCAGCGGGAGGAATACGGCGGCTAGGGAAATGGTCATGGCGAGAATCGTGAAGCTGATTTCCCTGGCGGATTGTAAGGAGGCTTCGAGGGCACTGAGGCCGCTCTCCATGAGGCGAACCGTATTCTCCAGGAAGACGATGGCGTCATCGACCAAGAATCCGATGGCTAGGGTCAAGGCCATTAAAGAAAGGTTGTCTAGGCTGTAGCCCAGGATGCCCATGACCACGAAGGTGAGCAGGAGCGAGAGAGGCAGCGCCACAACCGGGATCAAGGTGTCGCGCGCGCGGCCTAGAAAAACAAAGATCACCAGGACAACCAAGGCGAACGCGACGAACAGCGTCGCCTGGACATCCTTGACGCTGTTCACGATGCCTTGCGAGCGGTCATAAATGGGAACGATTCCAACAGAACTGGGGAGCTGGGCCTGCACGGCGGGAAGGAGGTCGCGGATGGATTTGGCAACCTCGACGGCGTTTGATCCCGCGCGCCGGAAAACCGCAACGACTACCGTAGCCGCCGGAACCTCGTGTCCGCGGTACCAAAAACGCATGCTGATGCGTTCGTCTTGCAATCCGTTTTTTACCGTGGCGACGTCTTTCAGGTATACCGAAGCGCCGTTGCCTTGTCTGACGATTAAATCCTCATACTGGCTGGCTTCGCTGAGTTGCCCTTCAGGCTGAAGCAAGAAGGTGTGATGCGCGCCGTCAAATTGGCCTGCTCCCGTGTAGCTGGTGCCGTTCTTCAGCGCCGCCGTCAAATCATCAATGGTTAGACTGCGCGCGGCCATCGCGGAAGGGTCGGCCTTGATGCGCACCGCGGACTGAGCGCCGTAAACGGCCACCTGGCTCACCCCAGGGAGAATGCTGATGCGCTCGCCGACTTGCGTATTGGCGTAGTCGAAGAGCTGGCCCTGCGTGGCGCTGTCGCTGGTGATCCCGACGTACATGATGGGCTGGTCGTTAGGATTGGTCTTGGTGAAGGTGGGCGGGCTCGGCAAATCCACGGGGAGCTGCGCCGTCGCGCGCGTAATGGCCGCCTGAACGTCGGTTGCCGCCGCATCCACATTCTTGGAGAGATCAAACTGCAGGACGAAACTCGAGTGCCCCTGTCCGCTGTTGGAGGTCACCAACTCTAGGCCGGGAATCTGCATGAACTGACGCTCGAGCGGCGTGGCCACATTGTTCGCCATGGTCTCTGGCGTTGCGCCGGGATAGCCTACGCCGACTTGAATGACGGGATAGTCCACGGCGGGCAGGTCATTGACCGGCAAGGCAAAATAAGCGAGTACACCGAAAACGATGGCCGAGATCGTGAGCACCGCGGTCATCACCGGGCGGCGAATAAATGGTTCAGAAAGATTCATGGATCTTCGTTCCCATTACTTTGCGCTCGCTGGCGCACCCGCCGGCGTGCCACCTGCAGGCCCAGCGCCGGCGGTATCCACACGCACCTTGCCGTTCGGGGCTACGGTCATCTGGCCGGCCACGATGACGTTCTCTCCCGCGGCGACACCTTGGGTAATCACCACGTTATCGCCCTGCCGCTGGCCCAAGGTCACGAGCCGAAGGTCCGCGGTGTTATCGGGTTTCACCACGTAGACGAAGGGACCCTTTTGGCTAATCTGCGTGGCTTGGTTGGGGATCAGCACCGCCCCCTTTTGCGTTGCCAGGACTAGCCTGACATTGACAAATTGACCGGGCCAGAAATGATGATCGGGGTTAGAGATGGTGGCGCGCAAATTGACCGTGCCGGTGCCGTTCTGGACGGTGTTGTCGAGAAATGTGAGCTTGCCGCCGGGGGCGCGGTCCTCCGGATCGGAGGGCAGCCTCACGAAGGTCTTCAGTGTTCCGCGAGTCATCTCCTTCTGCACGTTGGGGAGGTCGCGCTCGGTTATGGTGAAGTCCGCATAAATCGGGTCCAGGCGCTGGATCAGTAACAACCCGGTCGTGTTGGCCTGCACGACGTTTCCGACGTCAACCAGTCGCGCGCCGGCGCGGCCCTGGATGGGCGAGTGGATATAGCAATATTCCAGGTTGAGCTGGGCGGTTTCGAGAGCCGCTTCCGCAGATTCCACTTGCGCCTGATCGACGTCGACGGTGCTCTTTTTGGCGTCGTAATCCTGCTTTGCGATGACCTTCGCGTTCAATAGCTCCGAGCTGCGTGCGTACTCTACCTTCGCGAGCTCAAGCGCCGCTTTTGCCTGGGCCAGCGCGCCCTTTGCCGAATCGACCTGGGCATGATACGGACGAGGATCAATCTCAAAAAGCAACTGCCCTTTGGCCAGATCAGCGCCGTCCTGGAATTCCCTTTGCGTAATGCGGCCGCCGACTTGCGGGGTTACGGTAACCGACTCGAAAGCGAAGCTCTTGCCGATCTCGTCGAGGTAAACGGGCACGTCTTTGCCCTGCGCCTTGACTACACTCACCAGGGGTGGAGGCGGGAGTTGAGGACCAGAAGCTTGGGGATTCGCCCGGTTACAGCCCGGCGCCGCGATTTGCAAGGCAAACAGCGGTAGGACATACAGAAATCCGAGCTTCAACTTCATTCTTAGCCTCCCCTCGTCTGTCTATACGCTACCAGCCAAGGGTATATTGCGGGCCAAGCCCAGCAGCCCATGGTCGACACCACACCCTGCTCGTATCCCTGAAGTTTGTGAGGCCCGGTCATAAAGCAAGGCACACCCAAGACTAGATTAGACGCCAACGAGGGAAATGCGTTACTTTTTGCGAGTTCCATTGTGGGCCTGCGGCAATCTGCGCCTCAGAAGCCGCGGTGTCGATTATACCCCGCCGCCAGCTGGCTCGCCGGGCCCATTCTTCTCGAGTCGACACTCAATAGAAATCGCGGGAATCGATTCTCTTTGAGGAAAGCCCAAGTTGCAGCACGTCCATCTGTTCCGGTCGGTCAAAAAACTTGCCGGGGAATAAACTCTTTGCCACTACTCGAACGCCGCCAAACGCCGCGCCCAGCACGATCGCCACCACCATGAAGATCCCGGTGAAAATGAAAATCTTGGCGAGAATATAGGCCCACGGCGGATCGGTGATGGTGGTGGTCGGCTCGTGCCACGTCACGTTCGTTTCGTAATTCACCGTGCTCCGCAGCGATTTGCCGTACGCCACCGAAGTTGGCTTCAATACTACCGAGAGCAGGGAAGCGTTGCGTTCGATGCTCGTTCCCGCCTGTTTCGCCGTGGATGAAATCGCCTGTTCCAGGTGACGCAAGTGCTGCTCCGCCAGTTGCGGCGTGGGATATTCGATCAGCAGCAGCACCGCCTCGTCCTTTCCCGCGCGGTAGTGCGCGAAGATGGCCTCCGCACCCAACGCGAAGCCCGCCTCATTGACGAGTCCCGCGAATTCCTCTTGCTTCAACGCGGTTAGCGCATTCCTAAACGCCACTGGCCCCAGCGCATATTTCTGCGTCCCGTCCGTGAAGCCGCGCGGCAAATACATGCGAATCGGAGGCAGCGGCGTCTGGTCGGCATGCGCGCTCGCGGCCTGCACCAGCGCCGCCAGATCTTCCGTGCAAATCGCCGTCGTCGGGCGCACCTCCAGAATCGTGCTCCCCAGAAGCGCAAATAATCTGTCGCCATCCACCGCCGAAGTCCGGTCCAGCGTCGACGGATGCATCTCCGGGCTGATCAGCGTGGTATACACTTCGTAAGCGTTGCTGGGATCCCGGTATTTTTCCAATCGCACGTCGATCTTGGCGTCGCCGGCAGTGTACTGACAGAATTCACCTGTCGTTCGTCCGGTTTCTTTCCAAAGATTTACGTAGTTTGATGGACCTTCGGTTTCTACCCATTGCGCGCTCGGGTGACCCGACCATTTGTTGAAATGAGAGGGAAGCGCCATTTGCTGCGCGGACGCCCACGGCCCGGCAGCAGCCGCCGCCATAAGCACGGCAATGGCAATAAGGTAAGGCTTTCGCATCCCGGCTTCTATTAGACACCAACTGCCTAGTTTTGGTTGCGAGATTGTTCCACGGGTACCGCGGGGGGATGCCCGGCTCCGGGCTTCGCAGGCTGATTCATCGTCACGCTGTTCATGCTCTCCAGGTAACTGACCATGCCCTGATACAACCCCTCGGCCACTTTTTGCCGTTGCTCGGGATTTTTCAGCAGTTTTTCGTCCGCCGGATTGCTCAGAAATGAAATCTCCGTCAGGATCGACGGCATGTCCGCGCCGATCAGCACCACGAACGGCGCTTTCCGCACTCCGCGGTTTTTCACCGGCTTGCTGCTCTTTTGCATCCGCTTGGCTAGCGAATCCTGGATGTCTTCGGCAAGTTCCTTGGACTCGTCAATTTTTTCCGTCCGCGCGATTTTCATCACCAGGTCCTGCAGTTCGTGTACGCCTCCCTGCGCCGTGGCGTTTTCCCGCGCCGCCACTTCCATCGCTTCCGCCGAGCCCTTCAGGTTCAGGTAGTACGTCTCGATCCCGCGCGCCGCGTGGTCTCTGCTCGAATTCGCATGAATGGAAATAAACAGGTCGGCCTTCGCCTGGTTCGCGATATTTGTCCGCTCTTCCAGCGGAACAAAGGTGTCGTCCGAGCGCGTGTAGATCACGTCCGCTCCGGGTAGCCGCTGCTCGACGATTTTCCCCAGCCGCAGCGCCACGTCCAGGCACAGGTCTTTCTCCATCAATCCGGTCGGCCCAATCGTTCCCGTGTCGTGTCCGCCGTGCCCCGCGTCGATCACGATCCTTCCAATTTTCAGCCCCAGCGCGCGTGTCAGCGTAGACTGCCCATCGCGCGTCGGTTGCGGCGCGCTGGCAGGCCGCACCAAATCCGGCTTCGCGTTCATTGCCGTGGCCCTGGCCGGCTTTGATTTAGCATTCTTCGCGGCAGGCAGCGAATTACGTGCCACCGCGGATGAATTGCTCCCCGCGCCCGAACCGTCAACTGCGCCAGCGCTAGTCGCGCCGCTGTTGATCGTGCTGCTGATGGCGCTTTTCGAATTTACCGCCGGCCGCTCTGAACCCGCGGCGGGATCCTCCATTGAAACCTTCGCCGTCCCGTTCTGAACCGTTCGCCCTTCGCCATTCGCCGCTGTAGCGCTCTCATTCGAATCTGCTGCCGCCGCCTGCTGCGGCTTTTTCACCTTGGCCGTACGCACCGGCGCCGCCGCCGGAGCATTCCCGTACAAGTCGATCAAAAGTTGCGCTGGATTATTCGTCAGCGAAGCGCTGTAATCCTTCACTCCGTTGACGTCCAGCACCACGCGCACCACGCCGTTATGATTCTGCGCCACACGCACGGCCGTCAGCATGCCGCCGTCATAGTGAATATTCCCGCGAGTGACTTCCGGCGTCAGCCGCGCCGCGTGCAAATCAAAAAAAATCCGGTCAGGATTCGCGATCCTCCCGGAAACAAATTGCATGCTGTCGTCCAGGTCAATCGTCACTCGCGTGGCATTGCCGTTCACCGCCGCGCGAATCCGCCGCACTTGCGGAATCTCCCGCGCTCCCGTCCGGCTCGCGGACTTGCCCCCGGAGTGTACCGGCGCATTCGCCCGCGTTTCCTCGGCGCTAGGCATAGCCGCCGCATTTGAATTGACAGCCACACTGTTCGTCGTTGCCGGCGCGTCGTCGTTCTGCAGCAGCGCCAATTCCGCCAGCGCTTCTTGCGCTTCGCGTTTCCTCGGCGAACGAGGATACCGTTTCAGAAAATCCTCATAACTCTTTTTCGCCTGCGCCGAATCCCCAAGCTGCTCGCGCTGCAGCTTCGCCACTCGCAGGATCGCATCCTGGCAATACTTGCTCGTCGGATATTCGCGCACCAGGAATTGGTAGGAATCGACAGCCGACTGGTAATAGCTTCGCCCAAACCGGTCGCCCATCTCGGTGTAAAGTTCCGCGATCGTCAGAAGGGAATCGGGCACTTCCGTGGCGCGCGGCGTAATCATAGCCACGCGGCGATATCCGCTAACCACTTGTTTGTAATCCGCGAGCGTGCGCTTTTCGCTGGGTTTGCTGTTTAGCGCCGCGCGCTGCTCTTCAGCCCGCGCGAATTGCGCAGCCGCCGACTGGCGCCGCACCGCCGCTGTGGCCGTAGGCTCCGCGCCTGTTTTGGCCGCCGCCGCGGAGGCCAGCATCAGTGCTCCGCCCAGCGCCGCAAAAACCGGCGAAAGACGGGCGAAGCTGACGCGCAAAATTTTTTTCCTCCCCAACATCAACTCACATCCCCCAACGCCGCTTCCATCCTATCCGCAAACCCAAACTCAATTCACCAATAACATGCAAAACGTTCGAGGCCCGAGAATAGGGCTTCTCGAAAACTGCTCGCTACCCACTACACACTCTCTTCTATTCGTTAGTGAATATGATGCGCCCATCCGCGGTAACATCTCGATGGATCGCGTGAGCATTGACGTAAGCGTCAGCAAGCCGTCCTGAGCCCGGCCGGAAGTAAGCGTTCTGTACCTTCTGCACATAGTCGCGCGTCTCTCGATATGCGGGCACGCCGTGAGCGCGGTCCACCGCGCCCTCTCCCGCATTGTACGCCGCTAAGGCCAGGTCGAGATTGCCGTTGTATCGTTCCAGCAACCTCTTCAAATGTTGAACCCCCGCGTCGATGTTTTGTTGCGGGTTGAACACGTCGTACGCCCCATAGCGCTGCGCCGTCGTGGGGATCAACTGCATCAATCCGCCCGCGCCCTTGTGCGACCACGCCTTGGGATTCCAGTTTGACTCTGTTTCGATCACCGCGCGCACCAGCGCCGGGTCCACGCGATGCCGGTCCGACGCTTCTCGAACGATTTTTTCGACGCCGTCGCGCCCCATGTCCACGGCCGGTCGGCTGCGTCCCATCAACGAAGCTTCAGCGGGAAGGTAGATGTTGCTGTGCGCCCTCGCAGCAGTGAGCTTGGGGGTTCTCAGCGGTTCGGCGTTCACGAAAAAACGCCGCCCATCATCTTCAATAACCTTGGCGATCTGCGCGTTCGCAGTCTTCGCGAAAAAAGACGCAGCGAGAATCGCGCAAGAAACCAGCGCCCCTCGCAGAAGCCATGCCGTATTTGTCGCGCGTCTATTCATCATGCCCTTGCGGTTAGGCATACCATACATTCGAGTCCCAGCCACACCGCCACCATTCTTCCGGAGCGCCTCGTTGCGGTCAATGCGACTTCCGTACTATGCGCACTGGACCGGCCGGTTGGCGGCATGGCGCTGAGCCGCTTAGGGTTACCAACGGCTCGCCACAGGCCTCCTACCCCCAATTATAACAAGCCTTCCAGCAGGGAGGGGATACTCAATAGGGCACTTTTCAACGCCGCCGTGTCTTTGCCGCCAGCCTCCGCTAGATCCGGCCTGCCGCCGCCCGAACCGCCCACCTGCTTCGCCAGCGCCTGTATCAGTTTGCCAGCATGGACTTTACCCGTCAGGTCCTTGGTTACCCCGGCGATCAGCGCCACCTTGCCGTCCTCCGGCATTCCCAGCGCTACCACTCCGGACCCCAGTTTTTGCCGCAAACTGTCGACCAGCTGTCTAAGTCCTTCGCGGTCAACATTCTGTACTTCCGCAGCGATAACCTTAATCCCTTTAACAAGTTGCACGCGCCCCGCCAGTTCGTCAATCTGGCTGAGAGCCCCCTTGCGTTTCTGCGCTTCTAGCTCCTTCTCCAGTTGCTTGGCGGTCTGCGCGAGCTTCTCTACCTGCGCCAATATGTCGTCCTCCGCCACATTGAGTTTGCCGGCTACTTGACGCAGGGTCGTCGCCTGCTGCTGGTAGTGCTCCAGCGCGCCGATGCCGGTTACAGCTTCGATGCGGCGCACGCCCGCTGCCACCGACTCTTCGCCCACGATTTTCAGCACGCCGACGTCGCCAACTCGCTGGACGTGCGTCCCCCCGCAAAGCTCTTTCGAGTAGAACCCGCGAGCCGCGCGCGGATCGGGAATCGTCACTACGCGGACGTTGCTCTCAGGATACTTGTCCCCGAAGAACGCCAGCGCGCCGGAAGCCAGCGCCTCTTCGAGCGAAGTCACGTTCGTCTCAATCTGCGTGTTCAGGCGAATCTCGTCGTTTACCTGCTGCTCGATGTCGCGCAGCTCTTCCGCATCCACATGCGCAAAGTGCGAAAAATCAAATCGCAGCCGCTCCGGCGCATTCAGCGACCCGGATTGCTTCACATGCGTCCCCAGAATATTTCGCAGCGCCGCGTTCACCAGATGCGTACCGGTGTGATTCCGAATAATCCGCGCCCGCCGCTCCGCATCCGCCACCACCGCGACGCGATCGCCCACTCGCAAAGTTTCCTTCGCCACAACTCTGTGCGCCACCAGCCCCGCCACCGGATAAAACGCGCCCGTCACCTCCGCGAGCAGTTGCGACTCCGAGTTGTCATAGAACGCTCCGGTGTCCGCCACCTGCCCGCCCGACTCCGCATAAATCGCCGTGCGGTTCAGCACAATTTCGCCGCTTTCACCGGGCTTCAGTTCGCCGACAATTTCGTAGCGCCGGCTTCCAGCCGGCTCTTTCTGCTCTGCCCCTGCTGCCGGCAAGATGCCGGCGCTACGAAATATCGCTTCAATCCGGGCATCTTTCGCCGTCGTCCCAAAATAAAAATCCGGCTCCGTCTTAAACGTCTCCGCCAATTTCGCATAAGCCGGATTCGCCGTCTCCTTCGCCCCGCCCTTCCACGACGCCCGCGCCCGCGTCTTTTGTTCTTGCATCGCGCGGTTAAACTCAGGCTCGTCCACTACAAATCCTCTCCACGAACCTTCCTCCCGCAGCACATCAAGTGACAGTCCGTAGGTATCGTACAAACGGAACGCAATCTGGCCCGGTAAAACGAGAGGCTTGTTGATTGGAGATTTTATAACCTCAACAGTGCCGTCGTCCCGTCGTGCCAGCTGAAGGTCTTTCCGTTTTCGCCCCTCTGTATCCACTGCCTCGTCCAAATGATTTAGTGCAATTTTGAGGGTGTGCTGGTACGCCACCTCTTCGTGGTTAATCATGCTTACAATTCCGTTTAGGCCACGCTCTAGCTCTGGGTACGGCTCTTTCATTAGCCTTGCAACTTCCTTTGCCATCTTGTGCAGAAATGGTCCGTCAATACCAAGCATGCGGCCATGTCGAAGCGCCCGCCGAATTATCTTTCGCAGTACATATCCGCGTCCCTCATTGTCTGGCGTGACGTCATCAGAAATCAAAAATGTTGACGCTCGGCTATGGTCTGCCAAGATTCGTAACGACACATCAGTTTCACGTGACTCGCCATACTTTTTTCCGGAAAGTTCGCCCGCGAAGGCGATCAGTGGCATGAATAAATCCGTTTCGTAGTTGGAGATGACGCCCTGGAGGACGGCGGCGATTCGCTCCAGTCCCATCCCAGTGTCAACGGAAGGTTTGGGCAACGGTGTCAAATTGCCAGATGCGTCGCGATTCCACTGCATGAAGACGAGGTTCCAGATTTCAACGTAGCGGCCGCAATCACACGGGAATTTGCAATCGGCATGGCCTTCATCGGAAGCAGCGGGCCCCATGTCGTAATGAATCTCACTGCACGAACCGCAAGGGCCCGTTTCCCCCATGGTCCAGAAAAGCTCTTTGATTCCCTGATTTCCTTCCAAGGCGATGACCCGTTCCTGCGGTGCGCCAACCTTCACCCAAGTATTTCTAGAAAGTGAATCAAGACCCACATTGACACCCGGCGATAACTCGGCCCCACCGAAGATCGTAAAGTAGAGTTTATTTATATCTAGATTGAACCACTCATCGGAGGTAAGTAGTTCACATGCGTAGGAGATCGCTTCTTCCTTGTAATAGTCCCCAAACGAAAAATTTCCCAGCATCTCGAAAAACGTGTGATGCCGCTTCGTAAACCCCACGTTTTCCAAATCGTTATGCTTCCCGCCCGCGCGGACGCATTTCTGCGCCGACGTCGCCCGCGTGTAATCCCGCTTTTCCAGCCCCAGAAACACGTCCTTGAACTGGTTCATCCCCGCATTCGTAAACAGCAGCGTGGGATCCCCATGCGGCACCAGCGACGAGCTCCGCACCCGCCGGTGCCCCTTGCTTTCAAAGAAGCGCAGGAAAGCCTGACGGATTTCGTTGCCGCTCCAGAACTTTTCTCTTGTGCTCGCGCCCGCCATTTTTGTTGCGTGCCCTTCCCGGGCACGTCAGCCCCAGTTTTGCAGGATTCAATCCCCAGATTATCGCAGACGCAGCAAACCCCCGCAATGAACCCACAGTCGGGACTGGGCCAAATTTCCGATTACGCCGTGGTACTGCTGTCCTCATTCCGTCCCAGTGACCAGTAGCGCGGTTATTCCGGGACAAGCTAATGTGTCTCAGCCGCGACTCTTGTCCCTCACTCTCCACGTTTCCGAATCGGTGCAATACGCGAGCGGGGCGCTGTTTTCTCGGCCCGATCAGGAGCCGAAAATAAAGGGAATATGGACTTTGCTCTTCGAATCAAGAAAAACACTCTGAGCGCGGCGATGATTGCCGTGTTGTCATTCGTGGGAGGCAGTCCGGCACGCGCCACTGAACAGCCGCGCGCCGTGAGCGTAAACCGGCCAAGTGGGACAACTACGGTCGGAATGATCGAGATTCCCGCCGTCGGTCTCGCGACAAGGGTGCTCGAAGGTTCCAATGCACGTACACTCCGGCTGGCTGTTGGGCACATCCCGGGCACCGCTCTTCCCGGTCCCTCCGGCAACGTCGGCCTTGCGGGCCATCGGGATACTTTCTTTCGTCCCTTGCGAAGGATCAAGGTGGGAGACGAGATTCGGTTTACAACCGTGGCCGGCACGTTCAAATATCGAGTTATTTCTCTCCGCATTGTTCTTCCCAATGCCATCGAGGTGTTAAATGATACGCAACTGCCGACGCTAACGTTGGTTACCTGTTATCCGTTTGATTTCATCGGCACCGCCCCACAGCGTCTGATTGTGCACGCCGAGATGGTCCCCGATTCCCCGAACTGAACCAATACATTCGTCAAACTCCTGAGTAACGTACTTCTCGGAATCTGACGCGCCCGCCAGAGTAGACGTGCTCCACTGGTCTCCAGCCGGAATTCAGACAATAGCGATGTGTTTGTCATAACATAGCGCGTGCATTCCACGTCGCACGGAGGCCCTCATGGGTGAAATGATTCAGTTCAAGCGGCCGGATGGGATGACTTGTCCCGGCTATCTGGCAACTCCCAAAGCAGGAGCTGGTGCGCACGGATTTGTGTGCATCCAGGAGTGGTGGGGGCTCAACGAGCAAATCAAGAAGACCGCTGACCGCCTCGCCGAAGCCGGTTACCGCGCGCTTGTCCCGGACCTCTACCGCGGCAAGATCGCCAAAGCTTCCGACGAGGCCAGCCACATGATGGCCAACCTCAACCTTTCCGATGCGTCCGAGCAGGACGTTCGCGGCGCCGTGCAGCACCTGAAGCAAAGTTGCAAGAAAGTAGCCGTGGGCGGCTTCTGTATGGGCGGCCTGCTGACCATCCTCGCCGCCGTCCGCGTACCGGAGATGGACGCCGGCGCGTGCTTCTACGGCCTCCCGGATCTTCCCGCCGCCGAATTCAAGAAGATCAAGATTCCACTGACCTGCCATTTCGCGAACAAGGACGGCTGGATTACCCCCGCCAAAGTCAACGACTTCGAGGCCGCGCTCAAGCAATCCAAATCCAAATTTGAGATTTATCTCTACGACGCCCAGCACGCCTTCATGAACGAAGCCCGCCCCGGAGTCTACGACCCCGCCAGCGCCAAACTAGCCTGGGACCGCACCCTCAACTTCCTGAACAACGTCCTCGCCTAACCCCAATTCGTCTGTAGGGGCGCAGCATGCTGCCTCCTCCTAGAGGCAACCATGCTCCAACTAGTCCCATCGAAGTCTTGATAGTTTAGACGCCAGCCCGCGCCATGCTTCCGCTCCACATTTTCCTTGTTCCTCACTCTTCCCTAAGAGCGCAAATTTCCCCTCCTTTGTTTTCAATCACATCCGCACTCTTTTGCACTTTTCTGCACCAAGAGTGTTGCCTATCTCGTTTCCTTTCTTTCGCTTGCGCACTCTTTGTGAAAAACAGGGGGGCGTGGGGGTACTCTTCCCAAATTGGAACGCTACTCTGATTCCATCTCCGCGTCGGGCACATCCTCTTTCACAAGCGCCTTCAATTCCCGGCGCACCACGTCCGCCGAAAAACCCGCCCGCAGCAGGCTCCCATAAATGGAAGCCATTTTCTTCTCATCAATCTCCCCGCGGTACGACCGCAGCTTCCGCTCAATCCGCGCGCGCACCATGGCGGCTTCGTCGTTTTGCTCCGCCGCTTCCTTCAGCGCCGCCTCGATATGCCGGTCGGGGACGCCGCGCGCCCGCAAATCACGAGCAACACGAAACTTACCCTGCTTGCGCCCCTCGGTACGCTGCCGCGCGAACTGCTTGGCGTATTTCGCATCATCGATCTGCCCGTTTTCCTTCAACCGCGCCATCACCACTTGCACCAGCAGCTTGTTCTCGCTCCGCCGCTCCAGCTTTTGCTTCATTTCGTGCACCGAATGCGCCCGCCGCATCAGCGCGCGCACCGCTACGTCGTACAACTCCTCTTCCGTCTCGAGTTGGCGACGTTTGGAGAACACGACGAGAGGATGGAGCACCGAAGTAAGGAAGTAAAGCGGGAAAGAGTTAACGAGCCATCGTCGACTGGTTATTTCGCACAGCACGACAGCGTTGCGCGAGCGCGGATGAAATGGCGGTCACACCAACTGCTATTGTGCGCCGGTGGCGAAGCTGGAAGAAGGTTCAGAAGAAGCGAGGAAGACGAAGAGACCCTTGAGCGAGACGAGGGCGAGAAACGCGCCCATAGCAAACGCCGGAGCCCAGGGTATCCAGTTCCAGAAGGGACGATCGATGATGGCCAGGGACACGTTGTTCGGATCATAGAGAACGGCGACCGGCCAGCCAACGCCTTCGCCGCTGGAGACGAGTTTGCGCTCCTCGAAGCGCACCACGGCGCCCTGCGCCTCAAATTCGACGATCGCAGGGTACACCGTGCGGCCGAATATGCCGGTAGAGGTGGGAGTGCGATACCTATGGAACTGCCTCGGCTGGAAGCCGACGATCTTGCCCCGGGCGTGAACGCCTTTGAAGAGCAGATGGGCATCGGTTTTTCCGGTGAAGTACGCGACGCCAAGCAATGCCACTGCGGCGAGCAATTGAGGCACGAAGGCGAATCGGAAAATTTTCGCGCGGTTGGCGAGGAGCCACTCGACTTGTTGCTGGGGAAACGGCATTAAAGTCGACCTCAGTAAACACTAGAAGCGTTATTTGCGGGCGAAGCGCTCGAAGTCGGCCATTTGGGAGGCCATTTCCTCGCGGGCAGAGTCGGCGGCGGAGCGGATGCCCTGGATGCGCAGCTTGAATTCGTCGGCGTTGGAGGCGCGGGCGAGGGCTTCGTCGAGGGTGATGAGCTGCTTCGAGTAGAGATCGAAGAGCGACTGGTCGAACGTCTGCATGCCGTACTGGCTGGTGCCGGCGGCGATGGCGTCATGAATCAAGCGGGTCTTGTCCGCGTTGATGATGCAATCGCGGATGTAGCCGGTGGCGATCATGATTTCGCAGGCGGGCACGCGGCCTTTGTCATCGGCGCGGCGCACCAGGCGCTGAGAGACGACTGCCTTCAGCGTGGCCGCAAGCTGCAAGCGAATCTGCTTTTGTTCCGGCGGCGGAAAGACCGCGATAATACGCTGAATCGTTTCGGTGGCGTCGAGAGTATGCAAAGTGGAAAGAACGAGGTGGCCAGTTTCCGCGGCCAGCAGCGCGGTGGAAATCGTTTCGAGGTCGCGCATTTCGCCGACCAGAATCACGTCGGGGTCCTGACGCAGGGCGGCGCGCAAGGCGGTCGAAAAGTTCGCAGTGTCCACTTCGACTTCGCGCTGATTGATGAAACTCTTTTTGTCGCGGTGCAGAAATTCGATAGGGTCTTCGATGGTGATCAAATGGTCGGCGCGGTTGGCGTTGATGCGGTCAATCATCGCCGCCAGCGTGGTGGATTTACCGGAACCGGTGGTGCCGGTGACCAGCACCAGCCCGCGCTGCTCTTCGCAAATTTTGGAAATGACGGCGGGGAGGTTCAATTCCTCGGTGGTGCGAATTTTCGTGGGAATGACGCGCAGCACCATGCCGACGTTGCCGCGCTGCTGAAACACGTTGACGCGGAAGCGGCCCAAACCCGCTACGCCATAGGCCATGTCCAATTCCGCCGTTTCCTTGAACTTTTGCTTCTGGCGGTTGGTCATCATGCTGAACGCCATAGAAAGCATTTCTTCCGGAGTGACGCGGGGCACGTCGGTTTGCGCCGCGAGCAGGCCGTCGATGCGCAAGTAAGGGTGGTTGCCGACTTTTAGGTGCAAGTCGGAGGCTTTGTTTTCGACCGCACGCCGCAGAAGATCGTCAATGCTAATAGCCATGTTTTGTGAACTCCGCAAGAATGCAGCTAATACACGAAACTAGCATCGGCGGGGGGAGCGGGCAAGGAAACCGCGCGGGCCGGTTGCGCGCTAGTTAACTGTACGGAGGGCGGGTTAAGTTGCGAGTCTTTAGGTCCCAGTTCCAGAAATGGCTTAGGCTTTCTTCAGGTAGAGCGAATCGTAAAGCAAGCCGGCCACGAAACCACCGGCGAGTGGGCCGACCCAATACACGCCTTGATTGGCCCAGTGAGTTGAGGCCAGCGCGGGACCAAAGGCGCGCGCGGGATTCAAGGCCGCTCCCGTGAGAGGACCGGCGACGAGGATGCCGAGGGAGATGGAAAGGCCGATGGTGAATCCGGCGATGGACTTGAAGCCTTTTTCGTCGACGGCGGTCGCAAAAAACGTTAGCACGAGGAAGAACGTGGTGACCGCTTCGAGCGCCATGCCCGCCCAGCGGGGGAAATCACGCGCGAGTTCCGGCGTGCCCAGAGCGACGGCGCGCCAGGTTTCTTCAGGAACCACGGCTTTGAGCAAGAATGCGGCGGCAATGGCTCCAGCAAGCTGCGCGGCCCAATAGAGAACAGTGTCCACGGTATTCAAGCGCCGGGTGACCCAAAAGCCGATGGTCACCGCGGGATTGAAATGTCCGCCCGAGATGTGTCCGAGCCCGGAAACCATGATGGCAATGGCGAGACCGTGGGCCAGCGCAATTCCGAGGAGGCCGAGGCCGCCGGCGCCGTGGAGATATTGATCCGTGCAAATCGAGCCGGCGCCGAAAAAAATCAGCGCGAAGGTTCCGAGGAATTCGGCGATCAGTTTTTGCGACGTGTTGTACATCGATGATCCTCCGCGCAAGAGAAGAAACGCGCGCTCGATTCGAACGGGTGCATTCTATCTGGAATACAGCGGAACGCGCCAGCACTCCGAAAGACGAGGTGCGGGAGTTGGTTGAGAGTATCAAGAATGGGATAAAAGATTAGCAATTTACACAGAGGAAGTGGAGAGCGCAGAGGTCACAGAGCAGAAGGAATTGGTGGCAAAAACTGGCGATCCGCTTGTATGCGGCAATCTTATGTCAAGAAAGCAGAGAGAGACTGCTTGGCGCCATTGTTAGGCGGGTCGAGGCTTGTCCCCCACGCCCTTGAAGAAGGTGTAGCAGAAGACGCCGTCCGGCTCAGCCGTTCTGTGAAGAGCACGAACACCGGCATCAAAGGCTTCGGGAGCGATGATGCCGGCGGCAATCGCGGAATCGCGAACGCCCTCGATCATCGCGGTGAAGGTCTTCCTGGTGAAGCCGTCGACGAGGCCGGGTTTGCTCGAATCCACATAGACCATGCGTGGAGACACGCGAACCGCTGCTAGCCCCGCCTCCACCATAAGTGGATAGAGTTGACGGCCGATCAACGCATTGCCTCCCGCCAACCGCTGCAACTCGACTTGGCACTGGATTGCCTTACGGGCTGCGCTGCTGTCGGGGTGGAAGTAGGTCGAACCGTGGTCGCCCTCGATGACGGTCATGGTGCCACCGGGCCGGAGCAGCCGGTTGAGAATTGCCAGCGCCTCAACAGGCCGCGACAGATGCTCGAGGACGAAACAAACGAAGACGTGGTCGAAGGATTCAGAGGCGAAGGGCAAGGCAAAGATGTCCGCCTGCTGGAACTGCACGTTGGTGAGTCCCGCCGCATCTGTCGCCCTTTTGGCTTGTGCCAGCGACTTCGCGGAGACATCGACCGACGTGAATAGCGCGTCCGGACTTCGCTGCGCTAGAGTGACCGTCTGTGCTCCGACGCCGCATCCGGCTTCTAGAACCACGCTTCCAGGCGGGTATGAGGTGTCGGAGTGAAGTAAGTCAACGAGCGTTCCGGCCTGATCCTGGAGGCGTTCGTTCTCACGCGGGTGGTAGCCGTGCACATAGGCTTCGCTCACGGTAGTTCTCTGAACCTTTGACGGTAGCTAGCGTGTTGCGGCGGCTACGGGAGTGTTAACGGGTGTTAGCCAATTATGGCGATCGGACTTGGCGCCGCTGGTGAGGGCGAAGAATTCTTCCTGGAGCTTGCGGGTGATGGGGCCGGCGACGCCTTTGCCGACCTGGATATGGTCGACGGAACGGATGGGAGTAATTTCGACGGCGGTGCCTACGAAGAAGACTTCGTCGGCAATGTAGAGCATTTCGCGCGGGATGACGGATTCCTTCACAGGGATGTTCAGGTCTTCCGCCAGCCTGGTGACGGCGTCGCGGGTGATGCCCGGGAGAATGCTGGTGGCGAGCGGCGGAGTGTAAAGCACGCCGTCGTGAGCAAGAAAAACGTTCATGCCGGAGCCTTCGCTGACGTGGCCGCCGGCGTCGAGAGCGATGCCTTCGGTGTAGCCGTTGAAACTGGCTTCCATGCGGATGAGCTGCGAGTTCATGTAGTTGGCGGCGGCCTTGGACATGGCGGGCAGGGTGTTGGGGGCGATGCGGGTCCAGGAGCTGACGCCGACGTCGACGCCTTTCGAAAGAGCATCCGGGCCGAGATAGGCGCCCCAGCTCCAGCAGGCCATGTAAATGTCGATCGGCGAGTTCAGGGGATTGACTCCCGCTTCGCCGTAGCCGCGCAGGACGATGGGCTTCACGTAACAGGAATTTAATTTGTTGAGGCGGACGAGTTCGCAAGCGGTGTTGGAGAATTGATCGACGGAGAAGGGAAGCTCCATGCGGTAAATTCTCGCGGAGTTGATGAGCCGCTGCATGTGCTCGCGCAAACGGAAGATCGCGGGGCCCTGCTTGGTCTCGTAGCAACGGATGCCTTCGAAGACGGCGGAGCCGTAGCTCACGACGTGAGAAAGGACGTGAAGTTTGGCGTCGTCCCAGTTGATCCACTTACCGTTGTGCCAGATTTTCTCGGTCGCCTGAATTGGCATAGATGCTCCCTGATTGTTGGTGCCACTCGCGTGGTGCTGCTCGCTGCTCGAAATTGCAGAATACGGTACGTGGGGGTGAGCGTCAATGCGCGGTGTGCGCCGAGAGAGGGCTAGCCGGAACCAAATTGGCGCGTACGGCAATTATTTTGGGGAGACTTCGGATTGTTTTTCCCGGGGCGTGGGCTTCCCGGTGGAACCGGCAGCGCCGGTCTTTGGTACAGACGCTGGCGAATTCGTCGAAAGGAACGCCGACTTGGCTTCAAGGATGATGCGATCCGACCTATTCTCCACGACACCCAAGATTAGAAATGGAATCGCCGTGGCTGCGACCAGCAGCTTTGCCCGACGGGGAGTCCTGGCTTCCGGCTCCCATCGAAAGAGCTGGGCGGAAAGGAAAAAAGTGAGGCAGGCCCAGACGGCCAGGGAGAGGATTTCCACATAACGGCTCCAAGCGGTGGCAGAGTTTACGATGGTCTGCTGAAGGCCATTGACGAGGTAGGTGGCTGGAAGAAACAGACCGATGCGCTGCACGAGGCGCGGCAAAAAGCCCAGGGGGAGCGTGGCGCCGGACAGAAAGATCAGCGGGAGCCAGAGGAGCTGGTTCAGCACCTGGGTCTCCTGCATGGTATTGGTCACGCTGGCCACGACCAATCCGAGGGAACTAAATGAAACGATGCCGACGGAGATGAGCAAGAAAAGAGAAATGGGATCACCAAGACTCGGCACATGAAAAACAGCGCGGGCCAGGAACAATTCGACCAACACCATGGGGATGGTGAGTATGAAATTGGCGACGATGCTTGAGGCGAGCATGTCGCTGGCCGTCACCGGGGTGACGTGGAAGCGGCGCAAGATTCCTTGTTCCCGGAAACTGACGAGGGCGGCGCTGAGCCCCCAGAAACTGCCCATCACATTAAACGCAAGGACGGGGCCGAGATAAAACGCGGCCCTTTGCGGAACACCTTGGGCAATTACTCCCAACCACAAGAAGAAAAAAGCGAAAGGCATGACGATGAGAAAAAAGAAAAACATTTTATTGCGCATAGCCAGGCGCATGCGCATGCGCGTGAGTGCGACAAAGTTTTTCAATCGCGTAGCCTCCTTCCGGTCATTTCGATGAAGACGTCTTCGAGCGAGGGGGTGGCGATTTCGAGGCTGACGAGTTCGTTGCCCGCGGCTTCCAGATGCTTGACGAGAGAGACGATGGCCTGCGGGGGGCGCTTGGAATGAAGCACGTAAGTGCCGTCGACTTCGCGCGCATCGGCGACGCCTTCGAGATTTTTCAGGGCGCCGTTGGATTCCGGCTTCGAGAGGCGGACCTCGATGCGAGTGGCGCCGCCGGAGTGGGCCTTCAATTCGCGAGGGGTACCCAGGGCGATGACTTTGCCGTGATCCACTATGGCGACGCGGTCGCAGAGGCGCTCGGCCTCTTCGATGTAGTGGGTGGTCATGAGAATGGTTTTTTTCTCGCGGCGGAGTTCCTCGATGATGTCGTAGATTTCCCGGCGCACCTGGGGGTCGAGGCCAGCGGTGGGTTCGTCCAGAAAGACGACTTTCGGATCGTTGACGAGGGCCATGGCGAGAGCGAGGCGCTGCTTCTGGCCGCCGGAGAGCTGGCTGTAAAAGGTGTTGCGCTTTTCTTCGAGACCGAAGCGCTGGAGTAATTCCTCGGGCTTGCGGCCACGTTTATAAAAGCTGGCGAAGAGGCGCAAGGCCTCCATGACGCGAAGCTTGTCGGGAAGGGAAGTGGATTGCAGCGCAGCGCCGATCTCATGCTTGAGGGCAGCCGATTCGCGTTGCGGGTTGAGGCCGCAGACGGAAACGAGGCCACTGTCGGGGTCGCGAAGGCCTTCCAGAATCTCGACGGTGGTGGTTTTTCCCGCGCCGTTGGGGCCGAGCAGACCGAAGACTTCGCCTTCTTCGACATTGAAGCTGACGCCGCGGACGGCTTCGACCTCGCCATAGCGTTTTACGAGGTTTTCTACCTGAAGAATGGAAGTTGTCATCGTGCGTTGCCCCCACTCGCCGGGGGATGTGAGAGCGTATAGCATACCGCAGATAGGCGCCTGGCTCGCAACGGGAGAGCGAACGCGACGCGGTTTCACTTGGGAATACGTTTTTTAGTCGCCCGGAGTTTCGTGGCGGATTTTTTTGGGGGCTTCCAGAGGTGGCGTTTCAGGTCCACGCGTGACTCGATAACGGCGACGCCTTCGCTTTCGAGGAGCTTTCTTTGCAGGGAAGCGTAAGGCTCGCGGATCAGGATTTTACCGCGCTCGCCGATAACGCGATGCCAGGGAATGCCTTTGCCGGAAGGAGTGGCGGCCATGGCGCGTCCGGCGCTGCGCGCGCCGCCGCGGAGGCGCAAGGCTTTCGCCAAGGCCCCATACGTTAGAACCCGGCCGCGGGGAATTCGTTGCACGAAACGAAAAACGGGATCCCAAGTCATGGCGAATCAAGCTCCAGGGGAGAGATGGGAAGAAACTGGTGCGACATCCTAAGTGCGGGGCGCGGGAAGAACAAGAGAAAAATGGCGGAGGCGGGTTTAATGGAGTAGCTGGTTGCGCGGATAAAACAAGAACCGGCTGGGAATATTGGACATCCAAAGATAGTAGTGAATGATGAGATGAAAATAGCGCGATGAACCGAGGATGCGAAAGTTCGATGGCACACAGCAAAAAAAGTGATGGGCCGTTGCGCTTTGTTTCCACTGCGTTAGAGGCGTTATCGATTGGATGCAACTTTTTGCAAAAAAATGAGTCTAAGCTTGTAGAGTGTAGTGGAAGAGAAATACACTACACGAGATGATGGAAGTTTGAGGTGACGTCGTGGCTTTTGTCCGCCGTAAAGGAAACTCGCTGTATCTGGTGCACAACGTGCGCCGCGGCGGAAAAGTGCGCCAACTGCATCTGGCGCGGCTCGGCGCGCGCGCGCGAATTACGGACGACCTGGTGCGCGAAGTTTCCAAAAAGCATCCCTTCGTGGAGCTGGATTGGAAAACGCTGCGAGAACAATTGAACGGCCAAGTGGACCTGGCGAATCCCAACTCGCCGGCGGTCCAAAAACTTGTTTCCTCCCTTCGAGATCTGAATCTCGAACTGGCGGACCTCGTTCCGCCGCTGCTCCGAATTTCTGAGTCGCCCGTGGTAGCACGGGAGCTGCTCGTGCAGTTGCGGCTCTTGCAGTCAACGATTCACGTCAAGCTGGACCAGTTCGGGCGTGGACGTGGGCGATTCGGCAGCGTGAACCCGTCATCGCGGGTTCACTAGGAGGCAGTCATGAGCGACTACATCCTTCCACTCGATACCAGAAAGCGCAGCACGGACACGATCGATTTCCAGACCGCGCTGCGTGCGAAAATTGTGGGACAGGAAGAGGGCGTGCAGGCGCTGGTGGACTTGTACCAGGTGTTTCGTGCCGGATTGAATTCGCCCGGCCGCCCGGTGGGGAATTTGCTGTTCCTGGGGCCGACGGGATCGGGGAAGACGCGCATCGTGGAAGCGGCCGCGGAGATTCTCTTTGGCGAAGCGCGCGCGGTGATCAAGATTGATTGCGCGGAGTTTCAGCACTCCCACGAGATTGCCAAGCTGATCGGGTCGCCCCCCGGGTATTTGGGGCATCGCGAGACGCATCCACTGATTACGCAGGAGACGCTGGCGGCCAGCCACAATGACAAACTGAAGCTCAGCTTCCTGTTGTTCGACGAAATCGAAAAGGCCAGCGATGCGCTATGGCAGTTGCTGCTGGGAATGCTGGACAAGGCTACCTTGACGCTGGGCGACAACCGAAAAGTGGATTTGTCGCAGACGGTCATCTTCCTGACGTCCAACCTGGGCGGCGGTGAGATTGCCGATCTCGTGCACGGCGGGATGGGATTCGTTCAGCCGGGGGATATACCGATTGCCGGCCTGGATGAGAAGGTGGAACGCACAGCGGTGGGAGCGGCGCGCCGTAAGTTCTCGCCGGAATTCATGAACCGCCTCGATAAAGTGGTGGTGTTCCACCCGTTGCAGCGCGAGCAGCTTCAGGAAGTTCTCGATATCGAGCTGGGACAAGTGCAGCAGCGGGTCCTGGACACGGCCAAGGGGCAGTTTCTCTTTCGGGTGACGGACGCTGGGCGCAACTTCCTGCTGATGGAAGGCACGGATCAGCGATACGGCGCGCGCCACCTGAAGCGCGCCATCGAGCGGCACGTGGTTTACCCGCTGGCAAACCTGCTGGCCACGGATCAAGTCACGTTGGGCGATCTGGTACGCATCGATTGGGATGAGAGCCACAAGCAACTTACGTTTGTGCGCGAAGGCGAAGGCGCGCTGGTGCAGGCGGCATCGCAGGGAGCCTCCGGCGGCGGCGCGGCCACGGTCGAAGCCATGGACGGAAAGTCGGCTGAGCCGCCGTTGCAAGCCACGACGGAAGAGAGAAAGTCTCGAGCGGCGCAGCCTGGCGGGGGCCCCGGCTCGTCCGCGCAGGGACGGAAGAAGCAGGAGCGGTAAATAGTTAAAGCAGAACTTTAACTTTAACTTTAACGGGGCGCGTCGAAAGATGCGCCCTTTTTGTCGTTTGGGGCCGGACACAAACTGTTTCAGCTCTCTCAGTTTGCACGCCGATGAAACACTTTCTCACGGCTGAGACAGTTTCCAGAACTGCGAACCCTGTATGTTGTTGAGTTTCCTCTGTTTTTGGACATCCTAAGGTGTGGAAAAGATTGGCACTTCTCATGCAGTATGACATGAAGGCGCGAAAGTTGAGACGCTACGCGTTTGGGCGAGCTAGACGCGGAGAAGGGGTTGATGAAATGAAAGCCGCCGTTCGCCATCAGCTGGATCCAAGCATCCGAAGCAATGATACGTGCGATTTTCACTCTTCGCTGCGGGCCAAGATCGTGGGGCAGGAGGAGGGCGTGCAATCCCTGGTTGACATGTTTCAGGTGTTTTGTGCCGGATTGAACTCGCCGGGACGGCCGGTAGGGAACCTGCTGTTCCTGGGGCCGACTGGTTCGGGAAAGACGCGAATCGTGGAAGCAGCTGCCGAAATCCTGTTCGGGGATGCGCGGGCGGTCATTAAGGTCGATTGCGCGGAGTTCCAACATTCGCACGAAATTGCCAAGCTGATTGGTTCCCCTCCAGGCTATTTGGGCCATCGCGAGACGCATCCATTGATCACGCAGGAAGCGCTGTCCGCGAGCCATACGGAAAAACTGAAGCTGAGTTTTCTGCTGTTCGACGAGATCGAAAAGGCCAGCGACGCCCTTTGGCAACTGCTGCTGGGGATGCTCGATAAGGCGACGCTTACGCTGGGCGACAACCGCCGCGTGGACCTCTCGCAGACGGTCATTTTCCTGACGTCGAACCTGGGCGGGGGAGAGATTACCGAACTTATGGAGGGCGGCATGGGCTTTGTTCGCCCGCCCGAGAAGCCAGCCGCTGGCTTCGATGAAAAGATCGAACGAACGGCCGTGGAAGCGGCGCGACGCAAGTTTTCTCCGGAATTTATGAATCGCTTGGACAAGGTTGTGGTGTTTCATCCGCTCAGGCGCGAGCAACTGGAACGGGTTCTGGAAATCGAGCTGGGCCAGGTGCAACAGCGCGTTCTGGAAACGGCCAAGGGGCAGTTCCTGTTCCGCGTCACCGATAACGGCCGCAACTTCCTGCTGCAGGAAGGCACGGATCAGCGCTACGGCGCGCGGCACCTGAAGCGCTCCATCGAGCGCCACGTCGTGTATCCGCTGGCGAATTTATTGGCGACCGAGCAGGTGCACTTGGGCGACCTCGTGTGCATCGATTGGAACAAGGAGCAGGAGTGCCTGACGTTCACCCGCGAGGGCGAGAACCTGGCGATTCCCGCGCGCAAGGTTGAGGCTGCTGCGGCCGCGCGCACCGCTCCGGCAAAGAGCGGTAAGTCCGCGGATGCGCCCGGCGCGACGCTGGCGCCGGAACCCGCGCCCCGCATGGTTCGTTAAACGAAGTTTCTTCTCTCTCTGATTCCGCCCGGGTGGCTTGCTGCCCGGGCTTTTTCTTTTCTTCCCCAGCGGCTGCCGGAGTAACCTTGAATCGAGGAATGCCATCCTACCTCACAGGGTTTTGGGGAGGTCATCGTGAGCATCCGCGCGCGGAAAGGGAAAACTTTCAAGGGAGACGCTGGCTGTTGGCACCGTGCGGCGCGGACGCATCGCGGATTCGCGGCGGGAATTCTTCTGGGCTTGTCTTTACTTTTCATTCCCGATGCCCTGGCGCAACGCACACAACTGAAACAGGGTTGGAACAAGTTCTCTCCCCAGGACGACATAACCCTGGGCAAGCGAGCAGCCACCGATGCGGAAAAGCAGTTGCCGCTCTGCAATGCACCGAGGGTGGATGCGTACTTGACGGAATTGGGCACGCGCCTGGCGCAAAAGCTGCCCACCGGCGGCGTGCAGTATCCGTTCGAATTCCATTGCGTGAATGACAAAGCCATCAATGCGTTCGCATTGCCCGGCGGATACGTGTTTGTGAACCGCGGCGCGATCGAAGCCGCGGACAATGAGGGGCAGCTAGCCGCCGTGATGGCGCACGAATTGTCGCACGTGGCCCTGCGTCATGGCACCAACCAGGCAACCAAGGCGATGCTGGCGCAAACCGGCCTGGGCATCTTCGGCGCCGTTTTCGGGGACAGCACGGGCGGCGCGCTGTTGACCACCCTGGGCAGTTTCACGGCCGGCGGCGTGCTCCTGCGTTATTCGCGAACCGCCGAATCACAGGCCGACGTGATGGGCACTCAGGTCCTCTACGACACGGGATACGACCCGCGAGCCATGGCGCAATTTTTCGAAAAGCTCGAAGCGGAGACGAAGGGGAAAAACCCTCCGGAATTTTTCTCCGACCACCCGAGTCCGGAGCGCCGCGTTGAACGCGTCGATGAAGAGATCGACAAATTGGGAGGTGCTCCGCCGAACGCCAGGCGAGACTCCGCTGAATTCGAGGCGATCAAGCGCGAGGTCCTGGCGCTGCCCGTGGTGAAAAAGGTGATTCCCGGAGCGGCTGGCCCGGTTGCGCCCCCCGCGCTGCCGTCTCGCAGCTTCGCGGAATACCAGGCAAAGTCGTACTCAGTCAAGTACCCGGACAATTGGAAGAAGTATCCCGATAGCGACGGAAGCGGCGTTTCCCTTGCGCCGGAAGGCGGTGTCGTGGGCGACGGGAGCGGCCATAGCGCCCTTGCCTATGGGCTGATCATCGGCGTAGCCCAGGCCAAGGGCGATCCCAACGATGCGAACGTTCTGAACAACGCGACCAGCCAGGTGATTCAGGAACTTCAAAAGTCGAACCCGAGCATGAAAATCACGCGGCAAGGCGAGCATCTGCGCTTGAACGGCCAGCCGGGCCTTTCGACGTATCTCAGCAATGTTTCTCCAGCCGGCGGACAGGAAACGGATTGGGTGGTGACGGTGCTGCGTCCAGAGGGTTTGGTCTATTTCGTGTGCGTCGCTCCGCAGTCTGCCTACGACAATTACGACAAGACGTTTTCTTCGATCCTCGACAGCGTTCGATTCACCCATTAGAAAGAATGGACGGAATCGGACGGACCTGGCCTGCGCAACGTTCACCTCTCTGTCTGTCCTGTGGCCGCGATTTGGGCCCGCAAAAAAAGAGCGGGCGCTATACCAGCGCCCGCCCCTTATGAGCGATTCAATACTACTTTGTTATTTCCCGGCTCCCGGTACCTATCGGTTTGTGTCCAGGCCCGGCAGAACCGGCGTGCCTTCCGACCTAACGGCATCCAGCGCAGCCGGGTCGAGTCCCAGCAGTTGCAGGATTGTGGGAGCCACTTGCGCGGTTTCCACAAAGCTGTGAAGGGTCTTGGGCCGGACGTCCGGGTTCGAGACGAGCAGCATTACGTTGGTGTCATCCCACGCATAGCCGCCGTGCTCAGATTGTTTCTTTAAATTGCCCGTGTAGACCACGCCTACATTTGGAATCACAACGATGTCGGGAGTACGCGGGTCGCCCCCTTCCCGAAGCGTGCAGCAGGGACCGGGGTTATTCGGCACGCCCGGCGGGTTGAAGAGGGTGTTCAGTGAGGCGCCGAAGTAGATCTGGCCCAATCCGATCGTTGTACCGGCGTTCTCTAAGGCGGTCACTGCGTCGCCAGCCTTGGTTGAATCCGCAAGCCAGATCTGGGAAATGTCGTCCTCAGCCAGTCCGAGGCCATTGTTTGGATCGCTATAGACCGCTGGGAGAAGCGCCCCGATGATCCCGGATGGCGGCGTACCGTTGTTACCCGACTTCCCCGGAATGGGGAAGAAGCGGTTTGGGTCGATCGGCGACTGCCCGTGTTTGGCAGTGATTATAATCGCAGTCGAGTCCAGTAGGTGGTGGCTCCTGAGCGCAGCGACCATCTGCCCGATCGCCGCATCGACGTACTGGATTTCGGCCAGCATTTTGGGTCTTGGTGTACCCTGGGCATCCTCATAACCGCCTGAGTTTGCGTCAGTTCGGGTTGCGGAACCGGGTTCAATCAGCTTTTGTCCGACGCTAACCGCCTGGAAGTTCATGCCGAAGATTACTGGGACAGGAGCCTTGGTTGTACCGAGGTGCGTCCTGCCGTGGATCTGGTTGAGCACGGCGTTGACCTTCAGTTGGTCGTTGCATTTGATAGCGTCGAAATCGGTAGTCCAGTCGCCGCCATTGGGAACAAGCGTGCCGCAGTCGAAACCATTAGCCGTCGTTAGCCCTGGCAGGACAATCTGGAGAGAGTTAACTTCCGGCGAATAGTAATCATCCACGTTGCTGGGTTGATTGGTTCCGGTGGGGCCGGAAACGGACGCGTAAGCAGCGTGCTTGTCGGACCAGGCCGTGTAACCGCCGGCGGCGTGGATCACGCCAAAGATGGTGTTCGTGCGAACGAAGTTCCAGGAGTAAACGGGTTGGCAGTTGTTGAACGGATCGCGAATGAGCCGGTCGGGATTGATGGATTTAACGCCACCGTCGATGGCATCTAACGGACTGGTTGGAGGAAAGGGGCGGCCGTTGAGCTGCGTCTCGTCGAATTCGTTGCCTTCCTCGTATTCAGTCTGT
>Ga0210408_10000994_pt1 | contig 31192 bp, 27 predicted proteins | sample IncBWH4MmetaG_FD_155471 | JGI IMG/M metagenome (GOLD analysis project Ga0210408, IMG submission 155471) | Forest soil microbial communities from Barre Woods Harvard Forest LTER site, Petersham, Massachusetts, United States - Inc-BW-H-4-M | ecosystem: Environmental > Terrestrial > Soil >... | reverse complement strand
GGAAGATCTCAGAGTTTTCCACCAGGCGATCGGCGATAGCGGTAGCGATGGTGGTGTTGTAGAGGATGTTGCCCCAGTCGGAGAAGGCAGTGTTGGTCGTAATGAGAGAGCTGCGCTTATGGCTGTGACGGGTGGAGATGACCTGGTAGAAGAGGTTGGAAGTCTGCTGATCGAGTGAAAGATATCCTAGTTCGTCGACGACTAACAAACCAGGTTCGGTATAGATCTTGAGTTTGCGAATCAGGGAATGATCGACCTGAGAAGCCAGGAGATGATTGAGCATGTCCATGGCGGTGGTGAACAGGACCCGTTGGTTGGCCTGACAGGCGCGCCAGCCGACGATCTTGGCCAAGTACGTCTTGCCCACGCCGGGATTACCGATGAGACACACGCTGGTGCCGTTGCGCAGGAAGTCGAGATCGAGCAGGCGAAGGATACGAGTCTTGAGCTGGAGTCGGGACTTGTGATGGTTAAAGTGGAAGCTGTCGATGGAAGGCTTGCTCTGCAAGCGCGAGAGTTTGAAGCGGCGTTCGATGGAACGCTGGTGACGGGCTTCGAGTTCGCGGTCGAGGAGTGCTTCCAGGGTTTGGGCGAGGCTGAGATTCCTGGCGGTGGCGTCAGTCAGCATCTGATCCAGATGGAGGCTCATCGTCGCCAGATTCAGTTGATTCAGTTTCTGTTGCAGTAAGGTCATCGGAGTCCTTTTTAGAGCGAAGAATGAAAGAGTCGTAGTCGGCCAGCGACAGTGGATCAGTGGCCAGTTCATTGAGTTGTGGGTTCTGGAAGCGAAGGGGTGGCTGCACGTCGCGCCGCATGCGTTGCTGACGGAGAAGGTTGGCAATGTAATCGGCGCCGAAGGCGCCGGCAGCATGAGCTTGACCAACCGCGGCCGCCACGGCATCGGGTCTATATTCACGAACCAGGAGGAGCAGTTCGCGGACTTGCCGGGTCAGCGAGCGGTCGGTGTCGGCCAGGCGACGCAAGTAGGCTTCCGAGGCCGGACCAAGCCAGCTGAACAGTCGCTGTTGTTCGGCCGAGTGCTGCGCGGCCGTTAGCTGGGCCAACAGTTCCTTTTGAAAACGTTGGGCGCCCAGAGTTTCACCGCGCTGCCAGCAGCGGGCATAAGAAACGATCTCCTGATACTGGTCGTAGACGGTGACGGAAGAAGCATCGGCCTTGATGGTGAGGCGACGGCCGACATAACGCGGCGGCACGCAGTAGCGCTTGCCATCGAACCACAGTCGGAGATCTTTGTGGACCAGAGCTTCTGTGCAGTCCCGATAATCCGGTGTAATCACCGGCAGAGCCCGCAAAGTCTCGGGCTGAAAGCGAGCTGCGGGAGTTTCTCCGGTTTCGCGATGGTGGCGTTGGTTAGCGATCTGTTCGAGCCAACGTCGCACCTGCGAGTTGACATCGGTTAAATCGGCAAAGGTACGCAGCGGCCAGAAGTTCTGCCGTAAATATCCCACCGCTCTTTCGATTTTTCCTTTTTCCCCAGGCCGCCCGCACATGGCAAGCGCGTGGCAGGAAACTGTATTCGCGAGCGAAGGCCAGAAAGCGCGGATGAAAACGGACTAAGTTGCTGCACTTGCAGGGGTATTTCTCCAAGTTAGGTTCTTCTGCGTTGAGTGGAGCCACCGTGCTGAAGATCAAAGAGGTTCTCTCGTCGGTACTAGGAAGTGCGGTCCGTTACGATCTGCTCACCAACAATCCAATGCTGGCGGTGCAGATTCCGCGCACTAAAGTTGTCAACAAGAATAAACAGAAGCCCCACATCACGCCAGAAGAGTTTGAGCGCCTCGTGAACGTCGTGGACGAGCCATACGCCACCATGATCTGCGTCGCAGTCTTCAGCGGGTTGCGTGTCAGCGAACTGGTCGGACTGAAATGGGAGGACGTGCATGATGATGGCATTACAGTTGACGAGCGTTACTGTCGTGGTGATTGGAGCGTGACTAAAACGCCGGGGAGTTCAACGACGATCCTAGTTCACCCTTCGATCATCGCTCGGATTCGTCGGTTGAAGAACCTTGAGGTTGAAGTCAATTGGGGCGGCAAGGGCGCGAAGAAGCGCATCAAGCTGGTGCGAACTGATCGACCGCAGGACTTGGTCTTTCAGTCGCTCCGCAAAGGCACTCCGATGAGCGACGGCAACATTCTGCGCCGGCACCTTCGTCCTGCTGCTCTCAAGCTAGGCATTGACCCCAAGAAAGCAACATGGCGTTCGCTGCGGACATCGTGTGCAACTTGGATGATCGAGGCGGGTGCCAATCCCAAAGACGTGCAGGGACAGATGCGCCATTCGCGTATCTCAACAACGATGGACATCTACGCTCAACATGTACCGGAAAGCCAGCGTCGCGCCGTGACGAAGATGATGGACATGGTGGAGTCCCGACGAGTACGAGAGAACGTCACATTAGCGTCACAAAATTTAACTGTTTTGGACGAAGCAGTGATTAAAACGGCGGAGCTAAGTGCTTGAAAGATTTGGTGGAGCTAGTCGGGATCGAACCGACGACCTCATCGTTGCGAACGATGCGCTCTCCCAGCTGAGCTATAGCCCCGTGCAGGTTGGATCGGTAACACAGGTATTTTATCAGCCTTCCGGAATGCGCACCAAACGGATCCCCCGATTCAGTTTTCGCGCCGAGCTTCCCCAGCGTTCTCTGCGAATCGTCCGCGACCTCTGCGGTTAAGGCTTTTATTCGATTTCACGAGAAAGATGGCGAAGCCCTATGTCATCCTGGGGCCGATCCAGCCACTACCTCCGTTCTCGCTGGATTCGAACCTCACAAATCACCTTGACGAAACGCTCCGACCTGCGTCTAACTAGCACTAGGCCCTACCGGGTCGATGGGGAGACTTACGTTCGAACAAGCAAATCCCGCGACCGCACGGCGGCAGCGTACTCTTCTTGCTGCTTCGGTCGGCGCCCATGCGGTGATTCTCGCCTGGCTTCTCCACGCTTCCGAGCCGAGGCTCCTGACTCCGGTCTCCGTCGCCGTCGGCCAGAATGGCACTTCCGTCACCCGCTTGTTCTGGTCCAGCAAAAATCCCGACGACAGCAGTCATAGCTCTTCCGATCTCGCCACCGAGCGTTATAAGCACCAGCGCCTTGGACAGAAGCTGCGTTGGAAAGCTCCCGCGCAACTCTCCAAACTCACGGCACCGCAGGCGCCCATCGTGCGCGCCGAACAACAAGACAAGTCCGAAACCCAGACGCTCTCCGCTCTCGGACACGGCGCCCAGGCGGGCCTTCCCTACGGAACGCTCACTCGCGGCCAACTCTATGGCGACGAGATCCGTCCCGCACTCCCCGTCGCGACCTCCGATCCGGTCGTCTTCCCGTGGCAACTTCCCACCACTCCCGGCAACGAAGTCATCGAAATTACCATCGACGAGCGCGGCGAGATCGTCAGCAAAACCGTGCTCCAGAGCCTCGGTCCCGAGATCGACTCGAAGTGCCTCGCAGCACTGGAGAACTGGCACTTCCATCCTGCGACGCGAAACGGATCTCCCATCGCGTCTAAGCAGGACGCGATCTTCCCTTTCAAAGCGAGAGGCTAGGTCTCGCACTGCCGAACTGATTTCCTCCTCTAGCCATCTTCTACGTCGATTCTCTCCGCGTGCTCATTCCCCGTTTAGATTTTTCCACTCATCCAGAACTTCGTCGTTACCAACGGGTTCGAATCATTCGAGAGCAAGACGCTCTCACAAAGATCAGCCAATCGTAAGTGAGCGGCGCTCATCCCCATGAATGCTGGCTATCTGGCCCATAGCCACTCCACCTATCTATGGAGAGAATTATGACAAATCGTATTCGCTTGATTCTGGCACTGGCCCTGCTTTGCGCCGCAAGCACAGCCGTGTATGCATCCGACAACGCTTACCTGTACTTGGTTCAGGGCATTCCTGGACGCGACTACTCCACCGTGACTGATCCGGAATTCCCGGTCGACGTGTTGATCAATGACGAAGTCTGCAGCGTGCACGGCTTGTCCTATGGAGCGATCTTCGGCCCGTTAACGTTCGTTCCTGGCGCCTACGACATGAAAATCAGTGTCGCGAACACGTTGGCGCCATGCACCAATTCGCCAATCGTCGACAGTTCCGTCACCCTCAATGCAGCAAAGAATGTCTCGGCAGTTCTTGCATTGAGTGGGGGAACGCCAACCTTAGAAACATTCACCAACAACTTCTCTCCGGTCAGCGCAAACAACGCCCGCATCCAGTTTGCGCTGGCCGCTGATTCTCCAGCCGTACAACTCATTCTGCAAAATACCAGCACGAAAAAGTTGTACACCTACTCGGTCAATCCGAAATCGTTGCTCACAGTGACGCTTCCGGCCGGCATCTACACGGCCGAGGTGAACGAGGGTACGACCACGTTGGTTCCTTCGACTGTAATCGGATTGCGATCACAATCGGTGACACTGACGTATGCCACCGGTGAGGCAACCAACAACACGGTCGACCTTGAAACGAAAACGGTGAGGGACGTGCTTTAGTCCTCGACTATTGGAACCTGGGCCGCCCGTCCAGGCGGCCCGTTTTCGTCTGCGAACGCGTTCCGGGAGCGGACTTAGCCGGTCTCCCCGTTATAATGGAGAAGTGAGTGAAAACGCAGTCGAACAGGTAGCCTCCGCCGATTTCCCCACCCGCTGGGGCAAGTTCCGCATTTACGGTTTCCGCGCACACACGGTGGGAAGGGTCGATCGCCGCATCGAAGAAGCCGTTGCCCTGGTCATGGGCGACGTGAAATCCGCCGCGCCGTTAGTCCGAGTGCACTCGCAATGTCTGACTGGGGATGTCTTTCATTCCCTGCGCTGCGACTGCCGCCAGCAGCTCGAACTCTCGTTGTCCTTGATCTCCGAGGAAGGTGCCGGCATCCTCATCTACGAACAGCAGGAAGGACGAGGCATCGGCCTGATGGCCAAGCTGCAAGCCTACGAATTGCAAGACGCGGGTCTCGACACCGTGGAGGCCAACGAGCGCCTCGGATTCAAAGCCGACCAGCGCGACTTTACCCTTCCTGGCGAGATCCTCAAGGCGCTGGGCGTCACGCGCGTCCGGTTGCTCTCCAACAACCCCGACAAGGTAGAAGCCCTCGAACGCTCCGGTGTGCACGTGGTCGAGCGAGTCCCCTGTGAAGTCACTCCCAGCCCGCACGCCGAGGAATATCTGCGGACGAAAAAAGAGAAGCTTGGACACCTGTTCACTTCGAGCGAAACCTAAGGCTCTAACCCTCGCCCGTCCACAGAGTCGAGAAGTAACCGCAATTTGTTTTTGTTTTTCGCCGGCAAATATTCCACCGCGGCCCGCGCCAACGCCACATAAACCTGTCGTGGAACAGCCGCCGTTCGCAGTACCTCCAGATGGCGCCGCACCGTCTCCACATCTCCCCGAACAATCGGCCCGCTGAACCCTGCCGCTGCTCCGAGCTTTCCATAATTCTTCACCGTCTCAAGAAGTATCGGAAGCATGCGTTCTCTCGCCGCCTTCTTACTCACCCCGGCGAGCGTAGCAATCTCCTCAGTGGTCGCCAGCAGAGCTGTCAGCAGCGGAGAAGCGTATGTTCCCCACCCGTGATACGCGGTCTTCGCCTTCCGACTGACGGGATAAGACTTTCCTCCAAGGTCACGCACGACACGACGCGCCGCCCGCACCGCAACCCGATCGCCCTCAATCGCAAACGACACTCCTACAAGCGATGGGCGCGATCCCCGCACAAATGTCATCAGCGGATGTACGGACGCAACCGCCGCTCCCCTTCTCCGAAGTGGCTGTAGGATCTCGCTGCCGAGCGCCCCACTCGAGTGCAACGCGATTTTTCCTGTTCCCTGAAATCCCTTAGCCAGTGACACCGCGGCATGCGCGATCTCGCCGTCAGGCACGCAGAGCCACAAAATCCCAGCCTTCACCGCTTCTGAAGTCAAGACTGCCCGCGCTCCAGTCAACTTGGCCAACCGTCGGGCCCGCACCAGTGAGTTTCCCTGCATTCGGGCAATTACTGATTCAATCCGATAACCCGCCTCCCGCAGCGCAACAGCCAGTGCCGTCCCCAGATTTCCCGCACCTACAATCGCAATGCCCGGCTTCTGCGCCATGCCGGGCAGCATAGCAGAACCCGCTTTCCCGACCTCAACCTGCACAGAGACAACGGTTCGTTGTGCTGAAAATTTTCCTGCTGCAAGATTTCGAAACCGGTGTAGACTCGCTCGCCAGCAGGCATCAGGCCCCTTGGAGGTTCCGTTGTCGGCCCGAGTAGCTTTTCTGTCCCTGGTGTTGCTCACCGTCCCAGTGCTGTCCCAACAACCCACAATGAATCAGAGGGTACCCGGCGGGAATTGGTCCCCAACGATCGTCCGGCCCGAGCCCTCTCGCGACTTGAACTCGCCCGCACTCCGTCTTCAGGCTATCAACCAGGATGCCGAAGAACTCTCGGCGCTGAGCGCGTCACTGCAATCCGACTTGCACCTGCTTCGCAAGGGATTGCTTACAAAAGACCTGACGCCGAACCTGAAGAAAATGGAAAAACTCGCGAAGAAGCTGCGCCAGGAAGTCAGCCCGTAGACCGTCGCCGCAGATGCCGTGCTTTATATTGATGGCATGGCGAAAACTTCTTCTCGGAGCAAAGCTCGCCCCACCCGGCGATCCAGGGCCCGCCTCGTCTCCTCGCGCACTGTCTATCGCGGCCCGGTTTTTTGGGTCACTACCGATCACATCATCGAACCCGGCGGCATCAAGGTGCGCCGCGATCTCATCCATCACTCCGGTTCCATCGTGGTGCTTGCGGTTGACCACACCAGGAAGGTGCCTCGCGTTCTCCTCGAGCGTCAATATCGTCACGCCGCAAACGACTATCTCTGGGAACTTCCCGCGGGTCGCATCGATCCCGGCGAGAGCGAACTCCATGCCGCCAAGCGCGAAATGATCGAGGAGACCGGATACCGCGCTGACCGCTGGCACCGCATTCTCAAGTTCTACGCCAGCCCCGGATTCGTCGCCGAAACCATGGCCGTATATCTCGCAACCGGCCTTCACGCCGGAGAATCCGAACCCGAGGAGGACGAGGTGATCTACAAGCGCATGCTTCCGTTGCCGACAGTCGTAAAAATGGTGATGAAGGGCACTATCCAGGACGCCAAAACGATTGCATCGGTCCTATGGCTAGACCATGTCTTGAATCATGGCAGGAGCAAGTTATAAGGCGCTCTTGATCGACCCATAGCGTAAGCAGATTGGCCCGACGCGCAAATCATCAACCACAAAGGACACGAAGTCTCACGCAGGATTTCCAGAATTGATCTCCTTCGTGCACCTTCGTGTCCTTCGTGGTGAATGGGTTTCGCAGTTGACGTGTTCCGCTGATCCACCCACCGAGTGTTTTGTTGCAAGCGAAAGTATTTTTGTTGCATGCGATCTCGTGCCGCTCGATTCCCCTTGTCTTTGACGCATTCTCTTGACAGCCTAACCCCACCGCTACAAAATGCATCCTATTATTGCGGGCACGTCCTCGGGGCCCTTAAGAGGACGTGCAGAAAAGGGGCTCTTTGTGGAACGTATGAAAGGAACCGTAAAGTGGTTCAATAACGCGAAAGGATACGGGTTCATTGGTCGCGCGGATGGGCCCGATGTGTTTGTGCACTACAGCGCGATCGCCTCCGAGGGCTACAAGAGCCTGCAGGAGGGCGATCAGGTTGAGTTCGAGATCGCCGAGGGCCAAAAAGGTCCGCAAGCGGCAAACGTTGTGAAGGCTCAGTAGGACCGGGCAAGCGCGCCAATCGATGTTCTCCGCCCTCGTCTGACGCTCGTCGCCAGTCCCCTTCGAGTAGTGTCGGTCGCTCAACTCTCTACAGCAACAGGCAGGAGTGTGCGCAAGACTCTCTTCAACCTCTGTTTGGTTTATCTTTAAGTGCGTGGACAACAAGGCTATCGCCAACATCCTTTTCGAAACCGCCGACCTGCTCGAGATCGACGGACAGGATTCTTTCCGCATCCGCTCTTACCGCAACGCCGCTCAGGCCATCGAGAACCATTCGCACCAGATCAAGGACATCATCAGCGATCCCAAGCAGGTGCTCGCCATCCCCGGCGTCGGCAAAGGCATGCTCACCAACCTTCAGGAACTCTTCAACACGGGTAAGCTAGCCGTTCAAGCCGAACTGCTTGCGAAATATCACCCATCGATGCTGCAGTTGCTCAAGATTCAAGGCCTCGGCCCGAAGACGATCGCGCTGATCTGGAGCGCCTACAAGGTCAGCGACGTCGATGGTGTCGAGAAGCTTGCGCGCGAAGGAAAAATCCGCGAACTTCCCCGCATGGGCGAAAAGCACGAGGCCAAGCTCTTAAAAGCTATCGAAGATTATCGGCGGATCGGCGGTCGCTTTCTCATCGACGCAGCCGAGATCGAGTCCGAAAAACTGACAGCCTACATCGAGAAATTTAAAGGCATCGACAAAATCACTCCCGCTGGATCCCTGCGCCGAGGCCGCGACACCGTCGGCGACCTCGACATCCTCGTCACAGGCCAATCCTGCTGCACCGAAGCCGGACGCCAGGAAGCCATCGATTATGTCGCCAAATATCCGCCGATTATGGACATCATCGCCCGCGGCGATAACAAAATCAGCTTCCACCTGCGCGGCGGCATGCAGGTCGATGTCCGCCTGCTTCCGCCCGACTCCTTCGGCGCCGCCATGCAGTACTTCACAGGATCGAAGGCGCACAACGTCACCCTGCGCCAGCGCGCCCTCAAGATGGGATACACCCTGAATGAATATAGCCTCGCCACGCTGGAAGGCGAGAAACCGGTTGCGGGAAAAACCGAGGAAGAAATCTATGCCAAGCTGAAGCTCGACTACATCCCGCCCGAGATGCGCGAAAACCTTGGCGAAATTGAGCTCGCGCGGAATCACGCCCTGCCACAGTTGGTCACCCGGGAAGACTTGCAGGGAGACGTCCACATGCACACCGTCGAGACAGACGGTCGCAACACGATCGAAGAAATGGCCGAAGCCGCCCGGGAGCGCGGCTACAAATACATGGCCATTACCGACCACTCCAAAAACCTGGCCTTCGCCAACGGCCTCGACGACAAGCGCGCCGTCGAACATATCGCGCGAATTCGCGCCGCCGGCCAGAAGATCGAGGGCATCACCATCTTCGCCGGCATCGAGGTCGATATTCTCGCCGACGGCGACCTTGATCTCTCCGACGACGTCCTTGCTCAGATGGACATTGTCATCGCCAGCGTTCACTCGGTCTTCAACCAGGAACCGGCCAAGATGACCGACCGCCTCCTGAAAGCGATCAGCAATCCGAACACTTCGATCATCGGCCACCCCACCGGCCGGATCCTGCTGCGCCGCGACTCCTATGGCTTCGACATGCACTCCGTGCTAACCGCAGCCGCGAAATACAAAGTCGCCATGGAACAGAACGCCTATCCCGACCGTCTCGACCTCAACGACGCCAACCTTCGCCAGGCTAAGCAACACGGCGTGAAGATCGTCATCAACACAGACGCCCATCACACCTCGCACATGGACAAGATCCGCTTCGGAGTCCTGCAAGCCCGCCGCGCATGGCTCACCAAAGACGACGTCCTGAACACCTTGCCCGCGTCACAGTTCGCCAAAGCCGTGAAACGGGCCTGGTGATCCTCCCGCTAGTTGTCAGCTCGAGCATCTCGCCTACACGGCAAGATCCAGTACCACCCCTCGGGGCATCTCCTACCCGCATGGCAACCGATCGACAGTATCATTTTCTCTGCGTTCTCTGCGGCCGTTCTCGGCGAACTCAGCGGTTAAAATATACCTTCCTAAAAAGATACCGAAACCACAGGCATCCTCCTCATCGCGCGAGACGTCGCACCAAGAGTAAAATCGCGCGTAGGATAATCCCATGTCGAATCCGCCCTCCACGCCCAAACCATCGGCCGCGCCTTCCGGCCCCACCATCAACATCGGCGAGGAATTCGGCACCGCCAAGAAAAGTCTCCCCTCGGGCAGGATCCTGGTCATCGCCATCATCGTGCTCGGCATTGTCGTCGCCTTCGTATCGTTTCTGAAGCGCGCCAAGCCACAAGCCTCGGGAACGCTCGACAACGTCGTCGCCGTGGAAATTCCTGGACAAAACTCCACCATGGTCGCGCTCACCTTCACCATTCACAACACCAGCGACAAAACCCTCTACGTCCATACCCTGCAGGCTTCGGTGAAGGCGCCCACCGGAGACTCCACCGTCGACGCCGTCTCCGCCGTCGACTTCGACCGCTACTTCCAGGCCTTTCCAACTCTGAAGAACGGCTCGCAACCGGCACTCACGCCCGAAACCAAAATCCAGCCTGGAGAAACCACCGCTCGCACCATCATCGTCGCCTTTCCCATGACACTTGACGACTTCAACCGTCGGCAGGTTCTAGCCGCAGTCGTGTGGCCCTACGACCAGACAGTCCCCGTCGTGCTCAGTAAGTAAAGCTTGCGTGAAAGTGCTCGGATGCGTTTCTATATCGGGATGACCCGATCCCGTGTTTCTTGCGCCTTTGTGCACTTCTGTTCGCTTGCTCTCTTCCTTTCGCTCAACGCCTCCGCCGCAGAGCCGCAGAAGGGCAAATATCTTCTCTACGTTGGCACCTATACCCAGGACGGCAGTACGAGCAAAGGTATCTACGCCTATCGCTACGATGCCTCTACACAGGAGGTCACATCTCTCGGTCTCGCATCCGAGACCACGAACCCGTCATGGGTCGCCCTTCACCCCAACGGACGTTTTCTCTATGCCGTCAACGAAGTTCAGAATTACAAGGGGCCGAACAGCGGCGGTGTAAGTGCGTTCTCCGTCGATCGCGCGACCGGCAAGCTCACATTTCTGAATGAGATCGCCTCCCGTGGCGCTGACCCCTGCTACATCACCGTCGACCAGTCGGGAAAGTATGTTCTCGTGGCCAATTACACGGGCGGCAGTATCGCTGTCTTTCCGATCTCAGACGATGGCAAGCTCGGAAACGCCTCAGCCTTCGTCCAGCACACCGGCCACGGCCTGAATCCGAAGCGCCAGGAGGCCGCGCACGCCCACTCCATCGATCTCTCTCCCGACGAGCGCTTTGCCTTCGTCGATGATCTTGGCCTCGACGAGTTGCTCGTTTACAAACTCGATAAGTCGAAGGGATCCCTTAAGCCCAACAATCCGCCTTTCGCCAAACTCGATGCCGGCGCCGGCCCCCGCCATTTCGCCCTGCATCCTTCTGGAAAATTCGCCTACGTGGTGTCCGAAATGGCATCCACGGTCACAGCCTTCTCCGTTGATCTGAAGGCGGGCATGCTCCATCGTTCGCAAAGCGTCTCGACGTTGCCCGACGATTTCAAGGGCGAGAACGATGACGCCGAAATTCGGATCCATCCTTCCGGCAAGTTCCTGTATGCCTCCAACCGCGGACACGACAGCATCACCGTCTTCGCCATCGATTCCTCGAAAGGCACGCTGACCCCGATCGAGCACACTCCCACCGGAGGCAAAACTCCCCGCAGCTTCGAAATCGATCCCACAGGCACTTTGCTCTTCGCCGAAAATCAAGCATCCAACAACATCGTTATCTTCCACATCGACCAAAACACCGGCAAGCTAACCTCAACGGGGAAGGTGCTGGGAGTAGGCCAGCCAGTCTGCGTGAAGTTCCTGGCAGCAGAGTAATTCCGAATAGGCGGTGTTGTATGAGCGAACTCGCGAGACTGATTGAGGCCGCGAAACAGGGCGATCTGGAAGGGGTGAAGGCTGTTCTTCGTGACAATGCGGAGTTGATTAATCAAAAGGATGCGAGCGGTGCCACAGCCCTTCACTATGCGACTTTTGGCGGACACCGCTCCGTGGTTCAGGAACTGGTAAGACAGGGCGCGGACGTCAACATCAGGGATGGCAAATTCGGCGCAACACCGACAGGCTGGGCGATTGAATACTTGAGAGAACTGGGCGGATTTCTAGGGATTGAAATGGAAGATCTCGCCCATGCAATCCGCCGAGGCGAGGTCGAATGGGTTACACGATTCCTTCGCCGCTTTCCGACTCTGCGTGGAGCAAGTGACGCAAATGGGAGGTCATTTAAGTTGCTCGCTCGAGAATCTGGACATCGGGAAATCGCAAATCTCTTTCCGTAACCTAACCCTACTGCTTCTTCTGAATAAACCTTCTCCGCACCAGATGCGTATTCGCATCCGGCTTGATCTCGTCATACTTCAAACAAGAGATCGACCCATCCACTTCGAGCACTGCCAACGCCACCTGATCGCAACTGTTGATCCCGTGCTCCCGCAGCGCTCGATGCAGTTCGTCCAAGCTCACGCGCTCCCGCGCCATGTGCGACTCGATGACCTTGCCATCATGCACCAGCAACGAAGGCTCCCCCTGAATCAACCGCCGAAGACGCCGGTTGGAGCCGGACACCGCCGCCACGCCGTAATTCAAAACCAGCAGCGTGCAGGCCGCCACGGCGCCGCCCGCGAGCGAGGTGTCAGGCCCGGTCATTGCATTTTGTACGGAGTTTGATAGCAGGAGAAGCAGCGTGAGATCGAACGGGGTCATTTGTCCGACCTCACGCTTGCCGCTTAAACGCACACCAATCAGCACCAGCAGGTAGATGATCCCCGTGCGCAGCACGATCTGCAGCAGCACGTGCCCGCCCGGAAAGAACACTCCACTCAATTCCCGTTCCCTGAAGTCGGAGCCGCAGTGACCGGCACCGGAGAGCCTTTCGGCGTGCTGAGATATCCCGTCGCCTTATCTTTCTCTACCGTCCAGATCACCAGTTCAAACAGCATGTGATCGCGCCCGGAGTAGAACTGAATCGGCTCGGCAACATTGCGATCCTTCTTCTCGATCGTTTTATCGTCCGACGTGACATTCAGCGTGAACTTGCCCTTCTTCATGTCGGTCTTCCTCAGCTGCAGGCTGACGGTCGAAACCGGCTGCGGCTTGGCGCCCTTCAGCAGCGTGAACTCGTAGTAATTGCGGTCGCCCTTGTGCTTCAAGGCCTCAAGATCCCCCCGGGTCGTGGCAATCAGTCCGCTCTGCACCCCAAGGTCGCCCACGGCACTCGATAGCTTCGCCTTAGTCGCTTCCAGATCGGCCTTCGTGCTGGCAACATCCGTCTTCACGCCGCCAACATCCGTCTTCACGCCGGCGATATCCCCGGAGACCGCGGTGATCTGCGCCTTCTGTTCCTGTTCCAGCCGGGATGCCGCTGCTCTTTGCTCCGCCTGCAACTGCGCGGTGCGCTGTGCCAGCTCCTTCTTCGTCATGCCGGCTTGCTGCGCCAACGTTTCGCCCTCGGCCTCGGCCGTCTGCATGCGATTCTGCAGTTCCTTGACCTGCGCCTGGCTGCCGGCCAAATCGGCCGTCAGTTTTTCGATCGCGATGTGCGTGCTGTACTGAGCGTACCCGGCCCCCGCCACGACCAACAGGGCCACAATGATCAGAATCCATTTGCCGGCATTCGAGTGACTCTCTTCGTGTATCTGTTCGTCCTCATCGGCCATGCACTTCCTCCTATAGACAGCAAACGAATAAATTGCAGGGATATCTAATTGTTCCGTAGTAGAACCGAAGTGTCAATTGTCTCGCAAAATGCAAACCGCGAGCTAAGTCAACTGATGTGTGTCAACACAAATCATAACCCCTCCGCGACCTCTGCGGGGTTTCTCAGCGATCTCCGCGGTCTAAGGTTTGGCGCGAAGAGGCGGGGTCCAGCTCCGTCGCTACCGCTGCACCCGCAAAGCGTCCCGAAGCACAGGTTCAGGATTGCGCCGTATCCCCGACGCCTCCGCTCCCAGCCGGATCTCCAACTGTTGCCGAGCCTGCGCCACCGTGGGGGCCAGGCTCGACTTCGCCAGAGACTGGCTTAACCGTTCGGATTTCACCATGCAGGCATATGCCATCTTTGGCGGAAAACCCGACTCCTCCAGAAAGTGTCCATACGCGAACCAGTCCACAGAACCCGCGTCGGCGTCTCCCGCAGCGTCGTCCAATTCCAGCGCCCGCCGATACAGCCGGAGCGCGTCATTTACCTGACCCACCTTCCCCAGCAGTTGCGCCTCGTTCACATCCGCCATGCTCTCCAGCTTCGCCTGCCCGGTCTGTTGCGCCAGCTTCTCCGCCATCTGATATGACTTCACGGCAGCTTCCGGCTGCGACGACGAAACCTGGCACTCAGCCATGCGCAACACAATTCCAACCAGCACATCGGGCGCCGGACGATCCTCCGGCCTCTGCGCCACCTTCTCCAGATAACTCCGATAGTGCGCACCCGCGCTCTGCGCTTTGCCCTCACGATCCAACTCGTGCGCCAGATATAAGTGCGCCACCGACTGAGTAGGATCCGCCTTCAACGCCCGCTCCCAGTCGGCAAGTGCCTCATCCGGATGTCCGCCTTGCAGCGCCAGCAATCCCCGATCGACAAGCAGATTCGCATCCTTCGGGGCGTATTTCAGCGAAGCCTCGGTCAACGTAAACGCCTCGTCAAAGCGCTTCTGATCCAGAAGGAACTTCAGCAGCGCCTGCCGTGGGGCCGGATCCGCCGGGTTTGCTGCAATCGCGCGCCTCCACGCCGCCTCCGCCTCCTGAGGATTTCCGTTCGCTAATTGCTTGCGCCCCAGCCGCATCTGCAATTGGCTATCGATTGAGTCCAGAACCGCCGCACGTTTCAGATCGCGCAGATCATCACTCTGCAAAGAAAGATAGTGCCGGGCCTGATCGACTGTCCCCCAGATCAGCAGCAAAAGCGCCGCCCCGATTCGCAGCCGCACGGCACCAACGCTGGCTCCCGTGACCCAGCGCCACGCCGTCTGGAACCGCCCACCGGCGTCGGCCATCGCGCTCGCCACGCGCTCCTTCGAATTCAGCAGCAGTGCCGCAATCCGTCCATCGCGCAACTTCCAGATCGCGCCATCCAGAATGAAGTGATGTATGTTCACCAGCGACGTGAAGATCAGAAAGCTCGTGCTGAAGTCATGGTGCAGCACCCGGCTGGCGAGCCACGGCCCCGGTACAAACAATGCAATCCCGCCCACGACGAGCACCCCGAAATACGCCAGCGGACGCCAGTTCCCTTCCGCCTTCGCCCCATCTCCCGAAGCCTCTCGCCGCGCGTAATAGCTCGTGATCCACAAATACTGCGCCGAATGCATGACGGCCAAAACGCCAGAGCTATACCGGGTCTGCGGAATCTCCATCCGCCTCAACAGCGCAATCGCCGCCGGTACCAGGAACCACAACACCTGCGACGAGAACAACGTCAGCGATGGAAGCAACCGGCGCCATCCCGTCTGCCGCGACAACTTCCACAATCCATACGCGGACAGCGTGACGAATCCCACTCCGAGCACCACCTGCTCCCACCGGCTTATGGCCGCAGGAATGCCGAGCGACACAAACAGCGGATCACTCGAATGCCCGGTATGGAACCCGAGAAACAGCATCAGATACGACGCCACGAACGCCCCGTACAACGCCTGCCGCGTGCCCTTATCTGGATCCGCCCCCGCCCGCCGCGCGAACATCATGAACAGCCCGTAGTTCTGCCCGCTGTAGTGCCACGGACTCCAAGTGATGTAGATCGTGAAAATCCACGGCAGCAACTGCACCCGGAAATGTGAGAGCCCCAAGGTCAGAAGAATCAGGCCGGTGGTGTGCACCGTGAAGATGCGGTACTTCTCGAAATCCTCCGCGCGGTGATACGCGCGATAGATCGTCGCCATGTAATGCGGATAGTTAAAGAACAGCGCCAGCGCGTAGAACGCCACCGACCAGGTCCGCGGATTCGACGCGATCGTCCAGTAAGACACCAGCAGCAGCGGCGCCGTCCATGCCCCGCACCCCACAATCAAATCGATCCACGGATTGTAGATCCATGCGATCGATGCCCGCTCCGTTTGTCGTACGGATTTGTGCATTGAGGATGTGGCTGCGCCAAGCCACAATTCCGCCAACGCAGCGATCAGCGTCGCGATCTAACTAAGTGGCTTGATTGGAATTATAGGTGCGCGAATTGGACTCAGCGGTGCAAGCGCAGTAACGAAAGTAATCGCCCGATACCTGAGGCTACCCCACCCTTGTCGCGTTCTGTGCGACAGGGTGGGGAGGTTAACTTCCTATCCCAAATTTCAAGCGATTGTGGAACTCGAAGCCGTGTCTTATTCGAACTTCCACCGCGTAGACTTACTCTGAAAGTGTTTCTCCCACATCGCAAACACCACCCGCGGACGCACCGCAAATACCGGCTCCTTCATCGACAGAATGTCATCCTTCATCGTCGACATATCAAACTTGTACTTGCGCTCGTAAGCCGGCAGCAACTTCTTCCGCGCCGCCACATCCGCAATCTCGGCGATCCCTTCGACAATCACCGCCTCAGCCGCATTCTCTGTGCACACAATGCATTTCGGATTCTCCGCCAGGTTCCGCGCCTTCCGCGACTGGCTTCCCGTCGAGAACAAAAACCGCCCATCCTGCCACATTCCCCAGACCACCATCGTGTGCGGCGCCCCGTCAGGCTTCACGGTCGTAATCCAGTAATTGTGCGATTTCTTCAGTCGCTGCTCCGCCCACGACCACGCCAGCAATCCCTTCGTGCTCTCCGGAAACCCGTACCCCGCCGCCTGCGGACGGCTAGCCCGCGGAGTCTTCGAAACGCGCGAAGATTTCTTACTTGGCATGCCCCCCCGGAATGAGCCGATGAACCCTCTGTGCCCCTCTGTGACCTCTGTGGTGAATGCTTTTTTTGGCTAGAAAAACAGATGCTAGTCGCTCACCTATAGATTCCTCCCTGTCCACGCATCAATCCGCTCCAGCGCCGAGTGCAAATTCTCCCGCGAATTCGCCACGCTGAATCGTAAATATCCTTCCCCGAACGCCCCAAAGGCCGTCCCTGACAGCGCCGCGACGCCCGCCTGCTCCAGCAGCGCATCCGCCAGCGTCTTCGATTTCCACCCCGTCCTCGTGATGTTCGGAAACACGTAAAACGCACCCTTGGGCATCCGGCACGAAAATCCTTTGATCTTGCTCAGCCCGGCCACAAACACATCTCGCCGCCGCTGGAACTCATCCCGCATGCGGTCCACTGAACTCTGATCCCCGCGGATCGCCTCAATTCCCGCCACCTGCGTAAAGCTCGCCGTGCACGAATTCGAGTTGGTCATCAGCCGGGTCATATGCGCCGCCAAGTCCGCCCGCATCACGCCGTAACCCATCCGCCATCCCGTCATCGCGTAGGTTTTCGAGAACCCATCGAGCAGGATGGTCCGCTCCTGCATCCCCGGCACCGACATGATCGAGAAATGCTCGCCTCCATCAAACAGCAGCCGGCTGTAAATTTCATCCGACAGGACCATGATGTTGCGGTCGCCAATCACCTTGGCGATCTGCTCGATGTCCGACCTCCCCAGCACCCCACCAGTAGGATTCTGTGGTGAATTGATAATGATCAGCTTCGTCCGCTCGCTGATCAGCGACTCGAGTTCCTTCACATCCAGTGAGAAGTCGCGCTCCTCGCGCAGCGCAATCGGCACGGCCCGGCCGCCCACGTAATGGATCATCGATTCATAGATTGGGAAGCCGGGGTTCGGATAAATGACTTCATCCCCCTCATCGATTAACGACAAAATCGTAAAGAAAATAATGGGCTTCCCGCCTGGGACAACCACGACTTCATCACTACTGACCTTCACCCCCCGCGTCCGGCTCACATACTCCGCCAGCGCCTGCCGCAACTCAGGGAGCCCCGCCGATGGCCCATAATGTGTCCATCCTTCATGTAGCGCTCCCACCGCCGCCTCAACCACGTTCGCCGGAGTATCGAAATCCGGCTCCCCGATCTCCAGGTGAATGATGTTCCGTCCTTGCCGTTCCAGCGCCCGAGCTTTATTCAGAACTTCAAAGGCAGTCTCGGTTCCGAGCCGCGACATCCGCCGGGCAAGCTGCAACTCGTAAGGTGTTTGAGTGGCTTTCGACATAGGCAGGAACTCCTCAGGACGCAAACGGGTTATTATACCCCCGCGCGCCGAACGCTCACCGTGACCCACTTGGAGCACCAAGGGTAGGAAACATGGACAATTTAGCCCAACTCAAAGCGGCACAAAAGGAAGGCTGGAAGCATTTCGCCCCTCTGGAAACCGTCACCACCCCGTCCGCGGCGCGCCTCGTGCACTTCGCAGGAATCTCTCCCGGCGCGCGAGTCCTCGACGTCGGCTGCGGTACCGGCGTGGTCGCCATCACCGCTGCCCGTCTTCGCGCCCGCGTCGATGCCATCGACCTTACGCCCCAACTTCTCGAGCGCGCCCGCGAAAACGCGCGCATCGCGAAGGTCGACATCGAATTCCTCGAAGCTGACGCCGAAGACCTTCCCTTCCGCGACGGCGAGTTCGACATCGTCGTCAGCCAGTTCGCGCACATGTTCACTCCCCGTCCCGAAGTCGCAATCGCGCAGATGCTTCGCGTGCTTCGTCCCGGAGGAACCATCGCCTTCTCCACATGGCCGCCGGAGCTTCTCGTTGGGCGCACCATGCAGCTCGCATCCCGTTACATGCCGCCCCCGCCTCCCGGGATTCCATCACCCATGCTCTGGGGCGATCCACAAATCGTCACCCAGCGCTTAGGAGGCGCAGTCGCCGATATCGTTTTTGACCGCGACAGCATCCTGGTCCCGGCGCTCACCCCGCAGCACTTTCGGATGGTGATCGAACGCTCCGCCGGCCCGATCATCAAAATGATTGAGACGCTAGCCGTCTCCCAGCCCGAGCGCCTCGAATCTTACCGCACTGAATTCGACGTGATCGTGTCCCAGTACATGCGCGACAATTTGATTTGTCAGGGCTACCTGTTGACGCGTGCCCGCAAAGTTTGAATCGACTCTGAATGCGTAAGTGGAGAGACTGATGAGCTCGTATCTCGACGAACTCTATGCCCATCAGGAGTGGGCCGATGCTGAACACTGGCGCGCCTTCGAGGCGCATCCACCGGCGCTCGAAGACAAGGCCATCCGTGAACGCCTGCACCACATCCATCTGGTACAGCACGCATTTCTCTGGATCACCGGGCCGCGCTCTGAGCCATTCGCCAACCGCAAGTTGGAAGACTTTCCGAGCATCTCCGATTTAAAGAACTACGCACAAGAAGGCCTGCAGCATTTGAATCAGTTCGTAAAGTCCCTGGACCCCACGCACGCTGAGCAGATCATCGAAATCCCGTGGTTCCGCCCGCCCGCAAAGATTTCCATCCGCCAGGCCCTCACCCAGGCCGCCATGCACAGCCACTATCACCGCGGACAGAACGCCACCCGCCTGCGGGAACTAGGGGGTGCCCCACCGATGACAGATTTCATCGCGTGGTTGCACAAAGGGCAGCCGCCCACCCAATGGGATTAAAAGGGTTTCCCCTGTGAAACTCTGCGCCCTCTGTGGTGGAGTTTTTTAAGAGGTGAGTTACTCAGACACGCTGTGCTCTTCGTTCTGCGAGCGCAATACGCGATCCACTGAATAGGGCGCTCTCCGGCTCGGCTCGTGATAATGCCGCACCTGCATCTCGCCCAGCAGCCCGATCGCCAGCAGATTCAGCCCGCCCAGAAGAAGCCCCATCGCCGCCATCATCAGCGGCCCGTGCGAGGCCATAATCGGCACATGCCGCAGGAACTTCTCCACCCCCAGCCACAGCACGATCGCGCTGCCGCCAAAGATGCTCATCATCCCGAAAGTGCCAAAGAAGTGCAGCGGCCGCGACAGATACTTCAGCAGAAACCGGATCGTCAGCAGATCAAAGAACACGCGGAACGTCCGCGTGATCCCGTAATGGGATGCGCCCCGCTCACGGTTTACATTCTTGATCGGCACTTCGCAAATTGTCGCGCCGTGCCACGACGCCAGCGCCGGAATGAACCGGTGCAGTTCGCCGTACAGCGGCACCTGCTCCAGAATGTCGCGCCGGTACGCCTTAAAGGTCGTTCCGAAATCGTGGATATCGACGCCGCTAATCTTCGCCATCATCCAGTTGGCGATGCGCGACGGAATCCGCCGCATCCAGAAATTGTCGACGCGATTCTTGCGCCACCCGCTGACAATGTCGTATCCCGCGGCAACCTTCTCCAGGAACATCGGAATGTCGCTGGGATCATGCTGTAGATCACCATCCATGGCGATGATGTACTCGCCCCGTGCATGATCGAACCCCGCCGCCAGCCCCGCGGTCTGCCCAAAGTTCCGCCGCAGCTTGACCACCGTGACCCGGCTATCCACCGCCGCGATTTCGCGCAGCATGGCGAACGTGTGATCGCTCGAGCCGTCGTCGACCAGAACGATCTCGAAGCTCTCGCCATGGGCTTCCATGACGACTTTTAGCTGGTCATAGAGGTCGGTGACATTCTCTTCCTCGTTATGTAGAGGGACAACGATCGAGTATTTGGGCACGGTCTATTGATTATAAACGAGCCTTCGAATTTCGCGTGTCAACGTTTAGTAAAGAGTAACGCCGAGGGTGCCCCACCTTTGTCTCCGCGCCCTTTGTGGAGACAGGGTGGGAATTTTGACTTCCCTTCCATCGTCTAGAAACTCAAAAGCCCCACCCTGTCCCAGCAAAAAGCGCAGGGGCAAAGATGGGGCACCCAGCACCGTTGAACTTAGTTCGAATCGTCGCGCCGCTTCAGCGTCGGACGGTCATCATCATCCTTCTTCCCGTCCTCGGACTTGTCGCTCGGATTCGAAGTCCTCCGCAAGCTCGGCTTCGACGAATCTTTCTCGTCGAGCAGCTTGTGCTTATTCTCAATCGCCGCCAGTCGCGACTTCACCTCGTCAAACTCCGAGGTGGTCACGACGTACTGCTGCTTCGCCGGAAGAATTTTCCGGATCTCATCCTGCGATTTCTGAATGCGATCGGCGCTCTGCGGATGCGTATCGAAGGCCTTGGCCAACGTTCCCGGCTTCTTCTTCTCCATCGCCTGCACTTTTTCGAAGAACGATACAAATGCCGACGGATCGTATCCCGCCCGGTACATGTACTCGATGCCCAGATAGTCCGCCTCGGCCTCGAACCCGCGCGAGAACTTCAGAATGCCGAACATTCCGGCGATTCCCGCAGCTTCGTAGCCCGCATATCCAATCCCGCCACCGACGAAAATGAGTGGGATCGACGCCAACTGCATCAGGTTGGACCGGCTGATTTCGCGGGCCGCATGGCAGGCTGCAACGTGCGCGATCTCATGCGCCATCACGCCCGCCACTTCCGCTTCCTCGTCGGCCGCCAGGATCAACCCCGAGTTCACATAAAAGAACCCGCCGGGCAGCGCCATCGCGTTGACCACGTCGGAATCGATAACTTTGATCGTGAACGGAACCTGCGCGTCGGAATTGCGCACCAGGTTCTGCCCGATCCGGTTGACGTACTCCGTCACCACCGGATCGTTGACCATCTTCACCTGCGACTCAACCTGCTGGGCGAACGAGCGGCCCATGGCCACCTGTTTCTCGACGCTGTACCAGTTGCCCACGCCGCGTCCGCAGCCTACGTTGCGGTTGCCCACCGCATCGACGTCGGTCTTGCCGCCGTCGTGCTTGATCTGGCTGTCTTCTTGCACAGGCAGCGCCGCTGGGGCCTTCTTGGGAGCGTTCTGAATGTCGCTCGCCTTCGGCTGTCCGTCATCCGGGTCGGTCGTCGGAGGTGCCTTTTGCGGCGATTGGCTCGGCGGATTCTGGGTTTGCGGAGTTTGCGTTTGCGGAGTCTGGGTCCCAGGTTGATTTTGCGGATCCTGTCCCGGCGTCTGCGCCACCATCCACGGTGCTGCGCCAAACGCCAATGCCAGCGCGCCTGCCAGCCATCTCAGCTTCATAGGAGTACTCCTTAAGCCTGATTATACGCCCGGTCCAGGGACACCAAGCCCCAAATCATAAGCTGTAACTTAGACGCTCCCAGTCACTTCCGGGGTTATCCGCTCCATATCGATCTTGGATGTTTCGGGCCGTCCCCACCCGTGTGGGCATGGACACATTCGTCCGTCCCGCGAAGGCGAAGCCCAGCGGAACCTCCTAGTCTGCGGCCCTTTACCATCTAGCAGATCGATGGAGTCTCGCCCTTAAGCCAAGGAATAACCGGACCGTTCCGCCGCCTAAGACACCCGCCCCAACACCACCGGCATAGCTGGATCCCCCCGCTCAAAAGCCACAATCACCGTCGCCCCAACCTGAATCTTAGGACTCGTCATCGTGACCAGCGCCCAGGCCTGCCTACCTTCCACACTGACCTTCACCCGCCCAGAGACCTGAGGATCGCTGTTATCCAAAACCACTCCTCGGTACACGCCGAACAATACCATTCGCCTCTCCTTGGTGCACGCTTGTAACTCCAGGCGCCTGCTGGTTGCCGCTGCAAGCAGATCATGCCCCGCCACCCTAGCACTGGAACGCGTACGACTCAAGGTCGGCCATTCCTTCGAGGGGTGAAAGGCTTCAACCACGAAGGCCACGAACGTGCACGAAGGAAAGTCTTGGGCTCAGACCCTCGTGGTCCTTCGTGTCCTTTGTGGTTGCTGAATTTGGAACGAAACTACGCCTGTTCTTTGAGTTTGAGCTTCGACTTATTTTCTTCCATGAACGCCTTGATGTCGTTCGCGGCGCCTAGCAGGCGGTTCCACTGCTCGTAGTACAACGTCACCGGAAAACGGCCCAGGCCGTACACACTGACGCCACCCTTCTCTCCGACCTTGAAAATCAGGTCGCCGCTGCGTTTCTTGGTCTCGACTTCCTTTTCCAGTTGAGCCAGTTTTGCTTTGAGTTCGTCGTAACTCGGTTCTGCCATGTCGCCTCTCTTTAAGGGATATGAAGTCTGATGGATGGCGATCGGCCAATCGCACCCCTGCCTATAGTAACTTGTCTAAAGTTGCCGTGTTGCGGATAACCGTTATAAGCTCTAAGCAATCTAATCCCAAAGCGGGAAACCTATGCGTGTCTGGGTACGATGGTCGGCTTGGCTCTGCCTGTCCCTGATGCTGTGGACAGTGGCGGCGGAGTCGACGCACCACCACCCGAACCGGACAGAGTCCACTTCCTGCTCGATCTGCGTGGCGGCGCACAGCGCCAGTCCGGCAGCCCTTTCCGGCCATGCCGCTCCGGTGTTCGCGGAGGTCGGCTTGCTGCAAGAAGAACTTGTTCTTGCGAATACCAGGCTTGATTTTTCCGACGCCGGAATTCGCGGCCCTCCTGCGGTTGTCTAGGGAATCAATCCATCTGTCATAAAGTTCGACGCATACGCTCGAACTCATTCCCTATTCGCCGTTCCACCAGGAGGAAATCATGTTGAGAAGTCGACGGGTGTATGCCGCCGTGCTGGCGGGCGCACTTTGGCATGCGGCTACTATGGCCGGAGCGCAGTCCGCTGGAAATTCCGGCTCGATTCATGGGGCGATTACCGATCCAACCGGCGCTGTCGTGCCCAATGCGACGGTCCAGATTCGTAACCCAGTCAGTGGGTTTGAGCGCTCTACCACCACCAACGATTCCGGCACGTTCGAGTTTTCGAATATTCCCTTCAACCCGTATCACCTGTCGGTAACCGCGGCGGGATTTGCCACTTATGCGAAAGACGTGGAAATGCGCTCGGCCGTCCCGGTGAACCTTCCCATTACCTTGCAGGTCCAAGGATCGACTACGCAGGTCATGGTCGAAGGAGGGGGTGACCTGATCGAGAACGACCCTACATTTCACACAGATGTGGATAAGAGTTTGTTCGATAAGCTTCCCCTGGAAAGCTCCACCTCGCAGATCAGCTCGCTGGTGACGCTGTCCACCCCAGGGATTTCGGCGGACTCGAACGGCTTGTTTCATGGACTGGGGGACCACGCCGAAAATTCCTTTGTGGTGGACAATCAGCCCATCACCGACCAGCAGAGCAAGGTCTTTTCCAATCAGATTCCGCTGGATTCTGTTGAGTCTCTGGAAGTGGTTTCTGGCGCGCCGCCGGCCGAATACGGTGACAAGACCAGCGTGGTAATCAACGTGACGACGCGGTCCGGTCAGGGCGTGACCACTCCTCACGGGAGTCTTACAACATCCTATGGATCGTTTGGAACTTCAAACGCCGCCTTCGATATCGCCTACGGCGGCAAGAACTGGGGAAACTTCTTCCTCGCCAGTGGATTGAATACCGGCCGCTTCCTGGACCCGCCGGAGTTCGCGGTGATTCATGACAAGGGAAACGAAGAGAATTTGTTTGACCGCGTCGACTATCAGCTTTCGTCGGCCGATTCGATTCATTTGAATGTCGGCTACACGCGGTCGTGGTTTCAGACGCCGAACTCTTTCGACGCGCAGAATGCCACCGCATGGAACGGCGTGACGGTCGACAATTCCGGGCTTGGTCCAGATGGCAAAGTAGTGGGTGCTGCCGACCAGCGCTCGCAGATCAAAACGTTCAACATTGCTCCTTCGTGGATCCGGGTGTTGAGCCCCTCGTCCATCGTGAATGTCGGCGCGTTCGTGCGCCGCGATCACTATGACTACTATCCGAGCGGCAATCCGTTCGCAGACTTGTCGCCGGACCTGCAATCTGAAACGGCTGGGCAGGATCGAACTCTGACCAATGCCGGCCTGCGTGCGAGCGTTTCGTATGTGAAAGGTATTCATAACGTGAAAGCTGGAGCCGTGTACCAGCAGACGTTTCTCACCGAGAACGACAGCCTGGGAATCGTAGACCCCACGTTCCTTCCTTCGCTGACCGATGCAAACGGGAATCCCTGCTACAACGCGGTCACTGGCACGGGGGTCGGCGCCCCTTGTTCCAATCTGCTTCCGTACGATCTGACGCGGGGTGGCAGCGTGTATGGTTTTCATGGACACACCGATGTCAAAGAGCTGTCGATATACGCGCAGGACGCGATTACCAAGGGAAACTGGTCTCTGAACCTCGGGCTGCGCGGGGACTTCTACAATGGCCTGGTTACGCATCGGGAAGCCGAGCCGCGGGTTGGGGTGGCGTACAAGATCAAAGGGAGCAACACGGTTCTTCGCACCTCGTATGCGCGCGTTCTGGAGACGCCTTTCAACGAAAATCTTGTGCTTGCCAGTTCCGGCTGCGCAAACGCAGTCTTGAATCCGCTGCTGGGGTGCGCAGCGGCGGGCCTGAATCCGCTAAGTCCCGGTTGGCGAAATGAGTTCCACGCCGGCATTCAGCAAGCCGTGGGAAAGTACCTGGTATTTTCGGGTGAATACATATGGAAGTACACGCATAACGCGTACGACTTCAGCATCCTTGGCGCCACGCCGATCACATTCCCCATCGAGTGGCACAATTCGAAGATTCCCGGTTTTGCGGGACGTGTGAGCGTGCCGGATTTCCACGGCTTTTCGGCGCTGGTAGTTTTCTCGAGCGTGTCGGCGCGCTTCTTTCTGCCGCAGTTGGGAGGAGCGGGCGCCGTACCGTCCGCACCCGGTGGCGTGTTCCGCATTGATCACGATGAGAAGTTCAACCAGACTACTCACCTGCAATATCAGCCCTGGAAACGCGGGCCATGGGTCGGATTCAACTGGCGGTATGACAGCGGGCTGGTCGCCGGGTCAGTGCCGTTTGCGGCATCGAGCGATCCCGCGAATCCCAACTTCCAAGTCAACCTGAGCGGACTTACGGCAGATCAGCAATTTCAGGCAGGACTGATATGCAATGGACAGCGCGCCACCCCAACAGCTCCGCTGCCCGCGACTTGTCCGGGGTCTCAATTCTCGTCGAACCTGGTGAGCATTCCTGCGCCGGGAACGGAGAACGACGACAAGAATCCTCCCCGAATTGCTCCACGGCATGTGTTTGACCTGGCAGTCGGGCATGACAATTTGTTCCACGGCGAAAAGTACAAAGTGAGCTTGCAGGTAACGGCCATCAACTTCATGAATACTTACGCGCTTTACAATTTTCTTTCCACCTTCAGCGGTACGCATTACGTTACTCCAAGAGCTGTGACGGCGGAGATCGGCTTCCACTTCTAGCGCGAAAGGAAGCCTCCGGTGCGGAGCGGAGGCGTGGCGACGGATCGATGAACATTCGAATTGTTGGGCAGAGCTTCTCCAGATATTACTGTTGGAGTCGTACACAGTGAAGAAGGTGGTATTGCAAAAAAAGCAGTACTTATTTGTATGTCACTGTGGGGCAACCGACAGCCCTGAAGGGCCGTGCCGTGCAGAATCCGACCGGGAGCCGTGCATTTGCGAACTAGAAATACGCGTTTCGCAAATCGTGAATCCTGTCAATTACAATACGTCCTTTAGCCGCTGCGCTTTGATCTCGACCCTTATGCGCTCCAGGCAACTTCGAGTGTTCGCCCCGGTAGCGCTGTTTTTTCTCGTATTCGTGGGGGGGTGCAGTGGGCAAAACACAGCGCTGATCAGCCTCGATCAGGCCATCGATCTCGCGCTGGCGCACAACCATTCCATCAAAGCCACGCGCACTCAGATTCTTCAAAACCAGGCCCAGGAGATCACCGCGAACCTGCGCCCCAATCCAAGTCTTGGCGCCGATACCCAGTTCGTCCCATTCTTCAGTCCGCAGGATTTTTCCGGGGACAATCTCAACACCGTTCAGCAGTTCGACGTTGGAATCAGCTACCTCTTCGAACGGGGTCACAAACGGCAACGGCGGCTGCAGGCTGCTCGCGATCAGACCGCTGTAACGCGTGCGCAGGTCACCGACGCTGAACGAACCTTGGCGTTGAACGTTGGCCAGCAATTTGTCAGCGTGTTACTGGCGGAGTCCACTCTTCAATTCGCGCAGGAAGATCTAAAGGATTTCCAACAAACGGTGGACATCAGCGAGGCACAGCTCAAGGCGGGCTACATCGGTGAAGGCGACTATCTGAAGATCAAGCTGCAGCTTCTGCAATTTCAGACCGATGTGTCCTCTGCCCGGTTGGCGAAGGTGCAGGCGCTGGTGGGACTGCGTGAGTTCCTGGGCTATGACGCGGTGCCGGCAAATTTCGATGTCATTGGTGATCTGGCCTATCAACCTCTCAAGGTGGCCCTGGAAGATCTTCAGACGAAGGCGCTGCGCGAGCGCCCCGACTTTCGGGCCGCGGCATTGGGCGTAACCGCCGCGCGGAGCCAGATCTTGCTAGCCAAAGCAAACGCCAAAGTCGATGTAACCGGCACTTATGATTTCACCCACGTCTCCGGCGAGAACACCGCTTCCATTTTCGCCAATTTTGAGTTGCCCATCTTCAATCGCAACCAAGGCGAAATCGCGCGCACCGGTTACGCGCTCACCCAGGCCCAGGAACAGCAGCAGGCGGCGAGTGATACAGTTCTCTCCGACGTTGCCAACGCCTACGAGGCGGTCAAGAGCAACGACGAGGTGGTTGAACTCTATACCTCTGGTTACCTCAAGCAGGCGCAGGATTCGCGCGAAATCAGCGCGTATGCCTACAAACGTGGCGCCGCCAGCCTGCTGGATTTTCTCGATGCCGAGCGCAGCTACCGGTCGGTTCAACTGGCCTATCGCCAGGCCCTGTCCTCTTATATGAATGCTCTGGAGCAGCTGAAAGCAGCGGTCGGAACGAGGAACCTGCCATGAACATCGTCAGAGGCCGGAAAACGCAAACGGCAGTGCTGGCCAGCATGGTTCTTATGATCCTGTCGCTTTCCTCGTGCGACGGGTCGAAGTCTAATGCCGCAGCCCACTCTCGCGGCGCGAACAATTCAGACGCTGCGGAACTGTTCACCATTCCGCAAGACCAGATGTCGCACGTTCAGGTGCTGACGGTGCAGCCCACGACGCTGAATCGATCGCTGCGTCTGACGGGGGCCGTGGCTTTCAACGGTTTTCGCACGACGCCGGTCATCACCCAAGTGAGCGGGCCGGTCAGCCGGGTCGTGGTCGCTCCCGGGCAGAAAGTCGCGCAGGGCACGCCGATGTTGTACGTGGCGAGTCCGGACTACTCGCAACTGCGCACTAACTATTTGAAGGCCAAGGACGCTTATGCCCTGGCGGAAAAGGCGTACGCCCGCGCCCAGGACTTGTATCAGCATCAGGCGATTGCCGAGCAGAATCTGGAGCAGGCACATTCGGCCGAGGTGCAAGCCGGCGGCGACCTGGTGGCTGCTCAGGCGGCTCTGAAGGTCATGGGGGTCAGCGATCCGGACGCCTTGGTGCAGGCTCCGCCTTCGTTCGAAGTGCCGGTAAAAGCGCCCATTGCGGGTGTCGTAGTCGAGCAGGACGTTGCCGCGGGGCAGCTGCTTCAAACCGGCGCGACGCAGTGTTTCATGGTCTCCGACGTCAGCACCGTGTGGGTCTTAGTGAATATCTATCAGAAGGACCTGCCCTACGTGCGAGTAGGAGATCAGGTCGCGATCCAAACCGATACCTATCCCGAGACTTTCCATGGGCGGATCGCCTATGTGGCAGCGTCCCTGGATCCGGCCACGCGCACGCTGCAGGCGCGCATCGAAACGAACAATCCTGGCGAAAAACTGAAGAAAGATATGTACGTGGTGGCCACGGTAAGCGCGGGCACTATTTCCAACGCGATCGCGCTCCCGGATTCAGCGGTCCTGCGCGACAACGAAAACCAGCCGTTTGTTTACGCAGCGGCATCTGCGAACCGGTTTGGCAGACGCTCGGTGACACTTGGAGACAGTATGAACGGGCAGACGCAGATTACCAGCGGATTGAACGCTGGAGACCGCGTTATCGGAAACGGCAGCTTGTTCCTGCAGTTTGCGAACTCGTTGCAACGCTAGCCGTGATCGGACCACTCTTGAAAAACGCTTTCAAAACTCTGGTGAAAATCGCATCCAGCAGGACTGAATGATCCACCGAATCGTCCAAGCGGCACTGCGGCAAAGATTCCTGGTGCTGATGCTGACTGGCTTCATCACGGTCGGCGGAATCCTTTCCTTCCAGCGTATGCCGGTGGACGCGTATCCGGACCTGTCGCCTCCGCAGGTCGAAATCATCACCCAGTGGCCCGACCATGCCGCGGAAGAAGTCGAGCGGTTGGTCACACTGCCCTTGGAGCTCCAGATGAACGGCGTCCCGCACATGATGGTGATGCGGTCGATCTCGCTCTACGGGCTGTCGGATCTCCGCCTGACCTTCGAGGAGGACACCAATGACTATTTTGCGCGACAGATTGTTTTTGAACGGCTCGCTCAAGCCACGCTGCCGACGGGCGTAACTCCGAGCATGGCGCCCCTGTTCAGCCCGAGCGGTCTGGTGTATCGCTACGTGCTGGAGAGTCCCGACCGCAGCCCCCAGGAACTGAAGACGATTGAAGACTGGGTGATTGAGCGGGGTTATCGCTCAGTTCACGGTGTAGCTGACGATTCCGGCTTCGGCGGAACCGTGATGCAGTACCAGGTGCTGCTCGATCCGGCGCGCATCTATGGCTATCACCTCACCATTCCTCAGGTGACAACTGCCTTGGCGGCCAACAACGCGAATGCGGGCGGGGGATTCTATTCGCAGGGTGGGCAGTTCTACTACGTGCGCGGCATCGGGTTGGTGCGGAATACAGACGACATCGGCAACATCGTGGTTGGGGCCAACAAGGGTGTGCCCATCCGAGTGCGGGATGTGGGAGACGTGACGATCGGGCATGCGCCACGCCTCGGCGAATTCGGCTTCCAGAAGAATGACGATGCCGTTGAGGGCGTGATTCTCATGCTCCGTGGGGAGCAGACGCAGAACGTCCTCAAGGGAGTGGAAGCCAAAACTGAGGAACTGAACCGCCAGGTCCTGCCGCCCGACGTCAAGATTCATCCTTACTACGACCGCAGTGAATTAGTCGACCTGACGACAGACACGGTAGAGGCGAACCTGCTTCGCGGCATGGTCCTGGTCCTGATCGTCCTCATTTTCTTCCTGGTCAGCTTTCGTGCTGCGGTCATTGTTGCCCTCACCATACCGCTGTCGCTTCTGTTTGCCTTCATCGTGCTGCATGCGCACGACGTTGCCGCAAACCTGCTTTCCATCGGCGCGATTGATTTTGGCATCGTCATCGATGGGACGGTGGTGATGATCGAAAACATCTATCGCGAGCTCGCGCTGCGGGAGGGACAAGAGTACAACCTGAACGAAGTCATTCTTGCAGCGGCCAAGGATGTGGATCGACCGATTTTTTATTCGGTGGCCGTCATCCTGGCCGGGTACCTGCCGATTTACGCGCTCAGCGGCCCCTCGGGAAAGCTATTCCATCCCATGGCCGAGACCATGTCATTTGCGCTGGTGGGCGCACTCATTCTCACTCTTACTCTGATCCCCGTGCTCGCCTCCTACTGGTTCAAGAAAGGCGTGCATGAGAAACCGAATCGTGCCTTCGAGTGGATGAAGCGGAAATACGCGGTCCAGTTGGATTGGGCGCTGGACCGGCCAAAAACCACCATTGCGATCGCAGCTCTGATCTTCGGAGCGACGCTGCTGCTGGTGCCCTTCATTGGCGGCGAGTTCATGCCGCATCTCGACGAAGGTGCTCTCTGGGTGCGCGCGACGATGCCCTATACCATTTCTTTTGAGGAGGCCAGCCAGATTGCCCCACAGATACGGGACATTCTGATGTCGTATCCGCAGGTCACCGTGGTGGGTTCGGAGTTAGGACGTCCCGACGATGGCACGGATCCCACGGGCTTTTTTAACTGCGAGTTCTATGTTGGACTGAAGCCTTACAAGGACAAGGCCTGGCACGGGGAGATCACTGAGAAGAATGAGCTGATCGAATCGATCAACAAGAAATTGACGGCCTTTCCCGGGATCATTTTCAACTATACCCAGCCCGCGGAAGATGCGGTCGACGAAGCACTGACCGGCCTTAAGAGCTCGCTGGCGGTCAAAATCTACGGCGACGACCTCAACGTTCTGCAGGACAAAGCCATACAGATCAAGAACACGCTGTCTCGCGTGCCTGGCTTCACCGAACTCACAGTGGTGCGGGAATTGGGTCAGCCGAGCCTGCTGGTCGATGTCGATCGAGCCAAGATCGCTCGCTACGGGATCAACGTTGCGGATGTGGAGGCTGTGATCTCGGCAGCTGTGGGAGGGCAGGCAGTCACCCAAGTCATTCAAGGGGAGAGGCTGTTCGATCTGGTGGTGCGCATGCAACCCCAATTCCGCAGCAGCGCGAATGAGATCGGAAATCTGCTCGTGGGCACACCCGACGGTCAACAGATCCCGCTCAGCCAACTCGCCA
>Ga0210408_10000992_pt1 | contig 31199 bp, 24 predicted proteins | sample IncBWH4MmetaG_FD_155471 | JGI IMG/M metagenome (GOLD analysis project Ga0210408, IMG submission 155471) | Forest soil microbial communities from Barre Woods Harvard Forest LTER site, Petersham, Massachusetts, United States - Inc-BW-H-4-M | ecosystem: Environmental > Terrestrial > Soil >... | reverse complement strand
CATCAAAATACGAGTTCCACCCAAGTCGCTTCAAAGACACCTGATCTTCTCCCACAGCGCGGTCATATCGCGCTCAATCCGAGTGTGATTGTGTAAGAGCCAATTTAAGAGGGAGTCGTTCAGAGGGAAGTGGCGCGCCGGCCAACGATGGAATCGCACAAACGATGGTTGGAGGCACACCATCCCCGCGGAACTTCGACCAAGGTGATCACAGGCGCCTCCTGAAAAACGGTGATGCGTATCGCACCAGCACAGGAATTGTAGGATTCACGCGGCAAGCCGTCAACATGCTGGGCAGCGCTGAGCCGGAAAAAGGAAAAGGCCGGACGCGTGAGCGTCCGGCCTGCTGAATAATGATTGATTGTGCCGCGAAACTACGGCTTCTTTTCGGGCTTGCCGTGGTCCGGCTTGCTGTTGGAATTGTTGGAATGCGCGCTCTCGTGGCCGGAGTTGCCGTGCGACGCGCTCGCGTGCTGGTCCACGTGTGGATTCCCGCGCGCCTCGCCTTGCGGCACCGGGTGCGATTCTCTCGCTTGGCGCATGTTGTTCGCCGGCGCGGAGTTCCCTCGCGAGCCATTGTCGTGGTTCACCGCGTTCGTCGGACGATCATTGCGGCTGGCGTTGCGGTTGTCATGCGCCACGTTGCTCGGGCGATCCGCGTGCCGGTCCTCGGGACGGTCTGTGCGATGCGCGGAATCCGGCCGGTCCGTGCCGCGGTCCTGGCGACGATCCGCGCGGTTGTCCACGCGGGCCGCCACTACGTCGCGATGGAAGTCACCTGGATGTCCGCTGGCCGCCACGGCCGGCCGCCCGTGATTTTCCGACGCCCACTGCCGCCGGTCCGATCGCGCCGCGTGCTCGTGCTCAATCTGTTCATGCCGCGCTTCGATGTGGCGCTCGTGAGCCCAGCGCTCCTCGTCATGCGTCGGGCGCGCCGCGATTCCGTGTGGCCCGCCGTTGTAGCTCACGTTTGTGACGTTGTTGACGATCACCGTCCTGTTATATGTGTTGTGGATGATCGTGGTGTTGATGTTGGTCACCGAGCGGTTGTACACAAATTCGCGCCCGCGCCATTCCCCGCCCCAGAAACCAACACCGGTATAGCCGAAGCCATAGTTGACCCCGCCGTAGAACCCGACGTGCGGTCCCCAATAACCTGCATGCCAGACGTACACGCCTTCGTTAAATCCCCAATAACCCGGAGTCCACAGGAAACCCGGTTCCGGCGCCATCACCCACGTTCCCGGGACCCAATAATAGTCATCGTCGTTATGCGCCCAATATCCGGGCGTCCAGATATAACCCGGCCCGGGGCAAACCGGCTGCACGTACACGGGCAGCGCCGGAGGGCCTACATGGACCGAAATGCCGACCGCAATCTGCGCGTTGGACAGCGCGGGCATGCTCAGTAGGGTGACGGCGAACAGCAGCAATCCAAGTGACCTTACGATTCGCATAATCGTAGCCTTTCCAGTGCAGCGTTGGGGTTGCTCAACTGCGTGCTAAGCGCACCAAATCGCACTTAGCGGCTCTTAGGCTTATAAACACTTTTTTACCAGAAAAGTTGTGCCGCCAAGCCTGGGGCGGAGTACAGGTGCGCCCTATGCATCACCTGCGGAATCGGCAGTCATCACCGGACCCCGGCTGCAAACTCGCAGTCTGACTGCGGAGTCCGTATACTGAGTTGTTTGCGGCGCGCCGCCTCTATTTGGCGTGCGTGTTTGCGCCGCTACTTTCGCGTGAGGTCTGTGAGTGGCCGCCTCGATCCTGAAAACCAGCGTCAATACCAAGTCGCCTGAATTTGAGAAGAATACCCGCCGCATGATTGATCTGGTTACACAGATCAAGAACGAAGAAGAGCAGATTCGCCAGGGTGGCGGCGCGAAAGCCATCGAGTCACAGCACAAGAAGGGCCGGCTGACGGCGCGCGAGCGCATTGCGAAGCTGATCGATCCGGGTTCGCAATTCTTTGAGCTGGGCGGTTTCGCAGCGTACGAAATGTATGAAGAGTGGGGCGGCGCGCCGTCCGCCGGCACGGTCACCGGTATCGCGCGCGTTTCCGGCCGTACGTTCATGATTATCGCTAACGATGCGACGGTGAAGGCCGGCGCGTTTTTCCCCATGACCGCGAAGAAAGTGATCCGCGCGCAGAACATCGCGATCGACAATCACATTCCCACGATCTATCTGGTCGATTCAGCGGGCATTTTTCTGCCTTTGCAGGAAGACGTGTTTCCCGATACCGACGATTTCGGGCGCGTTTTCCGTAACAACGCGGTGATGAGCGCGATGGGTATTCCGCAGCTTGCCGCGATCATGGGCATGTGCGTCGCAGGCGGCGCGTATCTCCCGGTGATGTGCGATCACATCTTGATGACCGAAGGCTCGGGCCTGTTTCTCGCCGGGCCTGCACTGGTGCAAGCGGCCATCGGCCAGAAGACTTCGCCGGAAGATTTGGGCGGCGCCAAAATGCACGCGCAAATCAGCGGCACGGTCGACTTTCGCGAGCCGGACGATGACGCGTGCATCGCGCGGATTCGCGCCTTGGCCGACAAGATGGGTGCTACCGGTGCCGCGCCGTTCAGCCACATTGCGGCACGCGAGCCGCTGTACTCCGGCGAGGAGATCTACGGCATTTTTTCCGGCGATCCGGCCAAGCAATATGACATGCGCGAAATCATCGCGCGCATTGTGGACGCCAGCGAGTTCGAGGAGTATCGCGCGGAGTACGGCGAGACAGTGCTGTGCGGCTACGCGCGCGTTAGTGGCTGGGCTGTCGGCATTGTCGCGAACCAAAAAAAGCATGTGCAGACGATGGCGCGTGGCTCGGACCAGAAACGCCTCGAGTTTGGGGGCGTGATTTATACGGAGTCCGCCGAAAAGGCTGCGCGATTTATTCTGGACTGCAACCAAAACCGCATCCCGCTGATTTTCCTGCACGATGTAAACGGCTTCATGGTCGGCAAAGACGCGGAATGGAGCGGGATCATCCGCGCCGGCGCAAAAATGGTGAACGCCGTGGCCAACAGCGTTGTGCCGAAAATCACCGTGATTTGCGGTGGCAGCTTCGGAGCTGGACACTACGCCATGTGCGGCAAAGCCTATGACCCGCGTTTCATTTTCGCGTGGCCGACAGCGCGCTACGCCGTAATGAGCGGCGATGCTGCGGCTGGCACCCTGGTCGAAATCAAGCTGAAGCAACTCGAGCGCGAAGGCAAAAAAGTCGACGAGAAGGCGAAAAAAGAATTGTACGAGTCAGTCCGCGCCACCTACGAACACCAAACCGATCCTCGTTACGCCGCCGCCCGCCTTTGGGTCGATGCCATCATCGATCCCGCACATACCCGCGACGCGCTGATCCAAGCCCTCGAGGCCGCCGCCCTGAATCTAGAGATCCGCGAGTTCAAGACAGGAGTCCTGCAAACCTGATGCGTAGAAGAGGCCTAGTCACACTGATGGCGGTAGCACCTATTTGGATTGGCCTTTATTTTTGGGCGCGCAACATCGATTTCAAACGAGAGGGCTGGTTGGGCCCTTTCCCTCCCGAGTTCGACCACATTCGGACCGGCGTCCAAGTTGCCATACTCGCGACGATGGTTGCAATTGTCCTGCTGGCCGCCGATTTCATTCAATGGCGCGGAAAGAAAACGAAATCCGATGGCTGAGCGAGCAAAACTGGTTGAGTGCCCCAGGGACGCCTGGCAGGGACTACCAGATTTTATTCCAACGGAAACAAAGGCCGAATACTTAAAGGAATTGATAGCGGCTGGGTTCAGGCACATTGATGCCGTCAGTTTTGTTTCGCCGAAACACGTGAAGCAGATGGCGGACAGCGAAGAGGTGATGGCGAAACTGAACGCTTCCCTTCCCGCCAATGCCGAGCGGGCGGAAATCATCGGCATCGTCGTGAATGAAAAGGGACTGGAGCGAGCCCTGGCCACACCCGGCGTGACTACAATCGGCTATCCGTACTCAATCTCGGCGTATTTCCGGCGGGCCAATGCCAATATGACTCGCGAGGAATCGCGTGCCCTGGTCACAACGCTGAAGAAACGCACCGCGGCGGCAAATCGCGACTTGGTCATTTACATCTCTATGGCGTTCGGCAATCCTTATGAGGAGCCGTGGGGGCCGGAGATTGTGCAGGACACGCTCGAGTGGCTGAAAGATGTTCGCGTGCGCACCGTGTCACTGGCGGATACCGTTGGTACCGCCTCTCCGCAACTCGTCGGCGATTTATTTCGCCAGGTGAAAGACCACGTTGCGGGTATCGAGCTGGGCGTTCATTTGCACAGCCGGCCCGAAAACGCCGAAGAGAAAATCCTTGCCGCGTACGAGGCGGGGTGCCGGCGCTTCGATAGCGCGCTGACCGGGCTTGGCGGATGCCCTTTTGCGGGGGACAATCTGGTTGGGAACATCGCCACGGAACAGGTGCTGGCGGCGCTGCGCAAAGCGGGCGCCGACCCGGGCATCGATTCCGCGCGGCTCACGAACGTGTTGGCTATGACCAACGAGATTCGCGCGAAGTATGCGCACGCGCCACTTTTGAACTAACGAGGTTCTTGCCATGCACTCCACACTTATTCTCGAATTCAGCGGCGAAATCGCGAAGATTACGCTGAACCGCCCCGACAAACGCAACTCCATCAACGCGCAAATGATCGCAGAGCTACAGACAGCGCTGGATACCGTTGAGAAAAGCCACTCGCGCGTGGTGATTGTGACCGGCGCGGGCAAAGCGTTCTGCGCGGGAATGGATCTGGAGATGCTCGCGACCATCGGAAGACAGTCGCCCACGGAAAATCAGGACGATTCACGGCGGATCGCGAAAATGTTGCGCCGCATTTGGAGTTTCCCACGCCCGACGATCGCCGCGGTAAATGGCGCCGCCTATGCCGGCGGCTGCGGCATCGCCACACTTTGTGATTTCACGCTGGCCGCGCCCGATGCGAAGTTTGGCTACACCGAAGTAAAAATTGGATTTCTCCCAGCGATCGTCTCGGTATTTCTCACCAGGCAGATTGGAGACAAGCGTTCGCGCGATCTGCTGCTGACGGGGCGCATTATCGAAGCGGCTGAAGCGAAGGAGTTCGGAATGGTCACGGAAGTTGTCCCGGGCGAACATCTTATGGAACGCGCCATCGCGCTTGCGGACGAGTTAATCGCCGCGAGCCCCAGCAGCCTCACGCGCGCGAAACATTTGCTGACTACCGCCGCCGCTGCCGGGGTGGACCACGACCTGGAGCGCGCCATTCTGGAGAATGCGCGCATCCGCTGCACTCCCGACTTCAAGGAAGGCGTGGCCTCTTTCCTGGAGAAGCGCAAGCCCGTCTGGAACAGCAAGCCGGATTGATCACAACATGCAAACTATCGAGCATCATGACACCACACTACGAGTGCGCTATGCCGAGACGGACCAGATGGGCGTGGTCTATCACGCGAATTACCTGATTTGGTTTGAAGTCGGCCGCGTGGAGCTGATGCGTGCGCTCGGCATTGAATACAAGCGCATGGAAACCGAAGACGACTGCCACATCGTGGTCGTCGACGTGAACTGCCACTATAACGCCTCGGCGCGCTACGACGAGGTGGTGCGCGTACGTACGCGCATTTCGGAATCGCGAAACCGCACCATTCGATTTTCGTACGAAGTGTTCCGTGACAGCGATCGGGAACTGCTAGCCGTCGGCGCGACACTGCACGTGATTTGCGGGCGCAACGGCAAGGCCAAGCTTTTGCCGGAAAAATATCGAGCGATTCTCGGCACATCGTCGGTGTCAGACCAAGTGCGGAGCCATTCATGACGATTGCCCTGAGCGGCAACGATCTCACGTTTGAGCAGTTGTACGCCGTGGCTCTTCGCGCCGAAAAAGTTTCGCTAGCAGCAGATGCAATTGAGCGGATGAAAGCGTCGCGCGCCGTGGTCGATCGCGTTGTGGCATCGGGCGCGACTGCTTACGGGATCAACACCGGATTTGGCAAGCTCGCCTCCGTGCGCATTTCCACCGAGCAGGTGCGGCAGCTGCAGGTGAATTTGGTGCGCTCGCACGCATCGGGCGTGGGACCGCCGCTTACGGAACCGGAAACCCGCGCGATGATGGTGCTGCGCGCAAATGCGCTGGCGAAGGGCTTGAGCGGCATTCGTCCGGTGGTGGTGGAAACGTTGTGCGCGATGCTCAACGCTGGCGTGCATCCGATTATTCCCTCGCAAGGCTCGGTTGGCGCATCGGGAGATTTGGCGCCGCTGGCGCATCTTGCGCACGTGGTGATTGGCGAAGGCCGCGCTGTCTATCGCGGTGAAATGATGGACGGGGCGGAAGCCATGCGGCGCGCGGGCATCACACCGGTCGCGCTGGAAGCGAAAGAGGGATTATCGCTGCTCAACGGCACGCAGGGAATGCTGGCGCTGCTCAGTCTTGCGCTACATGACGCCGACGTCTTGGTGGACACGGCGGATGTTGCTGCCGCGCTGGCGCTGGATGCGTTGCGTGGAAGTCCCGGCGCGTTCGATGCGCGCATCATGCACGCGCGTCCATATACCGGGGCGGCGATGACTGCTCGCAACCTGGCGCATTTGAATGAAGGCAGCCAGATTCGCGAATCGCATCGTCCCGCCGATAAAGACACGCGCGTGCAAGATGCGTACAGCCTGCGTTGCACGCCGCAGGTGCACGGCGCGGTCCGAGACTCGCTGGCACAAGCGCGCGAAATGGCCGCAGTGGAGCTAAACAGCGCCACGGACAATCCGCTCGTGTTCGTGAGCGGCGGTGACGGCGACATCATCAGCGGCGGAAATTTTCATGGCCAGCCGCTGGCGATGGCTGCGGATCAAGTCGCTGTCGCGCTGGCCACGCTCACCGGAATTTCCGAGCGGCGCATCGAGCAAATGACAAATCCCCTGACCAGCATGCTGCCGGCATTCCTGACGCCGGAGCCCGGAATCAACTCCGGCTTCATGATCGCGCAGGTGACGGCGGCGGCTCTGACCAGCGAGAACAAGGCGCTTGCGGTGCCGCATTCGGTGGATTCGATCACGACATCGGGCAACCAGGAAGATTACGTCTCCATGGGCATGAGCGGCGCGCGCCGCCTCGAGCGCATGCTGCAGAACCTGCGTTATACGGTCGCGATCGAGTTGTTGTGCGCGTGCCAAGGGATCGACTTGTTGGCGCCGCTACAGACTGGCCCGCTGGCGCAGAAGGCCTACGATGCCGTGCGCGCAAAGTCGCCGAAAGTTGTGCAGGATCGTCCTCTGGCGCCGGAAATCGAAGTGGTTTCAGCGCTCATCGGCACGGGGACGTTCTCGGCAATATTGCACTAGCGCCTGGGCCCCCCTCCCCCGGGGGTTTGTTGGATCTGCACATTATAAAGGACTTATGGGCCATCTTCTCCGGATCTGCAGATTGCAAAGGACTTATCGGCGTGGAAAGGGCGATGGAAATAAAAATGGGCGGCCTCGTCGGCCGCCCGTAATTGTTTACGAGACAAGGATAACATATTACTAAAAATTGTCAACACAATTCTTCAGCATTCTTAGAAAGCGGGAACAACGTCTGTTTCCCGGAAATTTTCGCCCTTGAAGAGGAGTGGCTCGCCGGTGGATTTGGCTAGGGCATAGGCGAAACAGTCGCCGAAGTTCAAGCCGGCAGGATGGCGACCTTTGCCGTACTTGGAGAAGCCTTCGCGGGCGATGAGCGCGTGCTCGTGCGTTACCGACTCGACGGCTAGCTCTGATTCGCGGATAAAGGAATCAAATTGACGTAGGCCGCGATCACCTGCGCGAGTCTCAGCGACAATCGAAGCTTCGAGAAAGGACGCAGCAGAAATGCGCCGAGTCCCGGAGCCAGAGATAGCGCTGGCAAACACTTCAAAGCCGGGTTCACCGAGCACAACGGCAAGGGCTGCTGACGTGTCTACAATCATTTCGGTAAACCATTCTCATCATAGAGCATCTCGGCATGATCAACCGGTGGACCGGTAAAGACTTCCCGCCCGCGTTTGCCTATTTCAATCAGGGCGGCAAGTGTCTTATCGCGCTTGCGGCGGCGGCGGACAGTTTCAAGGCGTTCGCGGATCGCTTGGGTGACTGCGGCGGTTAGGGTTTCACCGGTTTCCTTGGCCAGGGCCTGAGCGAGTTTGTGTGTTTCGGGGTCTTTGATATTGAGCATGAGTCTACCTTGGTAGATATAATTCTACTGTTCTACCTTGGAAAGTGCAAGCTGAACTTAGGCAAGGGCCTGGCGGAGAAAGGCGAGCATGCGGTAGCCGGCGATGTGGCTGAAGGGAGGAAGCTCCAGCGAATAGTGGCCGCAGTGCAGGGCCAGGGTGCGCGGATGGGGAGTGTACCGCCGGAGGGCCGTTAGCATCTGTTCGGTCAAGGCCGGCAAGAACGTCGGATCGTACTTGCCGTACACCATGAAGGCGTTCTTCCCTGCACCTAAACCACGCTCCACATAAGGCATCGGGCTTACGGGAGCCCAGTATTCGCGGAGCTCATCGACGGTGACATGTTGGCGCAAGCTCTCCCAGACGTGCGTTGTGGTCATCCCTTGGCTGACGACATCGGCAAAGTAGGTTGAGACGTGAAAAAAGCCACCCGCCCGCAGGGCAGGGTCATGCACTAAAGTGATATAGCCAACCGAGGACCCTATGCTGGTGCCGAGAATACCCAGCCGCGAAAAACCCTGCTGCTCGAGCCAACGCAGGCAGCGCCGTGCGTCTTGTACGGCTTGGCGATTGGCCTGAAGGGTGAGCCCGATATTCGGACCCACGAGCTGGTCGGCGCGCTCGTGCCCCTGCGCCATGCGCCGGTCGTGATACGGAAGGCTCATCTTCAAGGCGCTGATTCCGATGCGCTGTAGCCATTCCCCTAATCCGCGCTGCCCATGCCATTTGGCGTTCCAGTTGGGCAGGATCAAGACGGCTGCGCCTCGCTTGCGCGCCGGAAAGAACTGCGCGTGGACGGTGTTGTTCTCCGGCCAGGGCGACTCCACGGAACTGGTAAAGGTCAGAACGTTTTCGGCATCGAGCTTGTAATCACTCGCCGGTGTTGTGGCGTACCATGCCTGGCTATTCTCGATAGTCTGGGTCGCAAACGCGTGCAGAAATTGAGCAGGATTCGGATGCTCCGTTGGTCCGCCGATGTGTTCCAGCCCCCAGGCGAAGGGGCGCACCAGGCGGTTGTCATCCGTCTTCCAGCGACGCTGCTCGTAGCGAAGGATGTGGCGCTCGAACCAGCTGATTGAACTCACACCAATAGTTTACATTTTTGAACGCAGGAAGAGAAAACTGTAATCGCTAGAGCTTTGCGCCTAGCGAGGACAGCGGAAGGAGATAACACAGAGTTCGCAGAGTCAGGCCACGGAGGCCACAGAGAGGAAAAAACGTTAGGTATCGGACACTTGGGCTCAGCCCGTGCGTTGAGGGCAGGTGGCGGCTGTGGCACATTGCATACAGAGGCCCTGAGCGCCGCACACCTTGGTCATCACTTTCATTTTTGTCTTTGGATTGGTGATAGGCAGTTTCCTGAATGTCTGCATCCTGCGCATTCCGGAGGACATATCCATTGTCGCGCCCGGCTCGCACTGTCCGCGTTGCCAAACTCCCATAAAGTGGTACGACAATGTGCCGGTTCTCAGTTGGATGTGGCTGCGGGGTAAGTGTCGTACGTGCGGGCTAGCGATTTCGCCGATGTATCCCCTGGTGGAGGTTGCCACTGGACTTCTTTTCGTGGCGTGCTATCTGGAATTTGGAATTACGCAGACCACCGTCAAGTGGCTGTTCTTTACGTGCTTAGTCATCGTGTTAACCATCACAGATCTGCGAATACGTATCCTGCCGGACCTGGTGAATTGGCCGGGTTTCGCGGCTGGCGTCTTCTTTTCCGCTGTGGTTCCCCCGAATGATGGCACCGCGTTTTGGCTATGCACGGTGTTTCATCGGATGCCCCGACCCTGGGTTTTGGGTTTCCTCGATTCCCTGCTGGGTGCGGCCTTCGGCAGCTTTCTTCTCTGGACTGTGGCGGCGGTCTACAAGCGGGTCCGCGGGCGCGAAGGCATGGGGATGGGCGACGTCAAAATGATGGCGATGGTGGGAGCTTTCCTTGGTGTGCGGGAAGCTTTTCTCACTATCCTGCTAGGGACCCTGCTAGGAACAGTGGTCGGCGTCGCAATAATCGTCTCGCTGTATGCCGGTGGATGGCAGCGTAAGTTGGCCGAGCGCGCCAGCCGACGCGGTCTGGGCACCGCGAACGCCTTGCGCTGGGCAATTGCCAGCCAATACCAACTGCCGCTAGGAACCTTTTTGGGAATTGCCGCGCTGCTGGTGGTGTATTTTGGTCCAACGATCATGATGCGGTGGTCGCAACTTTTTGTGTGACATGAAGGCACTCGTGATGCTCGCGGCGGTACCGGCAGCGAACCAGCCCAATCTGTGGGCGTTTGGCGTGGCCGCGGCCGTCGGTCTGTTTGTTATCGCGCTTGTTGTGCTCTTCCTGGTCAAGCGCTCTTTCCGGAACGCGCGAACCGCCCACAAAGAAGAACTCTCGGAAACGCCACGGGTCGAAAATCCATCGGCGTTCATGGCCGCTTCGATGCAAGGCGTCATTCAAAAATTGCGCGAGCAGGAAAAAGAACTCGAGCGACTGCATCGCATCGAGAGAGAGCGCGCAGCACACTCCGAGCGCTTGAGCGAAGAAGTCACGCGCAACATGCCCGCCGGCCTGCTCGTGGTGAACGCCACGGGGATTATCTCCAGCGCAAATCCCGCCGCGGAGCAGGCGCTGGGCATTCACGGCCTCGGTTTCCGCAGGTATAGCGAAGCGCTCGGCGAGTCTTCGGAGCTCACACGGCTTGTGGCGGAGTGCCTCGCGGAAGGTCGAATTTTCCGGCGTGAACAGGTGGAGCACACCACCCCTGCAGGCGAGCGCCGCCATCTAGGAGTCACCATCTCCCCCATTCGCAAAGGGAACGAAGAGATCAGCGGAGCGATTTGCCTGTTAAGCGATTTGACCGAGCTCGCCGCCCTGCAGCAGCAGATGCAATTAAAAGAAAATCTCGCGGCCCTGGGCGAGCTTTCCGCGGGCATCGCCCATGAGTTCAAGAATGCACTGGCCACTATTTCCGGTTACGCGCAGATGATCCGCGCCGAGGAACTACCGGGCGAGGCTTCCGACTATGCCGATAGCATTCTCGAGCAGACGCGCAATATTACTCACGTGGTGACCGAATTCCTGAAGTATGCACGGCCGCTCGAGATTGCCAACGAGCCCGTGGCCCTGGGAGCGCTCATAGAACGCGTAGTCTCGGAAATTGCGAATGCACGGCCAGAGGTACAAGTGCGCGCGGAGGGCACTTTCTCCAGCGTCGCAGGGGATGAAGGCCTACTGCGGCAAGCGCTGCTCAATTTGGTGCGCAATGCCGCGGAAGCTTGCGTGGACGCTGTCGCCGGCGGACAAGTGGTCCTGAAAGGTGAGAACGTTCGCACGGACGGTGGCGGATCACAACGCATTCTGATCCTCGACAACGGCCCCGGAATCGCGGAGGACTCTCTTGGCAAGCTATTCCGGCCGTTCTACACCACCAAGTCGGACGGCACCGGTCTAGGCCTGGCCGTGGTGCAAAAAATCATCGTTCAGCACGGCGGCCAAGTGGAAGCCCGCAACCGGCGCGAGGGCGGAGCGGCCTTTACAATTACGCTACCGCTGTGCGCTAGCGCGCCGGAAGCGGTAGAATTGAAGAAGAACAGCATAGAGACTTAGTTGCTTCGAGGGTTTTGTCTGCTCCAGGGAGGTAACTTTATGGACGCACGCATTCGCACAAACGGCGCTGCCTTGGCGAGCTTGGCTCTGGCGACTGTAACGGTCTTGTCGCTTCCCGCGCGGTCGCAGCAACAACCGCAGGATTCTTCACAGCAATCCACCGGCGATCCGGTGGCGGACGCGGCGCGCAGGGCCCGCGAACAGAAAAAGAAAGAGACTGTGAAGCCGAAGAAAGTCTATACGGACGAGGACGTGAATCATTCCGTGTCGGGAGACGCTCCCGCTTCCACAGATGCAAATGCGCCGGCGAAGGCGGAAGACAACGCCGCCAAAACCACCGACGCGCAAGGAAAAGACGCGGAAGCCAAGACTCCCGATCCCGAGCAGGCTGCAGAAGCCAGGTGGCGCAAGCAGTTCAAAGCAGCCTACGCAAACCTGGACCGCGCGCAAAAAGAACTCGACATTCTCCAGCGCGAAGATAACAAGGCGCAATTGCAGTATTACACCGACCCACAGAAAGCGCTGGCGGAACAGTACACGCGCAAAGACATCAACGAGAAAGACGCAAAGATCGCCGCGAAGAAAAAAGAAATCGACCAAATCAAGCAGCAGATCAACGACATGGAAGACGCGCTGCGTAAGTCTGGCGGCGACCCTGGGTGGGCGGCGCCCTGATTCTCAAGTGATGCGGGACCGAACTCCCTCAAGCGCCGATGACTGAAAGCCAATAGCAGCGCTGCCTCTACACTTTCTCCGCACACGCCCGCTTCGTTCTTCCGGCGCCCCGCGCAAATCATGGTAGAAACGAAGGAGATGGAACCGCTCCTTCTGGTCGAAGATAAAATTGAACTGCGCACCATGCTGCGAAAAGCTCTGGAGCGCGCCGGCTACGTTGTTGATGAAGCGCCGGACGGAAGCGCGGCCATCCAAAAAGTACGCGCGCGCCGCTATCTGCTGGTCATCACCGATTTGAAAATGCCGGGGGCTTCCGGGCTGGAGGTATTACGCGCGACCAAGCACGCAGACGCGACGATCCCCGTCATTCTTCTCACTGCCTTCGGCTCCGTGGAGGAAGCGGTTACGGCCATGAAGGAAGGCGCCTTCGATTTCCTGCAAAAACCAGTGGACCTTGATCATTTGAAACTATTGGTGCAGCGCGCCGCGCGCCAGCAAGAGCTGCTGCGGGAGAATTTGCTGCTTCGCGAAGAGTACACGGCACGTTACGGATTTCCGCGCATTGTCGGCGAGCATGCCGCCATTCGCGGAATCAGCCAGCAGGTGCAGCGCATCGCCGCTACCGACTCGACCGCTTTGCTGCTCGGCGAAAGCGGCACCGGCAAAGAGCTCTTTGCGCGCGCCATCCATCACTTATCCAACCGGCGCGAGCAGCCCTTTGTGGCGTTGAACTGCGCGGCGATTCCGGAAGGATTGGTGGAGAACGAATTGTTCGGCCACGAGCGTGGCGCGTTTACCGGAGCCGGCGCGCGCAAAGTCGGCAAGATGGATCTGGCGCATCGCGGCACATTATTTCTCGATGAAATCGGCGAGCTGCCCTTGGCCATTCAGGCCAAACTCTTGCGTGTGTTGGAAGAGAGGTGTTTCGAGCGCGTGGGCGGCACGCAATTGATTGAAGTCGACGTGCGCATTGTCGTGGCCACAAATCGCGACCTTCAGAAATTGATGCAAGAAAAATTGTTTCGCGAGGATTTGTACTTCCGCATCTCCGCCGTCCCTATCACCATCCCGGCCCTGCGCGACCGCGGAGAGGATGTGCTGCTGCTGGCGGAATATTTTCTCGACAAATTCAGCCGTGAATTCGGCAAGGCCGGGCTAGAGCTTTCCGCCGATGCCAAACAGCGGCTCCTCGAGTACCGTTGGCCTGGAAATGTCCGCGAACTGCAAAACACGCTGGAGCGTGCCGTTATTTTGGCGGATGGATTGACGATCCGCGCCAACAGCCTTCAACTGCTCTCGCCGAAACCCGATGGCGACAGCTTGCCGTCAGGGATGCTTCCGGAGAAATTCAGCTGGGAGGGTTCGCTGGAGGAAGTCACCCAGCGCGCGGCCGGTCATGTCGAACGCGTGGTACTCGAAAGCACGCTTCGTGATTGCCAATGGAACAAAACGCGCGCTGCGGAACGGCTCGGCGTGTCGCCTAAGACGTTGCTCGCCAAAATTCGCGCGGCCGGCCTCGAAGAATAGCGGCTGGCATCTCGCCCGCTATCCCGATTGCTTGACGCCGATGTGCAGCGCGACGGAGCCGAAAGTCCAGAGCTCATACGAAACGGATCCGAATCCAACCCGCGTCATCAGCGACGCCAGTTCCTCGGGCCGGAAAAAGCGCGCCACCGACGCCGGCAAGTATTTGTATGCGTTCGGATTGCCAGAGAGCAGGCCACCGATCTTCGGCAGAACCGTGCGGCAATACCAGCGATATAAATCGCCGAGTACACCCGGCGCTGGCTCGGTGAATTCCAGAATCGCCAAGGTGCCTCCGGGTTTCAGCACTCGCCGGATTTCCCGCAGTCCGGCCTCGTAATTCGCCAGATTGCGAAAGCCAAATGCAGTCGTAACCAAGTCAAAGGAAGAGTCCCCAAAGGGAAGGCGCAGGGCATCGGCCTCAAAAAAAACCACGCGAGGAGACTGGGCCGACCTGCCCTCCCGCCGATGAGATTTGGTCTTTACGTGCGCGCGCACCAACATCGCGTGCGAAAAATCCGCGCCGGCCACCTGTGCTGGACCGCTGCGCGCCAACGCAAAAGTCAGGTCGCCGGTGCCGCAGCAAAGATCGAGCACCCGCGCATCGCTCCGCTGCAAGATCGGCCGCAGACGCCGCGCCGTCCGCGCGCGCCACACGCGATCGAGCTCCAGAGACAAGAGATGATTGAGGAAGTCGTAGCGCGGCGCGATTTGCGTAAACATCTCGCGGACTTTGCGCGATGCGTCCGCTTCCGTTTGCGCGCCCTCGGGGCGAGTTCCCTTAGCGGCCGCTTCAGGCATGGCTCTTGCCGGAATCGCAACACCACTGAGGAGCCAAGCGCAGCACGCGCTCGACGGCGTCCAAGGGCACGCGATCGTACGACGCGGCCTTGCCTACGCGCGGCGTCAGCACAAATCGCAGGTTACCGCTACGCGCCTTTTTGTCCGAGCGCATCGCCGCAATCAGCGCACGCACCGGAACGCGTGGCCAGGCTGGGAGCGGGCTTATGCGCCTCACCAGCGAAACAATCCGGGAAGCATCATCGGCGCGAGTAACTCCTATTTCGTGTCCCAGAAGCGCGGCCGCCATCATGCCCCAGGCCACGGCCTCGCCGTGCTGATAGCGCTTGTAGTGCGTAATGCTTTCCAGCGCGTGCGCGAAGGTGTGCCCGAAATTAAGTATCTCCCGCAAGCCCGACTCGCGCTCGTCGCGACTTACGACCCGCGCCTTGATTTCGATATTGCGGGGGATCAAGTAATCGAGCGCCAGCCCATCTCGACGTTGTACCTTTCCCATGTTTCTCTCGAGGTACGCAAACATCTTCGCGTCCGCGATCACCGCGTGCTTGATGATTTCCGCGAGTCCGCCGCGAAATTCGCGCTCCGGTAATGAACGTAAGACGTCAGGATCGGAAAGGACCACGCGCGGTGGATAAAATGCCCCAACAAGATTTTTCCCTTCCCGCAGATTCACGCCGGTCTTGCCGCCAATCGAACTGTCCACTTGCGCGACGACCGTGGTTGGCACGTGCACGAGGGCGATTCCGCGCAGATAGGACGCCGCGACAAACCCGGCGACGTCGCCCACCACTCCGCCGCCTACCGCAACGAGCACAGATCTGCGGTCCGCACCGCCCTTGACCAGGTCTCGAGCAAGCAATTCGACGGTGCGCAAGCGTTTTGCAGACTCGGCATCATTCATGAAATGTATGTGGCGTGAATTCTTGACCGCCAGTCCGCGCTGGACGTTCTTGCCGACCGCGCGCCAAACCTTCGTCGACGACACAACGTGGATGCTCGAAAAGTCGCCGAGCTTCGCGATCTCCCTAGCGGCCTGTCGCAACACTCCCGCGCCACACACCACCGCGTACGAACCGGCAGCGGACCGCACCAAAATGCGCTTTGTTTTCATTCAATGAACCTAGGAAATGTAGCACAGCCTTCCGCTGTTCGCGTTGCCTCGGTCCTTTCGTTAGTTTTTTTGGCTCCATCTGGACGCGCTTTGCTTCGTGCTACCATAAAACTCGCCCGGCACTACCGCTCGTCATGACTGCTCCGGTCAAAACTCATCGCGCCGATTACGCTGTCGTCGGATCGGGTGTCGCGGGCTTGCGCGCCGCCATCGAGCTGAGCGAATGCGGCAGCGTCCTGGTCCTCGCTAAATCCGACCTAAGCGATTCCGCCACCGCCTGGGCCCAGGGCGGCATCGCCGTCGCTCTCAGCGACGAAGACGAAATCGGCCTTCACGAACAAGACACCATAAAGGCCGGCGACGGCCTCTGTCGCCCAGACGCGGTGGCGCTTCTAGTCGAAGAAGGCCCTAAGTACATTACGGAGCTAATCGAGTGGGGCACCGAATTCGATCGCGCCGGCACCAAACTCGCGTTCACGCGAGAGGCAGCCCACAGCCGCTCTCGAATCTTGCACGCTCACGGAGACTCCACTGGCCGCGAAATCAGCCGCGCCCTGCTGGCGCGCGCGCACTCGATTGCTCATCTCCATCTCCGCGCCCATGCCTTCACTACCGAACTGGTCGTCGAGTCCGGCGCGGTCGTCGGTCTGCGCTTCATCGACGAACTCGACGGCTCCTTCCATGAATTGCGCGCCGAAGCCGTGCTGCTGGCCACCGGCGGCCTCGGTCAGATTTATCGCGAGACAACAAATCCAGATGTCGCCACGGGCGACGGCATGGCCATCGCCTACGACGCCGGAGCCGTGCTCTCGGACATGGAATTCATGCAATTCCATCCCACCGCGCTAGCCGTGAAAGGCGCGCCGCGCTTCCTGCTATCCGAGGCGCTGCGCGGCGAAGGTGCCGTCCTTCGCAACATCAATCTCGAGCGCTTCATGAAGCGCTACAACGAAGCTCAGGAACTCGCGTCGCGGGACATTGTCGCCCGCGCCATTGTCACCGAGATGCGCCGCACCAACAGCGAGCATGTGTATCTGGACATGACCGCCAAGCCCGAGGGTTTCGTCGAAAAGCGTTTCCCGCGCATCTACGCAACGTGCATGAGCTATGGTGTCGATCTCGCACGCGACGTCGCTCCCGTGTGTCCTGCGGCACATTACATGATGGGTGGCGTGAAGACGGATCTGTGGGGCCGCACTTCCCTTCCCGGCCTCTACGCCGCGGGAGAGACCGCGGACACCGGTGTCCACGGCGCGAATCGCCTCGCCAGCAATTCCCTTCTCGAAGGCTTGGTGTTCGGTGCGCGCAGCGGCCAAGCCATGATGAAAGACGCCCCGGTGAAGAAAAAACACGCCGGAGGACTTCCTGGAAGCCTTGCGCCAAAACTAGACGACTCCGCGGAAGCGAAAGCACACAACAACGCAAAACGTCCGCAAGGCGCTACAGTTCCCCCCGCGCTGACCCCCGTTCTAACAAAGACCCGCGACATTATGTGGCGCTTGGTAGGAATCTTGCGCAGCGGGAAAGAGCTGACCAGCGCGATCGAACAATTGCAATCCCTGGACCTGCCGAAAGCCGAGAAGCACGATCGGCCTGAGTACGAGCTCCGCAACATGCACTCGCTAGCTCTGCTGATGGCGAAGTCAGCGCTGGCGCGCCATGAAAGCCGCGGCAGCCACTACCGCGCCGACTTCCCCTACCGGGATGACGACGATTTCGCCAAACATTCCGTAACCCAAAAAGGCAAAGAAATCCGCTTCGAGGCTTGATCGCGCGAGTGAGGGCACTTCGGGCTGAACGCGTTGCAAATGCAGATTTTATTTGGATTGAAGCTGCTTGACGCTCTCAAGAAAAACGTGACCAACGATAGCAACGCTCTTCGCGCTGACCTTATCGAGCGTATCGTTTACTGTGTGCCAGTAAGGAATCTCAAAGTCGATTACATCTACCGCCGGCACGCCGCGTTTCAGGAATATGATGTGGTCATCTACTGTCCCGGAAGACTCATTCACAAAGATATTCGAGTAGCCGAGGCGCGCCGCGGTCGACCAAATCAAATCGCTAAGCGCTTTGGTCGAATCGGCCTCGCGCCGGAATCTCAAGTTTCGGCTCCCCACCATATCCGCTAGCAAAAGCGCCTTGATCTTTGGCAGGTCGCCACTTATCGCCATCTTTGCGGCCATCTCCCGGCTTCCATAACGGTTATCGGGGTCCTGCCAAGTGAACTTTACGGCCTCTTCGCCGTCAAAAAATGTGATCCACACCTGATAAGCACTATGCTTCCCGCAAAGCAGCCGCGCTAATTCCAACATAACCGCCGTGGAAGACGCCCCATCATCAGCGCCCACGAAACCGTCAATCCGCTTGGTGTCGTAATGCGTGGCCAGCATAATGATCCCCGGCTTATCCCCGGGAATTTTCGCTACGATATTCTTCATTGGCAGCCGGCCCACGGGCGTATCCGCGGTAAACAAATCCACGTCCACTTTGCAGCCGTAGCTGGTCAACTCGCTTTGAATGTATTCCTGCAATTGCCCAATCGCCGCCGACCCCGACGGCCGCGGCCCAAAACCCACCTGCCTCGCAACATGCGCAAACGCCCGCTTGCCGTCGAACCCGCCGGTTTTGTCCGCAGGCGGGGCTTCGTTTTCCGGTTGCTGTGCGGCGAGCGCAGTCGATGCTGGCGACGAAGAGGACAGCGGAGTTCCTGCCGAACCGTCCGCTTTTGCTCCGCATCCCGCCGTCATAACCACACCGAACGCCAGGGCGAATACTCTTGCAGGCATTCCCATTTAGCGGGCCTCCGCGGCAGCGGCCAGTTGCCGCTCCTTTTTCCGCACCACCATGGCCGAGACTCCAATGCTTATGAAATAGAGGACCACCATCGGGACCATGAATATCAACATGCTCAAAGCATCGGGCGGCGCGGCGACCGCCGAGGCAATGGCAATGACCAAAATTGCGTAACGGAAATTCTTCCAAAGAAATTTTGGCGTGACGATGCCGAAGAGCGACAAGAAGAAGACCAGGACCGGTAGTTCAAACGTCAACCCGATAATCAGCAGTGTGAGGAGAATGAGATCAAAATACTCGTTCACGCTGATCATGGGCACCACGTCATGCCCCAAATTGAACAAGGGGCTGGGACTAACCAGGAAGTGCAGGACGTAGGGGATGGTGATGAAATAGCCGAAAGCGATTCCCGCGAGAAACAGAAAAACAGTAGAAAAGAGGAATCCGGTGATGGCCCCGCGTTCGTGCTTGTAGAGCGCCGGCGCCACGAACAACCAAACCTGGTAGAGAACGATAGGCGAGGCCAGGGCGATACCAAGGTAAACACCGATTGTGATGACGAGATTGAGGCCGCCAGCGGGGTGCGTGTAGATGAGCTTGGGGTCCAGGTGGGCGTCCGCGAGAGCCTTCAGTATCGGCCGGTTGATCCATCCCACGAAATACTTCGAAAAATATATGCCGGCCATGGTGCCGATGCCCACAGCGTACAGCGAATTGATAATCCGCTTGCGCAGCTCCACCAAATGCTCGAAGAACGTCATTTGCCCACCGGCTTCGGTGGTCTCTTCAGGATGCTCGCTGGTCGCCATTTCTGAATTTTCAGGATAAGTCTTTTGTCGCTAACTTTCCGCTTTTTGCGCCTTCGCCTGCAGGTCGTGCGACTCGGTTGGCGCGGGAATTTCCTCGACCCCACCTGCATTCGTCGTCCCGGTTTCCATCTCCCGCGCGACGTTCCCTTCCGCCACAGGAGCAACCACCGGCCCTTCGCTCGCTTCCGGAGCCGAACCCTCCGTCGCTCCGCTCGTCGCTGCTAACTCCCCGCCTGCGCCTTGCGTCTCAGCTCCTGAGGGCGTAGCCAGCGTCGCTGGTTGGGTCTGCGTAGAAGCAGCAGCGGCCGCTGACGCCGCTTCCGCCTTGCGCCGCTCGACCTCCCGCGCTTGCCGTTCCAGATCGCGCATCTCCTCTTCAAAGGCGGACTTGAAATCGGTGGAAGCCTTGCGAAACTCAGCCATCAACTTCCCTAACCCGCGCGCCAATTCCGGCAGCTTCTGCGGCCCAAATACGACCAGCACAATCACGAACACAACAACCATGTGAGGAATGCTAAGCATGATTCTGAGCGACCGAAAACGGCTCCGTTGGCATCATAGAGAACGGTGTTCCGAAGTGTCAAACACGACTATACGCTGTGCTATAATTCTTAAGTCAGCCGGTCACGCGAGGGTAGGATGAAACCAGAGCGTCGCGGGATGTTCCTTGTAGTAGCAGTACTGCTTATATCTGCGGTCCTGGGCGGCATTTACGGGCCCAATGTGCGGGCCACCACGGCCTCCACGGACGATTACCAAGGCGCGGTGCGCGACTTCACACGCGTTTTGGACGTCGTGCAGGCCAATTATGCCGAGCCTGTCGACGTGGATAAGGCCGTCTATCAGGGCGCCATCCCGGGGATGCTCCGCATGCTCGATCCCCACTCCAATTTCTTTGACGCCCGCCAGTTCGCCCTGCTCCGCGAAGATCAACGCGGCAAGTATTACGGCGTCGGCATGGTTGTCGCCCCGCGCGAGAATCACACCGTAGTCATGGCTCCTTACGTCGGCGCACCGGCCTACAACGCCGGCATTCGGCCCGGCGATGTAATCGTCAAGGTAGATGACAAGTCGACCGACGGCCTTACCACGAGCGACGTTGCCGACATGCTCAAGGGCGCCAAAGGTACGGTCGTCAAGATCACCATTTCCCGCGAAGGCTATAATGAGCCTCTCGTCTTCACCGTTACGCGTGACGAAATTCCCCGCCACTCCGTTGATATCGCTTTCCTGCTGAAGCCCGGTATCGGCTACGTCCGCCTGTCCGGCTTTAATGAGACTACCGATCGCGAGATCGCCGACGCTCTCAAGCAACTCAATGCGCCTTCTCTGGACGGGCTAATTCTCGACATGCGCGGCAATCCAGGCGGCCTACTCAATGAAGCGGTAGCCGTCGGCGACATGTTCCTCGACAAAAATCAGCTTATCGTCTCTCACCACGGCCGCGCCTCCACTGAACGCCGCTACTACGCCATTCGCGGCAATCAGGGCGACAGCGTCCCGCTGGTGATTCTCGTGAACGGCAACTCTGCCTCGGCCACCGAAATCGTCTCCGGCGCCGTGCAAGACCACGATCGCGGCCTCATCGTCGGCGAAACCACCTTCGGCAAGGGCCTGGTGCAGACGGTCACTCCGCTAAGTGAGAACACGGGCCTTGCGCTGACCACCGCGCGCTATTACACGCCCAGCGGACGCCTGATCCAGCGCGATTACAAATCCATTTCGCTCTACGAATATCACTACGAGCGCAAAGTTCCCGAGCATCCGAGCGAGGTCAAGCTCACGGATAGCGGCCGCCAGGTCACCGGCGGCGGCGGCATCACGCCGGACATCAATGTCCCCGCTCCCAAGCTCACCAAGTTTGAGGAAACCTTGCTTCGCGCCGACGTCTTATTCCCGTTCGACGCGGGTGTAGGCGGCTTCACCCGCTATTACCTCGGCACCCGCCCGACCATCACCAAGAGCTTCGAGGTAGACGACACCGTGATGCGTGACCTGCGCTCCTTTATGAGTAAGCACAATGTTCGCTACACCGAGCCGGAAATCAGCGAAAACATTGACTGGATCAAGCGCAAGATCAAGCAGGAAGTTTTCCTTTCCACCTTCGGCCAACAGGAAGGCTTCAAGGTCCAATTAGAGGCTGACCCGCAAGTCCAGAAGGCCGAAGAGGCCATACCGCAGGCCCGCGCCCTCTACGAGAACGCACGTAAGATCGTAGCTCAGCGCGCTGGCATCACCACAGTGCAGCCGTAGTTCGGTCCAGCGAGCGTGCGAGGTGGGGCTGGGCCAGCAAGAGGGTCCTGCGTTCCTGGTGCTTACCTGCCCAGAGCTTGAACCGCATGGCTCCCGCGTTTTTCCCAGAGGCATTCTCCAGCGCTTTTTTGTAACGCCTAAACCACGTTACCGCAACCAGCTATTACCCTCCTAGGCACAGGTCTCTCTTTCCTCCGTTGAAACCATCCGGTACTGCTAGTACGTTGCCCCTAGGCCGTTCGGTGTGCTATTCGCAGCCACTTTTTTGTTTGACCTTCTGTGTCAATCAGTGCGCCCGAACCAAGTCCTTAGGTAGCGCCAACGGGTCTGCTGCATGCCTTGCAGCCGCGGAATCGAAGCAGCGAGGGAGACGAGGAGCACCATGAAGCTCAGCCAGAAATCGTTCCTGTTCGTAGTAGTTATCTCACTAACCCTGTCCGCGTGCAGCGGCTTGAAGGGCGGAACTGGCTCGGGTTCCGGCTCCGGGTCGGGTTCCGGCTCGGGCTCGGGCTCCGGTTCGGGCTCAGGCTCTGGTTCCGGCGGCGCGACCGGCCCGTTCACGATCGCAGGGTCTGTTCTCGGTCTCAAGGGAACCGGCCTGGTTCTCGAAGACAACGGCAGCGATGACGTGACGGTCACTGGCACGGGCACGGTGGCGTTCACTTTCAAAACGACTATCGCCACCGGCGGCACCTACAACGTTATCGTCAAGACCCAGCCGACCAGCCCTACCCAGACCTGCAGCGTGACAAACGCCACAGGGACTCCCACCGCCAACGTCACCACCGTTCAAGTGGTTTGCGCACCAGTTTTCAACGTCAGCGGCTCGATTTCGGGGCTCAACGGTACTGGGCTCACGTTGCAGGACAATGGCGGTGATAATCTCGTTGTCACCGGCTCGGGGAACGTAAACTTCACCTTCGCCACGCCCCTTCTTACTGGCGCCGCCTACGCCGTGACCATTCTCACGCAACCCAAGAGTCCGGTGCAGGCTTGCACGGTCACCAACGGTAGCGGCACGATATCCGGAGATGTGAACAATGTGAATATCATCTGCTCCCAGTCGGGCTTCTCAATCGGCGGTTCTGTGGTCGGACTCGTCACTGGTACGGGTGACACTCTGGAACTGCAAAACAACGCGGGCGATAATCTCCTCGTCACCGGCGATACGACTTTCAATTTCGCTACACCGGTAACGAACGGGGGCCTTTACAATGTCGGTGTTTTCCTTCCGCCTACCAGCCAGAAACAGAGGTGCAATGCGTTCAATTGGACCGGCATCGCCAATGGCAACATATCCAACGTCATAATCGATTGCCAGCACAACGACTGGAACTGGATATCCTGGCCCACGCCGGACACCAATAAGGCCAACCAGTTCGCGACGGTCACGACGCCGCTGCAGACCCCGACCTCGGTGCGAATCCCGAGCCTTGGTTTTCCTGGAGGTCGAGATTTTGCTGTAACGTGGACAGACAGCAACAATAGCAAATGGCTCTTTGGTGGACTAGGCTATCCGTTTAAGATCACGCTCCCGCCAGACGTCATCCCGCAGCACCTCTTAAACGATCTGTGGGTCTTCGTTAACGGCGAGTGGATTCCGGCCAACCTCCCCATGTTCCAAGATTTGGGGGGCACTTGGGTCGTTGATCCTACCCCGCTCAAAGCGCAAGACGTTTCGGGTGTTTACGGCACTCTAGGAACAGGCTCAGCGATTACGGCTCCCGGTTCGCGATGGGGTGGCTCGACTTGGACCGACTCAGGCGGCAATCTCTGGATGTTTGGCGGGCAAGGATTCGACTCCACGGGATCTCAAAACGACGCACTGCTCAATGACATTTGGGAATGGGTTCCCGGAAGTCTTGATTTCCATGCCCCGGGGTTTATTGCGGGCACATTCACGGGACAATGGATCTGGCGAGGGGGCTTCGACATCGGCAACCACAGTGGCACCTATGGCACTCAGGGAGTTGCAGCCGCCGGATGCACGCCGTCGACGACCACTGGCTGTAACCTCCCGGGGGGCCGATGGGCTGCCGCAACGGCGACCGATTCCACCGGCAAGGTCTGGCTGTTCGGCGGGCAGGGCTACGACTCTGCTGGCACCGTTGGTTTGCTCAATGACCTGTGGGAGTATGACCCTGCCTTAGCGCAGTGGACTTGGATTGGGCCCTCGAATTCCAACGTAGCCAATCAAAATGGGAATTACGGAACGTTAGGAACAGGGTCCGGGACCACCGCTCCGGGTGGCCGCCAGCACGCAACGCTCTGGGCCGATGCTTCCGGCAACATCTGGCTCTTCGGCGGATTCGGCTTCGATTCCGCAGGAACAGGCGCGCCCGAAGGCGCCATTCTGAATGACCTGTGGAACTTCAACACTACCACAAAACAGTGGACCTGGGTCTCAGGCGGCGGCACAACCGGCATCGCCAATCAGGCTGGGACCTATGGCGCACAAACCGCTCCAGCTGCCGCAAATGTTCCTGGCGCGCGCTGGGGTTCGGTAGGCTGGGTTAACACAGACGGCGATCTCTTCTTTTTCGGCGGCTGGGGGTACGCTTCTAGCGCCAGCCAGGGAACGGGTTTCCTGAATGACATTTGGGAATACGACCATACCCTCAAACAGTGGATCTGGTGGAAAGGTACCAGTGGAGTCAATCAGCAGACTAGAATTCTAAGTCCTGCCGGTGTGCCCTATGTGAATAACGTGGTTAGCGGCCGCAGGGGCGCAGCTATATGGCAGCCGGATTCACTCGGCTATGTTACGGTGTTCGGCGGAGAAGGCTACGACACGACTCCTGGGGCCCCTCCAGGGTTCCTGAACGATTTGTGGACGTACCTGCCGTTCCCATGATCTTGACCAAGGTTTTTGGTCTGACAATTTAACAACCCGAACAAGCCGCGCTGCGCAATGCAACGCGGCTTGTCTTTCTTGTTTTGCTTCTGACTTCGCCGCCGCGCCCATCGCACAGCACAAATCAGCTCCGAAGGTGCACGTTGCCACGCTTGCCACCGCTCTGTCGGGGTTCCCGAGGTGGAGCTGGTGCACAGGCCATCGGCCGGTGCCGGTGAACGCGAACTCAAGATAATGGCCTGAAACGGGCGTTGACAGCGGCGGCCTTCTCATGGAAGTTGCTCGTCGCTCGGGATGAAAAAGCATACCCGCATTCAATGGGTAAAGACTGGCCGCCAGCCGATGCGTGGGTACTTGTCGTTACCTAATTCTCCTGCGGAATTTCACAGCAATCCCCCCTTATTCACGGTTCCGATAATCGTCGGACAGCAATGATTGGATGAGATTGAACGTCACTGTCCAGCCGGGAGATCATGCGTACCGTCCGACCACTTGGCGACCGGAACCAGGAATATGGTGAGTGGGTCCGGAGCGTTGTCCAATCTCAGAATGGGGGCCCCGGGCAGATCTGCGCCCCAAATTGCAGCGTCTGTTTGCGGAACGAAAAACATGAGGTGGGGATGCCAGTGCCCGTTGCTATCGCCCAAGGATTGTTGCTTAGACATCATGTAGCACATCGCGCCGGCTTCCGGCATTGGTAATTCCTTTTTATCGAAAGCGGCTTTGATACTGTCGAACATCTGGGTTTTGGCTTGTCCGGCCAATACCAACTCGGTCTTCTTGATAGTCAGTGGAAGGTAGGATCGTACGGCCGGCGGGTTTAAGCAAATCGGAGCGCGCAGCTTGGGATTCCAAAAGCCAGCATCGTCGATTCCGGCGGTCCACGATCGTTCCACCATGCACACGAAACCGTTCTTACCTTTGATTCCGGTTTCGTAACCATGCCCTCCGAGCACCAGAACTTCGGCATCGCGTGAGATGGATTCCGGGGCCGCGCTCCTCGCCAGAGCTATCTCGACATTCCGATCCGAGATCAAGTATTGCTCAAGCGGGGCCATGCTGGGATAAGGTGTTTTGGCGTCCTGCGCTTGCACTTGCCATGCTGCGCCCAGGAACACAACCAGCGCGAAGCTTCCTAGTGTGATCGTCCTGAGAATTTTTCGCTTCATTGATTTCTCCCGAGACAGTTGATTCCTTTGGGTTCGAGCGTTAGATGACTGCATGTACTCTCCACGCATGCCGACGCCAGCAATCTCCCGTGCCGAGGAACCAAGTTGGAATGCCGGGAAACCCACAGGCTTCCCGGCGGGGAGAAAGTCCATCGGCTCCTGACTCGAAGATTAGCTAGAACGTAAACCGCAACCCGAACTGCATTTGCCTCGGGTTGTTGCCTTGCGAGTTGACGACGCCGAAGCCCGAGCTGGTCGGGTCGACGCCCTGTACGAAGAACGAAGCGTTCGGATCGGCAAAGACTGGATGGTTGAAGACGTTGGTCACCACATACTGGAATTGCAGGCCGACGCGCTCCCTTATCTTGATGTCCTTCACCAAGCGCAGGTCCATGTTCCAGTACATCAAGCCGCGGAACACGCCGACGCCACCGGTCCCTGTGTCAAGACCAAGTATCGGCGGACGGAGGGTGTTCAGCACGCCGTCGGCGCTCGAGAAGATGTTGAACCCGGGAGTGCCGAGGTTGCTGCCGGAGTTGGCGTGGAGCGAGGACGAGCCGCCGGAGGCCGCCTTGGTGAGCACGCAGTTTTCCATGGTGAAGAAGTTGCGGCCATCGGCTGAGCCAAAAGATTGGCCGTCCGTCTGTGTAGCGCAGCCGATCGGTGCGCCGCTGCCAATGGCGAAAATCGGCGCCACCGACCAACCGCCGGCGATGCGCCCGATTACGCCACGCTGGCTCTTGTACCAGGGATCCTCAATCATGGCGTAGGAGTTGAACACGAACTTGCGGTCGAAAGTCTGCAAGCCATACTGATTGTTGAAGTTGAAGGGATCGTTTAAGGTGTATTCGCTGGTCGCCTGCACCACAGCTCCCGTTCCTAAGGCTTTACTCCAAGTGAAGTTTTCCTGAAGCGTGATTCCCTTCCACTGGGTTATCTTCGTAGAAATGAACAAGCCGTTGTAGTTGCCGTGACCGACGCTGGCGTTGACGCCGACCCCGGACGTTAACTGACCCTGGCCGCCGCAGGTGGCCGTTCCCGTGGGCACGCCGCAAGCCAACGGACCGCCAATGATGGGGCTGTTCAGCATGCTGCGGGTGAAGTTGAAGCCCGGGACAGTGGCACCGTTGGGACCGCCGCCGATGCCACCTTGGTCTAGCGCGGACCACAGGCTCCAGACCTGTTGATTCGCGAAGCGGCTCGCCTGCTTGTTGACTACTGCCTGAGTGCAATTGGCGAAGCCGGTGCAATAGCCGGTGCCAGCCAGCGCGGTCTCAAAGAAGGGTTGCGGGGCGATCGCTGTCGGGTCGCCCGTGCCACAAGCGGCAAAGGATGTGGCACATCCCAAGCCCTGCTCCACGGCCGCGTAGGCGCTGGCAAACGTCTGGCCTCCCATGGTCATCATGTAAGGAACGGCATTGATGTTGATTGGCTGATACTCGTGCGTGATGCGGCGGCCTATGTAACCAACTTCGAGCAGAATTCTGTTGGTCAACTGGCGCTGAATGGTGAAGTCAAATGAGTCGACGACGTTCGGGCGGAAGTGCGGGTCCAAGGCCTCGCCAGCAGCCGCGTTGGTGCTGTTGATGCCAGGGAAGACCGGCTGAGGCAATGTAGGGGTAGCAGCTGGAATGGGAGCGACGAGGCCGTCCTTTCCGATGCGGAAAGCGTTCGCGACGGAAACAGGACCGGAACAAGTCCCGTTCATGTTGTTGTTGCCGCACTGAACAGCCTGAATGAGACCGGTACCGAGGAGGGGCACCAGGACGAGGTCCACGCCATTCAAGCGTCCGTAGATGCGGCTGTAGCCACCGCGGATTACCGTCTTGCCGTGGCCCACCGTCTGACCCAATATTCCTGAGTCAAAATTCGGATTCCAGGCGACAGCGACACGAGGGCTGAAAGAGCCGTAGAAGGGGTCATAGGGGTATTTCTGACCTGACCCTGTGTTACCAACGAGAGCAAAACCGACCTGAGGATTGTAGACCTGGCCTTGAAATGCAGCGGCTTCGCGTTGTTTCAGGTAGGCTTGCACGTCGAGTTGTTGGCCGCTGGAGTCCACGAGTTCCACCTGTTTCCCCTTGGCTTCAGTGGGCGGCATCTCGAGCGTCCAACCCAAGCCGTACGTGAGCGTGATGGTGGGCTTTATGCGCCAGCTATCACTCCAATAAACGTTATAGTAAGGAATCGTGCTCTGGTCAAAAGCGTGCGTTAGCGGAGGATTCAGTGCCAGATTGCTGCCTGCCCGGGTGTAGGCGATCTGCGAATCGGTGATGATGCCCAAGATGGCCGCGGAATCACGAGCCCAATTTGCCGCGGTCACGCCCGCGGGATTGGTTGCCGCAAAGCTTACAAGGCCACCACCCAAGGAGTCACCAAGCTGATAGGTAGGCTGATAATTGATACCGCCGCCATTATCCGAGCGTTGGTGGTAGTCCCAGTTGCGCTGATAAGAGCCACCGAAGGTGAAGAGGTGATTGCCCTTCAGCATCGTAACGTCGTCACGGATGAAATCGTCGTGGCCATCCCAAAACCGCGTGCGGACACTCTGCGTGTTGACGTTATAAGGACCGAGCGTCACCGGGCAACCCTGGCCGCCGTAACATCCGATGGTCGACTCGCCCAGTGGTTCCAGAGCGCCGCCAAGGGAGGGGATCTGCGCTATGCCGCCTGGATCGGACCACGACCAGTAATTGCGCAAGTGGCTGTAGTGGAAGTCATTGGTAGTATTCGAGGTGATGTTGGTGGTCACGCCAGCTACAAAGTACCAGGGAACCTGTGGGCGCACGGAGAGAGCAGAACCAGTGCCGAGCTTGTCGCCCGTAAAGGCACCGCCGACGTCGACCTGATTCAGCGTCGAGCGGGTTAGTTTGTAGTAGCGATAGCTGGTATTGAAGTGCCACTTTGCGCCGAAATCGTGATCCATGCGAACCACGCCGAAATTAGAAGTGTACGGGAGGGTTACGTTGGTTTTGAACCCCTGCTCGTTGAGCCCATCACAGTATTTCCCAACCAGGGGGCCGCAACTCGGGTCGTTAGGCGCCGGCTCGAAAGCCCACAACTGAGTGACCAGTGGGTTGAGTCCCAACCCGCGGGGATCGCAGGCAACATTGCCGTTCGGCCCGCAATTGGTGCCGGTGTTCAGGTTGTATTGAACAGCATTGCCATTGGCATCGGGGAACGTCAGAATGCCAGCGCGCATGGCCGCGGTTGGGACGGGAACTTCATAAGTCTGAGAATTGTTCCAGCGGAAGCCCTCGTAGTTTGCGAAGAAGTATGTTTTTCCTCCAAGGATCTCCTTGGGGATGATCGGACCGCCGCCGGAGGCACCGAAGCGGTTGTAGTGATAGCTGGGCAGTGGTGTTCCGGAAGCATTATTATCCCAGGTGTTGGCATTGAGATGATTATCAAAATAATATTCGTATCCAGTGCCGTGCCAGGAATTGGTGCCGCGCTTGGTGACAACTTGAACCTCGGCGCCTGCGGAGCTGTTGAAGTCCGCAGTCTGGTTGGCGGTATTGACTTTGAATTCTTCCACGCTATCGAGCGGTGTGGGCATGACGCCGGTAGGGCTTCCGCCAAGCTGACTGGAGACAATGCCACCGGTCGGATCGCCAGCGAAGCTCGGAGTGTAGACGGTCATACTGCCGTCCATGTCGTTGGAGTTCTGGCCGCCGTCAAGCATGAACGTACTTTGGTCGACCACGGCACCGGCCACGCTGCCATCGGGAGAGACGCCCGGCTGCAAGGTCACGAAAGTCGCGGCGTCCCGTTGAATGGACGGCAAATCCTGCAGCAGCTCGCCGCTCACGGTGTTGCCGACAGTGGCGTTCATACTTTGCAGATCGGAGCCGGTGGCAGTTACCTCGACAGTCTGGGCAACCGAGCCCAACTCCATCGTGACGTTCAGAGTAAGCGTGGTACTGACGTTAACCACTTGGCTTGTGAGTTTAGCCGTTCGAAAGCCGGCCTTGGCGACAGTCACGCTATAGGTTGCCGGGGGAACGTTGGCGAAGAAATAGCGGCCCGTGTCATTGGTGGGTGCGGTCCGCGTGGCATTGGTCGAAGGATCGATCAGAGTAACCGTCGCCTCAACCACTGCGGCGCCCGACGGGTCTACAACAGTCCCGGCGACCGTGCCAGTATTCGACGTTTGTGCGAGCAGACCAGGGCCGCCAAACCAAAGGCAAACCGCGAGGAAAACTACACAGCCCGAGAAAAACGCTACTCTTCGCATGTTTCCTCCTGAAAAGCTTCGTCAAATCCAGCTATTAAGGCTGCATCAAATCTTTGGCGTACTCTCCGAGCTGGAAGCGACCGTGTGATGCCTGTAGTGGAGCAAGTCGAGTTCCCAACATGAGAAGCTATTGGGGAGCTTAATTTTCAATGATTTACGTGAGCTATTTTATAAAACGTTATGAGTTTGTGGAGGCGAGCTGGTCAGCCTCCAACCCCGTATCTTGGAGGCTCGCATCATGTTCGCGGAAATCCGTCACGCTAGTTTGTGAACACACACCAAAAACAGCCGCATGTCCACGAATTCCAGATTCTGTAGATCCTTGCGATGCACAAACTCGGTGTCGCGGAAGGGAAATTAAGAATCACTCTCATTGGAGGCCACGCTCAGCCTCAAATTCAGGTCGAACTGGACGCGGAGCGAACTAACCTTGTTGGTTTTTGTGGAAGAGAAAAGAGCCGGCGTGTCCTGGCGCGCTGCGTTCGCGGCGATCGGGAGCCAGTGGCCCTCTCTGCGTCTGGTTCGCTCGCTGTGAAACTGGCGCGGCGCTAGTCCGCGACCAAATTGTCAGCGCCAATCCAGAACTTTGCCAGGGATTTCAGATTGCTCTTGTAGGTGCGTGAGACTGTGTATTCCTTGCCCCCTTTGATGCGAAGCACGTACTCTCCCGTAGTCCAAGGTTGAATTTCCTCAACGAAGGAACTGTTCACCAGCACGGAGCGGTGTATTCTGATAAATCCGTACGGTTTTAGCTTTTCTGCCATCGTGGAAATCGATTCTCGGAGTAGATTCGATCCTGAAGCCCGCCGTAACAATACGTAATTGCCTTGAGCTTCGATAATCACCACGTCGGCCGGATCGACAAAAAGAATCCTTCCTTTCGTTTTGATGGCGATTTTCGCTGACTTCGACAACAGTTTTTCCAGTTGAGGCAGTATTTTCACAAACTGCGCGGCCCGCTCGCTTTCCGTTCTGCGGATCGCCATATCTAGCGCTTCATGAATACGACTGTTTGAAAAGGGCTTCAGGACATAGTCAACGGCATGCTTCTCAAATGCAGCAACCGCGTGCTGATGGTGCGCAGTGACGAACACAATCGATGGTATCGGTTGCCGCCGCTTGTTTAACCGGTCGGCCAGCTCGATTCCCGATAATTCCGGCATTTGAATGTCGAGCAAAAGAACGTCATAGGGCTTTTTTTTTAGTAATTCCAGG
>Ga0210408_10000991_pt1 | contig 31205 bp, 30 predicted proteins | sample IncBWH4MmetaG_FD_155471 | JGI IMG/M metagenome (GOLD analysis project Ga0210408, IMG submission 155471) | Forest soil microbial communities from Barre Woods Harvard Forest LTER site, Petersham, Massachusetts, United States - Inc-BW-H-4-M | ecosystem: Environmental > Terrestrial > Soil >... | reverse complement strand
CGACATGAGGGGCCAACCCAAAATTTGGCTAAGGAAAAACGAGCCAAAAAATTTTTGCGGACGCCCCTTGAAATTGATTCCGGTTTTTCTAATTCGATTTTTGCCGCTTTTGGCGGTGCCGGGCGCCAGCTTTGGGTCCGGCAAACTGAACCGGGCGCCGGACAGGTGTCTTGCACTGGTGTCTTGCGCTCCTTCGTATCCATCTTGCTCTTAGGAGGACCTGGCTATGAGGACCTACGATCTAAATCCCCTGTGGCGTTCGACCATCGGCTTCGATCGCCTTTTCGATCTCCTCGACGAAACCCAGCACAGGACCGAGGATAACTACCCGCCCTACAACATCGAGCGGCTCGGCGAAGATCGCTACCAGATTTCTCTGGCGCTCGCGGGTTTCAGCCCGGATGAGATCGCCGTGACGGCCGAGCAAAACGTGCTGACTGTGGAAGGTCGCAAGAATGACAACGACCAGCACGAATATCTCTACCAGGGCATCTCGGCTCGCCCCTTCAAGCGGCAGTTCAACCTTGCCGATTACGTCCAGGTGAGGAATGCGACGTTCGACAACGGCCTGCTTCGGGTCGAACTCATCCGCGAAATCCCCGAGGCCATGAAGCCGCGGCGCATCGCAATCGGCGGTGGCGCTTCTAGCGGGCAAATCACGCAGAAGGCAGCCTAAAGCCGCCTTGCGCCTGATCACGTGGCGCGCGGACCGCAATCGTCCGCGCGTCGAACAGCTTCATGTTAAGGAGGATATCATGGGTATTCGTGATCTTGTCCCGCGGACGAAAGGCCAGCAGCTCTCGACCCGGCAGGAGCCTTTCGATCCGTTTTACACGCTTCATCGCGAGATGAATCGCCTTTTCGACGACGTCTTTCGCGGTTTCGGTCCGCTCAGGCGCGTGGGCAGCCCGCTGATGGAAGGCCAACTCGGCTGGCCGCGGACCGAACTCAGCGAGACCGAGAAGACGGTGACGGTTTCCGCCGAACTTCCGGGTCTCAGCGAAAAGGACGTCCAGGTGGAAATCGTCAACGGCATTCTGTCGATCCGCGGCGAGAAGAAGGCCGAACGCAGCGACGAATCGAAATTCGTCAGCGAGCGCTATTACGGGTCGTTCGAGCGCCAGATTCCGCTTGACGGCGTCGAGGAAGACAAGGCCCAGGCCGACTTCAAAAATGGCGTCCTGACCGTGACTCTTCCGAAGTCCGAGCCGTCGAACCGGAACGTCAAACGTATCGCGATCAACACCAACTGAAGCTTCGAGGCGGCGGTTGTCACGGCCGTCGCCTTCGTCCCAGTCTCTATCAACCCGTCTCTCGACGAAAGGAGCAAAAGGAGAAACGACATGAGCCACGCAGATCGTACCGCCAACAATGTTGAGGCCTTTTTCCACCCGGTATCCCACTACGAGTCACCCGGCGATGTCTTGAACGATGCCAGGCTTTCGATAGACGAGAAGCGAGTAATTCTCTCGTCCTGGGCGTCGGATATGTACGTCGTCGAATCCCAGCCGGCCCTTCGCGAGATCCCGGGTATCCCGCATAGACTATGTCTGGACGACATCCTGGCAGCGCTGAAGCAATTGGACGACGAAACCGATCCGCCGCCGCGCGGAGGATTGGCCATGCGGCTGCCTCGTCTTAGCAAGCTTGACTGCGTTGCTTACGTCAAACCGCAGCGCTTTGTCGGCAGGCACGCATCGACGAGGCGGCATCGGTCGATGCAAGCCTCGCGCACATCAAATCATTCACGGTGGACCCGCGAGGCAAATGTGCGGCGATACCGCAAGCTCTTGAATACCCACCTGACTGACATTGAGCGCAGCTTCATAGAGCGACGGCTCGCTGAAGAATTGCACGGTTGATCAGCCTTCAGGGTCGGCTTTGAATTACGTTGGCGTCCGCGATGACTACGATCGATGACAGCTTGAGTGAGATCAGATCCGTGCGGAACAACATTTGGCGCTGCCGTAAACTGCTCCAAACTGATCTGCCCGATGCTGAGCGAGAATTGATTGAAAAACGTCTGCTTGAACAGCGGGCGGCCTTTGAAGGACTGTTGGCGTCCACATTCCCTTTGGCGTTGAAGCTCTCAAACAGTTCCGAAGAGACTAGACTTGGACTAGCTATGAACTTTCAGGAGGTTGTCCATTCGGCCAGTGAACGCTGATGTCGGCAAGCGGACAATGAGTCGCGGGAGGTGAATGAGAGGAGACGGTTCGTCCGGAAGGCGAGAGCCTGGCCGGCGATACCAATCGAAAAGACACAAGCGCCTCCGCCGAGATCGCAGGTACCGATCAGCTGGAGAGGGACGGACTGCCTCGACAATGCCCGCGGCGCAAAGCGCAAAGAAGCGCAGAATTGTAATCAAACGAGGAGGAATAGGGGGATGAATGCCGCCTCATTGGCTCAGGTCAAGATAGGTACGGAAGCGCTTGCTCTCTGTATTGCAGGAGTTTTGTGCGAACGCGATCCATCACTTCTAGCCGCATTCCGAGAGAGCGTAGAACTGCTCTATCGAATCCTCGATGATCGCGGAGACCATGAAAGCGGCGGCAATGGTTGACGCGTTTGGGAGAGCGCTGGTTGATCCCGCATTCAAACGTCCCTCGAACTAGTCGATACAAGAGTCCAGATGACAAGACTTCCTATGACTGCCGCGGGTCATGTCGCGCTTGAAGATGAACTAAGGCACCGCACGCGAATCGCGCGACCTCGCCTTGTTCAGCGAATCCAGCATGCGATCTCCGACGATGCCAACCTGGTTGAGAACTCCGAATACCAGGCTGCGCTGGCGGAGCAAGAAGTAAACGAGAATCGAATCGCCGATTTGGAAGACAAACTCGCGCGCGCCGAAATCATCGACGTATCCAAACTTTCCGGCGACACGATCAGGTTTGGCGCCATCGTGACGTTAATTGATGAGGACACCCGTGAGAAGCGGATCTGGCAGATCGTCGGCGAGCCGGAAGCCGACGCGGGCGCGGGGAAGATTTCAGTGACTTCACCGATCGCCAGGGCATTGATCGGAAAGACCAAAGGCACAACGGTGCTCGTCGAAGCTCCAGCCGGCGCTAAGGCTTACACGGTCCGGCAAGTGGACTGGCCTGAGGGCAAGCGAAAGAAGCGATAGCTAGTGTGAAAGCCGAGGCTCAACTCCGATGCAGGCTGCGTTGGCTCTCAGCAACTCGCAACTGCTTGAGAGACGGCGCCGCAGCGATCACGGCTCCGGGCGTCGAATCCATGGGTTGGAAGTCGCAAGGAGAGCCCGCGCGATGCGATATTATTTTGACATTCGCGACGATCAACTCGTTCCCGATGAAGAAGGAATGATCCTGCCGGACATTGAAGCGGCTCAAGAAGAGGCTACGCGGACGCTTACCGATCTTATAAGGGAAGCGATGCGAGCCGAGTCCGCTGGCGGAATGACGATCGAGGTCCGCAGCCAGCATGGCCCCGTTCTTGAGGCGAGCCTCACATGGCGATTGATCGTCAAATCGTAAGTCCGCTGGTTCGACTTCCGCCCTTGGCTGTTATCACCCCTTGTGGCACTCTAGGCGGCTGAATTCAACTGCGGCCCCCTTGGCCTGATCAGCCGCGGCGCGGCCCGCCGCTATCGCCATCCAATCCCGCAACAGTCCCTTGTCCTCCTTAGAAAAGGATGCGCGTCGTTTGAGATCTTCAAGCGTCTCACCGGGGTGGCATCGCTCGAAATCCTCGCGGATCAACGATTCGAGGTAAGCCCGTTCCTCCTCACTGGCTGGCCGGAGATCGCAATTGGAGCTGGTCGGCATGGTTGATCTTCACTGGCTCAATTTCGGGTGGACGCCCCCCCGGTATAACCGGGAAAGCGACCGTCAGTTCGCGAATGGGCAGGTGCCGGAAGCGAAAGGCGTCTACTGGATCCTGGGCGGCCAAAGGGCGGCAGGTGAAGGTTCGGGCTTATCGCGTGCGGGGGATAAGTGCCGCCATTTCATTCGCCACGCCGTCGGCCAGCGCCACGCCAGTTGCGGCGCCTGTCGGGCTGTCAGGCCGAACTGGACGCGCCAGCGGAAGAGCAATTGGAGCGATGCCATGGCGGCGGCAAACCTCCGCCACGCAGACGCATGGTTTCTCCGTCTCCCGTATCGCCCATTTTTGCTCGCTACTGAAGCGACCGGCGGTCCGCTTCTTGCGATATCAAGCGATACTTACTCGGCGCAACTGGCGGCCGCCCTTAATCGAACCCGGGCACTCGGATGAAGCTGGCTTCACCAGTCCATTTCGTCGCCGGATTTGTCGAGGCGATCGCGCCAGATGCGCAGCGCACGCGGCCAAGCATCGTAGCATCCTCAGCGCGCGCCATGCCGCCGAAGTTCATCGCTTCGATAAGCATGCTCCAGGAAGCCCAAAGAGAAATCGGACCACTGTCCGTGCACACGCTGTAGCAATCCCACACCCCTTCGGGGAATGCCGTCGCAGGCCGCGCCGTGACGGGAATGAAGATCAAGGGAATGCCAACGTTCAGAACTCGGGCGCGTGTCTGGTTTGACGAACTTGCAACAGGACCGCGCGATCGACCGCCGAAGCGTCTCTCGACGGGTGTCACTTTCGCGCGGCCTGTTGATGGTCGTCTGTGAGCGCAAATGAAGGGAACCGTTGCCCCAATCGAGCTGGCCAGGAACAAAGGGCTCGGTACCCCATTGACGGTTCAATAACGGAGGCCCGCCATGGGAGTGGTTCCCTTGCAAGAGCTCGATATGGGACCGATCCGAATCTTGCTCGTCGAAGATGAGCTTTTCGTCCGCATAGACATTGCCGCGACGCTGCGACACGCCGGCTTTCAGGTAATCGAGGCTGCGTGCGCCGATGCTGCGATGGAGTTCATCGAATCCGGCGAGCCGATCGATCTAGTGTTCACTGACATCAAGACGCCGGGCACTCTCGATGGGCTCGCGCTGGCCGAACGGGTTCGGGCCAAGTACCCGTTGATGCCGGTGCTCATCTGCTCTGGAAACCCGGAATTGGAGGGCGCGGCGAGCCGGTTAGGAAAGTTCGTACCTAAGCCATACGACCCGACCGGAGTCGTACGTCTCATCACAAGCTCGATAAGGTAAAAATCAATGGAACCTGCAACGATTTTGGTGGTGGAGCGCGACATTCTCGTGCGGCAGCCCCTTGCTCAATATCTCCGCGATTGCGGTTATCGCGTCTTGGAGGCGGTCAATGCCGCCGAGGCGCGTGGAGCAGTTTCCACTGGAAGAGAGAGCATAGACGTTGTGCTCATGGACGTCAAAAGCGTGTCGAGTGAGGGCGGATTTGCCCTGGCGTCCTGGTTGAGGTCCAACCATCCGACTATCAAGGTTCTGCTCGGCGGCACTATTGCTAAAGTCCTGCAACTGGCAGGCGACCTGTGTAATGACGCGCCCGAAGGTGGCCTAGACTATCGATCGGTGCTTGATCACATCCGGCGACTGCTTGCGGGTCGAGACCAACGGTCTCCCGACAGACGTGACAACTGATTCCGATCTTGCATTTCTCGTTGTCGCGCGCTGGCTAAGACAGCTGGCAGATCCAACCACGCGGCGGCCATCAGCAACCAAGGCTCCCATCGCGATCACGACAGCATCCGCCTCCAAAAGGGCGCCACTATGCTCAACGCCTCTAACCGTCGATCTATTCACACGCTGTGTAGCGGCTAAATGAGGCGGCGTTACAGTTTGGCGCGGGCGCGTGCATCGGCTTGCATGAATTGGCGCGCCATTCTGCGATTTTGCAAGATGTCGCTGCCGAGGCGCTCGAAAATGCCGCATCGAGACGCCGGCTGCCGCACGAGACGTCGGACTGCGCGTAGTCCACGGCGTAACGCTTGGAAGTGAAAGCCTTCTTCCCGCTGGAACCGTGGCTGCAACGCGAGGCCAGCAACTATGCCAGGGTTGCTGCTAAGGCCTCCGCGTCAGGGACCACATCGTGATCGTAGAGGCGCTTGCGGAACTCGGCGTGTGCAGCGATCTCAGCGTCTCTGACCTCGAGGTCGAAGTGCGCCGAGTCATACCGTAGCCCGTTCTCTCGCGCGCCACGCTGGATCTGCGCCACGCGTTCGCGTCGCACGCGCTCGTAAACGAGCAAGGCGGCGGGAGCCGTTCGCCGGTTCGCACGCGCCAAGATGGTTGCGAGCGCCATACCATCCTCGATCGATTGATTTGCGCCTTGCCCAAGGTGCGGAAGCATCGGATGCGCGGCGTCGCCAAGCAGGCTGAGCCTGCCCTTGGTCCAGCTCGGAAGCGGTTCGCGATCATACAGCGCCCATCGGAACGTCGATTGAACTTCCTTCAACAAATGCTGGATTCTCGCGTCCCAGCCTGCGAACTCGCGTCGAAGAACATCGGGCTCGCCCGGCGCCGACCAGGATTCCTTCATCTCCTTGTCCGCCGGCACAAACCCGACGTAGGCGATGAGCTTTCCGGCGCGTACCGGGTAAGCGAGAAAGTGTCTTCCCTTGCCGAGCCACATTTGCCAGCGGTCGGTCGGCCAATCCGGAACGCGCTCACGCGCCACCAGGCCCCGATATGCGACGGACCCTGAGAATATCGGCCGGGACTGAGGGCACACGTGGGACCGAAGCTCGGAGTGGATGCCGTCGGCGGAAATGACAATGTCGGCTTCGGCGGAGGCGCCAGCGGCGAACGAAACCCGCGCGGAGTCGCCCTCCTGCTCAAACCCGATGCAGCGATGCCCGGTGTGCACAATTCCGGCCGGCAGTGCATTGGCCAACATTGCAACAAGGTCGGCGCGATGCATCCCGAACGTCGCATTCCAGCCCGAGGAGTCCGTCACCTGAACGGGGGCAATAGGTGTCCCGTCATGACGGAAGTAACGGGAATCGACGCCAATCCGCGCGCCCCATTTCACCACGGCCGGCACCAATCCGACCCTTTGCAAGTGGCGCACGCTGTTGGGAGTGAGGAACAGGCCGGCCCCGACCTCACCGAGGGTCGGAGCCTGTTCGTATAGCGACACTCGAAGACCGTGTGCGATCAGCGCGTTCGCGGCGAACAAGCCGCCGATCCCGCCTCCGATAATTGCGACATGAAGCGGTGTCTGCATGAACCCCAATCTCCACAGCAAGCGACCTGAAGAAAATCGTTTCGTCGGCGACTCTGCAGTCAGCCCGGCTTCATGCCCGCGAACTTGACCACCTTGGCCCACTTCTCAGTTTCCTCGGAGATGAGCCTGCCGAACTCCCCAGGCGACCCCGCGAGGACGGTGCCACCAAAGTTGGCAAGGCGTGCCTTGATACCGGGGTCGGCAAGACCAGCATTGATTTCCTTGTTGAGCTTATCGAGGAGATCGGCCGGAGTGTTCCTTGGCGCGCCAAGGCCGAACCAGGCGCTCGACTCGTAGCCCGGCAGGAACTCACCGACAGTCGGCGTGTCCGGCAACGTCTCGGAGCGCGTCGCTGTGGTAACGGCCAATGCACGCAGCGTGCCGGACCTGATGTATTCGATCGTCCCTGTCGTGGGGAGAAAGGTTACATGCACCTGCCCTCCAATGAGGTCGGTCAGCGCTGGGGCACCGCCACGATAGGGCACGTGGAGCAGGTCGACGCCTGCCATCATCTTGAACAACTCGCCGGATACGTGGCTCGCGGTGCCGTTACCGGCCGACGCCATATTGACCTTGCCGGCGTTCGTCTTGGCGTGAGCGATAAAGTCCGGAATCGTCTTGGCAGGAAACGATGGATTTACCAGCATAACGAAAGGCTCGCGATCAATGCCGGCGACCGGCGCAATATCGCGCATGACATTGAAATTCAGCGTGTCGTAGAGCGATGCATTGATCGCGTGAGCGTTCGTTACCAGGAGAAGAGTGTAGCCATCAGCCGCCGCATGGACCACAGCGTCGGCGGCGATATTGCCGCCAGCGCCCACTCGATTCTCGATCACGAAGGGCTGGCCAAGCCGTTTCGAGAGCCATTGTGTAATGAGGCGCGCAAGTATATCGGCCGGGCCGCCAGCGGCCAAGCCAACGATCGTGCGCACTGGGCGGATCGGATAGGCCTGCGCCCAAGCGAAGCGCGGCACGGCAGCGACCGCGGCCAGTTGCAGGAATGCGCGACGGGGAAGTTTCATGGCGCGCCTTTGACGGATGTCGAAAACGATCACCGCGGGAGCCCGATTGCGGCATCGCGAAGCCGATGAACACTTCAGTAGCATTCGCCATATGAAACTCAGAGTAGACAATAGTTTCTTTAGAAGATACTTTTGGTTGTGAATGGATACGAGATTCCTTGAAACCTTCCTGATGGCGGTCGATCACGGTTCGATTGCCGAAACTGCACGCCGGCTCAATTTAACGGCGGCGGCCGTCGCAAAGCGAATCCACGCTCTTGAAAGTGAGATCGGTGCCGTTCTGGTCACTCGTTCGGGCCGGACAATCAGACCAACACAAGCAGGAGCCGCGATCGTCGAGCGCGCAAGGCGCTTCCTGATCGAGGCGCGCGATTTCAAGGCAATCGCCGCAGCGGATCAACCGTCAGGACAATTGCGCATAGGCGCATTTCCATCGGCTTTATCAGGACTGTTGCCGGACATTCTGGCCTTGATGAAGGAGAAGTATCCGCAGATCGATATCCAGATCGCGAGCGGCGTCTCGTCAGAACTGTATCGCAAGGTGCTCGACGGCGATGATCTCGACGCAGCGATCATCGGTCAGCCGCCATTTGTGATCCCAAAGAGCTGCAATTGGCGTTTGCTGCGAGAAGAGCCATTAATTCTACTGACGAGAGCGCCGGCAGCATCTCGAAAACCGCGCGTGATCTTGTCATCGGAACCGTTCATTCGATTGGACCGCAACGTTTGGCCAGGACGCCTCGTGGACGGCTATCTCCGCAAAGTGGGGATTCGGCCACGCGAGCTGTTCGAGATCGATGGGGGTGCGGTGATCGCCATCATGGTGGATCGAGGACTCGGCGTGTCGATCCTGCCGGATCTGGCGCCGCCGTGGCCGGAAGGTTTATCACTCGCTAAACTGCCGTTGCCCGATGCCGCTCCCTTTGCCCGGCGCATCGGCATTGTCTGGGCTAGGGCTTCGCTTCGCCTTCGTTTGGTGGAGGCATTCCTGGAGCAGGCAGCAGCGGCGCGAGCGCGGGAACCTGTACGAAAGACTGCTAATTCGGGAGCGAGGGTGCACCGATGATTGTGCAAAGTCGCTGCCAGTTTCACACTCGGCGGGAAGGGCGGCCTACCTCTTCACCCGCGAATATGGCACCAAGCTTTGATGACCGTTATTGGCCCTTCTCGTCTGTCCCGGAGGAAACTCGAGATTTCCGCTATTGAGGGGGTTAACCGAACCACCCAACAATACCAGGGATCCAAGAGGCGTCGTGCTAGATCGCAGATCATCCCAGACTTGCCAATTGGAGCGTATCGCCGGCTATGGAATCATCGCGCCACAGCGAAACTTATATTTTGCCGCGGCGCTATGATGCCGTTACCGACCCGGCGCTACAGTTAGCCAATCCGCGAAGACCTACGACCATGCACTACGCTTCGCAGTGCCGCGGTTGCCGATCAACTCAAGTCTTGCAGGCATGCACGATCTTGGGGAGATAGCTCTGGCAGAAGTCCAGATAGGTCCTGACGATGGTGGATTGGTATCGGTGGGGCGGATAGAGCAGATTGAGCGACCACTCGGGCAACGGGAATTGCCGCAGCAATGGCATCAATCGCTTCTCCCGGATAGGCGCGGCGGCCAGGAAGGGTGGCAGCTCTGTGACCACATCGCCACCGAGCGCCCGATGACATAGGTGGTGGTAGTCATTGGTGGACAGCACCGCTTTTGGCTCAACGACAGATTCGCCCAATTCCCATCGGGCGGGAACATCGAGGCGCGATGCCCACACCGCGCACGGGAAGCGATGAAGCGCGTCGGGCTGCTCCGGCGCGCCGAGGCGCTTTACCAGCCGCGGACTTGCCACGAGAATATTGCGAAAGGACAGAACGCGTCGCGCCACCATGGCCTCGTGAATGATCGCACCAACGCGGAGTGCGACATCGATGCCGTCCTCGATCAGGTCCATTCGGCGCTCGGTCGAGTAGACATAAATCTGGATGTCCGGATAGCGGCGCTGAAACGCCGCCAGCAATTCCCACCACGGCTCAAATGTCTGCGGCAGCGATAATCGCAGTCGTCCCTTCAGGCGCGCCTGGTCGTTAACGACGACCTGTTCGGCCTCTAGCAGCGCCTCGATACCGAGGCCGGCGTGCTCGTACAGCCTCGTTCCTGCTTCTGTCAGCTTCGCGCCCCGTGCCGACCGCTCCAGCAATTGCACCTTCAGTTGCTGTTCTAGCTCCCGTATTCGGCGGCTCAAGGTTGGAAGCGGAATTCCGAGGCGGTTGGCCGCTGCTGAGAGGCTGCCTGCCTGAACGACGGCAACAAACATCCGCGTGGCATTCAGATCCATACAGCGCATCCTATCATATTTGAGAGGATGACTGTCAATCGCGGCAATTCATATTCATGTTTGGCTGATCTATATAGGCGGCGGAAGACGAACCTCACCGGTAAGGCGATGAAAAAGACTGTCATCAGCATCTTGGTAGCTATGTCACTAAGTTCGATCGCAGCGGAATCAACCAGCTCGCCACCTGAGCCCGTCACGATCGAAAACTACAATCGCGCCCAAACCGATGTGTATTTCGCCGGGGTGGTCAAGAACGGCGGTTTCGGAAAATTCCGCCATGGCCGCGAGCTTCCTGCTCCCGTCCAACAAGGTATTGTTCGTCCCGGCCGCGAAACGTTGTACTCGTTTGCGATTTTTGACCTCGATGCTGGACCGGTGACGATTGCGCTGCCCGATGGCGCCGAGCGTTTCATGGGGATGCAGGTCGTCAATGAGGATCAATACACCACGGGCGTCTATTACGGCGCGGGTAGCCACACTCTGACCCGGGAGATGATTGGCACGCGCTACGCCATCGCCGTTGTCCGCTTTGTCGTCGACTTTTCGAACAAGGAGGAGATCCAGCGAGTTCATGCCTTGCAGGATGCGATCAAGTTCAGCCAGCAAAGCGCAGGCACGTTCGAAATTCCCAATTGGGATGAGGCAAGCCTCAAAAAGGTGAAAGCAGCGCTCTTGCAGCTAGGAACCACGATCTCCGATACGCGGCGCATGTTTGGCGCCAACGAGCATCAGATCGATCCGGTCAAGCACCTGATCGGAAGCGCAATGCTGTGGGGCGGCAATCCTGAGAAGGACGCGCTGTATCTGCCGATCACGCCGGCCCGGAATGACGGCAAAGCTGTTTACAAGCTGACGGTCAGCGACATTCCCGTCGACGGGTTCTGGTCGGTCACCGTCTACAACAGCGGAGGGTACCTCGAGCCGAATCCAAACGATGCCTATGCGGTAAACGGCATCACTGCAAAAAAGGCCGCGGATGGCTCGATCACCATTCAGTTCGGTGGGTGCGACCGCCAAATCCCCAATTGCCTGCCGATCACGCAGGGATGGAACTACACGGTGCGTCTCTATCGCCCGCGACCGGAAATCCTCGATGGCACGTGGAAATTCCCCGAGGCCGAGCCTGCGAGTTGAATCGGCCGACCGGCGCGGCTCGTGCCCAGCGTGTTGCCCGCGGCTCTCGGCGGGTACGCCGGCAACGATATCGTGCAAAATCGTAGATTGACGTGCCAGATTCTGCTTATTTTGCCGCGCGATGCCCGCACACGGATTGAGACCTCACCACCCGCGTTGCCACCGCATTGGCGTGGCGATACATTGCTACAGGCATATGCCGAAGGTGACGCCATGGTGGGCAGCAAAAGCGTGGCGTTGATGGTCGCCGCCGGCCTGTTGATCCTCGCGGCTTCGAGCGCACAAACGGATTCACTCCGGATCACCAAGATCCAGGATGACGACGCGGTTGCCGTCTATGATGAGCTTGTTGGCAGGTTCGGGACGGCCCGTCTGCCTGCTCTCCACACCCAGGTCGCGCATGCAATGTTCAACAAAGCCGCGAGGTTCGCGGCGCGCGGACGCCGCAAACAGGCAAAAACCGCGTTACAGCCTTTTGATCAAAAAGTTTGGAACGGCTCGCGAGCCAGCAGTGATGGAGCTAGTCGAGTTGGCGCGGACTGCGCTATCGAATCGCAAATCCTGAATTGCTATGGCGCATAGACGGTTCAAAGCGGGTCAACCGATCGGCACGGGTTTTCATGATCGGCGGCGCGGTCAGGCGTGATCTCTGATTGGTCAGGTGGCAATCTGGATTCGCGAATAACCTTGTCGGCCGCGGGGCCATCATCAAGCAAAGTTTCAAGCGACCACCAGCGTTTCGACAGCGCATCTGCGCCGGATTCTGAAATCTTACGCTCGCTACTACAATGAGACGCGCACGCACTTGGCTTTGGACAAGGATGCGCCTCTATCGCGCACCGTGAAGAGGGCAGGCCGTATTCTTTGCCAGCCCAGTCCTCGGCGGATTGCATCACCAATATGTCCGGATCTGATTTCCGACAGGCACACGTGCGACGGCGTCGATCTCTTCAGGCTTGAGCTAACGGGCTATGTTGCGCGTTTTGCTGGCCGATATCGATGTGCGGGATATCAGATGCGAAGGACAGACATGGCAACTGCCCGTCGATCATCTGATCCGCCTCATGCTCCGGGCGATCTACGGAAGTAGAAGTAGTCCCTGACGTATCTTGAAGAGCGATGCATCAGCTTTAGACGCCTCGCAATTCGACGTAGGTGTCCGGCCCATAGTGCAGCTTGTTGCGCGAGTAGTACGGCGGCACCTGCATTTCGAACTGAGCTCTCCCGTGCGTCTGATCACTGATCAGAAGATCGGTGCGGCTACCGACATCCAGGCGCAGCTGCTCGTCCTTCTTCAGTAGCACCGGCTGTGGTGTTAGACTGAATAGGAGCGTGACCGGTTCGTCGCGATTTAATGGTTGTGGTGTATCGATGTCGATCGCGATTTCCGTAGCCGTGCACCGCGCCTCGTCGATTCTGCGGCATGCCGGCCGAATCGATCCTAGCGACAGAGGATGCAAGTTTCCGCGAGTGTCGATACGAGAGAGACGCGCTATAACGTGGGAGTCGATCTCATTGCTGCTAAAGCGCAGGCTGAGGTTGATCGGTCCCGTCAGCTCAAGGTCGTCGTCTGCCACGGTCTCATAACTGAGAATCTGATTGGCGACGTCATCGAAGCCCGCCGTCACCAGCGCGCCCATCGGCACGGCGGCCCAGCGGTTGGAACCGGTGTTGCCATCGGCCCGAGTCAGACGGTGAGTATTGGAGTCGGTTCCGCCGCTCGCAAGGTAGAACCGGATAGCCTTACTTTCCGGGATCGGAAAATCTGAAGCGCTGCTAAAATCGCGGGCGCCGTCCCGCCAGTACCGAACGGGGGCTTGGGTCGCATAGCCGTTAGCTGACCCGAAAAGGATGTGGTCGAAGAATGCAAGAGCTTCCAGTTGCCAATGATAGCAAGGCAATTCATAGTCCGGAGCACTGACAATCAGCCATTTGCGGTCCGTCGGCGTGCTTGACTTTCGGAAAAGCTCGTAACCGCCGAACTGGTGCAAATTGAAATGGCCAGGGTTTTGCACGACGACAAACGGTACGTTGATTTCGTGCAAAGTACTTGATGGACCCTCCGCCATGGTGCTAGTGGCGCGGGTTTTGCCATCGAGCACAATGCTGGCCCAGAACTCGCGCATTTCTTTCGTCGGAGCCTTCTTTTGAAAGCCCTTCATGATCCGGGTCAGGCGCTTGCGAACCTGCGGCCACCACCAGTGTTTCAGCGGTGAATTGAAGACGTGGCTTAATATTGCACGGGCTAGCGGCGGGACGCGTAGGTTCTTCTGCAGATTTGTGAAGTTGGCACCCATCCACAGCGTCAGGAAATCCGCTTGCGGCGCGCCGCCGAACATCACGATGTGACGGAAGTAATCGGTGCACATTTCGATGGAGAAGAAACCCTTAAGCGCTGGCGGCTGCTTGACCGCAACCAGCGCCTGGGACATGCCGTAATATGAAGTGCCGAACAGCACCACATTGCCGTCACACCACGGTTGCGCCGCGGTCCAGGCGATAACTTTGGCATGATCTTCGCCATCGGTGTCGTTACAAAAGACGACGCTTTCACCCTGAGAGCGGCCCATGCCACGCCGCGCGACGACGACGTGTACGTAGCCACGGCCAGTGAAGACGGGCGGGCTGCCGATCTCGTTGGTACCAGTGGGGGCTCCGCTCGATTGCAGCTCTTTGCTATAAGCGGAAAACACGACAATCGCAGGATAACGGCCCGCCGCTTTCGGCGTGTATACATCCGCGGCAAGTGAAACATCCTTGTCGACTGGGATCATCTGATCGGCATAGAGCACGCATCCAAGGCCGCTCTTGACGGCGGGACCGGGCGTCCAGCCAGCGAGCTGCGGACCGTCGATTCCTCCCTTCAAGGGGACGACGTTATCGAGAAACACGCGATTAGGATAAGCGGCGCTCATTTTTCTGACTCCGTCCGTAGCTGCGCGAAACTAACCGCGTGTAGGTGTACCTACCAGAATTCTCAACCCGCTAGGCCGGCGCCATGCGCACCGCACCCCAAGCCATTGAATTACTGATAGATGATCTTTTGTGACCCAGACCGCTCGCGTCAGCGCGGCAGCCGCAAACCTGATCACTCCGCACCGCATTGGTGCGGATGCAAAGGCCGTTCTCAATAACGTTAACGAACGTCTGCATAGCTACGCCGATGTCCATCGAACCCTTCAGATCCCTGAACATCAAACGTATATCGATGCAGCGCAATATCTCAGACAATTGTGCCTTTCCCTTAGCCGATCAAAGTTGGAATCGAACAATGTACGGCTTGTTCTCGCGGTCCGCCCGTTGTCGATGCCATCCGACCGGTGCTGGCGGCTTGGATTGATCGTATACGAACTCGTCACCAATTCCGCCCGGCATGCATTCAATGGAAAAGAAGGCGAGGTGTGGGTCGAGTTGTGGCCTGCAGGCCGTTTTGTCGAGTGCCGAGTGTCAGACAATGGAACAAGTCGGGGAGGGATCCAGCATGGACGTGGCCTGACCATTGTTCAGCAACTGGTGAGATGTCTCAATGGAAGACTTGAGCAGAGCTTTGGACCACAAGGGTCAAGCTCCATCCTTGTCTTCCCATTCTAAGCACTGAGATTTCGAATGTCGTTCTAAGCGATAACGTTATCACAGCCGTTTCAAACTCATGTCGAAGCGTACCAAGAAATCATGGACTGTCTTCGTCAGCATAGAAAATGCCGAGCATGACAGATGCGTGGAAATTTTTTTAAGAGCAAATGGCAGCTACGGATTCGAGGAATTTGGGCGGGATTTCGAAGATGGCGGGCGATGGACGCCCCTGCATCACTATTCGCATACTACTTACGCCTCGCTAACTGACGCCTTGGACATTGCCGAACGACGCGTACCTTGGTTAGTTCACTGCCTGGCGCAGAAGCCAGAACTAAGGATGCGCGTCAGTCTCGGCCGGTCGCAGACAGGTCTCAAGGAGTGACGATTCCCGGCTTCGTGAAGCCGAGCGTTTTTGGCGACTTTGAGAGTTGTAACTAGCTGAGTTTACGGTTTCGACGAGGAGTTTGCTTGAGCGCGGACCTTGGAAGAATTTCGTCAATCAAAGACAGAGCGCGGACAATGAAGCAACCTGTTTTGCGGTCAGAATCGTACACGAAGAAGGTGGCACTCGTCCTGCAAGGCGGGGGCGCTCTCGGAAGCTACCAGGCTGGCGTTTACGAGGCGCTCGCCTCGTCGGACTACATGCCCGACTGGGTTGCCGGCATCTCGATCGGTGCGATCAACGCCGCCCTGATCGCGGGAAATGCGCCGGAAATGCGGGTTGAAAGGCTGCGTGAGTTCTGGCGCACGATCACAACGCCCACGATATGGCCCGTTGGAATTTCTGATCTCGTCAACGGCGCGGGTTTTCCCTTCGACCTCGGCAAGCAAATCAGCGCAATGCATGCGTTGATTTTCGGCCAGTCTCATTTCTTCGCGCCGCGAAAGCCTGCCGACTGGTGGTTCGGTGACACGCCGACCAGCTACTACGACACAAGCTCGCTGAAATCGACATTGGAGCGGCTTGTGGACTTCGACCGCATTAATTCCCGAGAAATTCGCTTTAGCATCGGAGCCGTAAACGTCGGGACAGGCAATTTCGCGTACTTCGATAATGCGGAGACCGAGATAAAGCCGGAGCATGTTCTCGCGAGCGGCGCGCTGCCGCCAGGCTTTCCCTCAGTGGAAATAAACGGAGAACACTATTGGGACGGTGGCTTGGTATCCAATACGCCGCTGCAATATGTGATAGAGTATTATCCGCGCCGTAGCCATCTTGTTTTCCAGGTGGACCTTTTCCCGGCTCGCGGTCCCTTACCTGGGAATTTGAACGAGGTGACCGAACGGGACAAGGACATCCGCTATTCCAGCCGGACCCGGGCGGGTACGGACGCATTGCGGCAGCTGCACGATCTGCGCCATAGCATCAACATGCTCTGGGAAAGACTTCCAGACGAATTGAGAACCGGTCCGGAAGCCGCCTTGCTCAACGAATTTCGCTGCGTGACTACCATGGACATCGTTCAATTGATCTACCGTCCGGAGCGCGCGCTGGGGCAATCAAAAGACTACGAATTCGACCGTCCGACAATGGAAACGCGGTGGGCACAAGGTCTCAAAGATGCGCAGCAAACGATAATCGCTGCGCCCTGGCTAGAGCCGATGCCGCCGGAGCTCGGAGCGCGCACATTCGACGTCTGCGCGAAAGGTCCGATCGGAGATGCCTCGACGAAATTGGCGAACACAACATCCTGGCCTGTCGATGCTCCTCGCGCAAAAGCATAATCTTTGTTCGGCGATCTCGCCAATTTGACCGATCTTGACGCTGCTGCACTTGGCGTCACGATCGTGCGAACACACATGATCAACAGTGGGCAATCTCCTCCAAATCGCGAGCCGCCCGCTGAGACGGTCCCAGCTCGCCCCGCCCGCGCGATGCTGGGGCCGTCCGCCTCACTGAACAATTGTGATCGGCCTCAGCCGACATGCTGAAGGCGTAGCTCAGTCGTCTGAGACAGACGGGTTATCCTGTCTCGATTGGTCCCGCGGCTGAGGGCGATGCACGACTATGCGCGGACCTCGTCGATCAGGATCAGTCTGCTGGTTCGTGACGATCGTCGATCCGCCATGTCTCACTTTGATTTGCATGGCCTTTCGTGTGCATCAAGCATTTTCAGAACCGCGACAAAAGCGGTTCGGCGATAAGAAAGCTGGGCTACAGGGTGCCGAAGCAGGAGCGAACCTCGCTCCGTCCAAACCAACGCCGATACCAAACGGGCAGGGTGCTCGAGTCGGTGAATCATGAGTTAATTTTCCGGCAAATTTTCGCCGCTCGGCGCCCCCGCGACTCAGTCTATGACTCCTTCGTCGTGCGAAAAAAGCGGGGGCACGCCGATGCCAAATTCGAATGACGTCGCCAGCAACGAGATGCTTTGGGAGCGCGTCCTGTCCCTGCTCGTCGTGGGTGGCAGCGTGTTGGGCGGAAGCGCCGTGTTGCTGATACAGGCGCTAACATCAATACTTCACGGATTTCCATAGAGGCGGAAACGGTTTTGAGTGGCACACGAGCCGAGTTGAGAGGCGAACGAGTGTCCAATGAAACGTCCAACAAAGCGTCCAACACGAAATTTAGCTTAGAGTCTTAAATGATTGGTTTTACTAAGAAAAATCGACTGAAAATCTTGAGCGGGAGCGCTTCACCCGCTCCAAAAGCGAATGTCGCGCTTGGACGGCTTAGGCGTCCGCGGTTGGATCTTGTCTGAGCGACGCAGCAGGAAAGCGCGGGAGGGTCGGTTCCACCTCGTGAAAGACGAATAGGATGTCCCGAGGCGCGAGGTGCAGGCGTTCGCCGAACAGTCTGACCGCTTCGTCCGCAATGGCGGCGGCGGTTCCTGTCGGCCTCCCGCTGGAGATGATGACCTCAACGACCATGAACCGATCGGTTCTGTCCGCCGCGTAGTCGGGGAAGCGGGGATCCACCAGAAGGTCATCCCGGTCGACCTCGAGAAAGCGGTGGAAGCGGTCGGCTCGGTGATAGCCGGCGGCCACCTGGGCTTCCAACATTGCCTCCGACAAGCGGGACTTGTCGGCGGGGCTGAGGCCGCGCCGGACGGTGAAGGTTACAAACGGCATCTCCAGCTTCCACGGTCAGGATGTACCAATTGCGTTGATGCGCCGAGTGAGCGCGCGCGTTAGCCCGAGCCTAATCTCATCTCGCTCCAACAAGAGGCGCGCAGTGCGGCGATCCACCCTGCGCGCCGCTTCAGCGCGGACTCACGAGAGCAGAGTGGCTCCGAAGCCAATCTCGACCTTCATGAGTTTGGAGACGGGGCAACCGGCCTTCGCTTTTGCGGCGATCGACTGGAACGTGGTCTGGTCGATGCCGGGTATCTTCGTAGTGACGGTGAGATGGACCGAAGTGATGGAAAAGCCATCGCCGTCCTTGTCGATCACGACTTCCGATTTGCTGTCGACCGACTCCGGCACGAAATTCGCCATGCCGAGTAGTCTAACGAACGACATGGTGAAACAGGCCGCGTGAGCCGCCCCAAGCAGTTCCTCCGGATTGGTGCCCGGCTTTTCGCCGTAGCGGCTCAAAAACGTGTAGGGATGGTTTTCCAGCGCGTGGCTCTCGGTCGAGACCGACCCCTTGCCTTCGCGCAGGCTGCCATTCCAGGCGGCGGATCCGAAACGTTTCATCGTCCTTTGCTCCTTTCGTGCAGACCTGAATTGAACGCGACAGCAGTCAAAACTGCCTCGCCAACGTCGCCGCTTGTCTCTTTCCGGCGTCGATCATGTCGACCGCGCGGCCGTCCCAACTGTGTTCGATGGCTAGAGTCACGACACTGCGGACGCCGATGAACTGCAGCCAAAACTCAACGTAACCGCTGAGATATTTGAAGCCCGGCTGAGAGACAGTTTTGAACCCTGCCTCGTCGCTTTGTCCCCTGACATACGCGACGAATGCCTTGTCAATATTCAGCGACGGTCCATAGAATTCTCCGTTGAACGTAAACAGCATGTTTCTTTGACAAGACAGATCAATCAGCTGCTTGAGTTTGTAAGGGACAGAGAAATTCCACATCGGCACGCCCATGACGATGCGATCTGCCCGCTGGAAGCGCGAGGCCAACTCTCTGATCTTTTCCCATGTTGCCGTCTCGACCGGCGTCATCGATTCGCCGGAGACACCCTTGTATTTGGCGCCTATTGCTTCCGCGTCGAACTCGGGAAGTTGCTCTTGCCAAATATCCAGCGTATCAACGGTGACGTCGCCAACGTTCGCTCGATATTCCGAGAGGAATGCATTGACGACGGCGCTGGACGCAGATTTTTCTTTTCGCGGCGAGGCCACTATGTTCAAGATATTCATTCTCGTTACCCTTCTTACGTAGGATGTGTAGGCCTCAGGCCGGTATTGGACGGCATGTCCCGATATGTTTGTTGAGGTGGACAAGCGACGGTCTGAGCAGGGAGACGCGTCCCGGCTGGACCGCGTCTCTTGTTCGTGAAGGTGAGTTACTTTTACTCGCCTTCACCTGCTCACCTCATGCGCGCTGGCCGGCAGCCTCCAGGATCAGTTGCGTGATTTCATCAGGTTGAGAGATGAGGGACAGGTGACTCGCTTTAACCTCTATCGTCTTGGCTCCCATGCGCCTGGCCATGAAGCGCTCAAGGTCCGGGTTGATCGTGCGGTCCTCGGTCGAAACTGCGTAATAGCTCGGCTTTGATCTCCAGGCCGCGTGCGTGGTCTTGCCGGCGAGCAGAGCCTTGTGGAACGGCTCCTGCACGGCGTAGAGTATCTTGGCCTTCGCTTCCGGCAGGTCGCCGGCGAAATCGCGAAGGAAAGCCTCCTCGGAAAGCCGTCCTTCGTCGCCGTCGAACACGATCCCGGCCGTCGCCGGCGGCGTCGGATATGTCTTCGCGAGTGCAGTGTAGTCTTCGCCCGCATCCGGCGCGCGCGCCGCCACATAGACGAGCGCGGAGACGTTCGGATGCACACCGGCCTCCGTGACGATCATCCCGGAGAAGGAATGACCCACCAGCACCGTCGGGCCATCCTGCCGCGCCAGGACACGCTCGGCCGAGGCAACCGCTTCCGGCAGCGTCGTTAGCGGATTTTGCACGGCAGTGGCGTTGAGCCCGGCCGCCTGCAATCGTGCTATCACTTCGGACCAGCACGAGCCGTCGGCGAACAGCCCGTGCACAAGCACCACGTTGCGCGCCTTCACCGGAGTTGAATTTGCGGCCATGCCACGCGTGGAGATCAACGAAGCTGCCGCACCAGCAAGCAGGGCCGTCGAGAAACTGCGTCTATTCATCATCACGATTCTCTTCCTTCATCGTTACGGTTAGGTTGGAGTGTCTCGCCGCTTGGCGGCGGGCGCCGAGGTATGGCGCCGGCCGGCTGAGATTTTGATCTCTTGTCGTCATTCACCGCCTTTCTGCCGCCCCGATGCGAGCACCGCTCGTTCAAGATTGGAGCAGCGCGTCGACCTCCGGCGAACGCACGACCGTGCCGTCACGCACGAAGGCTTCGTGGTTGTCGTTGATGGTGTCGCGGTCGTAGAGGTAGTTCACCATGATGCCGAAGGATTCCTGGATGCCACGTGGCGCGTCGTTGCCGAGCCAATTGATTCGTTCGAGCCGCGCGCCATTGCCGAGGTGAAAACGCGCGACGGGGTCGATGCGTATCGAGGGCTTCCGCGTCAGATATCGGGCGCAAAGCCGCAGTAACGGCGCGCGCAGCGTCTCGCTCCGCGCCGGGTTATTCCACCAGCCGTCGCGTTCGAGTTCTGGCAACAACGCGGCATCGGGATCGCTTCCATTCGCAAGCCGTTGAGCGAGCCAGCGTCGCAACCCCGGTACAGGGGACAGGGTGGAAAATTGCTTGAGTTGCGGAAACTCCGCCTTGAGCTCTTCGACCACCTGCTTGATCAGGAAATTGCCGAACGATATGCCGCGCAGGCCGTCCTGGCAGTTGGAGATCGAATAGAAAATCGCGGTGTCGGCAGGCGCAGCTTGCGCCCGTGCGGCCTCTTCATCCGTCTTCTTTGCAAGTAGCGGCGGCATGGCTGTGGCCAGCCCCTGCACCAGCGCGACTTCGACGAAGATCAGCGGCTCGCCGGGAAGCGCGGGATGGAAGAATGCGAAGCAGCGGCGATCGGACGCAAGCCGCCGTCGCAGATCGTCCCAGCCCTTGATCTCATGCACCGCCTCATAGGCGATCAGCTTTTCCAGCACCGCAGCCGGGGATTGCCAGTCGATCCGCCGCAGCTCGAGAAAGCCGCGGTTGAACCAGGAGGCGAACAGATGCCTGAGGTCGGCGTCGAGCAGCTTCAATTCCGGCTCGTCGCGCAGATGCGCGGTGATTTCACTGCGCATCGCGATCAGCGCGCCGGTGCCCCCGGGTGCCATGTTGATTCGCCGCAGCAATTCCTGGCGGGGCGGATCGGCGACCCGTGCGAGAGCGGCTGCGGCTTCCGCCGTCCCATCGGCGAGATAGCGCTCCGCCGCCGCGCGCAGCGCCGCTCTATCGGGCTGAAACTCTGTCGCAAGATAGCGCTGGAAGCTGTGCCGGTCACCCGCATCGAGGGCGCCCAGCATGTGGTGCAGTTCGCGTGCGATCTGCGCGCCGGACGCCTCGCTGCGTTCCGATAGGAGTGTCGCTGCCAGCTGTCTTGCGCGATCGGCCGGCGCGGGCTTCGCGTTCGACCGGCCGCTTGAGGTTTGCGTGTTTGAGGTCATGGTTGTCTCCCGTCTTCAACCGTGGAGGACTATGGCGGGGCGGAATCTCGCCGGCGGCGCGTAAAGGCCGCCCGACGCCGTCACGAGATCGTCGATGGATTGGGCCGCGAGCCAGTCGCGAGTTGCGGTGTTGGCATCGATCCCGAGGTCGGATGGGAACATCACGATGCCGCGGCGGCGCAGGCTGTCGCTCGTTTCGGACGGCTGTCGCCTGCCGAACTCGGTATCGCCGGCAACGGCGCGCACGGCCGCTTCGCGCTCCTGCGGCGACCGGCAGCGCAAAAGGTTGGCCACACCACATTCGGTCACGACATGGCTGACGTCGTCGCCATAGATCATCACCGGCGGCAGCGTGGAACCCGCCGAAGCTGCGAGGTCGAACGCGTCGAGCCGTTCGACAAAGCTCGATGCGCCATTCGGCTGATGGGTCTGCACCATCTGCACCACAAGCTTGCGTCCGCGCAGGCTCTCGCCGGCTTCCTGACCGGCGCGCAGCCAGGTGGGACTGTCGTGGCGGCGGCCACGCGGGTCGGCGCCCATATTGGGCGCGCCGCCGAAGCCTGTGATCCGGTCCTTCGTCGCCGTCGAGCTGTTGCCCTGCGCGTCGATCTGCAGCGTGCCGCCGACGAAGAGGTCGCAGGCATATTGTCCGGCGACTTGTGCGAGCGCGCGGTTGGACCGCAGATTGCCGTCGGCGCCGACCGGGAAGATATCGGCGTGGTTCGAAACGTAGCGTTCCATGCCCAACTCGGAGCCGAAGCAATAGACGCTGTCGACGAAGCCGGCTTCGATCGCGGGGATCAGGGTCGGGTGCGGGTTCAGCACGAAATGCCTGGCGATCTTGCCCTTCAGCCCGCGTTGGGCGGCGTAGGTTGGCAGGATCAGCTCGATCGCCGCCGTCGCATAGCCGATGCCGTGGTTGAGCCGCTGTACCTCGTAGGGTTCGTAGACTGCGGCGATCGCCATCATCGCCATCAGCACGTTCTCATTCCTGATCTTGGCGGGGTCGCGCGTGAACAGCGGATCGATCAGATACGGCGTCGGGCTCGGCACCAGGACATCGACCCAGTCGCCGGGAACGTCGACCCGCGGCAGCCGGTCCACGATCTCGTTGACCTGGGCGACGACGATGCCGCCACGAAAAGCCGCGGCCTCGGCGATGGTCGGCGTGTCTTCGGTGTTGGGGCCGGTGTAAAGGTTGCCGTTGCGATCGGCCTTGTCGGCGACGATCAGCGCCACCCGGGGCGTCAGGTCCACCAGCATACGGGCGTAGAGTTCGAGATAGGTGTGGATCGCCCCGATCTTGACCGTCCCGTTCGCGACCAGTTCGGCGAGCTTGCGGCTTTGCGGCCCCGCGAAGGCGAAATCCAGACGGTTAGCGATACCGCGCTCGAACACGGCGAGATGGTCGGGCAGCGCCAGCACGGATTGCACCATGTGGAGGTCGTGCACCCGCGCGGGATCCATCTTCGCCAGGGCTGAGGCGAGAAAATCCGCCTGTTTCTGGTTGTCGCCTTCGATCGTCACGCGGTCGCCCGGCTCGATGATCGCTTCGAGCAACTGCGTCGCGCGGTCGGCGGGGCAGACTTTTCCGCTCGTGCCGGTGAGCACGGCAGCCCGTGCGAGACGGGAGGCGCGATCAGCGCGGCGTCGCGATGTGTCTAACATGATGGGTCTCCTTCGCTGTCCTTGAAGCGAAAGGTAGGAGGCCATCATTGATTATAAAAACGATATTTTGTAATATGATTGATCGATAATCAGGATCAATCCGCATGCTGGATTTCGAGCTGTTGCGCGCCTTTGTTGCCGTGGCCGATTGCGGCGGGTTCCACCGCGCCGCGGAGCGGCTCAACCTGACGCAGTCGACGGTGAGTCAGCAGATCAAGCGGCTTGAGCTCGAGACCGAACGGCCCTTGTTCCGGCGGACGACGCGCAGTGTCGCACTGACCGACGATGGCGAGATGCTGCTCGGCGACGCGCGTCGCCTGTTGCAACTCGAGGAAGCGGCCCGTCATCGTCTGGCGGCGCCGCGGCTGTCTGGGACCGTGCGTCTTGGCGTGGTCGAGGAGGTCGCCGGCGGCTCTTTGCCTCCGGCGCTCGGCCGCTTCGCCAAGCTCCATCCGGGCGTGAAGCTCGAGGTACAGATCGGCGTCAGCGCGGAATTGATCGAGCAACTCAATACGGGGCGGCTTGACGTCGTGTTCGCAAAGCGCCCGCTTGGAACCTCGAAAGGGCGTCTGGTATGGCGTGAGCCGCTGGTCTGGGCCGCGGCCGACACGTTCGATCTTGTTCGGGGTGCGGCGCTGCCACTGGCCCTGTATCGCGAGCGATCCGTTTCTCGCGAGGCCGCACTCGCCGCGCTCAACGACAACGAACTGACCTGGGAGATCATCTACACTAGCCCCAGTTTGACAGGCGTGCGCGCGGCGGCGCTCGCTGGCCTCGCCATCACCCCGCTTCCTGCCAGCGCGCTGATCGCCGGGTTGCGCATTCTCGGTGTGCAGGAGGGATTGCCGCCACTTCCTGATCTTGAGTTTGCGATCTACGAGAAGCCGCGGCCCGACAAGGCCGCCGCGGCACTGGCTGCGGTCTTGCTGACACTTGCACAGGGACCATCACGCCCGGCGATCTGAGATGAACCGGCACTTCAACGTCGAGAGTCGGCTGTGGGTCGAAAGCCTCACTTGAGGAAGGTCCGGGTTTTTGGCGCAAAGCCGATATTCGTCAGATCAAGGATGTTGGCCAGCCGTTCTGACAACGAAAAATTCTGTAGCAATCTCAATCGCCCGGAGGGCTGCAAAATGTCGGAACAGCCTTGGTAAGGATTGCGAAATTTTCCGACTTCCAAGCTGAACACACTGGGCTGTTATCTCAAATGGCCACCATCAGCGAGTGTCGGTATCGGTGGTTGCGTGTCCCTGCAACCACCGAATAGCGATACTCACGTAGCTGAAAAGCTGCCGCAGCTTTAGTTTTGGTGGGCATCGTGATGGCCGGGCTCGATCCCGTTGCGGCGATCCCGCTGGCCTGCGGGAAGCCGATCGTGGTGTCGCCCCAGGCATTGCCGTCGGCATCGTTCGGGAACAGGGCGCCGACCGACTTGTTGGTCGCGACCTGGCTCCACATGCTGGTGAAGACGCCGATGACGTCCTCGAGACCCCAGAAGTAATGGTAGGTATATTCGAACGGCTTCCAGCTTTTGGGATCGCCGGGGTTGGCCTGCCGGCCGATGAAGTTGGTCTGCCAGGGCGCGACGGTGGAAATGCACGGCACCTGCTCGAGCTCGCACTGCGTCGCCACCGGATTGTTGGTTTCGGGCGTCGCACCGACCACGATCAGCCCGACATTGTCGCGGGTGATCAGCTCTTTCGCGACCTCGGCAGCGCGGTTCGGATTGGACTGGCTGTCCTTGGTGATCACCTCGACCGGATAGGTCTGCGACCCGACCTTGACGCCGTCCTTGATGTATTTGCGGAACTCACCGAGCACGAAATCATCAGCTTCGGCGAAGGCGGCCAGCGGGCCGCTCTTCGGCGAGACATAGCCGATCCTGATCGGCTTGTTGGCGGCGCGCACGGACGGAGCGAACAACGTCGTCGTGCCTGCGGCGGCGAAGCCGCCGGCAATCCCCTGCAGAACGCGGCGACGGTCGAAAGACATTGCTTTCAATAAGTCCTTGCTCATTTTCCCCTCCTTGATGGCGAGCCGGTCGCACGCCGGCTGCCGTTCATTTCGTTCTGAAAACGCCTTGGTCGGGCGCCGCTTCACGCGGCGGCGACGGATTTCGCCTGCGCTTGCGCGCTGCGGCCGAGGATCTGGCCGAACACGTCGGTCAGGACATCGGTCGCGTTCGCCACCGCCTCTTTGGCGCGCCAGGCGACATACATGTCCGGGCGAACCAGTACGCAGCCGTCTTCGTCCACTTCGCTCTGGCGGTACCAGTCGGCATAGATGTCGAGCGCGTCGCAACCTTGCGGACCGATCGTCACCACATCGATCGGCAAGCCGTAGGCCGTCTCGACCGCGGCCGCGGCCGCCTTCCAGCCATCGCCGCCGATGCCGGTGAGCAGCGTGAAGCGCCCCTTGCCGGTGAGATCGAGGGTCGACTTGCGCTGGCCCTGATGCTCGACCCAAACATGCGGCAGATGCGCGCCAGGCCAGGTGGTGGCCTGATGATAGAGCTCATGATCGCGGGTGAAGGCCGGCATCGGCGTCCCGTCGGAGACCACGGCCGTCGACCCGTAACGCTGATTCATCTCGACGCCGTGGCAGTTGAACTCAAAGCTCTTGTTGGCGATCGCCTCATAGAGCTTCTTGCGACGTTCCTTGCCTTCAGGGGTCGATGCCTTGCGCGCGGCGATCGCCTTGCGGGCCTCGGCCGGGTCGGTCGATGCGAGCAGCCCGACCGCCTCGAAGATCGGCGGGAAGTCGCCGATGCTCTTGTTGGCGCGGGTCACGATCTGCTTGCCGACAGGCTGGCGCTCGGCCGAATAGCTGTCGAGCAGCGACGGCGCGGCGTGGCCTTCGAGCACCAGCTTGAGCTTCCAGCACAGATTAAAGGCGTCCTGGATCGACGTGTTGGAGCCGAGGCCATTGGTCGGCGGATGGCGGTGCACGGCATCGCCGGCGCAGAACACCCGTCCCGACGCATAGCGTCCCGCATACATCTCGTTCACGGTCCAGGTCGAGGTCGAGGTGACCTTGACCTCGAGCGTTTCGTCGCCGACGAGATTGCGCACGATCGAAACAGCTTCGTCGTTGGTAAGCTTGCGCTCGCCGTGCTCGATGTCATAGCCCCAGATGATCAGCCACTCGTTCCACGGCCGCACCATCCGGATCAGGCCGGCGCCGATGCCGCCGATCTCGGCGCCCGGCTGCAGCACCCAGTAGAGCACGCTCGGCCGGTGCGCGACGTATTTGCTCAGGTCCGCCTGCACGATGATGTTCATGCTGCCGGCGCGGCCCATCTGGCCCTCCATCGGCAGGCCGATCACCTCCGCCACCCGGCTGCGGCCGCCGTCGGCGCCGATCAGGTATTTGGCGCGAATCTCGTAAGTCTCGCCGGACAGGCGGTCCTTCACGGTCGCAGTGACGCCGTCGGCGTCCTGCACCAGATCGACGAACTCGGTGTTGAAGCGCAGCGACGTGCCGCGCTGGCCGGCCGCCTCGATCAGGATCGGCTCAAGGTAATTCTGCGGCAGGTCGCAGATGCGGGTCGGGCTGGCGAGGTCATAGTCCGCCTTGCGCGACGGATGGTTGCCCCAGGAGTACAGCCGGCCAAATTCCTCGCCGGCGAGGCTCTCGCAGAACACGTTGTTGGCCATCAAATGCTGCGGCACCGCCTGCGCGACCGCCTTCTCCTCGAGGCCGAGATCGCGCAGCACCTCCATCGCGCGCTGGTTGGTGATGTGGGCGCGCGGCGTGTCGGCTAGCCAGCCATATTTGGTGATCAGGATGTGCCTGACGCCGTACATCCCGAGCAGCGCCGCCGACGTCGCGCCGGCCGGGCCGCTGCCGACGACAAGCACGTCGGTCTCGATGGTCTTGCTCGTCATGGTCCTCTCCTTGGTCGTCTTGTTCGTTGTGATCAGGGTTCGCGCCGATCCGGGCGCCGGTTCATTCCGCCGCCGCCATCATCGGCTTCGGCACCAGGCCCGCGCCGGGCTTCATCTGGAAGTCGTAGGACATCAGGTGCCACGGGCCGGAGACCGACTCGCCGTTCGGCAGGGCAGGATCGCTGCGCTGCTCCACGCGCGCGATCAGCTCGTCCTTGACGCCGAACACCACGTCGCTGCGCAGGTATTGGTCGCCATCGAGGAAGACGTGGGTGATCAGCGGCTCGTAGCCCTGGGCCTTGACCAGGAAATGCACATGCGCCGGCCGCATCGGATGACGCTGGGTGGCAGTAATGAGATCTCCGACCGGGCCGTCGGTCGGGATCGGATAGCTGCACGGCAGGATGGTGCGGAAGGAAAAGCGGCCGTCGGCATCGGTGACGAAGCGTGCGCGCAGCGACGGGCCATGAGCCGCATAGTCCGCCTTCTGCGAATCGTAGAAGCCGTCGTCGTCGGCGTGCCAGACATCGATCTCGGCACCGGCGAGCGGTTTGCCGGCGAGGTCGGTTACGCGGCTCTGCACGAACATCACTTCACCGTCGATCCCCTCCGAGATGTTGGCGCCGTGCGGTGTGACGCGGTGCTCGCCGACATAGAACGGGCCAAGCACCGTGGTCTCGGTCGCGCCCTCGCGCTCGCGGTGATTGACCGCGTCGACGAGCATCGAGACGCCGAGCACGTCGGAGAGCAGGATGAACTCCTGGCGCAGCGGCGTGCAGGTCTGGCCGGTGCGGGTCAGGAATTCGATCGCTTGATTCCATTCCTCAAAGGTGAGTTCGGTGCGGCGCACCAGATCGTGCAGCGACTTCACCGTCTCCTCGATGATGAACTTCAGCCGCTTGTCCGGCGTGTTGGCGAAGCTGCGAAGCACCTCGTCGGTGAGGTCATGCTCGTTGAAATTGGCCATCGTGTTGTCCTTGATCTGGTGAAGGTCAGTGCTGCATGGGCGCGTCACCGCGCCAGGCCGCCACGATCAATTGCTCGATCGGGGCGTGATCTATCGGTCTGGGGTTGGCATAGGGGTTGCGCACCGCCATCTCCGCGGCGCGTGCGATGCCGCCCTCGGGCATGCCGATGTCGGAGAGCGCGCGCGGCAGTCCGAGCTGGCGAGCTAGATCAAACAGGCCCTGCGGTGCATTGGCACTGTGCAGTGCTCGCGCCACGCGGCGCATCGCCTCCGGCGCCGCGGCGGCGTTGTAGGCAGCCGCGTGGGGCAGCACGATCGCGTGGGTTTCCGCATGCGGCAGGTCGAACATCCCGCCCAACACATGGCAGAGCTTGTGGTGCAGCGACATCCCGACCGCGCCGAGGCAAACGCCGCACAGCCAGGCGCCGTAAAGCGCATCGCGCCGCGCCGTGGCATCGGCCGGCGCCCCCATGATGCGCGGCAGCGCGAGGGCGAGCGCGGCGATACCGTCTTCCGCCATCAGCGAGGTCAGTGGATTGGCGTCAGGCGCATAGAGCGCCTCGACCGCGTGGGCAATCGCATTCAGGCCGCTGGCGGCGGAGATGTGTGGCGGCAGGCTAAGGGTGAGGTCGACATCGTAGATGACGGTGTCCGGCACCAGATCCTGGGAATGCCGTGTGGTCTTGATGCCGTTGGTGGTTTCGCCAAGGATCGGCGTCATCTCCGAGCCGGCATAAGTGGTCGGCATCGCGATATGCGGCAACCCGGTGCGCAGTGATAGCGCCTTGCCGAGCCCGACGGTCGAGCCGCCGCCGATCGCGACCAGCCCGTCGATGTCGCGGGATTCGACGATGCCAAGCGCCTCATTGGTGACCTCGACCGGCGTATGCATACGTGCGCCGGCAAACACCCCGGCGAGTCTTTCACCAAGGCCTGCACCGAGCCGTTGCCCGAGATCCTGCTGTTCAGGGGTTGTGAGAACCAGCGCCCGCTTGATGCCGAGGCGCTCGGTCTCTTCACCAAGCCGCACCGATGTTCCGGCGCCGAACACCACCCGATACTGCTGCGAGCAGTACGCAAATGTATCGCGGCCGGCATCTCCGGCCGCCACGATAGCCGGGCGTACTGCATCGGGCGCTGCGATGCTCATGGCATTTCTCCCAGGCCGGCGGACCGGCAAATTTCGCTTTTGTTGGGAGAAAGCTAGCGGCGGGCGGCCGCGGCGGGCCTGCACGAAACCGGAGAAAATCTGCACAAAACCGGAAAAATCATCCACTGGGTAGGAGCGGAGCCGGGGGCCCTCGCCTGCCTGCCGACCGCTGTGCGCTTAGTGGCTGCGGCGGTATCGCCCCGGCGTCAGGCCGGTGAAGCGGCGGAACATGCGGGTGAAGTGCTCCTGGTGGGAGAAACCGCAGGCCAGCGCGATGTCGGCCAGGCTCTGCGTCTCGTCGGCGAGCAGCGCCCTGGCGCGCTCAATGCGCAAATTGAGCACATATTGGTAAGGTGAGACGCCGCTGGTCGCCTTGAACAGGCGCACGAAATATTCGGTGCTGCGGCCGCAGAGTTCTGCCAGATGGTCGAGCCGGATGTCGGTATCGAGATTGGCATCGACGAATTCGCGGACGCGCGCCATCTGCCTCTTGCTGAGCAGGTTCGGATGCTTGCCGGCTTCCGGACTCGGCTTGTGGAAATTGATCGCGACAAAGCGGTTGGCGATCGCCTGCGCAATCGGATCGACGAACAACGACGAGGCCGGCAGGCCGCCGGTGATGGTGTCGCCGATCGCCGCGGCGAGATGCTCCAGCACGGCATCCTGATCGCCGAGCATCGGCGCGAGCCCGCCGATCAGGCTGGTCGCCCCGTCCCGGCTCGCGAACAGGTCAGACCGCAGATAGATGTGGGTGGATTCCAGCGCTTCATGAAGGACCACGTTGCAGGCGTGGCCCGCCGGCAGGAAGAACACGCCGCCGCGCGGGATGTGCCGGGCCACCGACTTGCCGTCCATCACATAGGTGATGTCGACCGGACCGCCCCGATGCAGCACCATCAGATTGATGGATAGCGCGTGGAAGTGTCCGTCAAACGGCCGTTCGCGCTGGACCGAGGCAAACGCCGACGACCAACCGAGCCCTTCGCTCGAGCCGCGGAACTCGGCCTGGAAGCGGTCCAGGATCCCGTGCGTCTCCTGCACCCCAAAATGCGACGTCGCCTGCATCCGACAGACCAAAGGGCTCGAGGCTTCACGTGCCGCCAAGTGAAATTCAACGGCCTTCGATTTTCAATACAATCAAAGCGGTCCGCGCTCCCAATAGCCTTGCTGCATTGCAGTAGGATGCCGGCTATTCCTTGATCGCGATCCACTGTTGAAAAGTAAGTTCGTAACCCGACCAGTTTTAACGTCTTGCGCAAAATGGGGCCGTTTCGGCAGGTTGTCTAGATCCGCCAAAATCGATCCGCTTCCAGCACGAGATGCACAAGCGTCGACGACTATCACATGAGCTTGCCACGGATTGAATTGGACAATCTTAACCAGCCTGACGATAGATGACTCAACCCTGCGCGCCTCCCTTGATTGGCATCACCTTCTTGGGATCGAGCCAGTGGTCGATCCGATCAGCCCAATGCTGCATCAGCTTCGTGCGCGAGCCGATCAGCGCGAGCGGTCCGTGCTTCTTGTAGAGCCCTTCCACAGTCGAATTATCGAGATGCGCGAGCTGCAGCTCGACGACATCGCCATCCCATGCCTTGGCGTCCTTGATCTCTTCGTGGTGAGACAGGGTCGAGAAGGTGGTCCGGAATCCGTGGGCACAATGATCAGTCTTGGTGTCAATGCCAAGCAGCCGCA
>Ga0210408_10000989_pt1 | contig 31283 bp, 20 predicted proteins | sample IncBWH4MmetaG_FD_155471 | JGI IMG/M metagenome (GOLD analysis project Ga0210408, IMG submission 155471) | Forest soil microbial communities from Barre Woods Harvard Forest LTER site, Petersham, Massachusetts, United States - Inc-BW-H-4-M | ecosystem: Environmental > Terrestrial > Soil >... | reverse complement strand
CGCTGTCGAACAGCCCTTGAATCAAACCAGAAAAGTGTTATGAATCTCTCACCTCGGATTGGCCGGTTTTGAACTGCCCGATGACACGGTTCGGAGAAGTGGCCCACCGTTTGGAATACGGAACATCGGAAAAAGCATTTGCGAACTCAAACGGCGTGCCGACTCTTCGCATGGGCAATATTAAAGACGGGAAGTTGGACTTCGGAAATCTGAAGTACGTCCCACACGAATGCCCCGACCTTCCGAAATTGTTCCTCGAAGACGGGGACATCATTTTCAACCGGACGAACAGCGCAGAACTGGTGGGAAAGGCAGCGGTCTTCCGAGGGAAGCCAAAGACCTTCACCTTGGCGTCTTACCTCATTCGGGTCTCACTAGATGAAATCGTCGCGTCACCCGATTTCTTCAACCTCGCCATCAACTCCAACTATTACAGGCGTACACAGATCGAGCCCGAACTGACTCAGCAGTGCGGCCAGGCGAATTTCAGCGGGTCAAAACTCGCGAGCTCGATAGTGCCCCTTCCCCCGCTCGCCGAACAAAAGCGCATCGTCGCCAAAGTCGATGAACTCATCCGCTGGTGCGACCAACTCGAAGCGAACCTCGCCACCGCCCAAACCGCCGGCGCGCACCTTCTCGACGCCACCGTGCATAACCTCATCGCTAAGAATGGACACGAATAGCAGGCGCACGCGCGTGCTCCCCATATTCAGGTGGCTGAGGGATAATGTCCGCACCGAATGGCCCGCCCAACTTCTGGCCTTGGCTAGAGGTCTGACTCGCCAAATCAAACCCGGGCCATTCCAAAGCATGGCCATCGATCCCTTTCCGCCTTGGCGCTGCCGTCGAAATACGGCGCACTGGTCACAGGGAGCGGGGCCGTGCGGTGGGTGAGAGTTTAGGTGACCTGAGCTTGTCAAAACGCAAAAACTGGCGCACTAAGTTGTACTTGTCGGTGATGTCGTTCACTTCCGATGTTAGGAATCGTGGTTTATAGGTGGGTGGGCTTTTGCGTGATCCTAGAGCGAGTTCGACTGCGCACAAGAGGAGGAGGGTCATTACCGGGTCTATCGTGTCATTGGGTAGGCTTTCCGAGCCGTAGAAATTGATGGGGTATCCCTCTGCCAGTAGCGTGAGCCTTGTTTTTCGCCCCCTCGCGTTCTCTATCGTGAACTCGTGTTTACCGAGCGCGATTTCCTTGACACGGCCTTTGGCTAGGCGGGCCAGGCTTTTGAGGTCAATTTCCACTTGATCGGATGAGGTGCTGACAATGACGGCTCCGTCGGGCAGGGCGCGAAGGACGGATTGGTCTATCGAGAGGCGTCCGGTGGTTCCGACAACCAGGGTTGCGCAATCACCATAGCGGAGATTTGCGAATTGGTCGGCAGCCTCTGCCACAAATGCCTTGCAATGCTGTGCTCGCAGCTCGGCAAGTTGGTCCGTGTCCACGACGCTGACCGCCATGTTGAAAGCGTTTGTCAGATGGGAAGCGACCTCGCGCCCGACGCTTCCAAAGCCAAATACAATTGCGTGGTGGCCGCTGAGTTTCGTATTGGGTGTGAAGCGGGAGATATTTTGGATGGCCACTCGACCTATCTCGGGTGACTCGTAGTCCTTTTTGAATCTGGACTCTGCGACGCTCAGAATCGGGACCTTGAGCTTCCGCTTCTGGATTCTTTTGCGGTCGTTGTTTATCCCTTTCTGCGTCTGCTCGACAATGCCGACGCAGCGGCGGAGCAAGGCGGAAAATTCGCGTCGGTGAAGGAGCGGTGCAAAATAGCCGCCGTCCTCGATCACTAGGACTTTCTGGCTGCCTGCGGACGGTTTCCGCTCGGCTAGGGCTCTGAGGGTGGTCTCTGCGCACTGCTCGACCGAAACGGAGGCGGACGCCCGCTGGATATTTACGCCTCGGGACTCCAAAGTGTGGCTGACCTCGTCTCGCCTAGAATACGGATAGGGTTTGGCAACGAGGTGAATATTCTCGTAGTCGCATCCGAGGCAGTGGAGGGCGTCCACGAATGGTATAAGGTCTGACAGGAAGTGCAGGACGAGCAGGATGGTGCAGCCGCGAAAAGGGGGACCTTGTCTGGCGTTGTGGAGCTTCCTGGCGTAGAAGTTCGCCAATCGTAAGGCCGTGTCAGCTTGGGCGGACTCGGGTGTTGGCGCGGGCCGGAATGCGGTCTCCCACCAGGCTTGGTTGAGCCTGTTCAATGCCTCCTTGAGGCGGCGTATCCCATCCCGGAACCCGAGCTGGGCTAGGTGCGACTCGCACTGTTGGCAAAGACAATCGAAGCGAGCTTGTGGGTCGGCGGTGGAGCAGATGCAGGTCTGGACTGGTGAGCGGTGGCAGCGGAAGGCTTCCATCCCTATTTTGAGGATATGCCGCGCGAGCAGAATGGCTGTTTCGTCTTGGCTCGTCAGCCACTCGTGGTCGCTTATGATGGTGACACGTTGGCTGTGCCTGTACACACTGTGAAGTGGCGGTAACCCGAGGCTGTTGCTAGTGATGAGAACCGCGGTGCCGGGGCTGGCCGCAGGAATAGATGCCTGGAACCACTTTCCGATTCGGGGGGCGTTTGGCGGGAACGCGCTCTTCAGGTTGGGGGGAAAGCGAACGGGGTTTCCGCTGCTCCGGACCACAAAGAGGTGCTGCAGATCGTTTACCAGGCGTGCGACGCTGGCGGTGTCGGCTGAAACGTTCGCGGTATGGTACAAAGTGATTGGCATCGGTCGCCTGCTATTTGGCCGCCATCAGATAGGAGTGTTCCAGCGAGAACAAAAAGGCCGTTTCTGTAGCGAGTTTTGGCCGGGTTCCAGCCAGCGCAAGACTTTTGATTACCTCCAGGTGGAGGCGGCACGGGTCGGGAATTTCCGAGAGGATAATTCGGCCCTCTCTCAGTAATTGGATGTCCTTTCGTAGGCGCGGGTACGGCGGGTGGAGTCGTTTGGCAAGGCCCTTAATACGGCATGCGCCCTCCAGGGAAGATTGGAAAAACTGCATGATGTGGGTGACGTGATGGACAATATCGAGAGCATTTTGTACGGTCTCGGCTGGCACCTTAAGGTAATCGCGCATCCCTGGGACTTTGAGGATAGCCTGGGTGAACTCCTGCCACCTGTTCGTCAGCCAGGGCGCGCCGTGGGTTTGCCAGCGGTGTTCCAGGAGTGATGTGAACTCATTGAGGCGTGGGCAGATGAACACCGCGAAGCTGCGCGCCAGATATTGCGATTTGCTTTCGCGGACTACTGGGAGGCGTATCCAGGATCGCCAGATCATTTCCAGATAGAATTGTGTGTTCTCCTGGAAGATGTATTTCCAGTCAAACCAGTTGGCGAAGAGCTCGTTGATAAGGTGGTGGTCATCAATTACGTCGTCCGGTAGTGCGTCGCGCACGTACTGCGCGTAGCCGGGCGGTAACCTTTTGTAGACGTCCAGGATTTTGAAGACAGCGTGGGCTGTTTCGTGCGTGATCTTCCACCAGTCCTGCACTGGAGTGAAGAGGGAGGCCGGGGGTAGAGCGAGTATGATTTGATGCAGGACCTGCGGCGACGCCTCGCCGCCGAAAAGCACAAAACCCGTCCAGGTCTCGGATGATCTCTTACCGGGCATGATTTTGTTGAAGATGTGCGACGGGGTGCACGAAGCTGCTGCGACAATGGTTCGGATATCGCAGAGGAGGGGCAGGTGGGCGTGTGCTAAAGTCTCGGGGTGAAATTCGAGGCCGGCGTAACGCTGGTTAATCGCGGCGCGAGCCAGGTCGGCTAACTCTTCGGCGATAAAGGCCGCCTCCGATATGAGCTCGGCGTCATCGGTCAGATGTCGCGTGAGGCTGAGCATGTAGGCGAGAGTGTTGAGCATGTCGCCATAGATCGGCCCCAGTTGGGGATCGTTCAGGCATGCTAGAAGGCGGAGTGTCACATCCGACAGGGCTGCTCGCAATGCATGTGACTTGACGCTATTTAGGAGCCGAAAGAGCTGATTCTGCTCTTGTGGCGTAATAAGTGGTGCAGGTTGCGTGGCGCGCGAGGAAATTAGCCCCTCCATGGTTGAAGCATTGGTCAGGTCGGTCTCGATATAGGTCGTGGTTTTGGACAGGATGCCCTTTTGTCCCCATTTCTTGCGCAAGTCGCTGAGGTACCGCGCTAGTTCGGCAACTTTGACTGGTTCGCGCCAAGCCAGCAGGAAGTCGCTCTTCCCGTAGACGTTGCGAGCATAAAGTTTCTTGTCATCGCTTTTCGGCGCGATGAGATGTTCGAATGCAGGCTCGCAAGAGGCGGTGATGACTGGCTGAATATCTCCCTCCAAGGATTCATAATTCTGGGTTGAATGAACGTTCTTGCACGAGATAAGTGGGAATGTCGTTGTCTTTGAAAAGAGAGGCGCGCGGTGATCGTGGGGGTGTCGTAAATGGCGCATCTGGGTTACCATTCCGAGGAGTCTTTCAACGTTGGCGCCGCCAGAAATGAGCAAGAGTTCGCTGTAGCCCATTCCAAAAAAAACGTGTGTGTCAGGAAAGGATTTGCGGACAGCGGCTGCGGCTTGCCAGCGGGGTTGGCCTCCAATTTGAGCCGACGGCGGGTTGTGGAGCTTTGCGAACGTAAAGATGGCGGCAGGCCAGCGCCCGATGTCCCCCAGAAAGGCGCGCTGCGGGTGGTTTTGCTGGTCGGCGAAGAACCGGAAAGGTGCTGACTCGGAGATCGCTTGGTCGAGGAGGACCAAATAAGGCGTGTTAACCTTTTGAATGGTTCGAACGGCTACGAGATCGAAATAACCGTACGTGCCAAAAAATTGACACCGGAGCCCTTCCTGCGTCGCGGCGAGGGACTTGGCAACTCGGAATTCCGCGCCGACCTTGGTGCGGATAAAAGCAAGTTCGATTCCCCAGTTCGCGATCTGTGCGGTCATAGGGGTCGTTTCGCCTCCCTGAGAAAGAAAAGGCCGTTGTGAACGGCCTTTTCTGCACGGTTGCTCGCAAGGATTTCGGTCATCTCTTTGCTGCGCGAACTAAAGCGGCAAGTTTGGTGCCGGCGGGGTCCTGTTTTCTAAAACCTTCCGCGGCACGATCCCAACTTGTTTCAACGCGGCGGATGTCGCCGGTACCTTGGGGATGGCTTATCGCATCGACGCTTCTTTTGGCCCTGATCCGCTGCTCTTTCGCGTCCCTGGCGGAGAAGAGTGCGGTCGAGATTACCTTGTTCATAAACATTTCCATGTTGGCTTTGTGAGTTTTGGTGTTTTTGGTTTCATTTCCTTGAGGCAAAATAGCATGAGGAATGGCGTGACGCTTGAGAATTGCGGCCCGAATTCATAATGGGCCGAGTTGGATAGGCTACGGAGGCCATAATGTCAAGGGTCTAACGTTAGCAGAACAGCCGCCAAGCAACCCAAGCTGCTTGTCCGACCGGTGTGGCCGTCGATGCGCCCATGCGATTCGGCGATTCTTTTACAGCAAATTGGCGCACCGTTGCAAGAAAAAGTTGGCACGCACCACAAGGTATTGTGGTATCGGTGGTTCGTCAACCATATATAGTGGTTACTTTGATAATAAGATATCATGAGTCACCTGTTGACACATTGCGTTAGCAATATTAAAGGGGTCGTGGGAAAGGGGGCGAACAATAGGGCGGCACGTGAGAGTAAGCGTCGTCAATTTGGGTCGGCGGCGGTATCAATGAAATGAACCGCCCCCGAAATGGCTTGCCTCCCCGAAAGAGTGGAGGAAGCATCTGGCAAAGACATGCCCCGGCGAACCAGGCGAACCAAATTCCGAGACGGCAGCGAGGTCGCCGTTTTGAAGAGCGGCACATATCTCATTCGGGAACATCGGTTGGCACACGCGGCCCCCATCGGCGACCAGCCAGCTCATTATGATGCGCCGCCGCCGGCCCCGCGCGCCCCCGGCAAAAAGCGCAATTCCCGCACCTCCTGAGATTCGAAAACGTAAAAGCCTCGGTAAATGCGGCTCTGCCACCCCACGGCGTGCCTTTGGTACGGCAAAAACCTCGGTAAATAGGCCCTTGGGACGACATTGGGACGACATCTTACCGCAAAAACCTCGGTAAACAGCCGCTTGGGACGGTGGGACGGTATTTTTTGACCCCCTGTGCGCGCGCGCGCCCCCCTCCGTTTCAGCATTTCAGCGTTTCAGCATTTCAGCTTTTGTCTTGGGACGCCTGGGACAACTTTGGGACTCTTTTGAGACGGTAATTTAGCTCAAAAACCTCGGTAAATAGCCGCTTGGGACGGTGGGACGGTATTTTTTGACCCCCTGTGCGCGCGCGCGCGCTCCCTCCGTTTCAGCGTTTCAGCGTTTCAGCATTTCAGCTTTTGTCTTGGGACCACCATCCCTCCGTCCTGGGACGGTCGGGATTACTCCGGCAAACCATCCCCATCGGTCTGGATAGGTCGGGATTACTCAGGCACCGCCAGCCAAAAATCCGGACCCATCCGGACCTATCCGGACCCATCCGGACCTATCCACACCGAAAATTGCTTTTCCAGACGCCTGGCCGACAAAATCAAAAATCAAAAATCAAAAACCCCACCTGCGGACACCTACAGACGCCTGCGGTCACCAATAGACACCACAAACGCCCTTCCCGTGCGGCCCACCTCACCCAGCCCAACAGCGGGTAACCGCGCCTAACCGCGGGTAATCGCGGGTAACCGCGCCTCGTTCCGGTCCGGCCTTTGCCCTATGGCGATCTACACCTACACCAAAACCTCCGTCGTTTCCTGCGGTCGGTTAAAACGGAATCAAACCAAATCAAGCCACAAACGCCTCCCGCACTCGGAAAAGTTGCAGTTAATTTCACCTGGTTTCACCAAATTTCACTTGATTGCACCAAATTTCACTTGATTACGCCAAATTACAGTTCGGCACTTTTTTGAGCTGAACTGAAGCTTCCGTCAAACCGTTTTGACCTGGTCCGCCATCAAAGCCAAACAAAACCAATCAAAGCCAATCAACACCAAAAACGCTTTCTTTGGACCGCGGACTGTGGACCTTGGACTATGGACCGTGGACTGTGAACCGCCGCGCCTATCCGCGCCGCCGCTCGCCCCCTCGGTCCCGTAGTCCGCAGTCCTGTGGTCTCGGGCTTGGAGTTTTCCTGGAGTTTGGTGTTTGGAATTTGATGTTTATTTGGTGCTGGGGCCATCTCCCATCTTCCTCCCCGGGTCTAGCCGCCCGCCATCGCCCCGATAACCAGGAACGGCTCCGCACCCGTCGCCACCGCGTCCGGCAACGGCGTATCGGGCTGTTCATGCGACAGGTCCTGTTCGCATGCGAAAAATCGCACAAACGGCCGGCGGCGCAGCGTGACATGGTCGCGGATGGTCCCCTGCAGCACTGGATAACGAGCTTCCAGCGCGTCGAGCACCGAGCGCAGGGTCGGCCGACCCTCAACCTCGAGCTGCACCTCGGCTTCGAGACGCGCCAGCGTCCGCAAATGAACGGGGAGCAGGACTCGAATCATGGCAACGTCTGGACCTCAACCGACAGGACGGCCGGGAAATCCCGCACAATCGGATTCCACGTGTCGCCGCTGTCGGCCGAACCATAGACCTGGCCGCCGGTAGTGCCAAAGTACACGCCGCACGGTTCGAGCGAGTCAACTGCCATGGCGTCCCGGAGCACATTGAGGTAGCAATCCTTCTGCGGCAGACCTTTGGTGAGCGCTTCCCACTCGTTTCCGCCAGTGCGGCTGCGGTACACGCGCAGCTTGCCGTCCGGCGGGAAATGCTCGGAGTCGCTTTTGATGGGGACCACGTAAATGGTCTCGGGCTCGTGCGCATGAACGTCGATCGGGAACCCGAAATCGGAGGGCAGGTTACCGCTGACCTCGTGCCACGAATCGCCCGCGTCGTCGCTCCGCATAACGTCCCAGTGCTTCTGCATGAACAGGACGCCGGGGCGCGACGGGTGCAGCGCGATGCGGTGGACGCAGTGGCCGACTTCCGCATCCGGGTCGGGCAACGCGAACGGGGATTTCAAACCGCGGTTCGCCGGCCGCCAGGTTTTGCCGGCGTCATCAGTCCGAAAAACACCCGCGGCTGAGATCGCGACGACGATGCGCTCGGGGTGGGCCGCCTCCAGGAGAATCGTGTGGAGACCCATCCCGCCGGCGCCGGGCTGCCAGAGGTGGCCCTTGGCGCTGCGCAGCCCGGCAAGCTCGGCCCAGGTTTGCCCGCCGTCCGTGCTCCGGAACAGCGCCGCATCTTCCGCCCCGGCATACACCGTCTCCGGCTCGCTCAACGAGGGTTCCAAATGCCAGACGCGTTTGAACTCCCAGGGATGCTGCGTGCCGTCATACCATTGGTGAGTCCCGGGGACCCCATCATACACGAACTTGTCGCCGACCGGTTCCCAGGTCGCGCCGCCGTCGTTGGACCGCTGAATCTTTTGGCCGAACCACCCGCTGGTTTGCGAAGCATACATGCGGTTCGGGTCAACGGGGGAGCCCTTGAGGTGATATATCTCCCAGCCGGCAAAGTGCGGGCCGCTGATTTTCCATTTTTTGCGTTTGCCATCCGAGTTCAGGACGAAAGCGCCTTTTCGTGTGCCAATTAAAAGTCGTACGCGGCTCATTCCTTGCTCCTTCTCATCATTTTGCCAGGTAACCAGTGAGTTTGATTATTTTCTTTGGACCATAACGCTTTTCCATACCATTGCGCAGCGGTTTCTTCAACCGGGAAGGAGACCAGGAGAAAAGGCCGACGCAAAACGAGGGACGCAAAACCTCGAGACGGCCCGCCTTTCGGGAAGTCCTCGAGGGCTCACTCTTCTCCGCGCCCGTCTATCGCAACAACGGTCCGCCGAGGCAGATGGGTTGCAGCCGGGTGAACTGGTTAGAACTCGGGGTCGGCATCCTGCTCGCCGAAGACGCGCCAGTCCGGGTGGGCGGGCGCGCGGCGGGGGGCGAACCAGGCAACGGGGCGCGGAGGAAAAAAAATGCTGGCCGTGAAGACTGGGGATATACGAGGAGCGACTGTGGGAGGGTCGGCTCTGACTCGGTCCTGCGCCGGCCAGCAAAATCTGCGTTCGAATGTTACGTCCACATCCATGCTGGCACTGTGCTGGCTGACCCGAGCCGGCGCTAAACATGTTTTGCTATTCTTCAACCAAAAATTGGGGAGCCTTTGAGAGACAGGCTGCGAGCCGTCCTCGGCGTCCCCTTTCCCCGCTTCGAAGCACGGCGAAGGTTTGGCCGTCAGGGGTTCGGCCGGGCGGCCGGCCCACCGTCGCGGTGGAGCATTGAACAGGAAGGCGGGCTTAACTCTGCGGGCTCATCTTTTGGCCGGCTTTAAAAATCGCGCCACCGAGGAGCAGGGTCAGGTAGCCGGCGAAAGGGAAGGTGACAAAGAACCCAAACACATTCCCGCACCAGAAGAAAGCGCCGGCGACAAAGATGAGGGCGCCTAACGCGATGACTAAGTTTCTCATAGTTCCAATATTTATCGTTCGGCGGGAAAGCCGTTTTGGCCCCGCTTCGGGAACTGGGAAGAGCATTTTCGGCGCCAGATTCAGCGGGTTGCCGCCCTCCAGAATACAGCCCGCCGGCTAATCGGGCCGAGTGCGCGCCGGTTGCCGGCAGGCGGTCAAGGAGCCTGGGGTGAAGGAAATTGCCAGGCGCAGGAGATGGTGCGCGATGCAGGATTTGAACCTGCGACCCCTTCCGTGTCAAGGAAGTGCTCTACCCCTGAGCTAACCGCGCTATCCTCGCTCGAAGACCGTTGAGAATCGTTGATTTTCATAGTCTTTCGCGAATTTTGCGAGGGTTGAACGTTATCCGCTTTTGATGGCCTGGCAAGCCAAAAACAGTCAAGGGCAGGACAAACATGGACAAACATCCGGTTGCGCGCCGCACGGACTGAGAATAATTCCCTTGACAGGTTTTCCAGTGTTTTCAATATACGGTTGGTGGGAAAGTGAAGTATGAAGTAGGTGCGATTAAGCGGCGTCTGCCTCGAAACTATCCCTGATAATTTAATGCGGCAGATCCCGCAGGTGAGGAAAGGAAAAGCGATGTCGAAAAAGGCTATTGCAAGAACAAAGAAACCGCTGAGTCCAAAACCCGCGACGAGGCAGGACGACACGGCCTATCTGGTGCGCGAGGACCTCGACGAAGAGCAGGAACGGCTCAAGGAAGCGGCGGCTGCGGGAGCGGGCGCTCTGAAGACGCCGGCACCGGCAGAAACCATTGAACCACCTCCCGCCCCGGCAACGGTGCCCGCGAAGCCGCTCGCGCCGCTCGCGGCGTTGTGGCCCAGTGCCGTCTCGCCAGGAGAAGAAGTGAAGCCGTCCCCCGCGCCTGTACCGCAAGCGCCAAAGGCTCCAGTGGCGGCTGTGGCGCCAAAGGCGCCGCCGACATTACAGGGAAAGTCAGCGGTGCCGGCCCAGGCTCCGAAGCCGGCAGCGCAAAGGCCGGTCAACGTCACTTTTGTCCTCGTGAAGCCCGATGCCAAAAGGGTATCGATCTGCGGCGAATTCAATGGCTGGTCGTCCAGCGCCACAACCATGAAGCGGCATGCTGACGGGCACTGGGAAGCGACCGTTGCCTTAGCTCCGGGGCGCTATCAATACAAGTTCGTCGTCGATGGAGAGTGGATACTCGATCCCTCTGCTCAGAAGAGCGTGCCCAACCAGCAGGGTTCGCTCAATTCAGTGCTCGAAGTCCGGGCCCGATGATTGCGCAGGGGGCTGAGGGCCAAGGCTCGCAGCATCGTCCCGGCGCCTTCAACGGGCATAATCGAAGGCCGGACCGTAACTGCGGCGGACGTGGCTGTGCAACTATTGCTTTTCGCCGCGGCTTTCTCAAACATCCGACGCTCCCCCAAAGAAAAAGCCCCTTCCGAGACAGAGCGGAAGGGGCCTGAGGAGGAACCGAACTAACTAAAACTTGTAAGCTACGCTGGCCAACAGAGTGAAATAGTTGTCACGGGCCGGAGCCGCAGCAGCGGCGCCGCCGCCGATGATTCCGCCGAAGGCGTCGCCGTGCTCAGAATGGTCCCAGCGGAGTTCGAGGCGGCTGAGGACGTTCTTCCACAGGTCGTACTGCAGCGTTGCCGTGGTTTCGATGTAGCCGGCTGCAATCAGCGGAGTTTTGGTCGTTTCGTTAACGGAGCCGCCGAAAAGGCCGGCGACGTCAGTCGTAGCATATTCGGCACGGCCATAGATGCTCAGCTTCTCGGTAGCCTGGAACGAGGCATACAGGCCAAACGCGTTAGCGTAGGCGGAGCCAATGTTGCCGCCACCTGCAACACCGCTGGGCTGTGTGCTGATGCCCGCGTAATCGTAGCAGGCGCCGACCTTCAGGCCAGTGACGGGTGTGCTCACGGTTGCGCCAACATAGAAACTGGTTTGGTCCGCCCCGATGGCATTGTTATAGCCGTTGATAATGCAGGCGGTGAGGGTGGAACCATTTAACACCCCCCAGTTGGTCGGGGCAGTGAAGGTCACCGCGGCCATGTAGGTCTTGTCCGACTCGGTGCGACCTGGTTTAGCCGCCCGGGTGTTGATATTCGGGCCGAAGGTGTCCGCGACGGCGGCGGTGGCAGAAACCGTCGAGCAGAACTGGTAAGTGGCCTGAACGCCGGTATGGGTGGTCGGCTCCATGGTATAGCCATAGGAGCGAGTCACGTTGGGGTTATTGATCGACTCGAATACCTCGTAGCCGATAAGCGTGTCCCAAGTCCCGATTTTGAAGTCCAGCCCATTGCCGACCGGCGCGTGGAGCGCGACGTAGGCCTGTTTGACGGCGAAATCAGCCGAATTGACCGCCCCCGCTGCGAGCGCGGTTTGCGACAGCGTGTTGAAGGCGCTGGCGTCCGGGCCCGCGAGCAGGCTCACTTTATAACCCGCGCCCCAGTTGTCGGCGGCATCCACCGGTTTTTCGAGGTTGAGCTCGACGACATTCAAATTAAAGCCATCGGCCTTGCTCGGAGCGTTCCAGGCGTAGCCCGGCACATGGGCATTGCCAGTCCCCGGATTCCATTCTGCCGAAGTATCGACGTAGCCACTCAGCGTCGTGGCCGAGAGCGCCGTCAAAACCGAGCTTGGTTTTTCTTCTGCTTGAGTGACCGCCGGCAAACTGATCAAGCCGGCGCTAAGCAAGCCTAACGTCCATGGATTGCACTTCATGTTTTTAGATGATTGATTGTTGAGTTGTTGATTCCTGTCACAGCACGCCTCTACACAACGATCCCGACACAGCGTCTGCAACGTGTTGACGGCCACAAGGCACGTGTTGTGCCAAGCAAAAAACAAAATTCACAAGTGCTTGCAAGAGAATTCTTTGCATTTTTATTCTAATATAAACTATGAGCTTGGATTAGGTGATTCTTGCGCGGCCTGCTCAAAACTCGCCAGCGGGGGCCAATGGATTGTGGGATTGATGGATTAATGCCCGACAAACAATGAAAGAAGAAGGGGAGGAAAGAGGGAGTGGAAAACAAAAACCCCTCCCGGTTTTTCACGGGAGGGGTCTCAAGAAAGGTTCTAAACCGGTTTAGAACTTGTAGATGATGTTCGCGGCGAGCATCACGGCATTATTCGCATTAGCGGCGGCGGCGGCGCCCGTTGTCCCGCCGAACAGATTCCCATGCTCGACGTGGTCCCAGCGCAACTCCAGCCGGCTGATCACGTTTTTCCAGAGGTCGTACTGGACGGTGGCAGTGGCAGCGAGGATACCATTCTCTCGCAAGCCGCCCAGGAAGGGAATTACAACGCCCGGAGGCCTGTCGATGTCAGCGCTAAAGTACTCGAGCCGGCCGTGCAGGCTGAGTTTCTCGGTCGCCTGGAAGGAGGCATAGCCGGCAATGGACCAGGCATCCCCTTCGACTTTTGTTCCAGCCGGTACTCCCTGGGCGGTATTGAACGTGGTATCCACGCTCAACAAGTCCCAAGCCGCACCCAACCGGAGGCCGGTGACCGGGGTGGCGATAGTGCCGCCGATGTAAGCGTTCAACGAGGGCATTCCAGCACCCGTGCCGAGGACGGAGTTGTTGTATCCGTTCACCACACCGCCGTAGAGGGTGGAACCGGAGAGGAAGCCCATGCTGTCCGGGGCGGTGAGGGCGATGGACGCCATGTAAGTCTTGTAGGATTCGGGATAGGGATTGGCGCCAGCCGGGATAGACCCCAATTGGGCGCGGCTGTTGATGACCGGCCCGACGGTGTCTGCAACACCGGCCGAAGCGCTGATCATATCGGTGAACCGGTAGGTGCCCACGATACCCGTATGGGTTTGCGGCTCAATCGAGTGGCCGTACGAACGGGTGTAGTTGGGATTGTTCGGGGATTCCACCGATTCATAGCCGATGATGCTGTCGAACACACCGACCTTCCAATCGATGCCGTTGCCGACCGGCGTCCGCAGAGCCACATAGGCTTGCCGGATGGCAAAGTCTGACCGTGCACCAGCCCCTACGGATTGGGTTCCCAAAGTATTCGCATCCGGTCCCGCCCAGAGGTCAACGCGGTAACCGGCGGCCCATTCGGATTCATCCAACGGCTTTTCAATACGCAACTGGATGACGTCCAGGTTGAAGCCGTCGGCCTTGCTGGGCGTGTTGAACTTGTAAGGAGCTGGATGGGCATTTCCCGTCCCGAAGTTCCACTGGGCTGACGTATCCACATACCCGCTGAGGGTGGTGGACGAGAGCGCGGTCATGACCGCACTCGCCTTCTCCTCGGCTTTGGCAGCGGATGCCAGGCTGACGACCCCAACGGCGGCCAGCGCAACTGTCCATTTATTAAACTTCATTCGTTCCTCCGATCATTTTGCTGTGTGTTTTCCTGTCTAACTATGGATCTAATGAGAGCAGAACCGGTCTGCCCTCGCACCAAAACCGGTGCCTCTTGGTTGAATAGATAACAAAAGGGGTTTCTTTGACAACACATTTTTTCGAGCAATTTTGCGGCATTCCAGGCACAAAGTGTACCAACTTGGGACAAAGACGGGTTGGGAGTCGTGGAGTATTGAGGGGTAGAGCGATGGAATCCAACTCCTCGGGACCCGCATTAGCCGATTAATCCATTAATTCACCTTCAGCACCCCACCATTGGGACCCCGAGCTCGCCAAAGATGGAACAATCCCTGCTCCGTATGGTCCAATATGGCTTCCTTTGTCTATGTCGCTCGAGAAACGGCCACCGGCCGGGAATTGCGCAGTTCGGTCGAAGCGGCGACCGAGCAGGCGGCGATCGCGGCCCTGTTGAACCGCAACCTGCTGGTGGTCTCGATCCAGGAAAAGATTGGCAAAAAGGGACGGACCAGCGGCGGCCGAGTAGCGCTGGCAGACCTGGTGGTGTTCACCCGCCAATTGGCGACGATGATCGACGCCGGCCTGGCGATGGTCCAGTCGTTGCAGGCGCTGGCGGATCAGACAACCAATAAGGTCATGCGGGATGTCATCCGCGACGTCTGCACGCGGGTCGAGGGCGGGGACAGTTTCTCCGAGGCGCTGCAGAAACATCCGAAAGCTTTCTCCCGCCTTTACGTCTGCATGGTGGCTGCCGGTGAGAAGGGCGGTCTGCTGGCCGAAATCCTCTCGCGGCTGGCTACCTATTTGGAAAACGCGGCGCGGCTGCGCAAGAAGGTCAAATCGGCCATGATGTATCCGACTGTGGTGACGATCGTGGCGATTCTGATCACGATTTTCCTGCTGATCAAGGTGGTGCCGGTGTTCGGCGAAATCTTTGCGAGTTTCAATCACGCGCTGCCCGCGCCGACCCAATACCTGATCAATGTCAGTCACTTCGTCCAGCGGTTCATCGTTCCGCTTTTGCTGGTAGGGGGCGTGAGTGTTTATGGCTGGTTTTATTTCATCAAAACTCCGGCCGGCCGGGCGTTTTGGGACGCCTACCGCATCCGCATCCCGGTGTTCGGGATTATCGCCCACAAGATTTGCCTGGCCCGTTTCACCCGGACGCTCGCCTCGCTGGTCCGCAGCGGCGTGCCGATCCTGGAGGTGTTGCAAATCGTCTCCCAGACGGTGGGCAATGTCGTTATGGAAAAGGCGATTCGCGCCGCCGCGGTGGATATCGAGCGGGGAGAAAGCATTTCGAACGCGCTGGGGAAGCATCCCGTTTTTCCCATAATGATCATTCGGATGGTGACCGCCGGTGAACAGACCGGCAAAATCGACAACATGCTCGAACGCATCGCGGACTTCCTGGACGAGGAGATCGAGACGACCCTCTCAGGTTTGACGGCGCTGATCGAGCCCATCCTCATTGTCTTCCTGGGCGTAGTCGTGGGCGGCATGGTCATCTGCATGTTCCTGCCGATCTTCAAGATGCCGGAGATTGTGAGCGGACGGTAGGGAAACGGGAGTGCCGGCCCAGGGCCCTCAGGCCACGTGGTGTGTGACGGGTGAACGCCTCGGAACGGGTTCACCCGGCAACGTTCACTCATAATTTCCCGCAGGGTTCTCGCGTCTCACGCCTCAGGTTCCTCCAACTTGCGCTTGCTGTACAGGCCCGTCTTCAACTAGGCTCGCGGTCATGGCCAAAGTACTGTTGGTGGATGACGAATTGACCATGGTGCAGATGGTCGCCGATTTGCTTCGCCAGGAAGGGCACGAGGTTTTCCCCTTCACCAACGGTGTGGCGGCGACAGCCGCGCTGGCTACTCACGCCCCGGAATTGGTCATCACGGATCTTTACCTGGATAAGAGCCGTCCACACGGGCTGGAGATTCTGAAAAAGGCGCGGGAATTGGTTCCGCCGGCGGTGGTCATCGTCATTACGGGTTTCGGCTCGATCGAGACCGCCAAGGAGGCCATGAAGCACGGCGCGTTCGATTATTTAGAGAAGCCGTTCAAGATCGACGAGTTCCGGTTGTGCGTGCAGCGCGCACTTTCGTACAACGCGGCGTTGTCAGAGACGGCCTACCTCCGGCGCCAGCTCAAGAAGAAATACCAATTCAGCCAAATCATCGGCAACGCCGCGAGCATGCAGGAGGTGTACAAGATGATCCAGCGGGTAGCGGACACCGATAGTACAATCCTGGTGCTGGGGGAGAGCGGCACCGGCAAGGAATTGGTCGCCCGCGCGCTGCATTTCAACAGCCGCCGCCAATATGCCCCCTTCGTGCCGATCAATTGCACGGCCTTGCCCGAGGCGTTGCTGGAATCCGAGTTGTTCGGGCATCGCCGCGGGGCCTTCACTGGCGCGATCGCGGATAAGAAGGGGCTCTTCCAGGAAGCGGATGGCGGCACGATCTTTCTGGATGAGGTCGGCTCGATGCCGCCGCTGCTGCAAAGCCGGTTGCTGCGCGTGCTCCAGGAGAAGGAAGTCCGCCGGGTGGGCGACAATACGCCCGTTTATGTCAACGTGCGGGTCGTGGCGGCGGCCAATGAGCCGCTGGAAAAAAAGATCAAGGAAGGCACATTTCGCGAGGACCTTTATTACCGGCTCAATGTTATTCCCATCCCATTGCCGAGTTTGCGGGAACGGCGGGACGATATTCCCCTGCTGACGGCGCATTTCCTGAAAGGCAAAGTCAATTCCCGCTCCAACCAGCCGTTCCAAATGACCCGGCAGGCAATGGACGTGCTGTGCGCTCACGATTGGCCCGGGAATGTGCGTGAACTGGAAAACGCCATTGAACGAGCCGTGGCCCTGTGCGAGGAGGACACGGTTCAAGTCTCAGACCTGCCGCCGAGCCTGGTGGCAGCCGTCAAAAACAAGCATCCGGAGCTCGAGACCCAGGCTGCAGACGCCGCCGCGCTGCCCGTAGTGCCGGAAAGCGCCCTTTACCCGCTCCGCGCGCCGGACCAGGCGGCGCCGGCTGCGGGACACAACGCGTCGGAACCGATTGCGCCGTTGAAAAACTACCTGCGCGATCAGGAGCAAACCCATCTGAACCGCGCCCTGCAACATTGCGACGGCGATAAAGAGAAGGCGGCCATTTTGCTCGGGATCAGTCTGGCTACTTTGTATCGGAAGCTTGCTGGGGAGGATAAGGAAGGCTGAGATTGGCAACCAAGGCGGTGGCATTGGTTTGTCGCATTGCATTTCTCAGACTACGGCAGGGGACAATGAATCGGGTCGTGTCGGGCCTGACCAGTTAGGGAGCGCTCAGGAAGGGTCAACCGGTGGCTTTAGACTTTGGATTTTTTCCTTTCTTTGGCGGCTTTGCTCCCTATGATCTTCGCTCGGTCGCAGACCCTTCCGGCCCGCGGCGGAACCCGATTCACTGATCGGAACGAAACCTATGCCACTGACACACACCAAAGAATTGTTCGCCAAGGCGCTCAAGGGCAAATACGCCCTCGGCGCCTTCAACGTCAACAATATGGAACTGCTCCAGGCGATTGTGGAGGCATGCGAGGAGGAGAAAGCCCCCGTAATGCTGCAGATTTCCAAAGGCGCCCGCAGCTATGCCAACCCGGTGTACCTTAAGAAGCTCATCGAAGCCGCCGTCAGCCTTTCCAATATTCCCATTGCGGTCCACCTCGACCACGGCGACAGCTTTGAATTGTGCAAAGACTGCATCGATGAAGGGTTCACGAGCGTGATGATCGATGCCAGCCATGAACCATTCGAAAAAAATGTCGAGGTTTGCCGCCGGGTCGTGGAATACGCCCACAAGCATAACTGCGTTGTGGAAGCGGAATTGGGCCACCTGGTCGGCGCGCAGTTTGATGAAGGCGAAGAAGGCGGCAGCTACTCGAAGGAGGGCCATTACACGCATCCGGAGCAGGCGGTGGAGTTCGTGAAAAGCTCAGGCGTTGATTCGCTGGCGGTCGCCATCGGTAATTCGCATGGGGCCTATAAGTTCAAGGGCGAACAGCACCTTGATTTGGAACGCCTCAAGGCCATCAAGAAGGCCCTGCTGGACGCCGGCCTGGGCGATTATCCGCTGGTCCTCCACGGCGCTTCCAGCGTGCCCAAGGATCTCGTGGAAGAGATCAACAAATACGGCGGCAAGCTCGGCACCGACGCCGCCGGAGTATCGGAAGCGGACATCGAGGTAGCCCGGCGCATCGGTTGCACCAAAGTTAACATTGATACCGATCTGCGCCTGGCCATGACGGCGGCTTTGCGCAAGGCTTTTGCCGAAAACCCGAAGGAATTCGATCCGCGCAAGTATCTCGGGCCGGCTCGGGCCCGGGTCAAAGAATTGGTGCGCCACAAGGTCAGCGATGTCCTGTGCTGCGCCGGACATGCGTTTGACTGAGGATGGTGGGCCGCAATTGACGGAGTCGGTTCGGCATTTCGCATATTCTCATCTGCCGGAATGAATATGCTAAGGCGTCGCCAGACGATAGAATCCGGACCCGCCCTGCGCTGGAATGTTCAACTGATTGTTGCCGTTGCCGTCCAGCACTACGGAACCGGTGACGGCGGTCCATGCATAGCCCAGCCCCGGTGTCTGCTGCAACACCAGCCCGGCCGCCGAATTTGGCCAGGCTAATACCACCGCGTTAGTTCCAGTCATTTGACTTGAAAGAGAGGTTAAGCTCGCGAATTGAAAGTTACTGACAACCTGCCTTGAGCTGATTCCGCCGTCCGCCGCCGTCAGGCCGACATACGCGGTGTTGGTCCCCAAAAGGCCCGGGAGGTTCAGCACTGCATTGGTGGTAAACTTCACATGGGTGACCGTGTCGGTCAGGGTTATTGACAGGGTCGTTCCGCCGTAGGCGAGCGAGACGCCGATCGGATCACCGCCGGCCAGGTTCACCGGGGCGGTACTGTTGTAGGGAGCGCCGGTCTGGCCATTGATCCGCAAAGCCATCCCGACGTTGGGCGAATAGATATTGAATTGAAGTGCGAGGCTCGGACTAATGCCGCTATAGCCCAGGCTGCCGCCCGGAGCGCCGAGAGCCCACGGCCCTGCCGCGGAGTCTTGCAATACAAAAGCGCACCCATCCGCCCCTCCTCCCCCAATGTCCTGGTAGGTAAAGGAGGCCACAAACGCCCCGACGTATTGCGGATAGTTCAGGAACACCGAGGATGCCTCGCTGGGGTTCCCGTCGGTCAGCACGACGGAGTTGTTTGTCAGCGGACCAGCGTGGCCATTTCGACTCCAGCCTGCCGCGGCGCTGAGGGCGTCGCGTCCCACCGTCACACTGCAAAGCACGCTGGTGGCCGAACCAAATGAATTGGAAACGAGCGCCTGGTACTGTCCGGCATCACCCCCGAACGCCGGGACGACGCTGAGACTTCCGCCCTGAGCTCCGCTCACCCTCGTGCTGTTGGTCACAGGGGCGCCGTTAAACAGCCACTGATAGCTAAAAGGCTGCGCGCCGACCGGATAAACTGTCAGAGACAACGGGAAGCCGGCCGGCAGCTTCATGGTCGCAGGCACATCCTCGTAAACCCGTGGAGCGCCGGAAGCCGCCAACCCCACTGCCTGCCGGTAAAGCATGAATAAATGATCCGGTCGCACGACGACGTATTCACTGGCATTCAACGAATTTAGCGAATTGGCAATCGTCTGGGCATCTGCCGGGGTGATGTTCCAGCCGCTGCCTTGCACGGCAATAAACATCGGCGCGGAACCGTTCCAGTTGGTGGCGGCGTTGGTGACGCCGGTGAGCAACTGAGCGGCGGTCGAAGAGTAGTTTGCACTGGCTGGAAATCCGACAATCGGAAGCGTGCCGTAATTGGTCGTGTAGCTGCCGTCGCTCTGATCGTTCACGCCCAGCAAAGTCGGGCAGTTCGCGGCAAGGTCGTGGCCGGTTCCGCTGGAGACGGTCAACCATACGGTGATGCTCGTCATGCCGCTGCGTTGAAGATAGGGACCGGATGCTTTGGCATAAGCCGCTGCGTTGGCGGGCCCCCAAAAATTGAGCCGCGTGTAACCGGCTCCCGAGGGACCAGCCACCAGGCAATCGTTCGTCGTCGCCGTGCTCCAATAATAATTCAACATCCCCGGGTCCAGGTCCGCCGCCATCGGCTGCGCCGTCCAGCCTATCGGAACGCTGCCACGCGCCGCGTTCCCCCAGTTGTTTTTCATATGATGCTGCATGTACTGCACGTTGTCGCCATCGCTCAAGGTGATTGAAACATAAACTTTATTTTGGAGGGGCGGCGCGGGTGGAATCGGAGGGATGGTGACCGGAGTCGTCACTCCTCCGAAGAGCGACGCATTGTCAAACCAATCGCTGGCGACTACCGGGATCCCGTAGGACGCAATCCAACTCAAGCCGGCGGCTTCGTCCGGCCACCAACCCATATAAACCCCGCCCACCGGTGTCATGCCGGAAAGAAACGGTGCCAGGGCCGAAGCCTCGCTGGGCACCGCCGGGTTCAGCCAGACGGCCGCCGCCTTGACCGCCACGAGGTACTCCCGCAAATGTCCGTGGCCGTTCGTCTCCATCCCCGCGATGATCCGATGCGTGCACTGCGGCCAGTAATTGGTGTAGAGATATTGATAGGCGGCGAACTTGTTTGAAAACAGTCCGCGCAGGTCGTCCTGGATCGTCAGATTGTACGGCGTGTTCGTCAGCGCCGCCAGCAGGTTGGGGTCGCAAATCAATTCATTCTTCAAACCCGCAATGGTGGTCGCCACGTTGAGCGAGTCCGGTTGATTGGGGTCGGTCACCACCAACCCGGTCACGTTGGTCCTGTACTTGAGGATGGCGCTGTAGCCGGTGATCGCGGCGTAGCCCAGATTATGGATGTTCAGCCAGGTGAACTCCCCCTCCTCAGCGGTGATGTACACAGAAGCAATTCGAGGCTGCGCGCGATTCACAATCCCTTGTAACGAGGCGAACAAATCCACCTCCGCGTTGGTGGCCGAACTGACATCGATACGGTCTATACTTGCCGCCGGCGCCGAAAACGTCGGCAGAAAGCGGTTGGTCGGCCAATCCAGCCCGCTTCCCCGGCTCCAACCAGCGGCAGCCAGGCTAACGCACAAAACCAGTACTACTCTCATAATGGTTCCCAGTGTTCCCAAATCAAGCTGAACCAAGCTATCATAAGGTCACATGGCGAATCGAAAATTAAAAATCCCAAAAGACCTCCCTTCTCGTTAAACCCCGGGCAAGTCCGAGTTCGCACACGGCGTCGCGCTCCCCCATCCAGCATCCGTAACTGCTGTCCCTATGGTCCAGCGCCACCCTGCTTCCGCTTTCAGAATGGTCGCGTGGTCCCGTGGTCTGCGGTCAGTTCCACGACTACGCAATCCACCCGATGCTCACCGCACCAATGCCCGATAAAAGCGGCTGCGATGGTTTGTGGCTGCCGGATCGGTAACAGTGACGTTTGCGGTTGCGGCGACGTTGGTGGCAATCGGGGTCCAGGCCTGGAGATCGGTCGAGGCAAAGATGACGTAGGTGAGGCCAACGGGGACGGAGGCCTGGAAGCTGAATCCATTGGGAGTCATGCCGGAAGGGGACAGGGTGATTACCGGGTTTGTAACTGTTACGGTCGCCACGACGCTGGTAACCGAGCCGACGTTGTTGGTGACCACCACCGTGTAGCTGCCGGCGTCGGCCGGTTGGACCTGGCCCAAGGCGAGGGTTGAATCGGTGGCACCGCTCACAGGTGCGCCATTGAAATTCCACTGGTAGGCCAGGGCCGCGGAGCCATTGGCAACGACATAGAGGTAGGCATGCTGGTTCTGGGCCAGCGCCTGGCTTTGCGGCTGGGTCGCGATGGCCGGCGGAACATATACTGTCAGCGTCGCCACCGCGCTGGTCACCGAACCGACGGAATCGGCTATGACAACCGTGTAGTTGCCGGCTCGAGACGGTTGAACGTTGGTGAGCCCAAGCGTTTCGGCGGTGGCGCCCGACAGGGCGTAGTTGTTGAAGCGCCACTGATAGGTAAATGGTCCCGAACCGCTGACGACGACGGAAAATGAAACGTTTTGGCCGTGCGTCACCTGCTGGCTTTGCGGCTGCGTAGTAATGGTGGGCGGCAGGCTCAGATCTAAAGTGGCGGTGTCGCTCATGACGGAACCACCGGCGTTGGTTACCTTCACGGAATAGACTCCTGCACTGGTTCCCAGGACGGTAAGAATTGTGTAGGTGCTTGAGGTCGCACCGGAGATGGGATTGCCGTCCTTATACCACTGATAAGTCATCGTGGTCCCGCTGGAAGCGGTCACCGAGAAGGTTACAATGCCCAATAATGGGGCATTCTGGCTCTTAGGTTGGACAGTGATGACAGGAGGCGGGCCGACGCTGGCGACACAGGGTGTGGCCAGCAGTAAGCCCGGCAAGAGCAGGCATTTGGCTGCTTTTCGCAGCCAGCCGCCTAAAAGTGTCCTGTTTATCGTAAACACTGCCTAAGAAAGAGAGCAGGCTGCGTGCCACTGTCTAGAAGTGATACGTCAGCTTAAGCCGAAAGGTGCGGCCATCCTGCTGGATCAGGTCCTGGACATGGAAGCGTGAGGCGGGATCGTCGTAGCGACGGTCAAGAAGGTTGTAAATACTGGCTGAGAATTCGAGGTTCTTGACGATGTTCTGGCTGAAAAGCGTCAGGTTGACGATGCCATAGCTTGCGGCATCCTCGCCTTGAACGGTAAGGGGCTGGCCGCTCGAGTCCGTGGTGTTGTGGAGTGTTCGCCGGTTGCTCGCAAACCGAAATTCCGCACCCGCGAAGATTTTGTCCTTCCACAGCGGTACGCTGAGATTGAGTTTGACGAGGTGGTTGGGTGAATCCGGCATCTCCCAGGCCACCGATGTATTCCTGGTGTCTTGAAGCGAATAGCTGGCCCGGCCGCGAATTCCGCCAGGCCAGGAACCTTCGAGGGCGAGCTCGACGCCTTTGGTTTGCGCATCAAAGTTGGTGAAGCTGCCACTGTCAAAAACGATCAAATCGTGCATGTCATTGTAAAAGCCGGAGAGGGAGGAGCGCAGGTACCGCCCGATTTCCTGCTCGTACACCAGCTCATAAGCCGTAATCTCCTCCGGTTTGATGTTCTGGAACCTGGGATCGCTCAGCTCGTCAAAATTCGGCGCGCGAAAGGCGGTCCCGTAAATGGCTTTGAGGGTGGAGGTCTCGAGCGGATGGTAGATGAGAGCCAGGCGCGGGTCGAATGACGGGTCGAAGTCCCCGTATTGGTCATAGCGCACCCCGCCGACGAAGTGGAGGTTGGTGAGCAGGGCAAAATCGCCCTGGAAGTAAACCCCGTGACTCTCCCGGGTGCGGGAGACGGGCTGCTGGCCGGAGATGTTCTGTTCCTGGCGAAAATCGTCCCGATACTCCCCGCCCAGGGTGAGGACGTGCCGCTCCCACAATCGTTTGTTCAGTTGCAGTTCCGCGCCCCACCATTCCCCCAGGTCGTGCTCGGTAGTAAACGCGCTAAACAGGACGTTGGTTCCGACCAGGAGGGACTGCGGATAACCAATTCCGTGCGTGTAACCGTCGTAATAGACCTGTGCGGTCAGATCTACCACGTCTGGAAAGCTGTGAGCGTATTTCAACGCGGCGTAACTCCGCTCATCGGTCGTTTGCAAGCGCGGGTCATTGAAGGTCGTCAGGTCAAATTGTGCCGTTGGATTTACTTTCTCGCGATGGTTGAAGCCGCCCTCCAAAGTGAAATCCTCGTAGCCCAGCGAACCAAAGAAACTGCCGAACCAATCGCCATCCATGTTCTGGGCGACGCCGTTATTTTGAGCGGGCGTATTGAACTCCTTGTAAAACAGGCGGTCCTGGCCACTGCTGTCGTAATACGTCCCGGAGAGCATCACCTGGACGCCGTTGGTAAAGAGCTGCCCATAGGTCAGCCGGGTCTTGTAGGTTTCAAAGGAACCGTATTCGCCGGAGGTCTCGACGCCGTTAAGCTGTTTGCCCTGCCGGGTAATCACGTTGATCACACCGAAAAAGGCGTTATTGCCATAGAGCACCGAGCCAGGGCCGCGGATGATTTCGACCCGGTCCACGAGGTCAATGTCGAGGATGAAGGCGGTGTCAATGAAGGCGCCGTCGGTCAGGTTGTTATTGACGCGATGGCCGTTCACGAGCAACAAAATCCGGCTATTGAAATCCCCCAGGCTGACCCCTCGGGCACCGAGGAACGCATAGTTGCGGTCATAAGAGACGTTGAAGCCCTGCACGCTCTGCAACACGTCCGCGAGCGTGCGATAACCAAACTTCTTGATTTCATCAGCCGTGATGATGGTAATGGAAGAGGGGGCTTCGGTTGTTTTTTGCTCGAGCTTGGACGCGCCGTACACCTTCGGAACGTCGAGGTTCATGAGCGCTTCCAGCGGCAGTTCGGTCAGGTCAACCGCTTTTGGCGCGGGGTCGCTCTCCGCCGATGCCACGCCAAGGGCGAGGGAAAGGGCGAGGATTGGGAACGCTCGTCGCATGAGCCTGGAGCACGCAAGAAATGCGCCAGCAGGGGTTGGCCGGGCAGGCCGACTTAAGGTGCTCATGCTTAGGCCCTGAGAGGAACACGCCGGTTTGGGCGTTGGCAAGGCTTTTCAGCCGGCACTCCGGCTGCAAACTTCGCCTTGCGTTTTGACACAAACTGGGTGGAAATGAAATCTTGCGAGCCGCAGGGCGAGGCCGTCACTGCAACTCAACGGTTCATGCGTTCTGGCGCAATCTCAATTTCAGGCCTGAGTCTGCTCTGGCTACTGCTGGCCGGCGGCCATGGCGGCGCGCAAGAGTCCCCGCCGACGGAGTACCAGATCAAAGCGGCGTTCCTGTTCAACTTCGCCAAATTCGTTGAATGGCCGAAGACGGCCTTTGCCGGCGTGACCGCACCGATTGTCATCGGCATTCTGGGCGAAAACCCCTTCCACGACGATCTGGCGCGGGTGACACGGAACAAAACAATCGATGACCACCCACTGGTGATTAAGGAGCTTCGTTCGCCGGGAGAAGCGGCGAATTGCCACATTCTTTTTATCAGCACCTCTGAAAAAAAGCGGCTCCCGGAGATTCTGGGCTCCTTAAGAGGAGCCAGCGTGCTGACGGTAGGCGAGATGGACCGGTTCACCGAAGCCGGCGGCATGATCAATTTCGTCCTGGAAGGGAGCAAAATCCGCTTCCAGATCAACAAGGACGCGGCCACGAGCGCGGGCCTGAAAATCAGTTCCAAGTTGTTGAGCCTGGCCTCGCGCCCGGCGGGTTAGCGCCCCGGGTCCCCCCCAAAACTGAGCCCTTGCCAGCCCCCAGCTATTGGGGTCGCGAAAATCGCCCTTGGCACGTCAGTTGCGGATAGGCACATCTGCATGGAAAACGGCTCGAATGTGAGAAAGATTGGACGAAAACGTCCGATTCCGGAGCAGTTTGCCGGCCTGGGCCTGATGGCGGCGGTGGTGGCCACCCCTCTTCGGGAGGAGTGCCAGACGGGTTGCCGGCGGCCCGCGCCGGGCTGGCTTACGCATCGCCGGTCAAAATTCTTCAAATGGATTAGGGAATCGTAGCGCGCGGGCATGCACCATGAGACGATTCCGAAACCTACCCATTCAGCAGAAAATGCTGGTGATGACGCTGGTGATCTGCGGAGCGGTCCTCTGCGTGGCGACCGCCGCGCTCTTCACCTTCCAAGTCCTGAACTTCCGCTTTAATTTCCAACGCGAGACCGCCACCCTGGCGGCCGTTATCGCCAACAACAGCACGGCAGCGGTCGCCTTCAAGGACGAACAAGCCGCAACCGAGGTAGTGAGCGCTCTCCACGCGAAACCCAGCGTAGTGGCAGTCAGCCTGGTTTTGCCTGACGGCTCTTTGTTGGCCCATTTCGGAAAGGGTGAGGCCGCCCAGGCGCGGTTGCAGTTTCCGGCTGCAGGAGAATCCCGTTTCGCCGGCGGACAACTGCTGGTCACCCAGGCGGTCAGGTTAAAACGAGAGCAGGTGGGCACACTTTACCTGCGGGCGGATTATCGGCAAACGCTTCTGGAACTGCTCAGTTTCTACGGGCAGGTGGTTCTGGGGGTCATGATTGTGTCCATCGGTCTGGCGGCGTTCCTTTCGAGCCGCCTGGGCCGCTCGATTACCAACCCAGTCCTCCAGTTGGCACAGACCGCCCGAATTGTGGGCGAAAGAAAGGACTACTCGGTGCGCGCAGCCACAGACAGCCGGGGTGACGAACTAGGCCGGCTGGCGGAGTCTTTCAACGAGATGCTCAGCCGCATCCAGAGCCAGGATGCGGCGCTGAGCTTTTCGCAACAGAAAATGGAAGCGCTGATCCACTCGATCGATGGCATCGTGTGGGAGCGCACACCGGACACGTTCCGGTTCACGTTTGTCAGCCGCCAGAGCGAGGACATTCTCGGCTATCCGCCGCAGGCGTGGCTGGACACGCCGCGTTTTTGGGAGGAGAAACTGCACCCGCAGGATGCCGCCAAAGCCATCCGGACGGGGCACGACATGGCAGCCCGGGGCCAGCCCTACACTTACGAGTACCGCATGATCGCCGCCGATGGCCGGACCGCGTGGTTACGGGAGAGCGGCACAGTGCTGGTGGAGAACGGCCGGCCGGTGGCGATGCGAGGCATCTTCCAGGATGTCACCCGGCAGAAACAGGACGCAGACCAACTGGACAAGCTCAACCGGCAGTTGATGGACACTTCCCGCAAGGCGGGCATGGCCGAAGTGGCCACGGGCGTGCTCCACAACGTCGGCAACGTGCTCAACAGCGTGAGCGTGGCCGCCACTGTCGTGGCCGACCGGTTGCGCCGCTCCAAGCTGACAAATTTACGCCGTGCGGCGACCGCCTTGCGCGAACAAAACGGCCACCTCGCCGAATTCCTCACGAGCGACCCGAAAGGCAAGCTCATCCCTGAATACATTGCCACCGTGGCGGACCAGTTGGCCGGCGAACAGACCAAGTTGCTCGCGAAAATCGATTCCGTCGGCGAGCACATCGAACACATCAAGGAGATTGTGGCGATGCAGCAGAGCTACGCAAAGGTCTCCGGCGTTTATGAGGGCCTGCCCGTGACGGGCCTGGTCGACGACGCGTTGCGCATGAATGCTGCGGCGTTTGATCGGCATGGCATCGAACTGGTTCGCGAGTTTGCTGAGAACCTGCCATTGGTGCGCGTGGACCGGCACAAGGTGCTGCAGATTCTCATCAACCTGCTGCGCAACGCGAAGTATGCGATGGATGCGCAGCGGGGACACGCCAAACGCCTGGTGGCCCGCATAAGCCTGGCGTCTCCCGACCGGGTAAGAATCAGCATAGTCGACAGCGGGGTGGGGATCGCTCCGGAGCACCTGACGAGGATTTTCAGCCACGGTTTCACGACCAAGAAGGACGGCCACGGTTTCGGCCTCCACAGCGGGGCCAACGCCGCCAAAGAAATGGGTGGCACGCTCACGGCTCATAGCGACGGCCCCGGCAAAGGCGCCGAGTTTACCCTGGAATTACCGACTGCATCCTCCCGGCAAGATGAACCAGGAACGGAAGAGAACACATGCACAGCAACGCCCTTAAACCAAACCGTCGAATCCTGATTGTTGACGACAACACGGACATCCACAATGATTTCCGGGAGATCTTGTGTCCGGACGACCCGGGCGAGGCCGCGGTGAATAAAATGGAAGCGGTGCTCTTCGCCGAAGACCAGCCGACGCCCGAGCAGTTGAGTTTTGAGCTGGACTCGGCCTACCAGGGGCGGGAGGCCTTGGAGTTGGTCGAGCAAGCGCTCGAGGACCAGCGCCCCTACGCGATGGCCTTCGTGGACGTGCGGATGCCTCCCGGTTGGGATGGGATTGAAACTATTGCGCGCATCTGGGAAGTGGACCCCGAAATCCAGATCGTGGTTTGCACCGCCTACGCCGATTATTCGTGGGAGGCGATGCGGGCGAAAGTCGGCCAACCGGATGGCCTGCTGGTCCTCAAGAAGCCTTTCGACAACATCGAAGTTCACCAACTGGCGCATGCGCTGACAAAAAAGTGGCTGCTCAACCTTCAGGCGCGTCTCCAGATGGCCGAGCTGGCGCAGGCCAACGAGTCCCTGGCGATTTCGGAGGAGCGCTTTTCGAAAGCGTTTCATGAAAGCCCGCTTCCCAGCGGCATCCAGAACTTAACCGACCAACGCTTCGTGGACGTGAATCAGCGTCTCGCCGAGGTCATCGGATACAAGCGGGAGGAAATGATTGGCCGCACCCCGGCGGATTTGTTCCTGTGGGAAAAGCCCGAACTGGTGGATCGGTGGTATGAGGGTGTATTACGCCAGGAATCTGTGCGCGATCAGGAGGCCAACATTCGCAACCACCAGGGTTTGTTGCGCGAAATGCGAATCTCGCTCTCCCCGCTTGCGCTGAACGGGCAAACCCATGTGCTGCTGCTGGCCCAGGATGTGTCTGAACGGGCGTTGTTGGAACGCCAACTGCGTCAAGCCCAGAAGATGGAAGCCATCGGCCAGTTGGCCGCCGGCGTCGCCCATGATTTTAATAACATCCTTACCGTCATCCAGGGGCACGCCGGCCTGATGCAGCAGATCACGTCCTCCGGGGGTCCCCAGACCAAGTCGTTGCAAGAGATCAACAATGCCGCTTCCCGCGCGGCCACGTTGATCAGGCAACTGCTCATGTTCAGCCGCAAGCAGGTGATGCAATTTCGCTACCTGGATCTCAACGAAATCCTGCGTAACGCCATCAAGATGCTCGAACGGCTCGTGGGCGAACACGTGGAGCTTGAATTTCACCCACAGCAGGCCCTGCCCTCCATCCACGCCGACAGCAGCATGGTGGAACAAATTGTCATGAACCTCGCCGTGAACGCCCGGGATGCCATGCCCGATGGCGGGCGGGTTTTCGTCACGACCTCCGTGGAGACCATTCACCGCGCACCCACGCCGATGGACCCTGAACGGCGCGATGGACAATTCATTTGCCTGACGTTTCGCGACAACGGCATGGGCATGGATACAAACATTCTCAGCCGCATCTTTGAGCCCTTCTTCACGACCAAGGCAGTCGGGAAAGGGACTGGCTTGGGCTTATCCACCGTTTTCGGAATTGTCCGGCAGCACCAGGGCTGGCTGGACGTGGAGAGCAAGCCCAACCAGGGCACCACTTTTCGGCTTTATTTTCCGGCGAGCCAAAAACCGGCCGAGAAAACGGAGCCGGTGGTTGACACGGCGCTGCGCAGCGGCCACGAAACCGTCCTGGTGGCTGAAGATGAAGACGCCTTGCGCCAAATGGTGGTTCAAGTCCTCAGGCTGCAGGGTTATACGGTACTGGAGGCGGAATCCGGCGTCCAGGCGATCGAGGTGTGGGAACAAGCAAACCGCCCGGTTGACTTGCTGGTGACCGACATGGTCATGCCGGGAGGCATCATGGGCAGCGAGCTGGCCGAACGTCTCTCGAGTCAGGACCCTCGCCTGAAGGTGATTTACACCAGCGGTTACAGCCCCGGCATGGCCGGCAAGGACGCTTCGCTGTTGGAACGACGAAACTTCCTGCCCAAGCCCTACTCGATCAGCAAACTGGCAGACTTCGTTCGCCAATGTCTCGACACCCCGGGAAAGCAAAATGGAACTCTGCCGCCAGCCGCGTTTGCGGTCGGTGCCGGTGGCTAGGCGTTAGGAGTTAGGTGTCGCAGCGGACCGGGGAGAGGCGCCGGAGGTGTTCCGGCAACTGCGCGAATCAAACGCGGTTTTTGATACCTTCCGGGAGCTGGTGGTCTCAAGGGGGAGTTTGCACGCGGTAGAATCGCTGCGGGAGGCTGGCCGCGCCCGGATCGGTGAGCTGCAGTGCGGAGCCGCTGCCGGGAACGCCACTGGTGAGGGTATTCCAAACGTGGGCGCCTAAATTGGTCGTGGATAGGACCCGATAAGAGGCGAGCGGCAGGGTGGTGAAGCTAAGCAGGATGTCCTGGCTGCTGCGCTGAATGGCGGTGAGGCGCGGGGTGGCGAGGGCTTGTTTGATGGCCTGGAGGAGGGGGTCGCGCTGGCCAGCGGGCTGGCTGGGGAAATAAGCCTCGCCCAGCTCCCAAATCATGACGCCGCCAAGAAAGTGATTGCGAGCATAGCTGACCTTGGCCTGGCACGTGTGGGAATCGTCGTAGGAGATAAATTGGTCGTTGGCCGAACCCGGGTTGTCGATACTCAGGTACGCGGCCTGAGCGTTGGTGTCCCAATGATAAAGGTTCGACTGGTAGTGGCTGCCGATGATGTCGAAGTAAGCAACCTGGGTCATAGTGGGCGCGTTGGTCCAGGACTGGCGGGGCAGGGCGGCGCCTCCGGTCGAGGTGCCGCCGCCGCCGGACCAAAGGTCTCCATAAAAGGCGATGCCGATGGCGAGTTTGGCGGCAGCGACGCCATTGGCGAGGAAGTGATTGACGGCGCCATCGACGGAGGGGACCAGGTTGCCGGTACTGGGGATGCGGTAGCCGCCATCGTAGAGCGGTGAATTGAACCAGGTGACCCAACCGGGGTAAGGGCCGGACAGATCGTAGGTCATGACACTGATTTGGTCGAACTGGGTTTGGAGCGTGGCGAACATAGCGTACTCGGAGGCAGGTGGGTCTCCATAGGAAGGATAGGCGCCGGCGGCGACGGTCAGTAGTTTGGGTGTGGCGAAGCCATTGAGCGCAGAGCGCAGGCCTTTGACGAAATTGGTGAACTGGTTGAAATCGGAGGCGGGCAGCGGTTCCCAGTCAAGGTCCAGGCCGTCGTAACCGTAAACGGCCATGAAGTTCGTGAGATTGTTGATGAACGCAGTCCGGTTCACGCTGGTCGTCGCACCCTGGAATCCGGTCCCACTACTCGCACCGCCGACGCAAATGAGAGCCTTTCTGCCGGCGGCGTGAGCAGCGGATACAAGACTTGCCGAGTAGGCTGGAGCGATGCCATTGGCGCCGGTGTTGAGCGAACCATCCGCATTCGGAATGACGGAGAAATGGATGATATGAGTCACCACGGAGAAATCGATCGCCGAGGGCGGGAGATAGCTCTGGCGATAGCCGGGGTAGTAGGCTGTGGTCCACAGGTCCGCCTGGGCCACTGTGGCCAGGCAGCAGAAGGCGCAGGCGGCCAAGGTGGCTACCGTAGCGCGAGAGAAACCATGCAGGACGGCATGCACAAGTAATTATGGGGATAAAGTAGTCTCCCGCACGAGGAAAAGCGACTGCAGACAGAGAGGTCGAGTGTTCAGCGGTTGAGTGAGCAAGATCGGCGGGCGCGGCAGAGGCTGCGCCGCTTTTTGCTCCGGCGATGTTTGTGGGCATTGAATTTTTGATTTTTGATTTTTGATTTCAGTTGGGAGAAGTCCGGGGTAAAAAGTTTACCATTTCTTTACCGATTTGAGCGGTGATTGGAATTTGGAAAAGCGTCTTGACCTTTAGTTACTGCGGTTAGGTCCGGATTGGTCCGGATTGGTCCGGATTGGGCATGAGCAAATAAAGGTTTGGCG